>Ga0210085_1000350_pt1 | contig 20035 bp, 19 predicted proteins | sample China_Galinas_PW_5_FD_184866 | JGI IMG/M metagenome (GOLD analysis project Ga0210085, IMG submission 184866) | Wetland microbial communities from San Francisco Bay, California, USA, that impact long-term carbon sequestration - China_Galinas_PWC_D1... | ecosystem: Environmental > Aquatic > Marine... | reverse complement strand
AATACCGTACCCGGAGCAAAATTCGGTCTGGCATTTTGTGAATCTTCAGGACCGTGTCTTGTGCGATATTCGGGGACAGATGATGACCTCGTGGAACTGGCAAAGAAAAATGCCTATGCCCTTTCTGCGGGTCACAGTTTCATCCTCTTGATGAAAGACATGTTTCCAATTAATGTATTGAATGCTATTAAAAATGTTCCTGAAGTTTGCAGGATTTTTTGTGCTACTGCAAATCCTGTGGAAGTCCTTATCGCAGAAACAGAACAGGGCCGTGGAATTATCGGTGTCGTTGACGGTTTTAAAACAAAGGGCATTGAAACCGAAGCGGATATCAAGGAACGAAAAGAATTTTTACGCTTAATCGGTTACAAACAATGAAAAAAATGCCTAAAGTTAATCCAATGTTATGCCATACTATGAGGCCATTGAAAAATATTCAATTTTGGTTAAGGTCAAGGAAGATTAAAATTTTAACCACAGTAATACATTGAGTATTTCGAGGATTAAAATTTTAGTCTGACACAGAAATTGAGCAAAAGGGGGTATTTTCCAAAGGCCTCATCATATGTACATCAGTTTGGCTTCTAACTTATCGTCCTTTAATCGAATAAGGGCGTAGCCACCCATACACAACATTCCCGGATTCAATACTTTTGTTTTGCCGATAAAATCTTCGGTGTTTGCCTCATGGATATGGCCGGTGAGGCAGATATCCGGCTGGATACGCTGAATAAACTCCAGTACAGACTTGTTGCCGACGTTTTCCCCTGAAGGCAGTTCAGCTGTTTTTGAGCCAAATGGGGGATCATGTGCCACCAATATAAGTTTTGGAAGGTGCTTTATTTGTTCATATCCTATGCTCAACCATTTTCCCAGCATGGCATCCGGAACCTCTGAAGGGGTTCTGAAGGGGGTTGGTGTTGAATATCCTACCCCCATGATACCGATATCCTCCGCCAACTGTTTGCCTTTTGCGTGAATATTCCACCCTTTTTCTTCCAGATAATCCGTAATTTCAGACCGATCCATATTTCCGATCTGTGCATAAATATTAGAATTGATAGCAGAGACGGTTTTTAGTAGGTGACCCGCCCTGCGCCGTCCCCCCCTGTTGGTAATGTCACCGCTGATAATGACACCGGCAGCATCCTTCAAATCAGGGATTTCATTTAGAAGAGAAATGTCTTCGTGGATATCACCAACTCCGATCCAGAATTTATCCTGTTTTCTCATCATCTGATTCCTTGTTATATCCTGTTGATGATAGAAGCCATATATCCGGCCCCAAATCCGTTGTCGATGTTTACAACGGCAATATTCGAGCTGCAGCTGTTCAACATGGCAAACAACGCGGTTAAACCGCCAAAACTGACACCGTAACCCACACTTGTGGGAACGGCGATAACCGGTCGGCTGACCATTCCCGCTACCACGCTGGGAAGCGCTCCTTCCATTCCGGCAACAACCACAAGAACAGATGCCTCTTCGATGAGTTTTTTATGGTCAAATAAGCGGTGAATGCCGGCAACACCGACATCAAAAACAGATTCCACTTTGTTTCCCATAACCTGTGCCGTAAGCAAGGCTTCTTTGGCAACCGGTATGTCTGATGTCCCTGCTGATATGACAATAATGGTACCTTTGCCGCTTTGGGGGATGTTATGTTTTTTCCAGACAACCATTTTTGCATCTTCATGGTATTCGGCATCGGGAAAACGTGAGATCACCTGATCCGCATGACGTGCTTGGATACGTGTGACCAGTACGATATTTTCCTGGACGATCATTTTTTCCATAATACCGACAATCTGATCGACAGTTTTTTCCTGGCCGAAGATGACTTCAGGAAAGCCCTTGCGCAGGGAGCGATGATGGTCTATATGTGCATAATCTAAATCTTCAAACGAAAGATGCTTTAATTTTTGTGCAGCATCCTCAATCGAAATATTGCCGGTGGCAACATGATCAAGGAGCTGTTTTAAAGATACCATATCCATGATATAATTCCCTGAAAAGAGGTAAGGTTTAATGTTGAGTTCTATTGATAACTCAAACCCAATAATAGGGTCAACAAAATCTTACCTAAACTGAGCGTTTCAAATAGTGACAGGACTATAAAAAATTCATAATTATACATAAATATACATTGCTAAAATCGCTAATATGTTTCATCCAATAGGTGAAAGTATTTTTGAAAAAAATTGTCACCATTTGAAACCCTTCGGGCTTGCCGAGTTTGGCGAATCTGCTGCGTTATGAGACATTTGCAGTAGAATACTACGGCTGCGTATCTCATGCTTTGCATCTCCGGCAAGCTCGACAATCGCTCAATTTAGGTCTTAGTATGGAGAAAAATATGAAGATTGTCGTCATAATTCCTGCAAGGTACGATTCTAGCAGGTTCCCCGGAAAACCGCTGAGCCTTCTTAAAAATGGGAAACCCATGATTCAACAGGTATATGAACGCGTGAGTCTGTCAAATATCGTAACAGACGTTGTCGTTGCCACAGACGATCAGAGAATTTTCGATGCTGTTATGGATTTTGGCGGTAATGCTGTAATGACATCAAAAAATAATCGCTCAGGTACGGACAGAGTGGCGGAAGCCGCAGAAAAGATGGGCCTCGATTTTGAAGATATTGTCGTAAATATACAAGGAGATCAACGCGAAGTTCATCCCCAACATTTGCAAGATGTGATCCGTCCATTTAAGACCGAACCGGGCGTTGAAATGAGTACGCTGGCCTTTAAAATTGTTGAGAAAGGCGAAATTACCAACCCAAAAGATTGTAAAGTGACCTTTGATAATAAAGAGTATGCGCTCTATTTTTCAAGATCGCCGATTCCCTGTGCCAGGGATGCTAACACAACTTTTGACACCTACAAGCATCTGGGTATTTATGCATATACCAGACGTTTTCTGGAAACATTCAGAAGCCTTCCCGAAGGAAAACTCGAAAAGATTGAAAAACTCGAGCAATTGCGGGCCGTTGAATACGGGTATAAAATTAAGGTGGTCATTACCGAATACGATTCTCCGGAAGTTGATTATCCGGAAGATATTCCCCGAATTGAATCGGGAGTGCAAACCCAGTGAACATGCACATTATGTTTTCATTTTTTTAACCGTTTCTTTTTTGCTGACCAGAAGACACTCGCGTTGGGAACTGGCAAGTACCTGTATGGATGGAAGTTGTCTGGATTTGAATTTCATGGCTTTGCAGCCATGGGGAAAATTTTTATCCCACGTAACATAGTAATGTTTGCATTTATGGCAGTCTATCATTTTATCATGTTATATTTTAGGGTTGATTTACGATGTAGCATACATTAATACAAATAAGAAATCAAACCATGGCGATTAATGGAGGGACTTGAGTGAAAGATAGACGAAAATTTCTACGGTTTTCCGTGAGGATGTGTGCTCATTATTCAGATGAGAATAATGAGGATCGGGAAGAGCAGTGTTCCATCGTGGATATCAGCAGAGAAGGTATGGGTGTTACTGTGTACTTAAGGTCGAAGCTTTCTTTGGGTTGTAAGCTGAAATTTATAGTGGATGTTCCTGAAAAAGAAAAATCGGTTGCTTTTACCGGGACGCTGAGTTGGATTAAAGCGCTCAAAGGAGATGCAGATTATAATTTTAAAGGTGGTATCAAGTTGACGGCCATAGATTCTGAAGATAAATGGGCACTTCTTGATTACGCGTATGAGGCGTGGAAAGAGAAGCAGGAAGCAGATGGCATCAAAGAACCGTCATCTAAATAGAAGAGTAGGGGTGTTTTTGCGAATTCGCTTTTCTTCTATCCGGTAGAACACGACGATCATTTTTGAAAGAAAGAGATACAATTACCCCCTCTCTAACACTTTTACGTCGATCCAGTTCGTTTTTACGTTTCTCTTTGGAACTCGACTTTTTACCCTCTTTATAAAAAGATTTTTTATGAGTTCCTTCCTCTTTGGCAGATTGTATTTTCCCGACCACGATATCCATAGCCCATTCTCCTTGTTATCTACCTCCTTTCTTGTTTCTTCGGCAATTGTTGTAAAAATCTTTAGTGTTTATGTACAATATGAGCTTTTTTTTAACAAAAGCAGACTTCATTGAGCAATTTAAAAAGAAAAAACTTTCAGACCGCTCAATGATATGGTGTTATTAAGCTTTGTTATCTATGCATACACTAATCGTAAAGGTTCCGGCATCGGTGGTAAACGGAATGGCGATTTTAGGGCCTTTGGCAGTAGATTCAATCTTATGATTTTTTCCGGTAATCACCGAAGGAATGGCGCCGTGGAATAGCCTGCCCATTTTTTCCAATTCTTGTCTTGCCTGACCGGATATCATATTGGTGATCTCTCCCACGGCATCTGAAACCTCATCATTTAATTCCTTCATTTCTTCTCCAAACATGTTTGAAACGACCTTTAATATACATAATTCATCAAAGGTTACTGAAACGGTTCCATTTGATTCACCTGTAAATCCGATAACACCGGATACATCACCCTGGGCAACGCTATCTTTTTTGAGGTAAGGTTTTCCCGCTTGACATTTAATAAATGCCATTGTTTGAAGAACATTCAAGGTTGCATTGATAAAGGGATTGATAAGTTTAACATCCATCGACCTTCCTCCTTTGCTTTAGATTCTAAAAATAGCCCGGGTTTATCGTCATTTATATCATTTAATTCTGCATTTTTAATCCATTAACTGCGGACAAGTCAAGGATAACCTTTACCGTTTTACCTTTGGGTTTTATCTGTTGAATTACATTTGTTCAACTGCTTAGGAGAAAATTGAGATAAAAGGATACCGGTATGTGGAGTTCAATGCTAATCCGGATTTTTCTGGGAAAGGTCTTGCTCAAAAATCGTACCGGGTTTTGGCATTTCGGTTTTTTTGGGGAGTGAAACATCGGGAGTCGATTTTGTCTCCGCCTGATTTGAAGAATTGGATTTTTTTGGCTTGATCTGACTTTGTTTCTTAGTCGACGATTGAACCTTTCCCAGTTCATTTAACCTTTTTTCCACAGATTTTATTCTGTCTTCAAGACTGGTCGTTAATTGGCGTAGCGCTAACTGATAGACTTTCTGTTGATCTTTGAGATCGTTTCGGTCGGCCTTTGAAGATTTCAGTGATGAGATTTCCGAACGTATGGTTGCAAGATCATTTTTAGTGCTGTCCATGAATTGAGAGAAAATGACCAATTTTGCAGAGGATGTTTTGTCCATGGCCTTCAAATCTGATGACATTTTCTCAAGGTCTTTGGGAATAGAGGCCAATGTTTCATCGATTTTTTTAATGGCGCTGTCGGTGTTTTCATTGTCTTTTTTCCTTGCAGATCGAATGTACCTTATGGCTGTTGTCGCCTCTTTTGTCGCTTTCTGCAATGAATCGGTTGCCTTTTCAAGGTCCGCAATCTTTTTGCCCAGGGTTTCTTCGAGGTTCGCCTCCTTAATGGAAAGGGAAGAAAACTTGGATTCAAGTTCTTTGGAAAGGGTTTGAACCCCCTTATTGCCTATGGTGTTTACACTGGAGAGATTTTTTTTCAAATCAAAATAAGCCACAAGAATAATAATAACAACCAGACAAGGGATAATAATCGAGATACGGGTAATTCGCTTGTGTAGTTTTTCAACTTTCTGATCGTCTAAATCTTCCTGAACCTGGTATTCAGAAATTTCATCATCCATTTGCATCTCAAATTTTTTGGGTTCTTTTTCAGTCATTTCCAATTATTCCCATTCGATGGTACTGGGCGGTTTTGAGCTTATATCGTAAACCACCCTATTAACACCCTTTACTTCATTAATGATGCGGTTTGAAATTTTTCCAAGTAATTTGTGCGGCAATTTTGCCCAGTCGGCAGTCATTGCATCTTTGCTGGTTACCGCCCGAATGGCAATGATGTTTTCATATGTTCGCTTGTCTCCCATGACGCCGACACTCTTTATTGGCAATAAAACAGCAAAAGACTGCCATAATTTCCGATAATAACCACTGTTTTTTATTTCATCAAGCAAAATATCATCAACATTTCTTAATATCAAAAGGCGCTTGTTGTTTATTTCTCCGATGATTCTAATGGCAAGGCCCGGACCAGGAAAAGGTTGCCGCCATATCAGGTCTTCATCCAGACCCAACGTCTTGCCCAAAAGGCGAACTTCATCCTTAAACAGATATTTTAAAGGTTCAACAAGTTTTAATTTCATGTTTTTTGGAAGTCCGCCGACATTGTGATGCGATTTAATGACCGATGTCGGACCGCCGAAGGCTGATTGTGACTCAATAATATCCGGATACAGGGTTCCCTGGGCTAAAAATTCCGCATCTTTTATCCTTTTGGCTTCGGTTTCAAAAACATCCATAAAGACTTTGCCGATAATTTTTCTCTTTTTTTCCGGATCAATGATTTTAGAAAGTGCATTTAAAAAATTGGTTTTGGCATTTACAAACCGGATGTTAATTTTCAGGTGTTGCTTAAAAGTCTTTTTGAGTTTTTTAGCTTCGTCCTTTCTAAGGAGGCCGTTATCAACAAATATGCAGGTGAGGTTTTTCCCCACAGCATGGTGAAGCAACAGGGCGGTGACCGATGAATCGACACCGCCGCTTAGACCGAGGATGATTTTTTTGTCTCCGACGACGTCTCTGATCTGAGAAATCGAGTCCCTGGCAAAGGTTTTCATGGTCCACGTGCGTTTGCAGCCACACACATTAAAAAGAAAGTTACGCAGCATGGTTTTGCCCTTGGCTGTATGGTGAACTTCAGGGTGGAACTGAAGGCCGTAAAGATGTTTTTTAGTATGAACTGCAGCAGCGATTTTTGTGTTTTCAGTGGATGCCGTTAGTTTAAAACCACCCGGCAGCTTAGTGATGGAATCACCATGGCTCATCCAGGTTTTTGTTTTTCCGCCCACCGTTTTAAACAAACCCGTTTCTTCTTTAACGTTAAGTTCTGCAAACCCGTATTCTCGCTTTTTGGCTCTCTTAACGGTTCCCCCCAGCGCATTGATCATAAATTGCATGCCGTAGCAGATTCCAAGTACAGGAATATTAAGGTTAAAGATTGCCTCATCACACTTCGGGCTGTTTTTTTCATAAATGCTTGATGGCCCTCCTGAAAGGATAATCCCTTTGGGATTTAAATGCTTAATATAGTCAATATCGATATTCGGCGGATCGATCTGACAATATACATGGAATTCTCTGACACGACGGGCAATGAGCTGGTTATATTGTGAACCAAAATCGATAATCAGTATCATGGTGTTTCCTCTTTTTGTGCTTTTCGGCAGGGTTCAAGCTGAATCTGTTGACAGTGTATCTTAACAAATGGCTTAAGTAAACAATTTGCAGAAACAAGCTGAATATGTTAGAAACGGCCTGAAAAGTCAACTTTTATGTTAAACCTCAATTGAGGTTAAAAACTGCAACGTGTTCATGGGATGATCCGTTGGGTTGCAAATGTGATGCTTTTAAAAATGACCAATGAGTAAAATAATTGTTCAGATTTATGAGGTACAAACACCTTCAGAGGCCGAGAACCTGATGGCCCTCGGCGTCGATCATATCGGCAGTGTTATTGTATCAAAAGAATCGTGGAAGGTTCCTTCTATCAGGGATACCGTACAATTGGTTCAGGGGATGGATGGCAGGAGCAGCTTGATACCGCTGTTTGATGATTTTGAGAGCATATGTTTCATGATGGATTACTACAAACCCGATATCCTCCATTTTTGTGAAGCGATAACGCTTGAAAATGGATCCGGCGCCTCCTGTAAAAAACTTATATTGTTGCAGAAAAACATTAAAAAAAGATTTCCTGAGATTAAAATGATGCGATCCATCCCCATTCCTCAACCCGAAGTGCCGAACCAAGGAGATGTCCTTGTCCTGGCGCGCATGTTCGAGGCGGTCAGTGATTATTTTTTGACAGATACTCTGATTGTAAAATCATCCGGATCTATTGTTGATCTTCAGCCGGTCAAAGGTTTCGTGGGCATCACCGGCAGGACATGCAACTGGGACGTGGCAGCGCAGCTGATTCAGTCAAGTCATATTCCTGTGATATTGGCTGGAGGTATCACCCCTGACAATGTTTTTGACGGCATCATGCAGGTTATGCCGGCAGGCGTTGACAGTTGTACCGGAACCAATGCATTGGACCCTGACGGACGTTCAATACGGTTCAAAAAAGACCTCGAAAAGGTAAAACATATGGTTGATGAGACCCGCAGGGCAGAGAAGGCTATTGAACTCAGATGAACAGAGAAGACCGGTGTATTTATATGAGCCCTCGGGGTGTTTTTATAAAATAGCCGCTTCATGGATAATCTTTTTTTAAACCGCCTGAACTCGTGGCAATGGATCGTAAAAAAGAACAGGAAGCTATCTTTGAAAAATCAATAGATTCGCAACACCATCTTAAAATTTCTTTATAAGATACGATTTCGGCATGCGCCTGTTCTTTCTAACGATCCCTAAGCCACTCAAACAGCATCCGATTTAAAAAAAGATCATCCATTTCGCTTTATTCATGGATTTAGAAGAAAAGCACCCAGACCCCTCATTTTTATAAAACACGGCATGATATTTGAGTTTAAACAAGATATTTGATAATTTAAAAAAGGAGTAACAAACCTATGTATAACAGCAGTGATTTGAGAAAAGGTTTAAAAATCGAGATCGACGGGGACCCGTTTCTAATCGTACAGTATGAATTTTCAAAACCCGGCAAAGGCAAAGCCTATTACAAGTGCAAGCTCAAGAATCTTTTGACCGGTGCTCAGTTCGATCGAACCTTTAGATCCAGCGATAAATTCGACGAGCCTCACCTGGAAGATCATGAAATGGAATATTTATATTCAGATGGTGAGCAGTACTGCTTTATGAATACAACGACCTATGACCAGATCTTTCTCACCAAAGATCAGGTGGGTGAGGCCATCAACTTTTTAAAAGAAAATACCGTGTGCAATGTCCTTTTATTTAGAGGAAATCCCATTGAAATATCGTTGCCTATTTTTGTGGACTTAAGGATTGAAAATACAGATCCATGGGCAAAGGGAGACACCGCCTCGGGCGGCACAAAGCCGGCAACGCTGGAAACGGGATATACGATCCAGGTTCCCCCTTTTATTGAAGAGGGTGAACGTATTCGAATCGATACCCGGACCGGGGAGTATGTAGAGCGCGTAAAGGATTAATGGTTCGCATCTGACGGTTTGAAGGGTTTTCCCCATTTTTCAATAAAAGCTATTTTCCCCGCAGATTTTCTTTTTCTTCTTTTTCCGGGTGCTTCTTTTGGATACCCCACCGCCAGCAATGCGGAAACCTTTATTTTTTTGGGAATTGAAAGGATGTCTTTGACGTGAGTTTCATCAAACCAGCCGATCCAGCAGGTCCCAAGGCCGAGTTCCGTGGCTTTTAACACCATATGTTCCATGGCAATGCCAAGATCAATCTGGTAATATTCGATACCGGTGACACGGGCACCGACAAGATTTGCAATAACATCCAGTTGGGAACATCCCACAATCACCAGTGGCGCCTGTTCGAGCCACTTGTTCGGAATAACAGGCCGCATGGCTTTGTGACATATTTTTCGAATGATTTCCCGGCGGGTTACGAAAATAAAACGCCAGGTTTGGCTGTTGCAGGCAGAAGGGGAAAGGCGTGCTGCTTCGATAATAGAGATGATGTCCTTTTCGCTGACCCGCCTCGAATCAAAAGATCTTACAGATCTTCGGGTGTTGAGAATCTGGTCAAATTTCATGGTTGTTGCTTGATACTGTATTTCTTTATCCGGTTCCCATCCATCTCTTCTACGGTGACATTATAATTTCCAAAGGTGAATATTTCCTTTTCCTCGGGAATTCTGCCAATGGTGTTTAAAACATATCCGGAAAAGGTGTCATAATCTTTTGAGTCCGGAATATTCATCCCTATAATTTCGTTGACTTCGTCAACATCAGACTTTCCAAGAACGATCCATTCTTTTACTTTGTGCTTGACAATATGCGGTTCTTCCCTGTCGGTTTCATCGCTGATTTCTCCCACAATCTCTTCCAGGGCGTCTTCTAGGGTGATCAGGCCGGATACGCCGCCATGTTCGTCCACGACAATGGCCATATGGTGCTTTCTTTTTTTGAATTGATGAAGCAGCCTGTCCAGTTTCTTATTTTCCGGAACAAAATAAGGGATTGTCATAACTTTACGGACGTCGATTTTTTCGTTAGAGGTAATTTCATGCAAAAAGAGATCTTTAATGTTTACAATCCCGATGACATGGTCAATATCGTCTTCGATCACCGGAATTCTGGTAAAACCCGATTTGACGATATCTTCCAGGTTCAGCTCTTCATCCGCTTCGATAACGAACATGTCAGCCCTTGGCGTCATGATTTCCGAAGTATTGGTATCATCGAACTCAAAGATGTTGTGGATCAGTTCCTTTTCTTCTTCTTTGATTTCACCCTCTTCTTCAACAACTTCAACAAAGGTCATCAACTCTTCTTCGGTGACGGTGGGGGTTTTTTTAATTTTTCCGGTGAGTTTTGGAATAAAATTTAAAAAAATAATAACAGGAAAACAAAATATCGAGAACCAATATATGGGATATATGGCTATTCTGGCGATCAAAATATTATTTCGTGTGGCGATGGATTTTGGTAATACTTCTCCAAAAACCAGAATCAGAAGGGTCATGATACCGGTGGCGACACCTACCGCATAATGGGGGAAATAATGAATAGTAACGGATGTTGCCAGGGCGGCGGCACCCACATTGACGATGTTGTTTCCGATCAAAACAGTGGAAAGGAGTCGATGGGGGTCGTCTTTCATTAGTTTGATCAAGGCGAAAGACTTGTGTTTATTTTTGGCCAGATGTCTGGCTTTTGTTCTACTTATGGAAAAAAGGGCAGTTTCCGCAGAGGAGAAGAAGCCGGACAGAAGAAGCAAAACAATCAATACAATAATTTGGTTTATCATGATACTTATGGGTCTTGCAAAATCGTCAAAAACAAACGGTTAAATCCTTTTTTTTAAAGTGTGTATCCTGAAAATATCCGCTAAGAACGGTCTGCTTATTTCTCTTGCAAAGAAAAATGGGGCATGCAATATGAAATTGATCTTATAATACATACAGATTTTTCATTTTTCAAGTCAATATACATAAATCGAGCGTGATTTTGCGAATTTATGCATCAAAAAAATGACATAAAAGAGTATATTCAATCCCTCATTTCTTCAAAACGGTTGGGAAATCAGGTGGTGCATCATACCATATTGCCGGCTCACCCCGCCAGCATTTCAAAACCTAAGATACCGTGGCCAAAAAATATCCAGCACATCATCACCTCTGCGGGGATAGATGATCTTTACAAACACCAGGTCGAGGCCATTGATTTGATCCGGTCCGGACGCCATGTGGTCGTTTCAACCCCGACAGCCAGCGGTAAAACACTGATTTACAATCTTCCTGTGATGGAAAACATACTCAAAAATCCAAATTCAAAGGCACTTTATATCTTTCCGTTAAAGGCCCTTGCCCAAGATCAACTGCGGACATTCGAAGCCTTGATCCAATACAGCAAAGAGATAAAGCCCACAATTGCCATTTATGATGGAGATACGTCTGCCTGGCATCGAAAACGAATCAGAAATGTCCCGCCCAATATTCTTTTGACCAATCCCGAAATGGTTCATCTATCGCTGTTGCCGCATCATCAAAAATGGGCTGATTTTTTCAGTGGTCTGGATTTGGTGGTGGTGGATGAAGTTCATACGTATCGGGGAATTATGGGATCGCACATGGCCCAGGTTTTCAGGCGACTTCAAAGGATTTGCGCTTTTTACGGTGCCGCCCCGACATTTGTTTTTTGTTCCGCCACCGTGTCCAATCCTGCACAACTTGCCGAGCAGCTCACAGGTCTGAAAGTTGATACCATTACGAAAAGCGGTGCACCTTTGGGCAGAAAACACGTTGTTTTTATCAATCCGGTTCAGGGTCCGGCACAGACTGCCATACTGCTTTTAAAAGCCGCTCTTCACAGGGAACTGCGCACCATTGTTTATGCCCAGTCGAGAAAACTCACCGAACTTATCGCCATATGGGCCGGGAGTCAAGCCGGCCCGTATGCACAACGGATCAGTGCCTATCGGGCTGGATTTCTTCCTGAAGAGCGAAGAGAGATCGAAGCCAAACTTACCAAAGGCGACCTGTTGGCGGTAATATCCACCAGTGCCCTTGAACTCGGGATCGATATCGGCGATCTGGACCTTTGCCTGCTGGTGGGATATCCCGGTACGGTGGTGGCAACTTGGCAGCGTGGCGGCAGGGTAGGGCGCAGTGGACAGGAGTCCACCCTGATACTGATTGCCGGAGAAGATGCCCTGGATCAGTATTTTATGCGGCATCCGGAAAATTTTCTGAAACGGGAACCCGAAGCTGCGGTGGTCAATCCATACAATATCGAGATCATGTCCAGACACATCATTTGCGCAGCAGCAGAGATGCCGTTAATATCCAAAGAACCCTTTATGCTGGACGAACATGTTGAGAACGCCGTCCTTGGCCTCGAGGAAAGCGGCGCGCTGTTAAAAAGTGGAGATGGGACTGAATTCTATTCCAGCCGACTGGCGCCTCACCGGCATGTGGATCTCAGGGGAACAGGAAGCCGCTACAATATTGTGGGCAGCAAAACCGGGAAACACAAAGGAGAAATCGATGAATTCAGGGCTTTTAAAGAGACCCATCCCGGAGCGATTTATCTTCATAAAGGCGATACGTTCCTTGTGGATACCCTGGATTTGGACACAAAAACCGCGAAGGTGTCCAGAGCAAGGGTTGATTATTATACCCGGGTCAGGTCTGAGAAAAATACGGAGATACTCGATATCTATGATACTAAAACCATATTAAAAACAAATGTTTATTTTGGACGACTTAAAGTTACAGATCAGGTAACGGGATATGAGAAATGGCGGATACATGGCAAACGAAAATTAAGCGTTATCCCCTTGAATCTTCCACCGTTGATTTTTGAGACCCAGGGACTGTGGTTTAAAATACCGGTCCACATCCAGCGACAGGCCGAAGCACAGTATCTCCATTTTATGGGTGGGATTCATGCCATTGAACATGCGGCTATCGGCATTTTTCCCCTTTTGGTAATGGCGGACCGAAATGACCTTGGAGGAATCGCTACCCCCCTTCATCCTCAAGTGGGCAGTGCAGCAATATTTATTTACGACGGGATCCCCGGTGGTGCCGGTCTAAGCAGGCAGGCCTTTAAGAAAGCAGAGGATTTGCTTGAAAATACACTTGACGTGATCCAGGCGTGTCCCTGTGAAACAGGTTGTCCGTCCTGTGTGCATTCGCCGAAATGCGGGTCCGGGAACCGGCCCATCGACAAGGCTTCAGCGGTTTTTCTGCTCAATCAAATCATATGTTATCAAGATTCTGAAGACATGGAAAACTGTCCAACGGTTAAGCCATTAATTAAAGAAAGAATTTACGCTGATGAAAAAGAAAAGACCTTTGAAAGGAAAACAGCGTTAAAGGAAAAGGACGGAAGGCCTGTCCGTCATATGAGGCGGCTGCGGAAACAGATGGCGAGCAGGCGTCATACCATAAAATTAAAACGGAAAATATCCTGCGAAACCAATTCCCCGATCACGAAGTCGGACATTCGATTTTGTATCTTCGACATCGAAACACAGCGATCTGCTCAAGAAGTGGGGGGCTGGCATCGGGCGGATTTAATGAAAATGAGCTGTGCTGTGTTGTATGACTCAAAAAAAGATCAATATTTCGAGTTTTTAGATGATCAGGTGGATCAGCTCATCGAACATTTTAAAAAATGTGATCTGGTGGTGGGGTTCAATGTCAAACGATTTGATTTCAGAGTCCTCTCCGGGTATTCGGATTTTAACTTTGAAAAAGTTCCCACCTTAGATATCCTTGAAGAGGTCCACAATCGACTCGGTTACAGGCTCTCTTTGGATCATCTTGCCAAAGTGACCTTGGGGCAAAAAAAGACGGCGGACGGGCTTCAGGCCCTAAAATGGTGGAAGCAGGGACGGATACGGGAAATCATTGATTACTGCAAAAAAGATGTGGAGATCACGAGGGATCTTTTTCTGTACGGTCAAAAGAACGGGTATCTGCTTTTTACCAACAAGGCCAAAAAGACGGTGCGGATTCCTGTTAAATGGTAATCTCTGATGGATGGAAAAATATCCTGTCAATCCTGAGTATCCTGTCGCAACATTTTGTTATTAGGGTAAATAATGAGCCGGTCTCCCGGATGGATCGGCTTGTTCAAGTCAAGACGGTTCCAAATAATAAGCACCGCCAGGGGCACATCGAATTTATCGGCAATGGATGACAGATTATCTCCCTCTTTTATGATATATATCCGATCTGTCCGCTTTTCCTCATATTCTTTAACCAGTTTTTTATAACGTGCGTTAAATCCCTTATTTGCCCCTTTGGGAATCAGGATTGAATGGGTACCTTCGGTGAGATAGTGCCCCCGAATTTCGGGATTGAGGTCCTTGATGGCTTTAAAATCTGTTTTAGACGCTTTTGCAACAAGGCTCAGCGGAATTTTTTGAAAACAGTCGATGCTGATTCGGTCGAATTCAAGAGGCGGATAATAATCCGCATTCGTGAGATGAAAGCCGAATTTAGCAGGTTCAGAAAGAATCAGTTTTGCCGAAAGAATGCGGAATATGAATCGTTGGGTTTCAAGTGGCAAATAGAGACGGTAATAATCCCGGGTGTGTTGCACCATGATTTCAGCCTCCAGCCCGTCTTCACCCATATTGTAGGCGGCGGCTGAAAGGGTCCATGACCCCATCAATTCATAAAGTGCCTTTAAATGCGCTACTGCAGCCCGGGTAGAAGCAAATATATTTCGTCTCTCATCCATGGTATCATCAATAATCAGCCCGTATCTGCGGCCTGTATCGGGCAGAATTTGCCAGAATCCAATGGCCCCTTTTATAGAGCCGGCATGGGGAAGAAGGGCGCTTTCAGCAATAGCTATATACTTAAGATCATCCGGCAGGGTGTTTTCCTGCAATATTTTCTCAATATAAGGCATATATCGGCGGGAGCGCTTCAACCAGAGAATGGCCTGGGGTCGATCCCCAAGGGATAGCAAAAGCTCCTTTTCCAGTCGCTCCAGAACTTCCTGGTTTTCTATGGGGACATGTTCTCCGCAAAAGGTGAGGGCCTTCATATTTTTAACAGATGTCAGCAAAGAAGGAAGATCCAGGGGATTGGGCGTAGTCCCAAAAGCCTCGAATGTCAAGACCAGTACAATTACCAAAATAAGAAAAATCATTTTTTTCATATAATTTATTTTCTTTCTTTCAAAATCATTTTTAAGCTAATAATTGTGGCTCTTTTCCAATTTAGTTGGAGAAAAGAGTCAAAGGGTTTAGATACGATTTTATTAGCAAATCATTTTAGGTCTCTAAAGTCAAATCGACCACCATAATTTTCGTATATATATGGTTCTCATAAATATAGGCCGTTATGTAACTATCTATCTATATTGAAATATTAACGCGTTTACCTTGGTATTGATCGCTATAATTCTTGACTTCGTTTTCGAAGTGTTCTATCATAACACTTCATAATTATACCAGCGAAAGGGCAAAGCTGTCGAAAGGCAGTGACGCAAAGCCACGGGTCAAAAGCTTCAAGGGCCATGATCGCCGGGCTACCGAAGGTATCAGCAAACGCCTTCATACAATTGGGTACTAAGGCGTTTTCTATTTTCCGGTTTTCATCGGTAAATGAGCTGCCCTCCCGTGGCGTATAACATAAACAAAGGGAGGTGTCCCATGACTACCGCAGGATTTTTACCAACGATTACCGCCAGCCCTTTTCTTTCCACATTCATATGGATCATTTTAATCCTTGCGGCCATGTATTTGGCGCGTAAGCCGTTTCATCGCTGTCTGGCATCTTTTAGCCTGATTATTCGAAATAGCATGCGGCTTTTTGCTGCTTCGGTCAAACTGGCTGAAAAGCGCCTGAACCATCGCAACCGGGATGTATTGCTCAGTGCAGGTCGACAACATGCCGAACGTTGTGTGGAAAGGGAGTTTGAACGTATCAGTAATGCAGTACAACGAGACTTGGAGGGGTATCCTCAAATTCAACGCCAGCTAAACGAGAGTCTCGTCAAACTTGAAGAAGAACACCACAATAGCATTGAAATTCCTCAGGAACTGCCTGACTGGGGCAAAGTCATTAAAGCGATTGCGAGTGTCCGACCCAACAATGACCCTGTTGTCGGCAGCATGTTGGAAAAAATTCATGAGACGTTATCCGAACAGCATATAAAAGCGCTCGAGCAGCACCGCATGGATGCATCAAAGCGCCATTCTATCCTTAATCGAATGCTGCCCTTGTTGCGGGGTATGAAAAAGACCCTCGTCAGTTTTAACAAATCCTTGTCTGACTTGAATTTTCGGGCCAAACGGATCGATCGTTACATGGACAACTATGAAGAGATTCGCGAACAGAACGACACGGCTATGAGAACGCTTTCTTCTTCCTCGCTGACTCAATTTTTCATTTCCGGCGCGGTTCTTATGATCGCTCTCGGTGGCGCCATCATTAATTTTAATCTCATCGCTCTGCCGATGTCCGAAATGGTGGGTGGTGCAAGCTATATCGGTCCTTACAAGACATCAAACATAGCCGGTTTGGTTATCATCTGCCTCGAGATCTGTACCGGCATTTTTTTGATGGAGTCGTTGCGTATCACACGATTGTTTCCAATCATCGGCAGTATGGACGATCGCATGCGCATGATGCTGTTCTGGATCGCCTTGATCTTGCTGGCCATTTTAGCCGGTGTGGAATCTTCGCTGGCCTTCATGCGCGACCGCATTGCCGGTGATATGGAAGCATTGCGTCAGAGCCTGGCAGGTGTAGCGCCCAGTTCCGTGGCCGGCAGTGTGATCCCAACAGTTGGACAGATGGTGATGGGCTTTATCTTGCCGTTTATTCTCACATTTGTGGCCATACCTTTGGAATCATTTGTGGCATCTGCCCGAACCATTTTGGGTCTAATCACTGCCTGGGTGCTACGTTCTTTGGCCTTTACATTACGATTGATCGGACATTTAGGGTACTACTCCGGACGGTTGATGACGAACCTGTATGACCTGGTTATTTTTCCGGCACTTTGGCTGGAAGGAGTTGTGACTCAATACCTGTTTCGGAGTCAAACAAAAGACAGCGCCGTAGATAAAAAGAAGACCACCGGCTCGGGGAGAACCATGCCTGCTGTGGAACCACTGGCCGAAAACAAGGAGATGGCAAAATGAAATCTTTTCGATTTTGGCTCATCGGATTTTTGATCCTTTTGATGACCGGCTGTTCACAACAATCGAACCGTGCAAAAGGGGTCTATATGCTGCTGGATACTTCAGGAACCTACGCTGTGGAGTTGAATAAAGCCCGTTTGATCATCAACTACCTCCTGGGCACGTTACAGCCCGGGGACACCTTGGCTGTGGGGCGAATCGATACCGGAAGTTTCAGTGAAAAAGACATCGTCGCCAAGGTCACATTTGATGTACGGCCATCGGTGGCCAATCAACAGAAGCGTCTATTTCAAAATAGAGTCAATACGTTTGTAAGGGGTGTTCGACAAAGCAGTTACACCGATATCTCCGGCGGCTTGCTTCAGGCTATCGAGTATCTGAATGAATCCGGTTCAGGTAATAAATACATTCTGATATTTTCAGATCTTCAGGAAGAACTGGACAAAGGGTATGTAAGGGATGTTCCGTTCGAGTTGAACGGTTTTAATATCATTGCACTTAACGTGACCAAACTGCGTGCCGACAATCAGGACCCGAAAAAATATTTGACCCGTGTCAAGAAGTGGCGGCAAAAGGCAGAAACGGCGGGTGGCACGTGGCGGGTAATAAATGATCTGGAGCGGCTTGATAACATCTTAAAGGGATAGGGTGGCTTAGCCGTAAACACATCATTTCCCGGTAATTTTAAGATCCATGCACAAAAGTGAGTATGCGGATGAGTACATTTAAAGTCATTAAATGTCCCCAATCAGTGACCATGTCACTATGGAGTGGTCACTGATGAATTTCATGGACGTTCCTCTGGTTTTTTCACAACAATAATCCATAAGCGAAAACTCGATTATTTTTGTGGTCACACTATTGACTTATTATTACGAATGGATTATTTTAAACCTAAAAGCATGCTACTATTCACTACTTGTGTATATTTATGATATTTATTTTGGAGCTTGTCCGGGGAATCTGTCTTTTTTGGGCCTTCCTTCAAAGTGACCTCCTAAGCATTTGCACAAGATACAAGGAAAGGAAAAACATTAGATGGAAGGTTATGTCAAATCATACAGTGAAAAAAAAGGTTATGGTTTTATACACACTGAAGAACATGGGGATATTTTTATTCATAAATCGGGCATCAAGGACTTTGGACATTTCGGTTTACAAAAAGGTGACCCAGTATCTTTTGAATTAAAAGAAACCTCTAAAGGCACCCAAGCCATCAACTTACAGCCTCTCAAATCCTATTAATTGGGAAATACACCATACTTTTCTATCTTAATACATACCATTAGAAATACGGAGTGCGCCATCTTGCGAATAAAGCTGGATCGTTTTCTTACGTCAGAGACGTTCATTTCTTTTTTTTATCGATTAATTTTATTTTATTCGTGGACATTTCGTTTGAAGATTGAATAATATTCAATTGATAGCAGTCTTAAATTACAAGAAAATGACCTTTAAAATTATCTTATTATAAGGAGATCAAAATGAATATTTACGTAGGGAATCTATCGTATGAGGTGACCGAGGAGGATTTAAAAGAGGCTTTCCAGGTCTTTGGAGAGGTCGATACCGTCAAGGTTATAAAAGACAATTACACTGGCAGATCAAAAGGGTTCGGATTTGTGGAGATGCCAGCTAAATCCGAAGCACAGTCTGCAATCGAAGGCTTGAACGGGAAGGATTTGAAAGGTCGAAACCTTAATGTCAATGAAGCCCGTCCTCGCTCTGATAGCCGTCGAGGTGGCGCAGGTTCTGGAGGACCACGACGAGGTGGCGGTGGCCGTGGCGGCAGTGGACGAGGTGGGGGTGGACGAGGCGGAAGTGGACAAGGCGGAGGTGGACAAGGCGGAGGTGGACGAGGCGGAGGGCGACGCTTTTAGTAAACGGCACTCCGGCATATAAGAACTATCGTGATTTCGAGTAGTAAATAAATAAAAGTTGTCAGGAGAGTCCGCCATAGACGGACAAGCCGAAGATACCCCATGGCCTACGGATTGACCCCTACAACGTTTTTGTTATCAAGGGTTCGCAGTAGACGACGGAGGTCTATCCCGCCTTGTAAAGCGGGGCTTCATTCTTGATGCATTGAATCTGGGGCATCCTCGAATTTCGCTCAATTAAGGTATCATAATGCCAAGAAAGGAGAAAAACATGAACAAAGGAGATTTAATCGATGAGGTTTCAAAGGTCCTAAAAACCAAAAAGGATGCTCAGGCGGCTGTGGATTGTGTTCTCTCAAGCATTACCAAGGCATTGGGAAAAGGAGACACTGTATCATTGATTGGATTCGGCACATATAAAGTGGTTGAAAGAAAAGCTCGCAAAGGCAGAAACCCTCAGACAGGGGAAGAGATATATATTGCGGCAAGTAAGGTGCCAAAGTTTGTTGCAGGAAAGGCATTGAAGGAAGCTGTGAAATAAGTATTGAGACCTTTGAAAAATATTCATTTTAGTTCAAGTTCAAGCCTCCGGCCAGTAGGGCCTACGCCCCGGAGGGGAAGGCGAAAATTTTAACCAAAGGAATACATTGAGTATTTTGAGGATTAAAATTTGAGCCTGACGCAGAAATTGGGCAAAAAGGGAGGTTTTTCAAAGGTTTCGTATTCGTTCGTTGACATGTTATACATGCAGGGTCACCAATGGCCCTGCATGTTTATGATGCATAAATAATTAGTG
>Ga0210085_1000349_pt1 | contig 20111 bp, 19 predicted proteins | sample China_Galinas_PW_5_FD_184866 | JGI IMG/M metagenome (GOLD analysis project Ga0210085, IMG submission 184866) | Wetland microbial communities from San Francisco Bay, California, USA, that impact long-term carbon sequestration - China_Galinas_PWC_D1... | ecosystem: Environmental > Aquatic > Marine... | reverse complement strand
GCAGGAGGTGCGCGACGAGGTCAAGCGACGCATCGACGACTTCGCGCCCGGCGGTGGCTTCGTCTTCGCCACGGTCCACAACATCCAGGCCTTCGTGCCCCCGGAGAACATCGAGGCTGCCTTCGACACGGCCCTGACCTACGGCGCCGGGACCTCCGCCAGCTAGCAGCCCGGCGACGGATGCGACGTTCGTGGCTGCTGCTCATCGCCCTGGTGGTGGTGTGGGGCAGCCACTGGGTGGTGGTGAAGGTCGGGCTGGAGACGATCCCGCCCTTCACCTACGGAGTGATGCGACTCATCGGCGGCATCGTGGTGCTGGCACTCCTCATGGTGGCCACCGGCCGGCTGCGCCGGCCGCCGCGCTCAGACTGGCCAGTGGTCATCAGCTACGGCCTGCTCGCGGTGGCGCTCGGCATCACCATGATGAACCTGGCCCTGCCCCATATCCCGGCCGGCCGCTCCTCGATCCTGGCCTACACCATCCCGCTGTGGGTGGTGCCGTTCATGGCCCTGCTGGCCCGAACGCTCCCGACACGCGGGGAGGCAGTGGGCCTGGTGCTGGGACTGGCGGGCCTGGCCCTGCTGCTCAATCCCATCGCCATCGACTGGGGCGCGGAAGGCGCCCTGCTCGGCAGCCTGCTGCTGGTCATCGGCGCCATGGGTGGGGCGCTGGCGCTCATCCACGTCCGTTTCCACCCCTGGCGCGGCACGCCCTTCGACACCCAGATCTGGCAGCTGCTGGTGGCGCTCATCCCGATCGCCCTGCTCATGCTCCTGCTCGAGCGGGGAGACCTGGCACAGGTCCACTGGGACCTGCCCACGGCCCTGGCGGTCCTCTACTCGGGGCCGCTCGCGACGGCCTTCGCCTTCTGGGCCTCGCAGATGATCGTGCGCGACCTGGGCCCGTTGACCACCGGCATCGGGTACCTCGGGGCTCCAGTGGTGGGCGTGATCGCCGGCCTGCTCATCCTCGGCGAGGCGCTGTCCCTGCTGGACCTGGCCGGGGTCATCGTCACCACGGCCGGCATCGTCTTCGTGCTGCTGGCGCAGCGGAGGGCCGGGGCTGCGTCCTCCGTGGTCGCAGAGGTCCCCCTCCCCGACGGCTCGGAGTTGCCGGAGTCGGCGCGCCGCTAAGCGCGGCGGGGCGCATCCGGGCGCGTCTTCCGGAGCGAGGGTCGTGCGGGCGTGCTGGTCGTCGTGCCCGGGGCAAAGCGCGCGCTGTGCGGCGCCCGAGGTCCGCTGTACCCTCCGCCGATGCACATCGAACGCGCCGTCATCGACTGGCTCCTGGACCCGCGGGATTCCGACCCCTCCATCCGCTGGCAGGTGAAGCGAGACCTGCTCGATGCAGCGGAGGACGAATGGACCGCAGAACGAGCGACGATCGAGACCGAGGGCTGGGGTGCCCACCTGCTCGCGCTCGAATCCGAAGACGGTTCCTGGGATGGCGGGGCGCACTTCCCGGCCGGCTTCAGGTGGGGTGATGAGCCGGGCCAGCCATGGACCTCGACGTCGCACTCGCTGACACAGTTGCGCGAGTTCGGGATCATGCCGGACAGCGAGCGGATGCAGCGGGCGATCACGCTCATCGGCCGCAATGTGCGCTGGGAGTACGACGACCTGCCCTACTGGGACGGCGAGGTCGAGCCCTGTATCAACGGGCAGGCCGTGGCCAACGGCACCTACTTCGGACTCGACATGACGCCGGTGGTCGAACGGCTCGTCGGCGAGCGCCTGGAGGACGGCGGCTGGAACTGCGAGGCCGAGCGTGGCTCGGTGCGATCCTCGTTCCACACCACCATCGACGTGCTCGAGAGCCTGCTGGAGCACGAACGCGCAGGCCGGGGCACGGGTGCGGTCACGACGGCGCGCCAAGGTGGAGAGGAGTACCTGCTGGAACGGCGACTGTTCCGACGCCTGAGCACGGGCGAGCCCGCCGATGAGCGGATGCTCGCGCTCATCCATCCGTCGCGCTACATCTACCACGTGCTCCGCGGCCTGGACTACTTCCGGTCGGTCGGCATGCTCACGGGTGCGAGGCCCGATCAGCGCCTGTCCGAGGCCGTGGAGCACCTCCGCTCCCGCCGCCTGGACGATGGCCGCTGGCCGCTCGACTGGAACCCCACGGGCCGGACCTGGTTCGACGTCGACGACGGCGAAGGCGAGCCGTCCCGATGGATCACCCTCCAGGCCCTGCGGGTCCTGCGCTGGTGGGACGAGGCTGCGTAAGGCGCAGGTCGTCGGCCCGGCCACGTGCCCGTTGGCCTCGGCTGCCCAGCCACCGAGATGTAGCGACACATCGGTGTCGTCATCTTGGCCTCATCTTCCTCGCTCCGACGAGCGTCAGCCAGGTGGGCCGCCCGAGGGCTCAACACGACCGTGCTGTCCCCGGTGAGCCGCCCGGGGGCTCATCACGACCCGGCTGCAGCCCAGTCTGTCGCTTTGAGCCACCGGAGGGCTCGATCCGCCGCCTTGAGCCGCCCGAGGGATGAGGCCTGCCAGTAGGCGGACTGGCACGTCGAGTTGAGCCCCCGGAGGTTTCAGGCCGCACGGGCGCTGCTCCACCAACCGCCGGAGCCGGCCCTACCCCCCGGAGGTTTCAGGCGGTTCAGGCGGCACTGCCGGCCGCTGCTCCACCAACCGCCGGAGCCGGCCCTACTCGCCCCCGGCGAGGTGCTGCTCCACCAGCCGGACGACGACCTCGACCACCCGGGGCACGGCTGCCTCCACGGCCGGGCTCAGCCCCTCCCCCAGCTCCAGGTCGACCACGCCGATGCCGACCGCGATCGCTCGCGGTGCGCGACCGACCAGGGTCGCCGCCAACGCCACCAGCTCGCCGCCACCGACGTGATGCGAGGACGCTCCGGGCTCGCCGCGGGCATCGGCGTCCTCCCGCGCAGCACGTTCCGGGTCGATCTCGCGCACCTCGACCGCGCCGGGCAGCCCGGCCGCGTCGGCGTCGACGAACACCGCCAACGAGACCTCGGCCAGGTCGAGCGCCATCTCCGGCAACAACTGGTATGCCGCGCGCACCTCGACGCCTCCGCCGGCAAGGCGAGGCTCACCCCGGAGCCGCTCGGCCACCACCGCGCCCACCCCGTCATCGCGCCGCAAGGTGTTGCCGAAGCCGATGACCAGGACACGACGCGAACGAGCGCCGCTCCCTCCTCCGGAAGCGGCGCCCTGGTGGTGCGGATGGATGCCCGACGGCATGGCCCTAGCGCTTGACGCGGTCGATGATCTCCCCGTCGGGCGAGAGCAGCTGGATGTCGAGCGCCATGTCGCCGAGGGCGTGGGTCGAGCAGCTGAGGCAGGGGTCGTAGCAGCGGATGACCGCCTCGACCCGGTTGAGCATCGGCTCCTCGATCTTGTCCGCCTTGACGAAGTGGCGGGCCACCTGCCGCACGGAGCGGTTCATGGCCATGTTGTTGTGGCCGGTGGCGATGACCAGGTTGGCCCATTCGACCAGCCCGTCGTCATCGACCTTGTAGTGGTGCATGAGCGTGCCACGCGGTGCCTCGGAGACCCCGACGCCCTCGTTGCGGTTGATGCCGGCGGTGGCTCGCACGTGGGTGGAGAGGATGTCCGGCCCCCGCAGCACCTGCTCGACCTTCTCGACCGCGTGGAGCGTGTCGATGAGTCGCGCGTAGTGGAAGTGGAAGGACGAGCCCGCCACCCGGCCGACGCGCCAGCGGAACTTCTGCAGCTCCTCGTCGGCACGCGGGGTACCGGTGGCCTCGGCCACGTTGAGGCGCGCCAGCGGACCGACACGGTAGATACCGTCGGGATAGCCCATGGGCTTGTAGTAGGTCGACTTGAGGTACGACCACGGCTCCACGGCCTCGCCGATGTAGTCGTTGAAGGAGCGAGGGTCGGCACGGTCCACGAGGGCCTTGCCGTCGGCATCGACGATGCGCAGGTCGCCGTCGTAGTGATCGACGTTGCCCTTCTCGTTGACGAGCGCCATGAACGCGGAGCGGAAGTTGCCGAAGGTGGCCGCATCCTCTTCCCACTTCATCATGTCGGTCTTGTACCAGGCGATGGCCCGCTCCACCTGGGCGATGGCCTCGGGCACACCGGCCAGGATCTCGTCACGGACCTCCGGCTTCAGCGGATCGGCCACGCCACCGGGCACGATGCCGCCGGGATGGATGCGCTTGCCACCGAGCAGCTCGATGATCTGCTGGCCCCACTTGCGCAGCCTGATGCCATCGGTGGCCAGCTGCGGGTTCTCCTTGGCCACGCCCACGATGTTGCGCACCGCAGGATCGGCATCGAAGCCGAACAGCAGGTCCGGCGAGGAGAGGTGGAAGAACGAGAGCGCGTTCGACTGCACGATCTGGCCGAGGTTGATGAGCCGGCGCAGGTCGGCCCCCGTCGGTGGCGGATCGACCGCCAGGATGTCATCGACCGCCTTGGCCGAGGCGACCAGGTGGCTGACCGGACAGATGCCACAGATGCGGGCCATGATCGAGGGCATCTCGTGGACCGGCCGGCCCTGGACGATGCGCTCGAAGCCACGGAACTGGGTGACGTGGAAGCGGGCGTCCGAGACCTCACCGTGCTCGTCGAGCTGGATGGTGATCTTGGAGTGGCCCTCGATCCGGGTGATGGGATCGATGGTGATGGTTCTGCTCATCGGATGGGGGCTCCCTTAGCGACCGAACCGCGATCCGGCGGTCTCGGGGACACGGCCGGACAAGAGGTCGTCGAGCAAGGTGTAGATGAGGTCCGCCGAGGGCGGGCAGCCGGGCAGGAAGACATCGACCTTGACCACGGTGTGGACCGGCTTGGACATGGGTAGCAGCTGCGGCACGACCTGGTCGGGGGTCATCGGATTGATGGTCACGTTCTCGTGGTACGACCGATCGATGATCGGGTCCACGCCGATGGGGTTGCGCATGCCGGGCACGTTGGACGTGACCGCGCAATCCCCGAAGGCCACGATGGTCTTGGTGTGCTCGCGTACCTTCCTGATCTTCTCGAGGTCGTCCTCGCTGGAGACGGCACCTTCCACGAGGCAGACGTCGACCGCGTCGGGATATTCCTTGAAGTCGACCAGCGGGCTGTAGACCAGGTCGGAGCGGGTGAAGATGTCCAGGATCCGCTCGTCCATGTCCAGCAACGACATGTGACAGCCTGAGCAGCCGTCGAGCCAGACGGTGGCGACCGTCGGCTTGCCGGGCTCGGTTGGCTTCTTGCTCATAGACCGCGCTCCTCTCGGACCACCTTGAGCCACGGCAGGAACGGGCGGCGGTCCTTGCTACCGGCTGCGACCGGGCGACCCTTCTCGAAGAGTGCACCCGTGGGGCAGACCTGGACGCACTTGCCACAGCTGGTGCAGGTCGTCGAATGGCCCCAGGGCTGGCCCATGTCCGTCTGGACGCGGGTCTCGAGTCCGCGGTGCATGACGTCCCACGTGTGCGCGCCTTCGATCTCGTCGCAGACGCGCACGCAGCGCAGGCAGAGGATGCAGCGGTTGTGGTCGATGGCGAACAGCTTGTGACTGGCGTCGATATCGACTTGGGGATTGATGCGAGGCAGGTCGAAGTGCTTGATGCCAAGCTCATCGGCCATGTTCTGGAGCTCGCAGTGGTTGTTGGCGACACACACCGCGCAGACATGGTTGCGTTCCATGAACATCATCTCGGTGATGGCCTGCCGGTATTCCAGCAGCTTCTCCGAGTGAGCCGTGATCTCCATGCCCTCGGCGATCTTGGTCATGCAGGCCGCCGCCAGCTTGGGAGAGCCGGCGATCTCGACCATGCACAGGCGGCAGGCACCGCGGTCGGTGATGCCCTCGAGGTGGCACAGGCCGGGGATGTCGATGCCGTTCTCCTCGGCCACCTCCATGACCGTCTGGCCTTCGTTGCCGGCGACGTCCTTGCCGTCGATGGTGAGGGTGAAGACGTCGCTCATGCCATTACCTCGGCTGGCTGGGAGATGGTACAGACGCCGGCGGGACAGGTCTTGTCGACGATATGCGCCATGTACTCATCCCTGAAGTAGCGCAGCGTGCTGAAGATGGGATTGGGCGCGCCCTGGCCCAGGCCGCAGAGGGACATCCGCTGGACGATGCCGGCCAGCCGCTCGAGCTGGGCCAGGTCGTCCTCGGTGGCCTCACCACGCGTGATGAGGTCCAGGAGCATGTACATCTGGGTGGTGCCGACGCGGCAGGGCGTGCACTTGCCACACGACTCGTCGCGACAGAAGTCCTGGAAGTACTTGGCCACGTCGACCATGCACGAGGTGTCGTCCATGACGATCATGCCGCCGGAGCCCATGAACGAGCCGAGCTCGAGCAGCGACTCGTAGCTGACCGGCGTATCGAGGTGCTCTGCCGGGATACAGCCGCCGGACGGTCCGCCGGTCTGCACGGCCTTGAAGGGGCGGCCATCGATGATGCCACCGCCGATGTCGAAGATGATCTCCCGCAGGGTCATGCCCATGGGCACTTCGACCATGCCGGTGTTGACCACGCGGCCGGCGAGCGCGAAGACCTTGGTGCCCTTCGACTTGCCGATGCCGATCTGCGCGTAGCGCTCGGGGCCCTCGCGCAGGATGGTCGGCACGCTGGCAAAGGTCTCGACGTTGTTGATGAGCGTGGGGTTGCCCCACAGACCCGCCACCGCGGGATACGGCGGGCGCGGCCGGGGCGTACCGCGACGACCCTCGACCGACGCGATCAGGGCCGTCTCCTCGCCGCACACGAACGCGCCCGCGCCAAGGCGGACCTGCACGTTGAAGGCGAAGGAGGTGTCCAGGATGTGCTCGCCCAGGTAGCCGGCGCGCTGCGCCAGGCGGATGGCCGTCTGCAGTCGCTTCACCGCCAGGGGGTACTCGGCGCGACAGTAGACGTAGCCCTCGCTGGCGTGGACCGCGAAGGCGGCGATGGCCATGCCCTCGAGCACCCGGTAGGGGTCGCTCTCGAGCACGCTGCGGTCCATGAACGCGCCCGGATCGCCCTCGTCGGCGTTGCAGATGACGAACTTGCGCTCGCCGTTGGCCTTGGCCACGGTGGTCCACTTGAGGCCGGTCGGGAAGCCGGCCCCACCGCGACCACGGAGGCCGGACTCGGTGATCTCGTCGCGCACCTCGGCGGAGGTCATCTCCGAGAGCACGCGGCGGAGGGCCCTGAAGCCGCCGGCCGCGATGTAGTCGTCGAGCTCCTCGGGATCGACCACCCCGAAGTTCTCGGTGGCGACCCTGACCTGCTTCTCGAAGAAGGCACCCTGCGGCTCGCGCTGGGCGCCGGCGGGCACGCCGTCGAGCGCGGCCACGATGTCCTCAGCATCGGCCGGCTTGACGTGCTCGAACATCTGGCCCGTCTCGGCGATCTCCACCAGCGGCCCGGCGGCGCACAGGCCGAGGCAGCCGACGCGCTTGACGGCCAGGCCTTCGCGCCCTTCGGTCAGCTCGCGCAGGCGGGCGGTCAGGTCGCTGGCATTACCGCTCATGCAGCTGGCTGCCTCGCAGACGCGCGCGGTCGCGCGCGGAGGGCCGGCGTTCTCGTCGATCGTGATGGTGCGGTGACGCATGGTGCGTGCCGCTGCGGCGTTCTCGCTCACATCGCCTCCAATTCAGCCATGAGCTCGTCGATCTTGGCCTTGCCCCGCATGTCGCCGTCGACGACGACGGCCGGCGCCAGGCTGCAGGCACCGATGCAGCGCGCGGTGAGCAGGGAGATCTTGCCGTCTGCGGTCGTGCCCTTGGGCTTGACGCCCAGCTCACGCCCGAAGGCTCCGATGATGTCGGCTGCGCCGTTGATGTAGCAGGCAGTACCGGTGCAGACCACACAGGTGTGCTCACCCTGCGGCTTGAGCGTGAAGAACGAGTAGAAGGTGGCCACACCGAAGACACGAGAATGCGGGACTCCGAGCGTATCCCCGACGAACTCGAGGGCATCGTCATCGAGGAAGCCGAAGGCCTCCTGTGCCGCGTGCAGGGCTTCGATGAGTGCCTCCGGACGATCGCCCAGGCGTCGCATACGCGTGGCCACGATCTTCCAGCGCTTGTCATCGCTGGGTGGTTCTGGCTTGTGGTACGGGATCGGCATACGCCCCTTTCGGGTTCGCTCAACAGACAGACGACGCACGTCCCTGCCCGCCAGCGGTCCGGGGGCAGAACCTTTGGGAGAGGAGCCGTGCTCCCTCATTCTAGGAAGGGCCGAGCGCGTGATGCGGGGCCATCGGTCCCGTTTCGGATGGGCCGCGTGTACACCGCCCGATGGGCGCGGGGCCAGGCGAGCCGGCAGGGACGCCCGATGGGCCTGCCACCGCGGACTCCGGCAGCGGGGTCGCAGCTAGTAGGACGTGTCCCTGATGGTCTCGATCATGGCCCAGAAATTCTCCAGCGGCGTATCGAGCTGCACGTGGTGCGTGGGGCCCAGGATGAGCCCGCCGCCCGCGCCGATCGTGCGCAGGCGCAGCTCGATCTCGCGGCGCACGTCCGCGGGGCTGCCGAAGGGCAGCGTGTGCTGCTCGTCGATGGCGCCCCAGAAGAGCAGGTGGTCCCCGTAGTCACGCTTCAGCTCGGCCGGATCCATGCACGCCGGCTGTACCGGGTTGAGCACGTCGATGCCGATCTCGATGAGCTCGGGGATGACCTCGCGCACGTCGCCGTCGGTGTGATAGGCCACCTTCAGATCCGGGTTGATGGCCTTGACCCGCCGGACCAGCTCGGCCATGCGCGGCTTGAAGAAGCGGCGCCAGGTATCGGGGTGGAAGAGCATGCCCTTCTGCGAGCCGATGTCATCGCCGGTCCAGATCATGTCCACGCCCATGGCCGCCAGCTTCTCCGCCGCGGCCAGGTGGTAGCGGAAGGGGATCTCCAGGATGCGGTCGGCCAGCTCCGGCTCGATGACCAGGTCCATCAGCAGCCGCTCGTAGCCACGCAGGGCCCAGGCGGTCTCGAAGATGGTCGTGACCGTCACCCCCACGATCCAGTATTCGCCGCCGTACTCGGCGATGACGCGTCCGGCGTCGGCATAGAGCTCCGGGCGCTGCGGGTCCGGCGGCACGTACTCGTCGATGGCCCCATCTTCGGCCAGCGGGAAGCCCACCATCTCGGTGTAGTGGCCGGTGCCGAACGGGGTCTCGTAGGGATGCTCCTGCCAGGTCACGCCCCACTCGTCGGTGTAGCGGCCATGGCCGGCGTAGTAGTTGTTGGCCCAGCCCACCGAGGTCAGGATGAGGTCCGAGCCGATGGCTCGCTCCAGCTCGTAGGTGTTGCCCCCGCCATGGGGATTGTGCTCCCCTCCCCGTGCGACGTTCAGCTGGCCACGGACACCGAGGTCGGATCGCAGCCGGTCGGCGAACTCGGGTGTGAAGCTGATCTGCATGGGGCAGCGGTCCGGCTCCTCCCGGGCCAGGGCCAGCGCCACCCGCTCGCGGTGGCTGCGGGGCACGGTCCTAGGTCAGCAGCTGGCGGGCCACGGTGGCGGCCGTGGCCGCGTCCTTGGCGAAGCCGTCGGCGCCGATCTCGGCCGCGAACTCGTCGGTCACCGGGGCCCCGCCGACCATGACCTTGGCTCCGGGCGCGGCGGCATGGACCGCCGAGACGGCGTCGCGCATGCCCACCATCGTGGTCGTGAGCAGGGCGCTGATACCGATGAGGTCGGCGCCGTGCTCGGTGGCCGCGGCGGCGAAGGCGGCGGGGGCCACGTTCGTGCCCAGGTCGATGACCTCGAAGTCGGCGCCCTTCAGCATCATGCCCACGAGGTTCTTGCCGATGTCGTGGAGGTCACCCTGGACGGTGCCGATGACGGCGGTGTGCTCGGGCTTGACCCCGCTGGCCGCGAGCAGCGGCTCGAGCAGGGCGCTGGCCTCCTTCATGGCGTGGGCCGCGATGAGCATCTCCGGCACGTACACGCCCTCGTTGCAGGCGAAGCGCCGACCGACCTCGGTCATGGCCACGGTCATGGCGTCGAGCACCTCGGTGGGCTCGAGGCCCTCGTCGATCGCGGCCTGCGTGATGGCCACGGCGGTGGCGCGGTCGCCCACCTCCACGGCGGCGGTCAGGGCAGCTAGGTCAGCCATGGTTCGAATACCTCCGATCGAGAGCTGGGGGCGGCTCTGCTCCACTCCACGTCGATGTTCCAGCATCGCGCGCCTGGCCACGCACTCCCCGGGCCGGACGGCCCGATGTGGTGGTCGTACCGGCCGGTGCTCGGGCAAGATCGGCCGAGCCGGACACGAACGCAGGCCGGTCGTGGCTCACGGGTCCACGTCCGAGGGTGCGCCCGAGGTGTCGACCCCGCTGGTCACGCCGCTGGGACCCTCGCCGGCCACGAAAGGCAGGCCGTGCGGCGACCTCGCCTTGCAGGCGCCGGCCGGTCACCGCGCGGCCTCGGTCAGGTGCGCCCGCACCCACCAGCGCAGCTCGCCGCGTGGGGCGAGCACCCGCTCGGCGCCGTCGGCCAGCGCGCCCGCGAGGTGGTCGTGCATGGACGTGCAGGGCTCGAGCGCGATCTGCTCGGACGGCTCGTCATCGGGCGGCCAGCCACCGTAGGCCAGCCAGACCCGCAAGGCGGGGGCGAACGCACGGTCCCACTCCAGATCGAGGCGCGCGCCGTCGGGCGTGCGCACACCCGCACCGGCCGCGGCATCGGCGTAGAGCACGGCGGCCCAGCCTTCGCGCGTGCGCACCTCGGCCAGGTCGCGTTCGCTGCCATCGCGCAGCGTGGCCACCGGCCAGGAGAGCGCGTCCGGCAGGTCGATGCCGTTGCGCCAGGAGCAGCGCACCGCACGCACGCGGGGCAGGTCGATCCGGCTCCCGGGCTCTACCCCCAGGACGGGATGCTGCGCCCAGGCGATGGGCAGTGGCATGTCGGACAGGCTTTCCGCCAGGTACTCCACCAGCAGGGTCGCCTCATCCGCGAAGGAGAGGCGGCGATGGAGCCGGTAGCCCCAGCGCGCTGCCATCCAACTGTGTTCGACCGTCCCGGCCGCTTGGTCGAGCCGGAGGTAGGTGCCGCGGCCCCACTGGTCGCCGTGGTCACGCAGGTCGCGGCCGGGCGCGAGGGGGTCTGCGCAGGGCGTGGTCGTGGGCAGGCACTCGTCCCAGCCGAAGGACTCGCGACCTCCGAAGACGGCGGCTTCGCTGGCCCAGTCCATCTGCTCCAGCTCGCGGGGTTTGGTGCCCTGCACCAGCCACTCGCGGTCGCAACGCCGGTCACGCAGGGAAACGACGCGCGCGCCGACCTCGCCGACCACCTCCAGCTCGACCGCGGCGGTCGAGAGCAGGACGGATGGCCACTCGCCCCACGTCCGGTGGGTGAGCTCCGTCGGGACCACGCCGTCGCTGCTCCCGTCCGCCGGTCGGATCATGCGGCCGCGACGGCCCCGCTGACCTGGCGGGCCCGGGCGGTGATGCCCCCCGGTTCGCCGTCGCCGATGAGCCAGCCGCCCATGCCCACGGCCACTGCGCCCGCGGCCATCCAGTCAGCAGCCGTCTCGGCCGAGACACCGCCGGTGGGCACGAAGGGGATCTGCGGGAACGGTCCGGCGATCTGCCTGAGGTAGTCGGAGCCGACCGCAGCCGCCGGGAACAGCTTCACGGCACTGGCGCCCGCGCTCCAGGCGGCGTGGATCTCCGTCGGTGAGAGGGCGCCGGGAAAGACGGGCACACCCGCCTCCGCGCACCACGCGACGATCTCGCGATCGGTGTGCGGCGAGACGATGAAGCGGGCACCGGCGTCCACGGCACGACGGGCAGCCTCCACCGACAGGACGGTGCCGGCTCCCACGAGGGCACCGAGGCCATCCGCGGCCCCGGCCAGCGCCTCGATCGACCGCAGGGCCGCATCCTCGGGCTCGTTGAGCGTCAGCTCCATCACGTGCACGCCGCCGGCGACGAGGGCCTCGCCCATCCCTGGGGCCTTCGCGGCCGCGATGTTGCGCCCGATGGCGATGACCTTGTGCCTGCGCAGCAGGTCCGGGATCGATGGTCGTTCGGTCATGGTCTCTCCTAGCGGCTGACGCGGCCCGAGGCGTCGCCTGCAACGAGCTTCTCGACCTCGGCCACGCTGACGCGGTTGAAGTCGCCGGGGATGGAGTGCTTGAGGCAGCTGGCGGCAACGGCGAACTCCAGGGCCGCTGGCGCCGGGCGACCGTCGATGAGCGCGAAGATGAGCCCGCCGGCGAAGGCATCGCCGCTGCCCACGCGATCCACGATGTCGCGGATGTCGTAGTGCCGGCTGAGATGGAAGCCCTGCCGGTCGCGCAGGCAGGCAGACCAGCCGTTGATGTCCGCACTGTGCGATTCGCGCAGGGTGATGGCCACGGCCGAGAGTGCCGGGTACGCATCGAGGACGCGCCGGGTCAGGTCCTCGTACGCCTCACGCGCCAGGTGCCCGCCCGTCACGTCCGCGGCGGCTTCAAGCCCGAGCGACCGCTGCAGGTCTTCCTCGTTGCCGATGGCCACATCCACGTGCGCCAGCAATGGTCGCATGACATCCGGCGCGGACTTCCCGTAGTTCCAGAGCTTGGCCCGGAAGTTGAGGTCCAGCGAGGTCGTGGCACCGGCCACCCTGGCCGCCCGCAGGGCCGTCTCGGTCAGGGTCGCGGCCCGCTCCGACAGCGCCGGCGTGATGCCAGAGATATGGAACCAGCGAGCGCCGGCGAAGATGGCGGCCCAGTCGAACTCATCGGGCGTGGCCGCTGCGATGGCCGCCCCGTCGCGGTCATAGACCACGCTCGAACCTCGTTGGGCAGCGCCGGTCTCCACGAAGTAGACACCCACACGCCCGGCTCGCCGGATGACGTGGTCGGTCGCCACGTCCATGGCCCGTAGCGCCCGCTCGGCGGCGTCGCCGAGGGGACCGGCCGGCAGAGCCGTCACGTATCGAGCCCGCAGGCCGTAGTTGGCCACCGAGACGGCCACGTTGGCCTCGGCGCCGGCGAAGGTGGCCTCCAGGGTCCCGCCCTGGAAGAGGCGTTCGTGCCCTGGCGCCTTCAGGCGCAACATGATCTCGCCCAGGGTGACCACCAGTGGCCAGCCAGCCGGGTCTCGCACCATCGTCTCGGCTACTCCTCGGTCCCGCGCCGCTTCTCCCAGCCGGGGTGGAACAGCGGCAGCATGTTGGCGCGCTCGTACGGATGCCCGGCCAGCCGGTCCCAGTCCAGGTCGATGCCGAGGCCCGGCCGCTGGGGCACGGTGATGTAGCCATCTTCGGCCAGGATGGGCCGATCCACGATCTCCTGCGTCCAGCCGGCGTTGAACTCCTCGAACGCCTCCTGCACGTAGAAGTTGGGGATGCAGGCACCGAGCTGGGCGCTGACCGCGGCACAGACCGGCCCCTGCGCGTTGTGCGGTGCCACCACGCCGTAGTGCGCATCCACCATGGCCGCGACCTGACGGGTGCGCCACAGCCCGCCCAGGTACAGCGGTTCGGGCTGGAGGATGTGGACCGCATCGTGCTTGAGCAGCTCCGCGAACTGCTGGAGCGAGGTGAAGGACTCGCCCGTCGCGACCGGCACCGGCGAACGATGGGCGACCTCGACCATGGCTCCGACGTTCTGGTGGGCCACGGGCTCCTCGAACCAGCCCGGGCGGAAGGGTGCCAGCCGTTCGGCCAGCCGCAGGGCCGTACCCACGCTGAACCGGTTGTGGCCCTCGATGAACAGGTCCACGTCATGGCCCACGGCCTCGCGCACGGCGGCCACGATGTCGAGGGACAGATCTTCCTCGCGGCGATCCTGCACGCGCCAGGCGGCTCCGAAGGGATCGAACTTCATGGCCGTGTAGCCGCGCTCCGCGACGCGGCGGGCCTGCTCGGCGAAGGCTTCGGGCTGCCGCTCGGTGCGATACCAGCCGTTGGCATAGGCGCGGGTCCGGTCGCGCATCGCGCCGCCCAGCAGGCGGTGCACCGGCAGGCCTTGCGACTTGCCCATGAGATCCCAGCAGGCGACCTCGATGGCAGCGACGGCACACCCGTGGATCTGGCCGCCTTCGCTGTAGATGTCCCGCGTCATGCGCTGGAGGATCAGCTCGATATCGCTGGGATCCTGGCCGAGGTAGGCATCCTGTAGCTCATGCACGGCCGCTTCCACGGTGGCGCTGAACCCGTTGAGCGTGCCCTCGCCCACGCCGTAGAGGCCCTCGTCGGTGTCCACCCGCACGAACAGCCAGTTCTTCCACGGGTTGCCCACCAGGAAGGTCCGGACTCCGCTGATCCGCATGGCCTGACCCTACTCCCTTGCGTCGCTTCGGTGGCGAAGCGCCCGGACCAGGCTCGCCGACCCCGACCGGGCGGCACGTCCGCTCGGAGCGAGGCATGATGGGGACCATGATGTGGAGTAGACCGTGACCTATCGCACGCTGCCCGACCCAGAGATCCTGTACCGCCATGATGCCTACGTCGGCGAGGGACCCGTGTGGGATCCGCGGATCGGTCGCGTCATCTGGGTCGATATCCCCAACGGTCGCGTCTTCAGCACCGACCCCCAGGATGGCCAGACCACCAGTCGCAAGCTGGGCCAGTCGGTCGGCGTCGTCCTGCCCCGGGCCGCCGGGGGTTATGTGGCAGCCTTGCAGGACGGCTTCTACACCCTCTCCGACGATGGCGAGACCGAGCTCATCGCCCCGGTCGAGGCGGACAACCCGGCCACGCGCATGAACGATGGCGAGACCGACCCCCAGGGCCGCTTGTGGGCCGGCACGATGGGCTGGGAGGCCGAGCCGGGTGCGGGCGCGCTCTACCGGCTGGACCCGGACGGCACCGTCACCCGGATGCTCGACGAGATCACCATCAGCAACGGACTGGGCTGGAGTCCCGATGGCGGCACCATGTACTACGTGGACACGCCGACCATGCGCATCGACCGCTTCGACTTCGATCCCGTCAGCGGCGCCATCGCCGATCGCCGCGAGTTCGTGACCATCCGCCAGGGTGGCGGGCGCCCCGACGGCCTGACCGTCGATAGCGAGGGCGCGGTGTGGGTTGCGACCTGGCCCGGGTACGGGGTCCACCGCTACCTGCCCGACGGCACGCTCGACGCGATCATCCCCCTGCCGGTCTCCAACGTCTCGAGCATCGAGCTCGGCGGACCGGACTTGCGCGACGCCTGGATCACCACGGCCTGGGAGCTGCTCTCAGAGGAGGAGCACGCCGAGCAACCCCTCGCGGGCAGCCTCTTCCATACCCGCGTGGAGGTGCCCGGGCAGCCACGCGTCCCGTTCGCCGGCTAGACGACCCCAGGCCTGCCCGGCTTCTAGCGAGGCGACCTCAGGACCCGGGCCCCGACGGCTCCGCCACTCGCAGCTCGACCATCTCCGGCCAGCGCTTGCCCGTGACCCACATGGTCTCGCTGGCCGGGTCCCAGGCGAGGCCGTTGAGCACCGCTTCGGGGTCCTCGTCGGCCGGGTTCGGCTGGATGAGACCGCCCAGGTCCAGCCGTCCCGTCACCCGTCCGTCGCCCGGATCGATGCGCACGACCTCGTCGCGGTGCCAGACGTTGGCCCAGACCACGCCGCCCACGCACTCGAGCTCGTTGAGATCGGCGAGCGGTCGCCCGTCGAGGGTCACCGACACGACACCGCGGACCTCGAACGTGTCGGGATCGCGAACGGTGAGCCGGTCGCTGCCGTCGCTCATGACCAGGTACTCGCCGTCATAGCACAATCCCCAACCCTGGCCGTCGTATGCCCACAGCCCCTCGAACGCGAAGGTGTCGGCATCCCAGCGCCACGCCTGGCCGGCTTTCCAGGTCAACTGCACGAGCGTGTCATCGACGAGTGCAAGGCCCTCGCCGAAGAGCGACGCCGGCAGCGATTCCGAGCGGGTGACGTGCCCATCGTCACGATCCAGCTCGCGCAGGCTGGATTCGCCCCGGATGCCGGTCGATTCGAACATCCGCCCCTCGTCGTCGATGACCAGCCCCTGTGTGAAGGCCCTCGGGTCGTGGCTGACGCGTGAGACTTCGTGCCAGGGAAGGTATGGCGCCGGGATCATCGATAGCGCCGGTGAGGGACTGGGCAGGGCGGATGCGGACAGCGCCGACACGACCGAGAGGGCCGCGGCGATGAGAGCCAGGCTGAGGTGCATCCGTGCAGTCTGCCGCATCGCAGGGAGAGGCAGAAAGAGGCAGAAAGGCGCCGGCCGCTCGCCTGCCTGAGCTAAGCCGGCGCTGTGGCGAAGGCTAGGTGGCCGCGCCGCCGATGGGCATCGGCATGTCGGCGGCGCGAGCGATGGGCCGACGGTACCGGGACCACCACCCCGGACCAACCCGGGCCTGCTCCCAACCCGTCGCGACCAGACCAGGGTGGGGAACGACGCGACCACTTCGACACTCGCGCGGGCTTGAGCAGCACCCGTCGGCTGCGCGATACTGCACCAGGAACGCCGATGGTCCCGGTCCCGGTTGGGACCGCAGAGCCCATCGCGGCAGGGTCGGAACGCGCTAGAGTCAGCCACACGCCTGTCACTTAGGAGGATCACCGATGTCCGGACCCAAGAAAGAGACCCCTGCGGAAACACCCCCCGAGCCGCAGCCCGAGCAATCGAGCGAACCATCGCAGACGAAGCAGGCCACGGCCGCAGCCACGGCCGCGCTCAGTGACGTCCGAGCCAAGCTCATCGCCGGGGAGCAGTTCCTGCTCGCGTCCGCACTCGTCATCGTCGTCGTCTCCTACTTCATCTTCGAGTTCCTGCTCGACTACCGGGTCCTGAGCGACTTCACGGTCCTGTTGTCGGTGCTGACGGTCCTGACCATCTGGGTCCATCGCTGGGGCCACTACGACTTCGGGACGGGCTATCGCATCCTGGTTGCCGCCCTTGGCGTATCGCTGGCGATCCTGGCCTTGATGAACCTGCTGGCCTGGGCCCGCCTCGGCGGCGGTTCCGTCGACTTCCTGCACCTGCTGGGCCGGCTCAGCTACTGGGCTTCGGGCGTGGCCGCGTTCGTTGGCGCGTGGCAGGTCTTCCGCACCCGCTAGGGATCTCCGGCTACCCGCCGGCACCTTCAGAGCGAAATGGACCGGGTCGCATCAGATGCGACCCGGTCTTCGATTCTGTGGATAAACGGATCGTGTGAGCGTGGTCATCGGGATGTGCAGGGCCCGCGATGGCCTGATAGGCTGAAGCCTCACGAACAGCCAACGAGGCCTGCAACCAAAGACCCGCCGCCCCAGCGGCAGGGCTCGCGGTCCGTGTGGCGGCTTACGCCCCTTCGACCGCCTCGAGCCGATCCCATCCCCAGGTGGGAGCGCGATTCGTTCGACCGACGCGTGTCATCACGCGCATCGATGCTGGTCCGGATCCCCAGACCCGGATCACCCTCTTCGTCCTGCCCCTGAGCGGCGACACCGCTCGCGTCCACCCCAGTGTTCGCGCGCGGCTCAGGAGGCGATCTATTGCCACATCCATCACATCAACGCGTGCCCGCGACCGCACGGCGTTCCCGCTCGGGTATCGCCGGCCGTGCTACCCGTATCGTCGTCGGTGCGCTCGCGACACTCTCGCTGCTGGCGGTGCCGCAGCTCTCCAGCCCGAGTCCTGCCGCTGCCGGATCATCGTGTACCGGCTGGACGAGCACGCAGGTCCCACCGCCGAGCATCCGCGTCTTGCGTACGCGAACAGGCAGGGTGGAGACCGTTCCCCTCCGCAAGTACGTCGCCCGCGTCATGGCCTCCGGCGAGTGGCCCAGCAGGCTGCGCATGGCCACGCTCGAGGCCGGCGCCCTCGCGACCAAGCAGTACGCCTGGTACTACGCCATGAAGGGGCACCACCGCTCCTTCGACGTGGTCGCGGACGGGTGCTTCGATGTCCGCGACGACACGCACGATCAGCTGTACCGAGACTCGGCACGCCCCACAGACCGGCAGTGGCGAGCGATCGACAAGACGTGGGCCTTGACGCTGCGCAAGAACGGTCGCTTCTTCCTCACCGGCTATCGCACCGGCGCCAGCAGCACCTGTGCCGCCGACGCCAACGGCTGGAAGCTCTACGAGAACAGCGTGGAGGCCTGCGCTGCGGACGGCTGGGGCTTCCGGCGCATCCTCAAGAAATACCTCAGCCCCAACCTGTCATTCGTGTGGTCCGACAAGATCGGCCCTGGCCTCTCCACGCCCAAGGTCAGGCTCAAGGCCGGCAACACGGTCGGCGGCGGCGCCGCCACGGTCTTCTGGAAGCCAGCGTTGAAACGCTCGAACATCCAGCGCTATCGGGTCCAGCGCAAGTCCGACGGGGGCCGCTGGAAGGAAGTCGAGCTGAAGCGGCCCGCGAGGGGCCAGACGGACGCCTATGTCAAACCGGATGCCGGGACCCGCTTCCGGGTCAGAGCCCTGGACAGCAAGGGCAACTGGGGCCATTGGTCGTACAGCAGTCGCCGACAGGCTGCGGTGAAGGGTCCGGCCGGGACCACCATCGCCGGGACCGTCGGCACGTCGGCCGTGCGCTCCAAGCGCGTCAAGGTCCGCTTCAAGGGGCGCTCGGTGGCAGTCGTCGCCCGCACGGGTCCAGGCACCGGTTCGATCAGGATCCTCATCAACGGCCGGCGCGTCGGGGTGGTGGATCTCGAGCGCATCTCGCCGAACCGGCGCAAGCTCGTGTGGGCCAAGAACTTCCCGCGCCGAAAGGCGCGCACGGTCGTGGTCAAGCCGATCGGCAGCCGTGAGCGGGTGGATTTCCAGGGGCTCTTCATCCTGCGCTGAGCACGAACGGAGGCGAGAGCCCCGGCAGGACCATCGTGCGCTGGACGGTCCGCGAGCCCAGGTGTCACGGTTGTGCCGCCATGCACGTCCCAGGCGGTGTCTGGGGCCTGCGCGATCGAGGGCGGCGACACCGTCAGCGGGTGCCGACCTCGTGAGCGACCGCCTGGCGACCGAAACGTCACCGAACCGAGCGGAGTCCTGCCATCCTCTCCGTCCATCCGGCCGCCCAAACGTCAGTCACCGCGGTGTACGCTCCGAGCATCCGATCGGAGCCACACCGCTGGAGGTCTGCGCATGACTCGTATCGTTCGCGGCGCCCTCGTCCAGGCCACCTGGACGGGCGACAAGGAGTCGATGATCCAGAAGCACGAGGAGCACGCCTACGAGGCGGCCAAGCAGGGTGCGCAGTTCATCCTGTTCCAGGAGCTCTTCTACGGGCCCTACTTCTGCCAGGTGCAGGACACTCAGTACTACGACTACACCGAGCTCATCCCGGACGGACCCACGACCCAGCGCATGCGCGACCTGGCCAAGCAGACCGGCATGGTCGTGGTGGCACCGATGTACGAGGAAGACGACCGGGCTTCCGGCATCTACTACAACACTGCCGCCATCATCGACGCCGACGGCACCTACCTGGGCAAGTACCGCAAGACGCACATTCCGCACGTCCAGGGCTTCTGGGAGAAGTTCTACTTCCGTCCAGGCAACCTGGGCTACCCGGTCTTCGAGACGGACATCGCCAAGTTCGGCCTGTATATCTGCTACGACCGCCACTTCCCGGAGGGCGCGCGGGCGTTGGGGCTCAACGGGGCGGAGATCGTGCTCATCCCCAGCGCCACCTCGCGCGGCCTGTCCGAGTACCTCTGGCACATCGAGCAGCGCGCGCACGCGGTGGCCAACGGTTACTTCGTGGGCACCATCAACCGCGTCGGCATCGAGCCGCTGGGCGACGACGACTTCTACGGCCAGTCGTACTTCTGCGATCCGCGCGGTCAGTACGTGGGCGAGATCGGCGACGCCCACAAGGAAGAGCTGATGGTCCGCGATCTGGACTTCGACATGGTCAAGGAAGTGCGCGACACGTGGCAGTTCTTCCGTGACCGCCGGCCAGATGCCTACGAGGACCTCGTCCAGCCCTAGTCGAACGGGGTCGGGGGGCGAAGCCGATACCACAGCTGCCGTTGCTGGTCGATCGCAGGACGCCCGGGCCGGAGCCGGTACCGGTGCCGGTATGACGGACAGCGCGAGCGCCGATCGCAGCTGGCTGCCACTGCTGGGCGTGGTCATCGCGGCGGTCGGCGCGCTGTGGCTGCTGGCCGGGTTGGCCGTTTTGCCCGGTGGCCGGGGCTGGGCCTACGACTACACCGCCTACGCCGATGCGGCCCAGCGCCTGGAACAGACCGGCAGCCTGTACCAGGCGGAGACCCTTGCGGGACCGTACCGTCCGGGTCCGTCGG
>Ga0210085_1000348_pt1 | contig 20118 bp, 16 predicted proteins | sample China_Galinas_PW_5_FD_184866 | JGI IMG/M metagenome (GOLD analysis project Ga0210085, IMG submission 184866) | Wetland microbial communities from San Francisco Bay, California, USA, that impact long-term carbon sequestration - China_Galinas_PWC_D1... | ecosystem: Environmental > Aquatic > Marine... | reverse complement strand
CAAGAATAATACTTTTAATATTTCCCCTAATTTCATGGTGCCCAATTCTTGATATTATCCTAATTTCGTTTTCATACTTCCAATGCTTTGATTTTCTTGAAAGAATTCTTTTTATTGTAGATTCAGCGAAATCTTCATGTGTTACTTTTTTAGGATCAAGATCATAAGTAACTGGATAAAGATCTTCCTTTTCTCCATCATTCCATTCAATTTCTATACATATTCCCTTATGTCCATCAGCATAAAAAGACCACATTCGTACATCATCATTTTCTGTTGACAAACTGCAAATACCAAAATTACAGTCCTTCAATTTATTGAAGTGATTACCATCACTTCCGCATTCAGCTTCTCCGCAAACAGCAACCCCACAAGTTGAATCGCCGTAATAATAGTTATATTCTCCTTCAAATGGATCATTTAAATCATGATATGTTGAACAGTACAGTCTTTTGTTCTCAATAATATCGTACACTCGATCAAATCTTTTAAGGTCACGAAATTTGTAAACAATCATGTTCTTATCCTAAATACAAAATACTGCATACTAATGTAAAATATCCTATAAATTACAATTATATATTTCATCCGGCGCCGAAGGCGTAAACCTAACGTATAGGGTTTTATCCTTTGTCCCGCATGTTGGCTTGAGCAAAGTTGTAAGATTAGCAGTGATAGATAGTGGATCAGGGAGCTTTTGATCATCCTTCAGCGGGATGAAGGATAAAACCATGTTGGACTGAGCCGCTTATACGGGTCAAAGTTGCTATACCAATATTTATGGGGATTGTAAAGGTTTGATTTTGTATCAGGATTTATAAATTTCCGAAGTTTACATCTCTCTTCGACCTGAGATTTGATTCATATAAGCCAAAAAAGGAATCAGGATGCCCAGAATTATTTCAAATAATGATTATTGAGCAACTGGTCCCAGGTGTGCAGAATCGAAATAAAACCCAGTTTGCCGCCGAGTCCGTTTTTCGGGTTTGCGCCGAACTCGATTAGGGGCTTCGCCATCATTAGAGTGATGGAATGCTGGAATAATGGAACAATCGGTTCCGGGATAATGCAATGTTGACGGCATTGTTAAAAGTCCAATTTATGCGTTGCCTCAGAAACGGATATTAGGTACTAACGATACGATTATGGTAAAACGAATCGAAAAGCATCCGGGCAAACTGGTTTTAAGAAGCGAAAATAAAGATTATGAACCAGTTTCCTTAAGTCCGAATGAGATGGACAGTTTCCGTATTATCGGAAACGTGGTATGGGTATCGAGAGAGGTGATGTAACGAGACCTTTGAGAAATACTCAAATAAACATATGGAGAAAACAAATGTCCCAAAAAATTTTAATCGCATTGGATGGATCTGAAATATCATCAAAGATTGTCGAGTTTTCTGCGAAAACGGTTTCTGAAAATTCGGTCATTACCCTCTTTAGCGTGGTCCCCAATGTGGACCTTTTATGCGAACTGGACCCACCGTTTATCAAGGGATTTGCACCGAAACAATATCCGGATTATTGCCGTGCGATTCAAGATGAAAAAGGGCGACTTTTGGATGAAACGCTACAGGCCGGAAGGCAGGTATTTTTGGGAGCCGGCTTTAAAGCGGAATCAATATCAACAAAGATTGAAATAATGAAGAATGATATCGCATTGACGATTATAGAAGAAGCCCGCACCGGTTATGACCTGATCGTTTTGGGACGACGGGGTCATTCAGGCTTGAAAAAATTCCTATTTGGAAGTGTATCCCAGAAAATCCTTCAAGCAATTAAGGATATTTCGATTCTGATTGTTGAATAAATACGGTACCATAAAAACAACCTTCCCAACATCGGAAGATGTTAAAATATCTCAATACTATTTTATTTATTCACTTGACATATGGCAAATAATGGGAAAAAATCCATCATCAATTCAGTGATAGTCAAACTGGAAATAACCGATTGGTTTTAGATGGAACTGAAATAGTTTTAAACTATTTTTATTTTCTGAAAAAAACGCTCCTCTTGATCCTGAAAAAACGCTTCTCTCGATTCCTTATCAGAACATGTATGACATTTTTCAAATACTTGTATTTATAATTAAATAAAACTCATGGATTTGAATGTTGGCATGCATAACAATGGCAATGTAACTTAGAAACTCAACATTTAAGACACCGACCGCAACTCCCGTTACATGACACATTTTAGACATTTAAATTTGTGCCAAAGACAAACCGAGTTGAGAAAGGAGGTGAACCGGGAAAGAAAAGCATGAGAAGTTATTAGGTGAAGTTGTTAGGTGAAATATTTAGGTTAATCATTTGTTAAACTTAAGTCTTGATTCCAATTAGGAGGAAATTAAAGATGAAGAAATTGATTGTAATACTTGCAGTCATTGCAATGGTCGGCGCGTTTACCGCTACCGCCATGGCCGATGTAAGCCTTTACGGCAGCGCCCGTTTCAGAACTTACTATGCGACTGTTGATAACGGCGTAGCGGGTGCGGAAAACGACTCGGACCTGGAATGGCGGATGGGCCATTTGACCCGTTTTGGCGCCAATTTTAAAGCCGACAAAATCACCGGTATGGTTGAAATGGATGCCAGAGCTGGCGGCGCCGGTGCAACCGGTAACATTGAATCCGACAGCGGCGCGTCTCGTCTTGGCAATATGAGATTGAGACATCTCTGGGGCCAATATGATTTTGGTGCCGGCAAGCTCTTGATCGGTCAAACCTGGTCGTTATACGAGATGCCGGTTTCCGGGATCAATTACTATTCCGGCGGTTTGCAAAAATTCGGCGGTATGAGTTATGATGTGGCCCGGACCTCTCAAATCCGCCTGACCTTTGGGGACTTCAAAGTTGCGTTTCTGCCCCCGGACACCTCAAAGACGGTACCTGGTGGGACCAATACAGTTGCCTATAGTGAAGTCAACACCACGTTTCCCAAAGTCGAAGTCCGATATGACATGAAGATGGATGCATTTGCACTCAACTTTATGGGCGGGTGGCAAACCTATGAAGTCGAGGATTATGTCCAATCTACAAACCTCGGCACAAAAGCTACCGAAAATGTTACCAGTTACGTGCTCGGCGTCAGGGGAAAAGCCAATTTCGGCCCGGCCTATGCCGGTCTTGGCCTGACCTATCGTGTAAACGGTAACAACTACGGTGCGTGGACAGTCTCTGCCCATGAATCTCCCATATTCCAGGGGAATGATTTAAAGGATGCCACTGCATTTGGCGTTGTGGCTGCTTTGGGATGGAAGGTCAATGACATGTTCACCCTTGAAGGCAGCTATGCTATGCTGAACTCCGAGGTAGATACAGCCCTAGATAACGAAGATGACGTTTCGGTATGGGGTGTGCTCGGCAAAATCACCCTGGCTCCCGGTGTCTATGTTATTCCTGAATTTATCTACCAGGACAATAAAGACAGAATAGACAACAGTGTGTCCACCGAAGAGGGTGACGCCACCATCTTTGGTGTGTTCTGGAGAATTGATTTTAAATAATGCTGTTTGAACATGCTCGACATTAAAATAGCCCGGAGGCTTATATGCCCCGGGCTATTTTAATTTAGTCATCACATAAAAACCTTTGCATCGCAAAAAACAATGACAAAATCGTAAATTTAAGATTTTGGGTTGAAATTATATAGACCATAGGGTTATTTTGACAGTAAGCCGTTGAAACGCATGAAATGGATTTCATAGAAAATACCTGCGGAGAGAATAATGTATAACGACCTAAAAGTGTTTTCCGGGAACTCGAACAAAGGCCTTGCAAAGGAAATATGCCGGCATCTCGACATCCCCTTAAGCAAACTGGATATCTCGAGGTTTTCCAATGATAACCATTTTGTACAGGTCAAGGAAAATGTCAGAGAAAAAGATGTTTTTGTGATTCAATCCTTCAGCCGCCCTGTCAGCAATCACATAATGGAACTATTAATCACCCTTGATGCCTTGCGCAGCGCTTCCGCCAAGAGAATTACCGCCGTGGTTCCGTACTACTCATATGCAAGATCCGACAAAAAGGATGCGCCCAGAATCTCCATCGCAGGAAGACTCATGGCAGACCTTCTCAAAACCGCAGGAGCAAACCGTGTGTTGACCATGGATCTTCATGCCGATTCGGTGCACGGGTTCTTCAGCATACCGGTTGATCATCTTACGGCCGTTCCTATCATCTGCGACCACTTTCAGCATCGTCTTGATATTTCGAATACCGTCGCCGTTGCAACAGATGCCGGCGGCGCTAAGAGGGTCGGACGTTTTGCCAAGAAAATGAACACTTCCATGGCGATCATAGATAAAAGACGAATCAGTGATACCGATGTTGTTCAAGGTTTGGTCGTGGGCGAAGTAAAAGGAAAGGACGCCATTATTTTCGATGATGAAATTTCCACCGGCGGTACAATAATAGCTTCAGTAGAAACCCTCGAAAAAGCCGGCGTCAGAAAAATCTATGTGGGGGCAACACATCCTGTCCTGTCCGGACCGGCAATTAAAAACCTCACGGATTTGTGCGCTGAAGAAATCGTTGTGACCAATACGGTAGAAGTCCCCGTTAAAAAACAAATGGAACACTTAAAAATTCTATCTGTGGGGTCCTTTTTTGCTGAGGCAATAAAGCGCATACACTGCGGAGAAAGTGTGGGGGCTCTTTTCACATGATCGCTTTCCTTTTAAGGATATCAAAGTAGGTGCGTATCCTTTTTACGTATCTTACCGGCTCTGTGCCCCGGCAGTATCCGTATCGGGTTTTTTTATAATACTTGGGATCACGAAGCAGCGGTAAGGTATGCTCCAAAACAGTCCAGCTATTCGGGTTTTCACCCTGACTTTTTGCCAACATTTGGGCATCTCTGACATGGCCTTCTCCGATGTTATAGCTTGCCAGAGCAATAAAAAGCCGATCCGGACCGTTGATATTATAAAATCTGTCAAAAAGCATTCGAAGATATTTCACCCCACCCATAATACTCTGCTCGGGATCACGACGGTCGCTGATGCCCATCTCCATAGCTGTATCTCTGGTAAGCTGCATTATACCTTTCACGCCCGTGTGGCTTAGGGCTTCGGAATCAAAGTGGGATTCCTGGTATATAACAGACGCAATAAGCCTCCAGTCGAATGCGTACTTATTTGCCGCTTTCTGAATGATGCCTTTGTATTTGGGAAGTCGTGTTTTCAGACGTCGTTGATATTTTTTGAGATCAAAGGGATCGAAAATACCATAATATGCATAATATTTATGATAGATCTTTTGAAATGTACCGTCTTTTTTTATCTTTTTGAAAAATTTGTTGATCTTCTTCAAAAGTCTTCTTTCGCCTCTTTTGACGCCCCAGGCCAAAGATTGTTGTTCTTCTAATGCAAAGCTGATTTTTATATCCGGATAGTAGCGTTGATTTAACAAAGCGATATTCGAGTCAGCAACCGTAATTTCGATTTTTCTATCCTGCACCATTTCTATCAATTCTTCAGTTGGGATATCGTCATGGGTCTTAATTTTGATATGCATTCCTTCTCTGTTCAATTCGTTCAAGCGTTCCTCATAAGACGTCCCTCGTCTCACATGGACAGTCCTTCCTTCCAGATCTTCAATCTTATTGACACTGTTGTTGTATTTACGAAGAATCACCTTTTGCTGTATGGCAAGATAAGGCGCTGAAAAATAAACCATCTTCTTTCTCTGTGAAGTAATACTCATGCTGGCTGCAATAAAGTCACCTTTTTCTTCATCAAGTTCCTCAATGAGTCCTTCCCATGTCGGCGTCCTAACCTCCAGTTCAACATTCAGATATTTGCTAAAGGCTTTGGCCAGATCGTATTCAAAACCCATTGGATGCTCACGATAGATATAGTAACAGTGAGCATTGTTCCTCGTAAGCACCACGATTTTACCTGATGATTCTATCCTTTCCCAAGCATCTTTTTGGGCGCATGACACCGTAAACAACAAAACTGTTAAGATAAAGGCCAAGACCCCTTTTGTTGACATCAATTTTTTCATTTTCATCTCAAAAAGCATTTCAAACCGCCTCATTTCAACGTACCAATTAAGACGTCCGGGGAAGAAGCGGAAAAGTAAAATATCTCATTAGTGTCCATCCATAAATGGTCTTTTTGCCCAATCTCTGCGTTATGCTCAAAAAATAATCCTCGGAATATCAACTATATGCCGGCTTGTCCCGGTACTTCAACGGGGTGGTTATTTTTATCGCATGCCTTTTTATCCCGTTATTTTCAGCGGGGGATCTTGAACAAAAATCCCCATTTATGAATGGACACTCATTAGCGTATTATCGTATGTTATCAAAATACAAACAGCACCTGTTTTAAAAAAAGATCATCCCTTCCGCTCTCCGAGGCGTATGCTCTACGAGCCGGAGGCTAATACACAAGGATCTAGAAGAAAAACTTCCCGACTCCTCAGTTAATTAGATATCCTATCAGAAATATAATAAATATCAAGTTGATGCGCCAAAAAAATAATATATAAATGACGACTTGACAGATATATTGATTTCTTCTATATTTCGTCATATGGCGAAGTGACGGATTGGAGTCAAGGAGGCGTTTATGTTTACGTTTATGGCGATCACCAGGGCGTTGTCAGATCAAAACCGGGTCCGTACGTTGATGGCACTAAAGAATCGGGAACTGTGCGTATGCCAGATTATTGAACTTTTGGAATTAGCGCCCTCAACGGTTTCCAAGCATATGTCGATTCTTGCCAATGCCCGCCTTGTTGAGGGCCGTCAGGAAGGGCGCTGGCGATATTACCGTCTGGCCGGTGATAATGCACCGGATGAAGTGCTGGAAGCCATTGCCTGGACGTTCAGATCATTATCCAATTCACCGCAAATTCGACAGGACACGGAACGCTTAAACGATATTTTAAAAATCGATCCCGGAGTTCTCTGCAAGGTTCAAAACAGAGCATAATTCAAGGATTAAATAATTTCATGCTGTTGTCTATTTTGCATGTTTGGAATCAGGAGGATAAAGATGTTACTGGAAACCTATACCAAAGAAATTTTCAGGGCCGAGTGCAACCCGGGATTTGAAGCGTTACACTGTTTCGCCCACTTGGACCAGGATGTGGGCCAGGCAATTCCCTATCTGAATGCTGTTCTCGGAGGATTCACCTATACCAAAGATCCCCCAAGCGTAACATTCAAAGCCCAAGGGAAATTGATCACCGTTCACGCCAGGAAAATTGCCGTCAATGCCCTTAAAGATGAGGACGAAGCCACCAAAATCATCGAATGGCTAAAACGGGAGATCAATTTGGCCTGGAAAAATCGAGACAAGATTGAGCCCCGGCATGAAGCGGCCCCCCAGCCCAAGATCATTGAAATTCTAAAACTGCTCCCAAAAACCAACTGCAAAGAATGCGGCCAGCCCACCTGTATGGTTTTTGCCACCCAGGTGGCTGAAGGGGCCAAAGGATCTGAAAACTGCCCGCCATTGGACGAAGCAAACAGAGAGCGACTGTCGAGTTATTTGGAGCAATTTCGTTTTGACTTTTAAATTTGAATTTCCCGCTGCCTGTCGGAACAAAGCGGACTTGTCTGCCTTTTCCGTGTGGCAGAAGTCTCGTCTCTCAGGGCAGCGTTGAATGAATTCAAATAAAAAATAAGATTTTTTTAATGATAAAATTACGAGGAAACGATTTTTGATGAATAATGATGTTATTTTAAACAATGATCGAAAAATGACCAGTATTTTCGAACGATTCCTGTCTTTATGGGTGGTGCTGTGTATTATCGCCGGCATCCTGCTCGGCGAAATCGCCCCTGGCGTGGCGCAATACCTCGATGGGTTGGCCATCTATGTCAAGGGAGCGCCGGTGGTGTCTATTCCCATTGCCATCTGTCTCTTTTTCATGATGTATCCCATCATGGTTAAAATCGATTTCAATGAAGTCATTAAGGCGGGTAAAAGCGGAAAACCGGTGTTCTTGACCCTGTTCGTCAACTGGTGCATCAAACCATTTACCATGTATGCCATTGCCCTCTTTTTTCTGGGAACACTGTTCTACGGCTTTATAGGTCCAAATGCCGTGGATTTGGTCAAAATGCCGTTCGGCCTCGATCTTCCGGTGGGTGCGACCCACGGCGCCGGTACGGTGGTGATGGCCGGCGGTGTAAAAATGCTTCAGGTGCCCCTTTGGAGAAGCTATCTGGCCGGTTGCATTCTCTTGGGAGTTGCACCGTGTACCGCCATGGTCCTGGTATGGAGTTACCTTGCTAAAGGAAACGATGGTCTGACATTGGTGATGGTGGCCATCAATTCTTTGACCATGCTCGTGCTTTATGGTGTCCTGGGAGGCTTTTTACTGGGTGTGGGACGTTTGCCGGTACCTTGGCAGGCATTGCTGCTATCCATCGGCATTTACGTAGCCTTTCCCCTGGTGGCGGGCTATCTTTCACGAAAATGGATTATCTCCGCGAAAGGTGAGAGATGGTTTAAGGAAAAATTTCTCCACGTGTTGACCCCGGTAACCATCATCGCACTGCTGATTACGCTGGTGCTGCTGTTTAGCTTCAAAGGAGAAGTCATTGTCGCCAATCCTCTGACGATCCTCTGGATCGCTATCCCGCTATTTATCCAGACCAACCTGATTTTCTGGCTTGGCTATGGTCTGGCACGCCTTTTGAAACTCCGCTATGTGGATGCGGCACCGGCGGCCATGATTGGCGCTTCCAATCATTTTGAAGTGGCCATTGCCACGGCCACCATGCTCTTCGGACTATCGTCCGGAGCAGCCCTGGCCACGGTAGTGGGTGTGCTCATTGAAGTCCCGGTGATGCTCATGCTGGTTAAAATCTGTTTGAAAACGCCCCATTGGTTTGAAGGAACAAAGGGTTAATATCCAGCCGCGAAGATGGGTTGACACAAATGATACAAGGTGGTAGAAAATAATTGTTGTATAAAATTTAATCCTCTATATTTTCAATAAATCTATAATCTTAAGAGAGATAAACCATGAAACCGCTATCCCTGGTTTCAAAAACACTTTTTTTATGTCTGGGACGCTCTATTGTCGTGATGATGCTCCTTGTTTCCGGATGCAGTCGTGATACCGAATATACGCCGGTTGATTTCTCAAACACCATCAAAATAGATAAAACCACTTCTTTAAATGACAAAGAACCCACCCTAAAAGTCGCCATATCGGCAATGGTCTCTCCCAAGGAAACCTTTTCAACTTACCGGAATCTGCTTGACTATATCGGTGACCATCTTAATTACAAGATTCAACTCATTCAACGAAAGACATACGGTGAAATTAACGAACTTTTTTTGAAACAACAGATCGACCTTGCATTTATTTGTTCGGGACCTTATGCCGTGGGTAAAGAAAAATATGGTTTCGAAGCATTGGCCACCCCTGTTATCCGGGAGAATCCTCTTTATCAGTCGTACCTTATTGTGAACAAAAACAGCCTCATCGAGAATATTGAAGATTTGAGGGGAAGCGTGTTTGCCATGACGGACCCGGCATCGAACACCGGTGCTATGGTTCCACTATTTTGGCTGGCGGAGATGGGGGAGAAACCGGAAACCTTTTTTAAAAATGTGACCTATACATACAGCCATGACAATTCAATTCTCGCCGTTGCAAAGTCTTTGGTGGACGGCGCTGCCGTGGACGGCGTAATATGGGAGTATTACAACGCCCGTAATCCTCTATATACATCCCAAACCCGGGTAATTAAAAAATCGATTCCTTTTGGAAGCCCCCCTTTTGTGGCCTCCAAATACCTGATACCTAAAATCAAGGAAAAAGCCCGGGATCTTCTTCTTGACATGCATCAAGATCCAAAAGGTAGATCCATTTTAAAAGAGCTGATGATCGACCGTTTTGTATCTCCAAAAGACACCTGGTATCAACCCATTCGCGACATAAAAAAACAACTGAATATTGCATACAAAGGTTCGGATGTGGCCGAAAGATTTTAGAAAAAAGCTTATTTTGACCATCGCCGTGGTTGTTATTATGAGCGGCCTGATTATTTCCCAAATCGTCACCCATCAATACAGTGCCACCCTGTTCCAGGTGGCCGCTGCCCAGGGTGAAATTATCGCACATAGCCTTGCCCTGGATGCCGCCGATAAAATTCTCATCAACGATTTGGTTTCTTTGCAAAATCTTCTCGACGACCGGGTACGAAGCAATCCAAAAATCGCCTATCTATTTGTCGTCAGAGACAACCGTATCCTCGTCCATACATTTTCCAAAGGCGTACCAATTGAGCTGATAAACGCCAATGTTCCCGCAAACAACCACCAAGGTCATTTGAAAAGAATTATTTCAAACACAAATGATCGCTACATGGATTTCGCATGGCCGATTTTTGAAGGCAAGGCCGGTATTCTGCGTCTCGGAATAACTGAAAAACCGTTTCGAAACCAGATCCATCAACTCTGGCTTCAAATGAGCGCCATAACATTCGTAATTCTGATACTCGCGCTGGTTTTTGCACACCTTCTGGTCAAACATATTACCCGCCCCCTGGTTCAGCTCACCGAACAGGTTGAAAAGATCGACGAGGGGCATATGGATGTGAACATCGAAATTTACGACCATGATGAAATCGGTCGCTTGAGTGCTTCTTTCAAACAGATGCTGGCACGTATCCAGAATTACACGCTTCGGCTTACAGAATATACCAATCGCCTCGAAGAAAAGAATCGTCAATTGAATCTGGCCCATCGACAAACCCGGATCTCTTTCGAAATTGCCAAGGAAGTCGGCGCCTTGTCGAACTTAAAGGCGGTGTGCGAGTTTCTTATTAAAAAGCTTCAGAATGTTGTCAAATGTCAAAATATGGTTTTTGTGGTTTTCAGCAACAAAAAATCGGTTTTATTCGCCTATTCGGAAAAGAATATCATCACCATAGAAGGAAATACGGTCGATATCCTGGCAACGGCTCTGGCGGAAATTAAACAGATAGAATTTGTCGACAGGAATCAAATCCCTTTTAAATTTAACGAACTAGCCTCGACCCAAAAAATAATGGTGTACCCTGTTCAGCTCGAAAAGAGGCTGCTGGGAGCGTTATATATCGGGTGTCCCAATGAATGCGATTGTGCCGTCAGTGAACTCGATATTATCGACCTGATTCTGAATCAAACCGCCGGAGCGATTTTGCGGGCAGCCTTATATGAGGACGAAATTAGCGATTTGAAACAAAAGGTCGATCAAACCGGATTTTCCGGCATGATCGGTAAAGATCCCCAGATCCAGGTAATATTTAAACTGATCGAGGATGTCGCGCCGTCGGATGCTACGGTATTGATCCAGGGTGAAAGCGGTACCGGAAAAGAAATGGTAGCCCATGCCATTCATAGCAAAAGTTACCGCAAAGACAAGCCCTTTGTGGTAATCAACTGTTCGGCATATCCGACGACACTTCTGGAAAGCGAGCTATTCGGTCATGAAAAAGGAGCGTTTACCGGTGCACTGAAAACCAAGCCCGGTCGTTTCGAACAGGCAGACGGTGGTACTGTCTTTTTGGATGAAATCGGCGAAATACCCCCTTCCGCTCAAATTAAGCTGCTTCGGATATTACAAAGTAGAAAATTCGAGAGATTGGGCGGCAGAGAGACCCTGAACGTGAATGTACGTATTCTGGCGGCAACCAATAAAAACCTGTTACAGGAGGTCAAGGAAGGCCGATTCCGTGAGGATCTTTTCTATCGCCTAAACGTCATTCCGATCCATCTACCGCCGTTGAGAGATCGGCGAAACGATCTGTTCCTTCTCACCCGGCACTTTCTGGATCGGTTTTCCAAGGTACAAAACAAAACCGTAAAAGATTTTTCCACTGAAGTCATGAGAAGGCTTATGGATTATTCATGGCCGGGTAACGTTCGAGAATTGGAAAACACCATAGAACATGCCGTGGTTCTGGCCAAAGACAAAGAGATCAAGGTGTCTGATCTGCCCTCTGCTTTCTTAAAAACAGAAACACCTGTTTTGGTTAAAACGGTTAGTCTTGAGGAAACCGAAAAGCAACACCTCATGGAAGTCCTGGATAAATGCCAATGGAATAAAAAGAAAGCCGCTGAAATGTTGGGCATCGGCCGCAGCACTCTATACGTCAAACTCAAAAAATATGATTTAAAACCAACAACTTATCATTAAATCCCATTGATTTCAATCCATCTTTCTCACTTCCGGGAAATGCTCAGGATCAAACAGATGTGTCTATAAGCTGGACTTTTATAACATATTATTATCACATATAATATTTATTATATCAAAATATTATGTCCAGGAATCTTACACACCATACAATTTGATCTTTTACCTTTTTTAAATCCATTGCATTCTTTTTTCAGCTCGATCATACACCCTTCTTTTTTATCAATGATCAACTTACTGTTTAATTTCAGACAGATGGCACCCCTGTCCACTTGTATAAACGTATCGTTGGATACCTCATTAGGGCTATTGCCCCTTTCTAAATATTCATGGCACAGGTCTTGCTGAATCATTATTTAGTGTCCATCCATGAATCTAAAACGAACACAATGGGTGCCCAATTCAGAAATGAGCAATTTTTGTTCTGATCAAGGCCGCACAAGGGTTTGTAATGAGGCGTACGTCTGTACGCCGCAGCCGGAAACTCGCGGAGAACGCCGAGCAGGACAAAAATGGCCATTTATGGATGGGCAATAGTTAATGATGATCCCGGTCTCGCCAAACGCAACCCCTTTAAAGAAGACCAGAGATGAAAAAGAAAATTCTCGTGATGAACGCAACTGCTCAAGAATACACCAGTTTGTGTACCTTGCTGAACAAGCATCACTTTTTGACAATTTCAGCCGACTCCATCCCAGAGCTTGAAATCAATTTCAAAAACAGTGGTTGCGCCGCCGCCATTCTGGATCTGGATACCATACCCGTCAGCAACCGAATTCTTAAAGAGCTTTCAGTTAAACATCCCGATGTCCCTATTCTCTGCATTTCGACAAAACGGTTTCACCCCGAACTTCAGGATGCCATGCGCCATTACATTTTTGCATGCCTGAATAAACCAATCGATCCGGATGAACTATTTTTCTGGTTAAAGAGTATATGTGAAGGGAAAGATTCATGAAAAAACTTTTGAAATAACTTTCAATAATTTCAATAACACTTAATGAAGGAGGTATGAAATGGAAAAGAGCACTCCATTAAATCGGAGCCCGAATTCGAAGAAAGAAGACGGTTCCGCTTTTGAGCCTGCAGGCGTAAACCTAAAGCGTAGAAAGTTCCTAAAAAATTCTTTATTGGCAGTCGGCAGTCTTGGTTCAATGAACTATTTTCTGGAAAGAGATGCCCTGGCCGACGATGAGCAAAAAGCAGCTCCTTTGCCATTTCCGGAAAGTTTGGCCGACGGAGGTTCACTGGAGCGCATGCGGGTAGAGCTTTTACAGGCCCTGAAAAAACCGGTTGCCGAACGTAAATGGGTAATGGTGATCGACCAGAAAAAATGCGTGGGCTGTGATTCATGCACCGTATCCTGCAATGCGGAGAATAACTTGCCGCCGGGTGTGGTCTACCGTCCGGTTCCGAAACAGGATGTCGGAACATTTCCGAATGTGTCCTGGATATTTACACCCAAGCCCTGTATGCACTGTGACCAGCCGCCCTGTGTACCGGTTTGTCCGGTTAAGGCCACCAGAAAGCAGGAAGACGGCACCGTGGTTATCGATTACGATATCTGCATCGGGTGCCGCAATTGTGTGGCATCGTGTCCATATAATTCGCGAACTGCCGATTTTGGTGATTTTTTTGGCAGGGGAACCCCGGAGATCATGAGTTATGAAACCCGGCCCAACTACGAATATAGCAAAGACTGGGTCAGAAAACCGGGCACCGGCAAATCTCCCATCGGAAACGCCCGAAAATGCACTTTCTGCCTGCACCGAATACGAGTCGGTATGCTGCCTGCCTGTGTTACCACATGTCTGGGTGGTGCGACGTATTTCGGCGATTTTAACAACAATCACAGTCTGGTTCACGAACTTATCGGAACCCCCCGGGTCAAACGATTAAAAGAAGAGCTGGGTACCAAACCTTCCGTATATTATTTAGTATAAAAAAGGAGAATAAATGATGAATAAACCACAAAAAACCATATTGTTTATCATCTGGCTGGTTCTGATGGTTTGGGGACTGATCGGGGTTTTCCAGCGTATGACTACAGGAGAACTCACATCAAATTATGGGAGCTATATCCCCTGGGGATTATGGGTGGCCGGAAAAGTATATTTTGTCGGTCTTGCCGTAGGGGCATCGCTGCTGACATGGGTAATTTACGCGTTTAACATCCGGCCCCTCAAATCGTTGGCACGGATATCTCTGCTGATTTCAATTGCCACCATAATCGCCGGCCTTTTAGTCATACTTTTTGATCTGGGACACATGTGGCGTTTGTATGAAGTTTATACAAGACCCAATTTCTCTTCCCTTCTGGCCATCGCCTCCTGGTTGTCCTTGATCTATCTGATATATCTGATAATTGTATTGGGAATTGATCTTAAATCCGGGCGACAACCAGGGAATGTCCCCCGTGTTTGGGGGTGGATCGGCATCTTTATCGCCATCATTTTTTCCGGTGCCAATGGTGCCGAGTTCGCCACCATGGTTTCCAGCCCTTACTGGCATTCCGCCATAGGACCCATTTTGTCCATAGGTGGCGCCATGCTTTCCGGGATTGCCCTGGTTCTGGCCGTCAGCGCTTTGTCAGACGATGACATTGATGAACAAATTATTAAGATATTGAGCCGGATAGTGATTGGTCTTATTCTTTTTGTGCTGGTATTGGAATGGTCCGAATATTCGGTCGCCATGTGGTATGGTCGAGGTGGCGACTACACTTCCATCTCATCCATCCTTTTCGGCCACTACTGGTATGTGTTCTGGATTGTCCATCTGGCTATCGGATCCATTTTACCTTTATTTCTTTTGCTGTGGCAACCTGCCCAACGACTGGTCGCCGGTTTTTCCGGAGCCCTGGTAGCGACAACCTATCTGGCGGTCCGCTTGAATCATGTAATCCCGGGCCAGATCACCCCGGCCATGAAGGGTTTACAAGAGGCCTATACGGACAAATGGCTGACGTTTCAATATTTCCCATCTCCCACCGAATGGGCGGTTTTTGCTTTTTCCGTAGCCGTCTGTATCGCCCTGTTTTGGCTGGGCAGCCGCATTCTACCCATTGGTTCACTCAAATCCGTTGACGAGGGAGGACAATAACCATGAACAAGGAGATAAATACACGAATGACCCAAAAGAATCAAATCGAGAACGCACATCTTTCCCGGCGTAATTTTATAAAATCCACGGCCTTTGTGGGCAGCTCTGCCGTTCTGGGGTTGCAGGCTGCAAAAACCTTTGGAGGCTTGTTTAGCAAAGAGGCTTCGGCAGCCATGCAACAAGCAGCGCCCTATATACTGTCGGAGCCGCAAAACCTGCTTTACAGCACTTGCTTGCAATGTCATACATCGTGCCCGATTAAAGCCAAGATCTGGGACGGCACCCTGGCCAAGTTGAGCGGAAATCCTTATAGCCCGCAAAACTTACTCCCCCACATTCCGTATGATACCGGCCCGAAAGACTCGGCCACTATAGACGGTAAGCTTTGCGCTAAGGGCCAGACCGCCATTCAAACTTACTATGATCCCTATCGGGTTCGTAAGGTCCTGAAACGCGCCGGCAACCGGGGATCCGACAAATGGAAAGCCATCCCCTTCGATCAATTCATCAATGAAGTCACAAAAGGAGGAAAGCTGTTTTCGGATATCGGTGACGACAGTCACTATCCCGGGTTTGAGGAAGTCATCGTCCTTCGGGATCCGAAACTCTCATCGGACATGGCAAAGGATGCCAAAAATTGCGGCAAAGGCAAAATGACTGTGGCTGAATTTAAAGCAAAATATCAGGATCACCTGGACAAACTGATTGATCCGGATCATCCGGATCTGGGACCCAAAAACAACGGGTTTGCTTTCATGGCCGGGCGCATCGAGCATGGCCGCAAGGAATTGATGAAACGGTTTACCAACAAGACCCTGGGCTCAAAAAATGCCTATGAGCACACCACCATTTGCGAACAATCTCACCATATTGCATATTCGGAGATGACCGGTCATAAAACCCACCACCTGAAACCGAATCTAATGAATTGTGAATTTGTATTGTTCTGGGGAACCGGTGCATTTACCGCCAATTTCGGACTGACATGCATGGCGGAAAAAGTGACAACAGGTCAGGTGAACCGGGGTATGAAAACGGCCGTGGTCGACCCGCGCCTGTCCCATGACGCCGGAAAAGCCGACTGGTGGCTGCCGGTACAGCCTGAAAAAAACGGCACCCTGGCCATGGCCATGATTCGCTGGATCCTGGAAAATAACCGTTATGATCAACGCTATCTGGAAAATGCCAACAAAGCCGCGGCCAAAGCCGACAACGAGCCCACCTGGAGTAATGCCACCCATCTGGTTAAAATCGTGGACGGTCATCCCCTGGAATTACTGCGGGCATCTGAAGTCGGCGTTGGTTCCGAAGACCAGTATGTGGTATCCAAAAACGGACGATTTGTTGCAGTGGACCCTGAAAATGAAAACCATCCCGTGGAAGGTGATCTGTTCGTCAAAACCCAAGTAAAAGGAATCCCGATTAAAAGTGCCTTCCAGCTCCTGGCTGAAGAAGCCTTTGCAAAACCTTTGCAAACCTATGCCGATGAATGCGGCGTGGAACTGAAAACCATCGTTGACGTCGCCCGGGAATTGACCTCCCACGGCAAACGGGCGGCTATAGACATGTACCGGGGACCGGTACAGCAAACCGACGGCTATTATTCAGGATGTCTGGTCATCACTTTGAATGTGTTGATCGGAAACGCAGATTACAAGGGCGGACTTATCAAGGGTGGCGGACACTGGCATGAAACCGGCGGAAAGCCGGGAAATGTATATGACCTGGGGAAGATGCATCCGGGCGCACTAAAGGCTTTCGGACCGAATATCACCCGGGAAAAAAGCCGCTACGAAGATTCCACCTTGTTCAGGGAAAAAGGTTACCCGGCCCAACGTCCGTGGTATCCCTTCACAGGTAATGTCTATCAGGAAGTCATCCCTTCCTTTGCCACCGGCTATCCCTATCCGGGTAAAATTCTGTTAACCCACATGGGGACCCCGACCTTCGCCATTCCCGGCGGGAATCAGCAAATCATAGATATGCTCAAAAACCAAAAGCAGGTGCCTTTATTTATTGCATCTGACATCGTCATCGGAGAAACGTCCATGTATGCTGATTACATCTTGCCTGACCTGACATTTTTGGAACGCTGGGGAATGCCCCACCCCACGCCGGATAATGCCACTAAAGTCAGCAAAATCAGGCAACCGGTAGGAAAGCCCCTGACCGAAGAGGTAACGGTGGAAGGTGAAAAAATGCCCATTTGCCTGGAAACATTCATGATTGCTATTACCGCAAAATTAAATTTGTCCGGTTTTGGTAAGAACGGTTTCGGGCCGGGTTTGAATTTTACAAGGGCCGAAGACTGGTTCCTGAAGGAAGCCGCCAATATTGCCTTTGGAGATAAGGAAGGCGAGGCAGTACCGGATGCGGACGATGCCGAGATGGAGATCTTCCGTAAGGCCAGAAGACACCTGCCGCCGTCGGTCTTTAATGAAGCCCGCTGGAAAAAAGCCCTTGGCTCGGAAACCCAGTGGCGAAAAACGATTTATGTCCTCAACCGGGGCGGCCGCTTTGCTGCATACGGGAGTAACTACAAAGGCAATCTGATGAAGTCTCAACTTGGCAGCATGTTCCAACTGTTCGTGGAAGAAGTGGCCAAGCAGAAGAACAGTATCAGCGGGAAATATTTCAGTGGTGTGCCGATTATCGGTGGCGAATTTGATGCCTCGGGAAAACCCCTGGTTCGGTCCGATGCCTATCCCTTTCGGATTATCACTTACAAGGAACCGTTCGGCGGACAGTCCCGTACCATTTCCAATTACTGGGGGAATATTAACCTGCAACCGGCCAATAAAATCCTGATACATCCATCAGATGCGCGTAAGCTGGGGATTAACCAGGATCAAAAAGTTAGGCTGGTCTCTGCAGACAACCCCGAGGGTCGGCTGGAGCTTAAAGACGGCGGGAACAGAGTGATTGACATGATCGGTCGAGTAAATATCTTTGAGGGAATGAGACCCGGGGCTCTGGCGGTATCCTGGCACTACGGACACTGGGCTTACGGATCCAATGAAGTTGTAGTGGACGGGAAAAAGGTGAAAGGTGACAAGCGCCGTGCAGGCGGACTCTGTACCAATCCTTTGCTGGCGGTGGATCCGGTCATCAAAAACGTCTGTCTGACCGACCCCATCGGCGGCAGCGCATCGTTTTCCAACAGCCGGGTCGGCCTGAAATCATTATAATAGAAGCTATTTAGGGATCAGGTTTTTTTTATTTATTAAATCGCTCCATAGAACATGTTTTTTCAACTATGAAAAATAGAGTTGTTTTTGTTATTACGATTACATTCTTTGTATTGTGCCTGCTTGTTGTTGCTCCGGCGAAAAGTGGTGAAAACCATTCTGTTCGGCTAAAGACAAGCAGGCAACATTCAAGCGTTCTGGCTATGGATGATATGGCCGGTAAAGGTATGGCAATCGGAATTGATGCCCGCCATCTATTGCGGCTAATGAAAATCGACCCTAACCTTTATGTGTTATATATTGGCAGCGGCACCGAATTTGAACGCCGGTTCGGCGGGTCCAAAAACGCCGTGCATATTTCTTTAAAGCAGATTAAAGAAAACACCTTGCAAGTTCCCAAGAACAGAACGCTGATTCTCATTTGCCCTTCCGGACAACAAAGTCCTGTAGCGGCCAAGATATTATCCGCTCGGGGCTTTGTTGTTTATTACCTGATCGGGGGTATGAAGGCCTTGAATAAACTCGAGAACCATAAACCGATGCCTATGAAAAAGGAACCCGAAAAAAAGGATGAACAGCGTCACCCGGAGTTTACAATCGAAGAAGATATGGGATGCTGATTGAAGGTTTACGACTCCGAAATCAGCATCTTCATAAACTTGATGGTTTCGTAAAACTTGTGATAGGATAAAAGGAGATGTTATGTATTTACCCAAGACATATGAAGATTTTTCAGACACATTTTCAGAAATCATGAAAGATTATCAGCAATTGGGCAAAGTCTGCCGGGAAGCCGGCCCCTTGAAAGATAAATGCCAGGACCTTGTCAAGCTCGGCATCGCCATCGGTGCCAATTCCAGAGGTGCGGTGATGTCCTCTGTTCGAAAAGCGCTGGCATCCGGCGCCACCTCGGAAGAAATTAGACATGCGGTCTTATTATCACTGACCACCACAGGCTTTCCGAACATGATCGCTGCCCTAAACTGGGTTGACGAAGTTCTTGAACATGAGGGGAAGTAAAAAATATGGTATTACCCGGTTTTGGGTGTTGATTTTATTTTTTTTTGGCAGTATGTTATGTTGATATTAACATAACACAAATAATGGGTAACGACATGCAGGATTTTAACACGTTACTGAAAAATTCATCCGCTGCCCACGGGCATTTGTGTCCGGGCCAGGTGGTAGGGGTGCGAATGGCCATCTTGGGATGTCGACTCATCGGCCTGGATGAACCGACCCGTATCGACCAGATCAAGAAACTCATTGTTTTTGTCGAGATGGATCGCTGTACCGGTGATGCGGTGGCCTTTGTCACGGGAGCCAAACTGGGACGTCGATCCTTGAAATTCATGGACTATGGGATCATGGCCGCTACTTTTGTGAATTTGGAAACCAACAATGCGTTTCGGGTGATTTCCACAGAGGATGCCAGAGATTTAGCGATGGTTTATGCACCTGAAATACCGGAAAAGTATCCCCGGCAGCTTGAAGCCTATAAGCGGATGCCGGACAGCGTCTTGTTTCGGGTTCAAAAGGTCCGGGTGGATATGGGCGAATACGATTTACCGGGTCCCACCCGCAAAAAGGTTACCTGCAGCCGATGCGGCCAGGTGGTTCGAGACAACCGAGAGGTGGTTCAACACGGTCATATCCTTTGCAAAC
>Ga0210085_1000347_pt1 | contig 20147 bp, 14 predicted proteins | sample China_Galinas_PW_5_FD_184866 | JGI IMG/M metagenome (GOLD analysis project Ga0210085, IMG submission 184866) | Wetland microbial communities from San Francisco Bay, California, USA, that impact long-term carbon sequestration - China_Galinas_PWC_D1... | ecosystem: Environmental > Aquatic > Marine... | reverse complement strand
GTCGCTCTCCAGACTCCAGACCAGCCGGCTCGGCTTCATCCCCCCGCTCTCGCTGACGCGAATCGTCGGTGGACGCTGCCGGATATCGCTGTAACGGATCAGTCCGGGGCCGATGGCATATCGGTCCAACTCCAGGGACCGCTCGGCGTCGATCCGCAGATCCAGCGCAAGGTCCGGGGGACGGACATCGGTCAGGGTGAGATGGAAGGGCGAGTCCTTACGCGTCCTGGCCGTGGACCTCGATGGGCTCGCCTGAGAGACCGAGGCCTCGTCGACGAATCCCGGAAGAAGGGTTTTCTGGGACAGATCGTAGTGGAACCGCAGCCGCCCATCCTCCGGGAACACGAAGCTGGACAGTACCTCTCCGACCTGACGCAACCCAATGTCAGCGTTCAGCAACGCCTTGTACTTGGTGCCCGGTCCTGTTTTCCGAACCAGGGAGTGAATCTCGGTGGAGGCGAGATCGTTATAGGCGAGGTTGCTGACGTTGACGATGTAGAGATGGCCGAAGCGGCGTCCCGAAGGGATCAGGCCCTTCTCTCGCAAGGCACGCACGGCGAAGGTCGAGGCAGACGCGATCGGGGACCAGTTGAGGCGAAAGCCGCAGACCTCGATCAGCTCCGACAGGTCCCGCTGGAACCTGGCACGGTCCTTCTGCTCCCAGGCGACCCGGGGCCAGGCCAGGACGTCGTCGGAGGTGATGGACAGGCGCTCTCCGGGAGGATTCCCGCAAGTGGAATCATCGGACGTCTTGCTCGGACTTGCGCCGAGTCCGTAAAAGCCGACCGAGAGCGCGTCACCTCGGCTGAGCCTGGGGATATCGATCCCATGAGACTGGGGGTCGAACAGGACGCCGCCTACGGCTTCCGCCGTCGCCTTTGCGCGCGCCTCCGGAGTCGAGAACTTACTGCTACTGCCCCAATGGCCGCGCATGTCCCCGGAGGCGTCGATCAGCACGACGAACTGATTCGGTAGCCTCTGGGCCTGTGCCGCCGGCGCATTACCCGGAGCGGCGCATACAAACCCCAGGGCAGCCAGGACACCCAACGCCCAACTCAGGACGCCCCTCGTACTCTTCTCATGCGTCGATGACAATCTTCCTGACTCCATATCACGCCGGACCCGGTCGGCCGCACCTTTCGAGCCCAGGATCATCGTCTGCACTCGTCACCGCTCCCGGGCACACATCGAGGCAGGGGTACTGCGCCATGATTTTTTGCATGATAACGCTGTGTCGACGCCCGATGCGCGTCCTGTTGCGAATGGCCGGTCTGACCAGTGTTTCATTCACCGGAGGTCGGAGAGACGTTCCGCGAGTCCAGGATCCGCTAGGATTCCTTGACCGACTCGCATCTTCACAAATGAGTCAAATTTCTTTCGAAGGCGCAAGCTTCGCCCTCTCGCCGTTGGGGCAAGATCACGGACGCCCGCTTCTGGTGAATGCTGCGCGCGGCAGGTGCCTGAGGAGGCGATGGCGGTTAGCGGACCGACGCATCGTAACGCGATGAGATCGCGTTCATGGCCGCATGGCGTCTTGTGCGTTTTCTCCAGACGCGTTCGTTGGCTCAACGGGGCCTGTATCAAGAGTGTAGTCCGTGATCTTGCGACTCACGGCTCGTTGGTCTGAGGCGCAGCCTCGTTAGAAATCTATTCACTTCCTCTCAGATTACCGACAAAGGTCGGCGTTGACACACCTGCTGCTCTTGTCCCAAGCCGTCCCGAGTCAGTGACAAGGATACAGGTGATCGTCTCGCGGAAAACCGGCGCGCGTGCATCCAAACAGCGCCTTCCCGAGATGACTTCAATGGTCCGCCACCAGCGTGACTTGGGTGTGCAGTTCGCATGGGTAGGTGCCGATGGGGATCATCGAAAAGAGCCTACCTTCCTGCGGGGCCTGGATACGATGGGCGAAGTATTCGTGGTGGATGTGCACAAGGATCAGCGCATCTATGTGGGGGATCCGAAGCTGCAGGTACCGGCGCATGATGGGCGGCAACGGGAACGGCCACGCAGCTGGCTGCAGGCGCAGACGGTCGCACAACGGGCGGACGAACGGATCGCTACCCTGGCGCTTCGGATTGGCAACGCATCGCGTTACGCGACAGCACCCAAGGACGTTTGGAGGTCGGAGGTCGTCTATTGCCGTGTCTGACTGTGGGATGGCAAGGAAAAACAGGCTTGTCATTAGAATTAAAGCATGAGGTTCACCAAGAGAGAATCAAGAGCGAGTGTGCCAGCTCGCAGGCTTGCTCATCGCAGGCGCCGAAGGGGTGGCGCGGGAACGTCTGTTTGCGCTTGATCGGGTAGCTCCCAGCGATCGGTACGCACAGCTGATTGTCGATAAGGTCTTGCATCAATCGGTCGAGATTGGCTGCTGTGGACTCTTCCTGCTCCTTGGTGAAGATGATCGCGTCGACAAAGTGGTTGTGCTCCGGCATCGGCACCAATTCCGGCGATGTTCCTGCCCGCTGTCCGGGACCCAGTTCGGCCCATTGATGGATACTCAGGTAACGTTGGCCAACCCTACGTGGCCCTGGGCTGGCCCTGGTTTGCAGCTTATAGAACAGCAGACCGAACAGCGGTGGGCGATATTCCACGTCCCAATGGCAGTCCTGGCGGTTGTCACAATAGCTCTGAGTGTCGCCGTCGGTATTGGTCTTTGCGTAACAGCTCCAGGCATTCAGGGTGACCACACAGACCACTAGATCTGCAAGGTTTTGATCGGGGGGAGTGCCATCCTTCGCCAACATGTACACGCCAAGCTCATAGGGCTCCGCATCGATCCAGTGTCGGGCAATCGGTTGCGATGGCGTGTGGGATTGCGTGTCCCTGATGACCGAGACGGCGCTGCTCCCCATTTCTCCGTTGCCTCTGCTCAGTTGTGTTGGAACCCTATTCTCTTCGACACGCTTCGGTCCTATCCTCGCATCATCTCCGAGCTTGGGGTCGACGGGGGACATCCGCCAGAAAAAGATTCCCCCTACCCCGATCAGGGCAGCGAGTATGGCACCTCCAAAAACGGCGCCCAGCACCAAGCGTTGGCGCTTCTTCCTGGTTTCCCGCTTCTTCGTCCGCGCGCTCTTGGTTGTCCTCATCGGTTACGTCTCAGCACGTCTTCAATCGCTGTTCCCATTCGTTGAGCGCTCAGATGTTGCTCTGTTCGCCGCGGGCTGATCATCGGCCTGCGTCTTTGCCAGCGACCTGTACGTTCCCAGGGTGCAGTCCGCGTCGATCCAGTCGGTCTCATAGGCGACCGGAAACCGTAGCCAGCCGGTGCTGATATGGGCATAGGCACGGATTCGAAACGCGAGTCGTCTGGTGCCTTTGTACACCAGAAGGGTCTGCAACATGGTCTGATCGCCCAGTAGCGGCTCGTCCGTAGCCTGGAAGCACCACTCGCAACGCGACGAGCCAGTTCCCACGGCCTGTACGTCGGCGGACAGCACCGAGAACGACATGCCCGCGAGCAGCTCCAGCTTGCCTTTAAAGCCGGCGCAGCTGTTTACACCAGCGCCGATACCGAGACCATCGGTTTCCGGCCACTTGGTGACGATCTCGCCACGTCCGTCAGCCGAGAGGTCGAAGCCGACTTCGGCCCGTGCGGCGAGGCGGCGAATGAAACGGGTTTGTGGTAATAGGTCGATGACGTAGGCCGCCTGCGGATCGACCAGCTCAGTGACGAAGCCGAGTCTGCGCACCGAGGCGTTGCCGTCACGCTTGATCGCGCTGAGGCTGTGGCGAACGAGCCAGATGTCGTAGGGGTTGTAGACATCGATACTGGCGGCCGGGTCCTGGCCGTGTAACTGCAAGTACAGGCTGCGCAGGTCGAAGGCCAAAGGTCGGTCTCCGACCCGAACCTCCAGTCCTTCCACGCCGACGGCGTTGATGTCGGTGGTGCCGAGGTCCTGTTCGAACGGAGACGACAACAGGTCACCGAAGGGGCAAGTATGCAGAGCCAGAGCTTGGCTGGAGACGCTCTCGGGTTGATTAGGTGGATAGGTCATGGACTAATCCTCGAAGGAGTCAGAGCGGTACCGATCCCTTGGCGCCCGAATCCTACGGGCGAGCCGCCAGGAGTTGCCGCAGTCTTGTGTCCCGGTGAGAAGGGGATTGTATGCGCTGGGATACTTGCAGGAGACTGTCGAGTAACTGCTCGAGTCCTTCCCTGACTTCCGGCTTGAAATCTTCGCTACTGTCCAGCAACGACTGTGCAGCATCGCGTAGCAGACTTTCGGGGCGGATTCCCGAGTCACTTTCGCCCAGCTGCTCTGCGGCTCGCACCAGGGTTTCACTCAGGGCGAGGGGGTTGATGCGATGCTCCTGCAATAGGATCGCTCTGGCGCCATAGGCCTGAATCAGCTCATGGAAGAGGTCAGTGTTGCCGTTGGCGTAGCAGGTGTTGAGCAATAGAACGCGATCGCGTAACAGGCCCTTTTCCCCCAGATCTTCAAGGTAGCGCACCAGTTCGGAGTCGTTGTGACCCGAGACCATGAGGACGTTCGGTATGTCTTCGGTGCGGCTCCAGTCCTCGACGACGCGCATCTGGAGGTTCTGGAGGCGCTGTCGCGCCCAGCTCATCGTGCGCCGGTCATCGACGTGGAACTGCTCTGCGGGTGGGATCAGAAATACGATGTCCTCACGATTCCGGATCGGCGCCAGTCCGTCGAGATTGTATAGCGCCCTGTGCAGGTCGTCGTCCAGGAACACAGCCCTCTTCTGTTGTGCATACCGTCGCTGCAATGCAATATGGCTGCCAGCATGACGGCGGCCCCGGGCCGGCTCTCGGCCACGGGCTTTGGCGATACCTCGCGCTCTTCGACGTCACGATACAGAATCAGCGGAACGTTTGGGCTCAGGCCATCGAGCAAACCGTCAATGCCGTCTCCATCCGGTCCTAGGGGGTCATCTTCCAGGCTCTTCATCTGGTCATTGGTGATCCGGATTCCGCTGCCTCCAGCGCTGACTTGGAGGCCGCCTTCATCGGGCTCGGCTACCATGACACCGGCACCGTCACCGTGCGACCGGGCAAGTCGCCGACGCTGCAGATCACGATAGTAGCCCAACCCCACCAAGCCGGTCAGGATGCGGGTGGTTCCGTCGGCTTGGATCTGAACCGTCTGACGTACGCCATTCACCGCTCTGCGTACTGCTGCACCTGCACCAGGGATTGGCTCCATGGCAACGATGGTGCGATCCTCCGGATATCGATTGCGCAGCTCCCGCACGAGGTCGTGGGTTCTGTGGATCGGGAAGTCCAGCGGATGGACCGTGGCCGCGCCTCCCGTGGAGTACGTCAGTACCAGGGTTTGACCGCCGTCGGGGATCAACCACAGCGCATTGTGCGCATCGAGCGCGTCGGCGATATCTATGCCACGGCGATCGAGGTAGCCAATGCCTCCCAGCGCCTCGTCGGATGTCCAATTCCCGTTGCCACCATCCAGGCGCACCGTTGTAGAGCCGCCGCCCCGGTCCTGGGCCAGGAGCTTGTACAAGCGCCGCAGCCGACCAGTATCCTCAAAGCTGGTGCGCATCCCATTGGAGCCGATGGCGGCCACGACGCAGTCCCCGCCACAGCCGTGCTCCAGCTGGATCCAGTGACGCTCGCCGTTGGCGGTTTCGGTCTCGATCCTGTAGAGCTGACCCCGTTTGGTGTAGCGGTAGTGGACGAGCTGATTGCCGTGCTGCTCGGCGACAAGCAGGCCGTACCTGGCGTCGAACGCCCAGTGCTGTCCTTCAGGGCCGATGGCCCAGACGTTGCCGCTCGTCTCCGGATAGAGGCGCCAAGGGTTGTCGGGGTCGGTGGGTAGGACCAGGATGCGTCCTGTGGCTTGGTCGATGTCGTAGGTCTCGAACCGGCCCAGGAAAGTGCCAGCGCGATCAAAGAGCTGCCAGGAGCGCGTCTCGATCCGCCCCTCAGTGCCGGGGATGGAAACGTAACTGATCTCGCCCTGGCGTCCGGTGGGATTGAAGCTACGTAACCGCGGCAGGGCCGGGATCAACAGGCGGCGCTTGCGGTGGCCGTATAGGCTCAACACCGGGCCGGAAGGTGGCTGGACCTGAAGAATGAGCGCGGGAGGTTGTGGGGGCCCATCGAGGTCGGCAATGGGTGATGCCGCCACCCGTATCGATTCGTCCCCCCCTTGCGGCTCATGTAACATGCCGCGATGGCGCTTCAGCCAGTCGGTGAAGTCCTCGGCAGGCGGCAAGACCAGGGGATTGATGTCCTGGAAAGATACGCCACCGCTGAGGGTTCGGACTTGCAACTGCGTGCTTGTCTGGGTCTCTACGCCGTTACCAACCCGTCGTTTCTGTTCACTGGTTATGGAGTGGGTGCGTGTAAGCCTAAGCCCTGGGGTGATCCGGGGCATGGCGTAGGGCGCGTTGGACTGACTCTCGATCCAGTCCAGGCTCAGGGGAAGCTTTTCTCGGTTGACCCAGTCCGCCACCAGGAGCAGCCGCAACAATTGGTCGAGGTCGCGGAATAAGGGATCATCCTCGGCCAGATCCTGGTAGTGCTCGGTGATGAAGGCCGCGAAGCGCTCCGCGGCCGGATCGCCGATCTCGGGTGCCGAGACCAACTCGCCGTCCTTCCAGCTCATGGTCTCGGTGCGCACGCCGATGCCCGCCTTCACAATACGCATGCCGCGGTCGTCGGATTCGACCTCGAGGTCCGCGGGGTGGAGCCATAGTCGGCTCCATACCCGATCTTTCTTTTTGGTCTGGACCTCGTCGTTCAGCTCGAATCCGTCCTTGAAGCCAGGAATACGGGGTCGGACAGGAGCCAAAGTGACACTGTCGGCGCCCAATTGATAGGACTTCAACCGCCGGTCGGCTTCCAGCATGATCCAACCGAAATCAGTATCCCTTGCCCCCTGGCTGACCCGTACCCGCCCCCATTGGTTTTTTTCGTTTTCCGGGTCGATGGAGACGAAATGACCGGAGTTGGCCTCGCTGAAGACCCAGCGTAGGGCGACCGCCACTTGCTGCGGTGTCGGTGAGCTTTCAGGCCAGCGTCCGTTGCCCGTCAGGAAGATCTTTCCGGTCCGTGGATCCCGTATGGCGCCGGTGACCTGCCCAAGCGGTACCTGACCCGGCGCCGCCACCCCATCTAATGCTATGGGCTGTAGCTTGTTATCGATCTTGGCAGGCGGTACTTCGTTAGGTTCGGGAATAGGGGCCGCGTCCGTTGGCGTAGCGCGCTCTGAGCAGGCAGTCGTCAAGACGGCCCCTAGCATCAACAGCAAGGTGCATGCGAACGAAGTCCGGAAGTGCGTGTGGGTGCGGCGGAGTATGAAAGTCGGCAGCGTGCCTGCATTGGGATATGTATCCATTATATGTTCCCGGTGGGGTCTGTTCCCGGCAATGCAAAGCTGATTTCCGCAGACGGAGGCGGGGCCTCAGATGCGCTGAAGAGAGCTCGACGCGACGGTATCGTGCGTGAGTCGCGCAAGCGCATCGCGCGCGTCATCCAGGAGCCGGGCCCTGACATGTACAGGTTCAAGGCCACCCGCGTCAGCCCCTGATAGCGTCTGCTCCGACGTGGCGAATGCCTCGATCGATGCCACTGCGCTCGGGTGACTCACTGAGCCTAGCGCATCTAGAATTCTCGCCCGAAGGAGCCAATCGGCCCTCACCCATGCGCGCTCCAGGAACGGCAGGGCATCCGGATCGCCAATCTTGCCGAGTGCAACAACCGCCCGCTCTCGCTGTACCAAGTGGCGATCGGCGCTCGTCGCGATTCTCCCGAGCGACTGTACTGCCCTTGCGTTACCTCGGTTGCCCAAGAGATTCAACACGGTCTTGAGAACGATGGGGTCGCGTTCGACGGTCGCTTCGATTAGGGCATCTATTGCCCCCGGGTCCGGCAACTGCACGATGGCGCGCGCCGCTGCAACGCGTGTCTCGGGCCTCGTCGCACCGACGAGGAGACGCCGCAGTCGTGACAGGTCGCCATGTTCTTTGAGCCATTGCGGGTCTCTCATGCGCACCCAGCGGATCGCGGTATAGGTCAGCACTGCAAGCAGCAGCGGGGCTAAAGCAGAGAAGAGAAGACCCCAGAGACTTGGTGCCGCGGCGCTCACTGGGCCGGGACGTCCGACGTTCGAGTTTCGCTCCCTTTCTGAGACTCGCTTTTCGGGTAGCTGCAGGGGTGGGGCATCCCCTCGGCTGGCAGGGTTCGGTGGGGATCTGGCCCCAGTCACCGGGGCACCGGCCATCGGCTTGCTCTGAGAGACGGACGGTTGTCGGGGTTCTACGGGGACTGGATGCTGCGCAGGTACATCGACGCGCGTGGGCGATATGCCGGCGGGTTCCAGCACGAGTCGTTCGGGCAGGTCGACAGAGGTTGTCCTAGCACCGTTTGTCCTTTCCAGGGTCGGAGCTTCGGCTTGACGAGGAGTGGCATCTTGTCGAGCCGGTCGCGCTACCGCAGTGGAGCTCCCAGTCCCAGTCCAAAGGTTCCGAGATCCATCCGTTGGTGTTTCATCGTAGGATGGGTGTTGCAGCACGCGTCCGATGGACTCCCGATCTACCTCTGGAATTATCGTGGTGCCGGCCGACGAGGCATCTCGCGCTTCCTTCAGCACTTGCAGGAGTTGATCGTCGATTTTTCCGGTGACGGTTAGGGAGCTATCGCGTTGAAACTGTTCGATCGCCTTGTGCGTACGACGCCCAAACACACCATCGATAGGGCCTGGATCATAGCTCAACTCGGTCAATAGTTGCTGAGCACGCTCCACGTTGGCCGACCACACAGCCTGCGCGGATGAAGAGGCGACCGCTAACCATAAGGAGACAGCCAGCAGCCCCAGCTTGGTTATCTTTGACATGGTGGTCTCGCGAGGTCGGATCGGTTGCACCCGGGTTGATCCGAGTATACGCTTCACCGAAACAAACACGGACGTCGGTGAGGAAGTTGCCGTGACGATGGCTTGTCGACACGAAATCGGGAGAGGACTACGAAAAGCACGAGCGCTGACCCTATCCTTCATTCCTCCCTCTTGCGCGCCCTTTCCGGCGATACGGAGCTGGATCCATCCTTCGCGAATCGGTAACCGGCCCCGGAGGCTGGAGGTCGTCCGCGCTGATCCCGTTGGAAGCATGCATATGAACGCTTGCCACCTGGATCTAACGCAGATTCAGCGACTCTCCGCGGAGCTGGAGGAGGCGGTGCTCGGGTCCGACCCCGCCGCGGCGTTGCAGCTCTATCTCAGCGAATATGACGCCTTCTCCGCCAAGGTCCTGCATGAGTGGCGGCTGGCTAGTGCGCTGCTCGAGGCTCCCCACCGCCAGGGTTTCTCCTACCCCTACTCCTGGCCCGAGGACATGAACACGCGAAGCTCGGGTGGTGCCTTGATCTTCGTCGCTTCGCAGATGGCCGGTGTGGACATTGCGCCACCCCCCATTCTTCTCGACCAACCAGCCTTGATGCCTGGGGGGCGCAGGCTTCTCGCCTGTGCCTGGTCGCTGCGTCCAACCTGCGGTTGTCTGGCTGACGGGGCTATCCGCAAGCGGTTCTGTACCTGGCTTGCCTCGGAGCCTGCCGCCATCGGGATGCTCCTACTGGCAGCCGCCCGTTGTGGCGACGATTCACTGCTCGATAGACTCCGTCCTCTCTGGTGGCACAGGGGCATCCTCGAAGCGGATGCGGCGACGGTCATCGCCGCGGCGCTGCGGCATGAATCCATTGCAGGAGTCGCCCTGCAGTCGCTGCCCTCGGTGCTGGCGAGAATCAACGGGGACAGCACCGCACTGTTGAATCTGGTCGAGGCGGGCTTCGGATATGCGATCGAGAGTTTCAATGGAGATGAGGGGGTCGAGCGCCGGACCATCGAGACGACCCTCGACTACAGCCGCCTGCTGCTCGCACGAGCCCTCGATGACGAGCAGCAGCGTCGGGTGCTGGTGCTTCGGCTCGGCGCACTCGGGGCACTCGGCACCTTCGACGACGGGGCGGCGGAAATCCTCGCCGAGGACTACGGGAGCCTGTGGCAGCCCCGCGATTGGGTCTTCCCTCGACCGGATTGGCTGCTCTATGCCCTGCAACGCGTCTACGCAAAGGAGCAGGAGCAGCATCTGCTGTCCACCGGCAGCTTCGAGCAGGTACCGGAGTGGGTGCTACTGGCGCGGCGGGCCGCGCTCTCGGCCGACAGTCCGGCCCTGCTGAGCAACGACTGGCACCGTCTCTATCAATGCGAGCCGAACGACGAGCGGGTGCTTATCGGTCTTAGCCGGTCGCTGCGCCAAAGCGCGGATGAGCCATTGCGTGAGGAGGCGCGCGGGCGCTGGCTGTCGCTGCTCAGTGTCCCCGGCTACGAGTCCCTGGCCGCGGCCTTTCTGGTCCTTCTGAACAGCGAGGCGCACGACCTGATCAAAGCGTTCGAGCGCTACCTGATCGACAGGCCGCTGGACAACGGTTATGCGCGCCTCGCCGCTCGCGATTATGTACGTGCCCTGGGTGCCCTGGGTCATTGGGACAAGGTACGTGGCTTTCTCGACGGCGCACAGGCCGAGGCGTTGACCGGCGTGACTCGCTTCCTCGAGCGCAGCTTCATCGACACCCTCTCCGACACGGTGCGACTGCCGCACGATGAAGACACCGCATCGACCTGGCTGGCACGCTGGGAGAGGCTGCTCGCTCTACCGTTGGACATGACGATGTTGACCAGCGCCCTGCGTCAGTTCCTGGACCGCCACCAGGCATTGGGAGACGGCCCGGAAGGCCGTGCCATCCGAGACACGCCGGTATACCGCGACCTGCGGCTGCAATTGCTGCGCCGCGCCCAGGCCGAGGCCGAGCGGCGCCTGGGCGCCAAGGATGCAGGGCGCGCCTCGTCTCACCCCGATGCCGCCACTTGGCTGCTCGAGCTGCGCAATGGCGCCGATCTGCCGCAGACCCTGAGCATCTTGAGCCGACTTGCCATCGAAGATCAGAGGAAGACCTATGGGATCTGACCTGGTACTCACCATCGCGCTGCTCTTCGTCGCGTTGATTGTCCTCGGACTCATGTTCGCGGGAATCGTGCCGATCCGTGCGCTCAGGAAAAGCTTGATCGATCCGATCGAGCAGATGACCGGCGACCTGAATCGCCTATCGCGCGACATGCCGAGTACTGCCGTCGTCGATGGCGTGCGTCAGACCAGCGAGGCATTGAGTCAGTCACTCACGGCACACGACAAGGCGTTGCAGCATCAATCTCAAGTCGTTGTGACGCTGCCGGAGCTGGTTGGCAAGCAGGTCGCCGGGGAGGTCCGAGAGGGACTGGCGCCGGTCAAGCAGTCCCTGGACAGGCTCGCCACCACCACCGAAAAGCGCCTCGCTGGCCTGACCGACGAGATCGGCAAGACCCATGGCCACTTGGTCAATGCCCTGCATACCGTCGATTCCGCCGGTGGCCTGAGCGAGTGGACCGCAAGCTTCCGCGAGGCCATCGAGCCGCTGCAGGCGGTGAGCGCAAGCCTCGAGACCCACTTCGGAGTTGCCCGTGACCTGCTGCGCACCGGCAGCGAGCAGGCGATGAGCGTGGCGGGTCTGCGCGAGGTGACCGAGCAGGCATTCGCGCGCATCACAAAGGCGGTCGAGCATTGGGAGTCGATCGAGTCGGCTAACATCCAGGCGCTACGCGAGGAGGTGGGCCAGCGGCTCACGAAGCTCGAGGAGGCCATCGTTCGGGTCGGCGAGTCGATCGCGCCGCTGGAGGTCGCCAATCAGAACCTCGTAGCCGCAAACACCGCAGTGCAGGAGGTGGTGCAGGAGTCGATGGTCGGCATGCGTAACCTCCAAGGGCACACCCGCGATCTCTTGGACACCCATCGAAAGAATGCCACGGCGTTGATCGAGAAACAGCAGGAGCTCCAGAGAATCCAGCGTGTCTTCCAGGACGACATACGCCAGGTCGAGCAGAGCCATGAGGCCCACACACAGCGCTTCAGCGAAGAACTCCAGAGCATGACGGAGAGCATGACCGGGTTTCGTGCCGAGCATAGCGAGGTCCTCAAGGCTATGGAGCGCCAGCGCGACGAGATGATCCAGTGGATGCAGCGGGTCAAGGAGCAGGAATCCGACCTGCTGGCTCGTGCCGACGCCCAGCTCGAAGAGCGGATCGACCGACTGCCGACCCGCCAGGGTCAGATCCTAGCCAACGTCTTTCAGGGCTTGCAGCTCGGGCTCATCGTGGCCCTGGTGATCTATGTCGTCCTCTTCGCCCGATGATGGTGGCAGGACCGCGGGCGCCGCGCGGGTGCTGCGTGCCGCCGCGGCGCACGGAGCTTGCCCCGACAACTCCGCGCCCCTCGACCAGGCGATCCGTACCCTCGTTGTCGCTCCGCCGCAGGCCCATTGGGATCGCGACCTACTCTCGGGGCTGCGCATTCCCAGCGAGCACGTCGTGCGCGCCACTGTCGACGCCTGCCTGCAGCGCCTGGAGGGCAATCCGGACCCGCAATGGCAGGACCGATTCGTCGGCGACATCCTCGATGCCTGCTTCCTGTTCCTGGCGCCGCAGAGTGCGGAGACCGACCCCATCCTCAAGTCCCTGACCACGCGCGCCGAGCATGCCGCCGCGAACCTGTTTCGTGCGGTCTGCCGACACATCGACACCCAGGGACTTGCGCTCGATCACCACCGTGCCCGCATCCTCGCACGGGCGGGACACATCCGCCAGCACGGCGGCAGCGGTGTGTTCGTCCAGGTGGTGCTGGCGTATCAGCGGGCCATCGGTCAGGGCGGCGAGCGGAGCGACCAGCAAACCGCCCTCAAGGTGCATCTTGCCCGCCGCGATACCGCCTACGCCTCGCCGATCACCGGCGAGGCGACTCTGCTGGGCTATCTCAATCAGGAGCGCGACCTGCCGCCGGTCGAGATCCCGACGGCATTGCTGCGCCAATACGCGACCCTGCTGCGGGTCCAGACCGAAAAGCACGCGCCCGATGCGATCGTGCACGCCCTTGGCAACCTGCGCCACTGGCTCGCACAGTGCGTCGACTTGCGAGGGGAGGATCGCGATGGGCTGGTGGGTGCCGTGTCCGCCGGGGCGACCCAGAGGGTCGCCGTGCCGATCGAGAGCCTGCCGTGGCAGTTGCGCTTTCATATCGAGGCCCATCGCGCCCTGCTGCCCGGCCCGGGACGCGATGATGACCTACTGGTACGGCTTGCCGAGCGCTACAACGCATCGGAGTCCGAGGCGATCTTCCTCGCCGGCCTCGAGACACTCCGCCACCTGCCGCTGGTACGCACCCGGCTTTCGGAGCTGGAGGCACTGATCACCAGTAAGAGCGCGGTGAATCGCTCGGAGCGTGCCTGGGACGCCTGCTTCGACCTGATCGATTCGGTGCTCACGGGCCTTGCGGACTTCGTGCTCACGGCATCGGTGCTCAAGGCAAAGGACGAGCTGCGCAATCGCCTGCGGCGCATGCTGACCGAGCAGGATCTCAGCCTACGCCAACTGTTGCAAAGAATCGCCCTTGAGCCCGCACGGGATCTCAACCTGCCGCGTGAGTCGACATCGCAAGGTCATGTCCGCGAGCGCGCTTGGCGCAGTCTGTTGCGCAGCCTGCCGCCCAACCTCCGCGAGCTGTATTGGAAGGGTCTCCACGACGACGATGGACGCTTGTTCCAGGCCACGATCGAGGAGGCGGGGGACGCACAGCAGCGCGTACTGTGGGAGCTGTTGCGACGCAACTGGCCCGAGTGGCTGGCAGCGCCCGGGGAGGAAGACGAGGGGCCACGCCGTGAACGGCTGGGGCTCGTCATCGACTATTGGAGCCGGACGCAGATCTACGATGGGGTAGTGAACGACGGCAATGACCTGGGACAAATCCTCGCGCTCGCCCTCGACGACCCCGACGACGCAGTTCGTGCCCAGGCCGAGCTCGCTATCGAGACCGCGGGCTTCGATCTGGAGCTCGCCCGCGAGCGGCAGAGGCGCAGGCTTATCGAGCTGACAGACGAGTCCACCGCCTGTCGCCGGCGCATCGGCGAGCTGGAGCAGGCACGCAACGAGATCGGCCGCCAGATCGACGACACCCAGCTGCAGAAGGCCGAGAGGGTGCATGCCATCCAGGTCCTCCAGCAGGCCCGCGAGCTGATCGTCACCGATGGCTACATCACCACGGCTCGACTTCAGGTCGCCAATGCGGAGCTGCGCGAGGCGCTGGCGCGCGGACTCGCCCAAGCGCAGGACGAGCTCGGTGTGATCCAGGAGCTGCAACGCAGGATTCGTGACCAGGCAAGAGAATCCGCTCGCTTCTATCAGCGCGCGGAGGATCTCGTCGGAACACAGCGCGCCGCGGAAGCTGAAGTGGATACCTGTCGGCGAGGGATCGCCCGTGCCAACGATGAGCTCAACCAAGCCGAGCGCGATCACGCCAGTACCCGGCAGGTGTTGAGCCACCTTGAGCGCAGCAAACCGCGAGAGCCCTATTACAGCAATGACGTCGAGGAAAGTGCACGTCAACAAGAGGCTTACAGAAGGGATATCGATTACTGGCAATCCGAGCTGAACAGTGCTCAGCACAACCTGGATCATGTGGCGGCGCGTATCCGGCACAGCCAGGGAGAGATCAGCTCATTGAAGAGACAGCTCAGCGAGGCCGAGGCTCTGATTGCTCGGCTACAGAATGAGATCAACAAGCTGCGCACTGCGATCGCCGGAATCGACGCCCGACTTCGCAGCCTATCCACCGAGCTGCGGGCCGGCCAGGTCAGGTGGGAGGAGCTGCGCGAGCGCATCGCGCAGCTCGAGCACCAAGTGCGGCAGCTCGAGCAGGAGATGGAGCGCGAGCGGCGCGCCGCCCGCGCGCGTATCGACGACAACACGCGTCGCCAACACGAAGAGCAGGCCGCTCATGCCGGTATTGCCGACAGACTCGATCAACTCTCGAGGCAGATGACGGATACCCTCAGTGCCTTGCAGCATCAACGCACCGATGCCCAGAAGCTGATCCAGGAGATCGACAGCGGGCGTGTCGAATACGACAACACGGGCGCCGAGGCAACGCGCCAAAGCGCTTTGTCCGATGCCAACGGCTACAGCCGCGAGCAAGAGACCGACCTGCACGTCCGCTCCGACCAGGAGGCACTCGCACTCTACAGCCACGCGCTGGGGCTGGTCATAGCGCACAATCCGCCGGGTCCCGCCGAAGTGGGGCCGCACAGGCCAATGCAACCTCGCAGACAACGGAGCCGAGAATGAGTGCCGAACACAGCTACGAGTGGAGCACGAGGGAGCAGGAGCGCACCCGGGCAGAGGCCCTGGCCGAGCAGCGTCGTCTGTACCTTGCACAACTGCGCCTCGAGCTCGCCGAGCGCCAAGGGCAAGATCGGGCGGCTGTCGCGAAGGGGCAGCGCCAGCTGCAAGAGGCAGGGCAGCAAGCGTCCAACCAGGATGCCCACCTCCACAGCATCCAAAACGAGGCAGCCGGACTGAATGCGGACGTGCGACAGCAGTCCGCGGCGCTGGAGCACACCAGGACGGCCATCACCCGGGCACGTGCGCATCTGGAACAGCAGATCGCAGCGGCAAAGGCCATGAGTGCCCGGACCGACGACGCCCGGGATCTCCTCGCGGGAGCGATCGAGCAGGCAAGCAGCGGTCTGGCCGCAAGCGAGGCCGTCGCGGCCAGCGGTACGCGTCTCGGCGACACGCTGAGCCATGCCGAGGCCACCGGTCGCCACCTTGTCGATACCGAGACTGCACTCGTCGGGCGCATCTCGCAGCTGGAGATGGAGCTCGGCTTTCTCGACCGCTACGAGCACACCAGGCCCGCGGCGATGGCCCTGCTCGCCGGGATGGAGGCCAACGGCTATCGGCTGCACGAGACCCTGACCCGCGGCGAGCTGACCGCCTATTTCTCCAAGGCCGATAGCGAGCACCAGATCGGGGTGCAGCTCAGGCCGGAGCAACGCCCGGGCGAGCAGACCGAGCGCTGGGAGCTGCTGGTCGAGACCTTCGGCATGGTGGGTAACGAATGTGTCGGCGAGATCGACGACTTCGATAGCGCGATGGAGTGGATCGATCTCGGGGAGCTGGTGTCCGGCGGAACGCTGCGCAACTACCCCAAGGCCGAGCGCCACGGGGAGCTTGAGCGACGAGGTTCCCTGCCGAGGCCGTGCCCGGTCACCCGGCGATCCGGGGCCGGCGTTTCCAAGACAAAGGTCCGGACCTGAATCCCATGGCCGACGAGGCATTCCTGCGCGAGGCGAGGGCCGTGCATGATCGCGGAGCGGCGCTGGAGCGCGAGATCGAGAGCGAGCGGCGCTCGATGGAGGCCGCCGCTCGCGCCTGCACGAGCGGGCTCGACACCACCCGCGAGATTGCCGAGCGGCTACGAGAGCATGCCGAGGTGATCGGTGGATGGGAGGTACAGGGACGCACCTTGCTGGAGCGCCTCGTCGGCGACGAGGCACGTCTGTCGGTACCTGCGACGCACGAATGGCAGCCGCTCGATGCCCTTGACGCCGGCCAGCCGATACCGGTGGCGACACGTTCGCCTCAGACCAAGGATGTGCCGTTGTCGGAGCCCGCGGCCGTCACCGATCCGCTCGCGGCCACCCCGGAGCCTTCACCCTTCGCCGTAATCTGGGAGGCGATGGAGGCGCAGATGAGTACCCTCGCACAGACGCTGGAGACTGGGCTGCGCGAGGCCGGGGCCGCGGTAGCTCGGACCGAGTCGGTGCTCGGCGAGCGGGCGCCGCAGGCCGCCACCGCACCTGAGCGCCAGAAGGAAAAAGGACCACAGACATGATCATGAAGACCTTGCCGCCGACCAACCCAGCCGCACCAAGTCCGGCCCCGGCCAAGCCCAGCCAGCCAGAGGCATGGGGTCCCGAGCAGCTTCAGCAGTGGCGAGCCGACGGACGGCTTGCGGACTGGGTCGACGAGCTCCTGGATCTGCTCGGGCACCGCTTCCACGACGAGCTGCCGGCGCTCCTCGGCAAGGGGCTCGGCGCGCGTCCGGGCGCCGACCCACCGGCCTGGTGCCACGCCAACCGCCCGCGCCCCGAGTGGCTGCTGCGCTTCCTGCAGCAGACCGACCCGATCGGCGCGCGGCTCTGGCTCGAGCACGGGCTGCTCGCCGACGATCCCCCTTGGCTGGAGCGCCTGATCGGACTGGAGACGGACCGCGTCGCGCGCAGTTTCCTGGTCACCGGCAACATCGCGGACTATGTCTTCGACCCGGTCTACGGCTACCGGCCGACCACACACCTGCTGGTCGAGCGCCTGCTCGAGCGCAGAGACTGCGTGCTGAGCTTCCGCCTCTCCCAGGGGCTGGTGCCCTATTCGCGGGATGCGCAGGGGCGGATCTCCCGTGCCCTCGACACCCCGGCGGTCACGGCACTGCCGAGGACGATCCAGCAGGAGCTCTCCGCTTGGCGCCACCCGGGAAGGGATGCGCCGCTGCTCAGTGACATCTGCCGGCGCATCGACATCCTGAGCGGCTCCCTGTCGGGCCGGGATCGAGCTGCCACCCTTGACGATGTCGACAGCCCCCCGATGGCCATCGCGATCCTGTTCGAGAACCTCAACCTGATCATCCCCGCCGACAGCACCGATATCGATCGCAACTATCTGATCGACGCCCTGCTGCATTGGTCCAGCAGCCCCGAGCTCGGCGACAGCCGCCACTGTCTGGTGATGATGGCAGAGTCGCTCCAGGACGTCGGCAACGAGCTGCGTACCCGCGGCGGGCGCATCGAGCAGATCGAGATCCCGCGTCCGCGCAGCGTTGCCGAGAGGCTCAAGCTCCTGCTCGCGATGCTGGCCCCGGAGGTGCCGATGCCGGACACCCGCATACACGCTCAGGTCGGCCGGCTGCGCGACCTGTCGGGCTACGAGGGCAGCTTTGCCAAGAAGCGCGAGCTGCTCGCGCGCGATACCGCCGGCATGACCCTGATCGGCATCGAGGACATGCTCCAGCAGGCACAGGCAAGCGCGAGACGCAGCCTTGACCGCAGGCAGGTCATGGCCCTGAAGCGCGAGCGCCTGCGCCAGGAGAGCGAGGGGCTGCTCGAGGTCATCGACCCACGCCGCACCCTCGCCGACATCGGCGGCTACGAGGCGATCAAGGCGCGGCTGCTTACCGTCATCCAGGCACTGCGCAGCGCCAACGACGAGGTCCTGCGCCGCACCTGTCCGATGGGTATCCTGTTCCTCGGCCCCCCCGGCACCGGCAAGAGCATCATGGCCGAGGCGATCGCGGCCGAGTCGGACATCAGCATGGCCAAGCTCGGCGACTTCCGCGGCATGTACGTCGGGCAGTCGGAGCGCAACCTCTCGCGCATCCTCGCCCTGATCGAGTCGCTGCACCCGGTGATCGTCTTCATCGACGAGATCGACCAGGCGCTCGGCATGCGCGGGGGGCCGACCGGGGATGGTGGGGTGGACCGGCGCATCTTCGGACGCTTCCTCGAGTTCATGAGCGACACTCGGCACCGCGGCGAGATCCTCTGGATCGGTGCCTCGAACCGCCCCGACAACATCGACAGCGCGATGAAGCGTCCGGGCCGGTTCGACCTTGCCCTGCCCTTCCTGCTGCCCGATGAGCCGAGCCGGCGCGACATCCTCACCAAACTGCTGGACGATCTCCGCACCTCGATCGAGCAGATCTTGCAAACACCCGACCCTGGAGCGTTGGCGCGTATCGCCGCACAGACCGATGGTTTCAGCGGGGCCGAGCTGGAGATGCTGGTCAACGAGGCCCTGTACCGTGCCGCCCATGCCAGGGAAGCCGGGGAGTCCGGGATCCGAATCGACGTATCGCTGCTCGCGGCGGTGCTGACCGACTACTGCCCACCGCCGCGCCAGCGCAAGGACTACAAGGAGATGACCCGGAACGCGATCGACGCGGTGAGCTTCGTCGATTTGCTACCCGAGCCCTATCGCAGTCGACGCCAGGCAGAGCGCCTCAAGAGCGGCGAAGCGAGTGGCGATCTTTACGCAGACGCGCCGCTCCAATAGCCTGATGAGCGATCCGATACTGAACCTCGCCGCCTTCTCCAAGGGGACCCGCTTGGCGGGCCCTGGTCTGCGCGACCTGGTCTGGTTGCAGGGGTGCAGCATCGGCTGTGTCGGCTGCGCCAACCTTGCCTATCAGGCCCATGTGCCGCGGGTCTTGCTGCCGGTGTCACGGCTGATCGCCCATTTCCGTACCAGAATCGGACGAATCGACGGATGCACCATTTCAGGCGGAGAGCCCTCGCAGCAGGCGCAGGCGGTGACTACCCTCCTTCGGGCTGTTCAGGCACTCGGGCTGTCCACGGTCATCTACTCGGGCAGGACCTTGCGCGATCTTGAGCAAAACGAGGACACCCAGAACCTGCTGCGCTACACGGACATGCTCATCGATGGTCCTTTTGTCGCCGCGAGACCCGACCGCCACCCCTGGCTTGGATCGAGCAACCAAAAAATCTATCTCCTGAGCCAACGGTGGTCCGCCGAACAGCTTGCTCCACCTGCTACCGAGTCGGAGATCATCCTGCACCCGAGGAGCTTGACCAGGATCGGGGCAGTATCACCGTTCGAAAGTGAATGAACAACAGGGTCGCGATCCGCATTGCCCCAATTGGACGGAAGGGAAGGGATGAAGTCAGCAGGTCTGTGGTAGCAATCTCTCGGTTGGAAGCTTTTGGGTGGACAACTCTATTCTCGCAATCTCTCAACAGAGGGATACCAACGTGTTTATCACGCATCGTCAACGGAAGAGTACCAGCCGCCCTACCGGCTTAGCCACTCGGCAGCGCAAACCTCGCAGCGGTATCGGGCGCTTCGGGATCATTCTGATGGCACTGATCTACCTGAGTCTTTGGGCGATCGCCTGGGGTGGCTACCAAGCGTCGAGCGCCTACGAGTCCAGACTCACGGAGTTGGACGATCAACCGTTCCACGAGATGTTCGTGAACCTGGACCGGCGGTACGGCAATGTGATCCCCCGATTCATCTTGGAGTCTCCTTTGTTCCAGAAGCTGAAGGCCCCCTATTTGGAGGCCGTCGCCAGTGCGGAGCGGGCACATCAGCAGGTGACCTCACTAGCGTCCGGTTAAAAATCGAATAGATTCAATTGGATAGAATGCGGGGGTTCTCGTTTTTGCTGCAGGGAATCCATAAGTATCTGTTTTATAGGTCTTTGTTCGAAAAGATTGACTTCTAAAA
>Ga0210085_1000346_pt1 | contig 20203 bp, 11 predicted proteins | sample China_Galinas_PW_5_FD_184866 | JGI IMG/M metagenome (GOLD analysis project Ga0210085, IMG submission 184866) | Wetland microbial communities from San Francisco Bay, California, USA, that impact long-term carbon sequestration - China_Galinas_PWC_D1... | ecosystem: Environmental > Aquatic > Marine... | reverse complement strand
CTGGCGAAGAAAATAATTGTTGGTAAAACCTGAAAAGCGAAAAAAGAACCGAGGCTTCCTTCGGTACCGGGAAATTTTGCAAGATCACCAAATACAAATCTTGCACCTTCTGTTGTGAAGTTTAAAATGAGAACAAAGAAATAACTTATCCAGCTAAATAAATCCTTTGCCCATCCCAAGGGGGAGAAAAACATTCTGAGTTCTTCACCTTTTAGAATAAGAATAGCAAAGACAAATTGAAGAGCAAGTCCACCACCAACTAATCTCCAATTAATTTTTGATTTGTTATTTGATAAAAGAAATGAAATACCAACTAAAAGCAGGATACCAATAAGTCCTCTGAAAACTGAAACAAATTCCATATCAATCTTTTACTCTTCTTTTGGAATAAAGTGACACTTCCGACACCGCGCTTCATAAATATCTGCTGTACCAACAACAACTCTTTTTGATTCGCTAATTTTTCTTTGAGTTTTGTCAGCCGGGTTTCCGCATACAACACAAATTGCATGTTGCTTTGTAATGTATTCTGCGATTGCTAAAAGTTGAGGCATTGGTTCAAAAGGTTTGCCAGTGTAATCCTGATCTAATCCTGCAACAATAATTCTCTTTCCTTCTGAAGCAAGTGAATTACAAATATTCACAATATCGTCATTGAAAAATTGCGCTTCATCAATTCCGATTACCTGCGAATCGTTTACATGTTTGATAATCTCATTTATATCTTCAATTAAAATTGATGGGAGAGACTGTTCGTTATGTGAAACGATTGAGTTATCAGAATATCGGGCGTCGATTCTCGGTTTAAATATTTTCACTTTTTGTTTTGCAATTTGAGCTCGTCTTAAACGACGGATTAGTTCTTCAGTTTTACCGCTGAACATGCAGCCGGTTATTACTTCTATCCAGCCGGTGTCTGCTGGAAGTTGATGTGGAGGAATGTCGGTCATAAAATTTTATTGATGAGTTTTAGGTGGTACTGATTATTCAAGGTCTTTGTCTCCAAAAGCGAAGGGAAGAAGTTCCGAAGTTTTTTTTACGATGTAATCACCTTTTGAGTTTACTAAAACTACATCAATCTCGCCACATAAATCACTAATTACCTGACGGCAAGCACCACAGGGTGAAATAAAATCTTCAGTATCTCCTGCAACTGCTATTGCTTTGAATTCTCTTTCACCTTCAGAAATAGCTTTAAAAATCGCATTTCGCTCTGCACAGATCGTTAAGCTGTATGAACTTGATTCGATATTACAGCCGGTGTAAACTTTATCATTACTGGATAGCAATGCAGAGCCAACAAAAAAATTGGAGTAGGTTGGAAGTGCATTTTGTTTCGCTTGTCTTGCGGTTTCTGCTAAGTGTTTGTAATCCATTTTTAACAAAATTTAACTGGTTAAAGATAATTTTTTAACAATCCATTATCAAAAGAATTATTCTCTTTTTAGGATGATGTAAAATGTCGGTGTAAAAAATTTGTTAATGATTCCTGATTTATCGTTTGCAATTTTTTTTATAATCTTTGTAAATCCAGTAACCTTCAAAAATCTAACCAGACTCAAATGCAATTTACTCCAAACTAATCCTTTGCCTCCGTTAAATAAGTAGTCTATTGAAAATTTTGTGAACAGGTTTATCGAGAAATTTTTCGCAAACAATTTATTTATATCCTTTAGTGATAGCAGTTGGGCTATATCATTTCTTTCGTAATCACTTTTTCGAAAATATTTCAGAAAATAGTTTTTTATTTGCTGCCTTCTAAATAAACACAAGAATGGCATTCCCCAATGAGGATCGGAAATGATGTTTAAAACTGATAACCTGTTTGGAGTGCTTAGATAAATCATTCCATTTTCTTTAAGAATACTTTTCAGACCAATCACGAATTGTTTGTTGATTTCTAAATGTTCAATTAAATCCTGCAATATAATCAGATCAAATTTTGTAGATTTGAAAGGAAGATTTGGACTATCAGCAAGTATTGGTTGCAATGAATCTGTCTGTGTAATTTTATTTATTCTTTCACGCTTCGGTTCTAAACTGATTACTTTATTCCTTTTCGAAAGCAATGCTGATGTACTGCCTTCACCCGCACCAACATCTAAAACCATTAAACCTTCAGGATAAACCTCATTTGAAAAAACAGCTTGAACAAAATTTGCCCTGTCATCCGAAAATTCACGAGCTTTTTGCCATCGTTCATAATTAGGATGTGCAGGATTGTATTCTCTTTGAATTGTCTTCGTCATTTCCACTTTACATGCATGAACTGCGCATTAAAGAAGTTAATTATCAAAAATAATTCATAGAAAATCTGCAGGTAAAAAGTTTCGAAAAAAGAAAATTTATATCCGAATTTCCTTTGGTGAAATTGAACAACTATAAAATCAATTATAAGTTTTGCAGGTAAAAGTAATCCAAATAGGGGATTCACAAACATTAATAGCGGAGAAACTAAAAAAGCAAGATTTAGCAAGTGCCAGAATCCTAAGATCAGCTGATGTGTTATTAAATAATGAAATGAAGTTTGTGTGTGTCGGGCTTTTTGTTGAAGGTATTCTGAAAGTGTTTCCTTGGTATCCGAGTAAACAAAAGATAAAGAGTCAGTCACTACCCCAATCTTCATTTTATTTTTGACGGCTTCTCTCAATAATAAATCATCGTCACCACTTATTGTGTCTTTAGTATTTAAATACCCACCAAGTTGATCAAAAGCTTTTTTGCTAAAACCTATATTTCTTGCTGCTGCTGAATAGGGCAGACCAATGGAAGCCATTGAGAATGTCAAGATAGAGTTTCTCAAGTTTTCAATACACGAAATCTTATTTATTAATTTTTTATGTTGAATAAATGGTGCTATGCCAAATAGCAAATCGTAGCCGTCTTTAAATTTTTTAGAATATGATTGCAGCCATTTTTTTTCAGGTCGGCAGTCAGCATCTGTTATTAATATGTTTGAAAATTTTGAGTGTTTGATCCCAAGAGTAAGTGCATTTCTCTTTCCGGTCAGGTTGGTCTCGGTGTTAGAGTATATTGAAAAGTTGTCAAATTCTTTAGTCAATTCTTTTAATACACTCAATGTTTCATCAACTGAATTATCGTCAACGATAATAACCTCAAAAAGATCCTCCGAATAGTCTAGCTTATTTAAGCTCTGAATTAATTTAGTAAGATTTGTTTGTTCATTCCTGGCAGCAATAATTATGGAAACATTTACAACATTTTCATCAATTTTACTGATTTCAAATAGCCTTTTAAGAGGAAATGTAATTAAAATGTTTATTAGTATTAGTATGGTAATTGAACATAAAAGTAGAATAATCATTGTATAGTCAGAATAAATAAAATACTTTTTTGAAATCGATTTCGTTAAAAATACTTAATTAATAAATTAAAGTGGTCGTCTGACAAATTCTAAATCAAATAGAATAAAAATTTGTTGTATTTTTAATAAAGATTTATTTATGTTAGATTTTATATATTTTACAGTAAATACAGAATCGTTATCTCTTCAAAATCAGGGTAACAAAGAAATTAAATAATCTCATCTAAAACTATAACGAAAGGATACTAAATGGCGCAATGGAATTCTACGATCAAGGAGCAGTCGGCAAGTAAAGAGCTTATAAAGCTGTCTTTGTTTGCAAATATTATTGTTCTTCTTATTCTGTTTTTCACAAGCACGGTTTTCGCACAGAAAGAAAACGTAAAACCACTCCCTTTTGCAAAAGATGGAGTACACGAACAGGTTATTCAGGGTGATAATCAGAATTTAATAATACAGGAAAAAATTCAAAAGGTACCACAATCAATCAGTATTGATGATGTGAGTGCAGCTCCGGATGTTCTTGTAAACAACAATAATGGGGCTACCGGTACTGCGTATTTTACTCAAAGTGAATCGGATATTATTGCTTTTGGCAGTAATGTACTGATCGGATTTAACGATTCGGGTTCAAATAATGGTGGACCTTATTTTACAGGGTTTTCTTATTCTTCCGATGGTGGTGCAACGTTCGTTGACGGTGGTACATTTTCAGGTACCAATTACGGTGACCCTGTAATTTCACGCGACGAGAGTACCGGAAGAATTTATTTGTCCACACTAGGAAGTTCAACCATTCAGATGTGGAGATCGGATGATAATGGAATAACCTGGATGAGTGCTGTTAACGCAACCCCGGGTGGTTCTTCTGAAGATAAACAATGGCAAGCGGTTGATAATTTTGCGGGCAGTGGTAATGGTAATGTATACTTGATGTCTCGTCGTTTCGGCGGATCACCTGGTATTTACTTATTTAGATCAACTGATAATGGCAATACATTTGAACCAAATGGTGGCGTGAATATTTATTCAGGCGGACAAGGAGCTTTTCCAGTGGTTGGCAATGATCATTCTGTGTATGCGTTTTATTATAACGGTTCATCAAGTATTCAAGTGCGAAAGTCAACTGACTTTGGTGTGACCTTTGGATCTGCAGTTACAGTTGTCAGTGGATTAACTGGTGGATCAAATGGAGATCTTGATTTAGACGGTTTAAGACAAGGGACTAGTTCTTACGAATATTTCCGAAGCAACTCATTTCCCCATGTAGCAATAAATTCTTCAAGTGGTGATATTTATGTAACTTTTAATGATAATCCAGCAGGCTCTGATAAAGCTGATGTCTATATGGTAATGTCAACCAATGGGGGTACTACCTGGAGCCCAAGAACACTTATCAATGACGATGGGACAACAACAGATCAATGGCAGCCAACAATTGCTGTAACTCCCGACGGAGCCAATATTGGAATCTTTTACTATAGTCGTCAGGAAGATACCGCTAACAATAATTTATTTAAATTCTATGGTCGTTTAGGAACCATATCTGGTTCATCGGTTTCATTTTCTCCGAGTTTTGCAATTAGCGATGTTGAATCCTTGCCCGAATTTGGGAGGGATAATGTTGTGAATGGTGTTTACATGGGTGATTATACTCATGCTACAGCAACACCAGCAGGATTCCATGTTACTTGGTCAGATAACCGGGATGATCTTCCAGGTGGTGGATCGCGAAAAGACCCAAATATGTACTATGAATTTATACCTACTGGTCCGCCTTGTCCGGTTGGAACAGCTTCAAATCCAAATCCTGCTAATGGAGCTACCGATGTTGATATAAATATTCCTCAAATCATGTGGACTAACGGGGCTGGCGCAACTTCAATAGAGGTATTCTTTAATGGTTCCAGTGTTTATACAGGAGCTCCAACAACTTCTTATAATATTCCAGCACCTCTGCAATATAACACAACATATAGTTGGAGAGTTGATGGAAGCAATGATACCTGTACGACTTATGGAACATCCTGGACATTCACGACTATGCAAGATCCAAATTTAGTTATGGAAACGGTAGATATCTACCCACAAAGTTTTGATTACTGGACAGGAACTTGTAATTCCTCAACTAAAACACAAGTTAGTTTAGTAAATGCTATTGAAAATGAAGTTGGCTGGATGGCGTTTGATGTTACACCGATTGTAAATGATCCATCCACAGTAATTCAAGAAATTGTATTTAACGGGTATTTATACGATAATGGCTGGCCATACTGGTCAATAACTCCAATGGGTAGCGTAAATCCAATCACAGATGGTGCAGCAGCAATACATAATCAGGTAACAAACAACTATGATGAAGGAATAGCATACAGTTATAATCTGGAAAGTGGAGCTTTACCACTTGGTTGGTTGCAACGCACTTTAGGAACAACAGCAACTGCAGATCTTCAAGCTTCATTAAGTCAGGGTTGGTTTGCAATAGGCATTGTAGATTTTGATTTCAGTACAAGTTTCTACGTTGAATTTGAAGGATGGGCAGAAACAAATGTACCTTATCTTACAGTTACTTATATATATACTGTCCCAGTTGAGATGACATCATTCACTGCAACATCGGTGAAGGATGAAGTTAATTTAAAATGGTCAACAGCCACAGAAACCAACAATCAGGGATTCCAGATTGAAAGAATGAATGTTAATGGAACTTTTGAACAGATAGGATTTGTAGCAGGATTCGGAACGACGACAGAGCCTAAATCATATACGTTTATTGATTCAAAGCTTGAAACTGGAAACTATACGTATAGACTAAAGCAGATTGATTTCGATGGCACTTTTGCATATTCTGAAGAAATAAACGTAAATGTAGAGATACCATTGGTGTTTGCTTTGGAACAAAACTATCCTAATCCGTTCAATCCATCAACAACCATTAAGTACTCAATAGCGGAGGATGGATTTGTAAAGATGTCAGTATACAATTTGCTGGGAGAAGAAGTTGCAGCACTTGTAAACTCGACTCAGAAAGCAGGTAAATATGAAGTTAACTTTAACGCAAGCAATCTGGCAAGTGGAGTATATGTCTACAGAATAGAAGCAGGAAACTTTGTTTCATCCAAAAAGCTGATGTTACTGAAGTAATTCGTCTTTTATTCAATTATATTTATGAGGGCTGCCTTAATCAGGCAGCCTTTTTTATGATAATTTATTTATAGGAACCATTAAATAATTTATTATTATCAGTTGTAAGCTAATTAGTTAAAGCTAGTAAAAGAGAAATCAATGTATGTAGAATTATCGGTGATGAATAGATATTTTAAAGTATTATGACCCGAAATATTAATAAAAATACGTGGAAAATTCTTTTGTTCATTTATGTAATTATCTTGCCAAATGCCGAGGTATTTTCGCAAAACTTTTGGGAAAAAATTGATAGCCCAACCTCAAAAGCTTTGAACTCAATTATATTTCTTGACAGTCTTATAGGATGGGTTGCCGGAGACTCAGGATTAATTATTCATACATCAGATGGAGGATTGAACTGGGAAACACAACACACAAACGATTCACTTAATGTAGTAAATATCTTTTTTCTGAACAATCAACTTGGCTGGGGTTCAGCGTGGAGTAGTCGATATGAACCATATGGAACTTATTTATTGCAGACCTCAAATGGTGGTAAAAATTGGAATTCTGAATATTTCAGGATTTCTAACTCTCTTGTCAATGCGTTTTACTTTCTTGATTCTTTCACTGGCTTTGCTGTTGGTTACCCCCAGGTTTTCCATAGGACCACCGATGGAGGATTAAGTTGGTCTCCTGTTAACCTGGATAGCTCAATTGTATCAGGACTTCCACCATATACCGTAGAATTTTACTCACCTCTTTATGGATTTGCTTGTGGTGGAATTCGCGATTATAGGGGAGTAGTTTGGAGAACCACCGATGGAGGGCTGAACTGGAGTACAGTTTTAGATACTCTAACAACCGAACCCCTGTATGATTTGCATATTTTTGATTCTCTTCATGTAATTGCAATGGGTGGTGATCCTGAATTCGGTACTAGTCAGGTAGTAACCACAGATGGAGGTAATACCTGGGAATATAAAGCTCTTGGAATTTTTTATTATCCATATAGTTTAGATTTTAGAACTGGTACAGAAGGTTGGGTACCAATGGGAGAGCAAAGAAAATTTCTATACACTTCTGATTCAGGTCTGAATTGGATTGAATTCAGAACTCCGGATTCAACTAATATTACCAAAATTACTTTTCCAGATTCCTTACACGGTTACGGAATAGGTCCTTATGGTAACATGGCAAAGTATAGTTATCAGAGACCAACTAGTTTGATTGAAGCTAACGAAAGTATTCTAAATTCATATCTCTTTCAAAACTATCCAAATCCATTCAATCCATCAACAACAATAAAGTATTCACTGGCAGGTGATGGATTTGTAAAATTGGCAGTTTACAATATGCTTGGTGAAGAAGTAGCTACTATAGTAAATGCAACTCAGAAAGCTGGCAGGTATGAAGTAAACTTCAATGCAAGCGATCTGTCGAGTGGAGTATATGTATACAGAATTGAAGCAGGAAACTTCATTTCAGCTAAGAAATTGATGCTTCTGAAATAATGTAAGAAATTTTAACTCATAATTCGTAGTATTGATTGAAGCCCCTTCCGGTTGCTGCTGGATTAGGGGCTTTTATTATTTGAATAATTTAGTGTTAGTTTTTCTATAGTTGAATCTCTAATTTTAAATGGATTCTTAAACAATAAAATATTTTTCCAGATAATTACTGGTATGGCTTAATGATATTTCTAGAACAATTCATCTGCAATTTCTCATCATTCCATATCCATAGTTAAATTTTCCTTGAGGTTTAAAATGAAATTTTCAGGTTACCTACTTCTTCTAGTTCTGTTCTCAATTTGCTCAATTTTTTCACAGAACCTTAATAAAAGCGTCGTTTCATTACCGCTTAATAATGAACGATTAAAGAATAAGTATGAAATAATGAACCTTCCCATTTTACACATTACTGAAGATAGATTAATTACTCTATTAACATCAAAAGAACTAACTGTGTTAAATTTTCCAAACACAAACGATTTAATAATTGGTGAATACATTCCTGGGGATAAATTTTTTATAGTGAGTTCTAAAAGTGATGTAGATATGTCAATAATGCTACCTGGTGAGGAAATTGTTTTTAAAGATGTCAACTCAGTATTAGTGAGGAATTTATCGATTAGTGAAGTTGATGCTATCCAATTAAGGTTAAGCGTGACAGAAATCAATTTTAGTAGTAGCTTTAAGAATGTTAGAAATATTTTGAGACCGGAATTGGTTACAACTACTGATTCACTTATTTCTCAAGTAACCTCCACTGTAAATGTGGATACTGTAAGATATTTCATTCAAAGTCTTCAGGATTTCCAAACTCGATTTCTTTTTGCTAATACGCGGGATGCGGTCGCTCTTTGGATAAAGAATCAATTTCTACAAATGGGTTTTACAGATGTTGTTTTGGATTCCTTTCAATACCAGGGAACCTGGCAGAAGAATGTGATTGCAACTTTACCTGGTATTTACGAACCTGAAGTTTTTAATATTGTTGGCGGACATCATGATTCTTATTCTTCAGGTGATCCACTAGTCTTTGCACCGGGTGCAGATGACAATGCCAGCGGAACAGCTGCCGTTCTTGAAATTGCCAGAGTAATTAAAGCAAATAATTATCAGCCGGAGTCTACAATAAAGTTTATAACATTTGCTGCTGAAGAATATGGTTTATGGGGGAGTAAAGATTATGCTGAGAAGGCTTTGCTTGAAGGAATGAATATTAAAATTATGATTAACCACGATATGATTAGTCACACCTACTATCCAGCAAACCAGAGCGAAATAGATATTAACAGATACAGTGGTTTTGATTACCTTCGTGATCTGGCATTTTATTGTATTGAAAATTATTCAGTTCTAACACCTTCAAATGGAGGCGTTAACAGCAGCGGATCTGACAGTCATTCGTTCTGGCAAAGGGGGTTCCCATCAGTATATTTTGAAGAGACGAATTTCAGTCCTTTCTATCATTCACCTGCAGATACTATTGGTAATTATAATATGGAATATTGCGCGGAAGTTATTAAATCATCTTGTGCTACTCTTCTTATGAATATTGTAATGCCAACAAAAATTGAAAACTATAATCTTATTGATGTTGGAACTGGAAATTCACTATTGCTAATGTGGAGCCCAAATCAATCTCCGGATTTTGAAAGTTACAAAATATATTTAGGCACACAATCAGGAGTTTATGATTCAGTTTATACAACCACAGACACTTTATTTACAGTTAATAATCTAACTGAAGGAAATTTGTACTATGTGGGCGTTTCAGTGCTAGACCAGGATGGATTTGAGAGTTTGATTGTTGAGAGATCAGCTATACCTCTCGAATTACCACTATCACCAACAGAATTTAGTGCCAAACCATTATGGCATCAGGTTGAGCTATCCTGGCAGTCCAATAATGAATATGATTTCTATGGTTATAACATTTATCGTTCGGTAGATGAAAATCAACTCGGTGAAAAATTAAATCAGATAATTTATCAAGACACAATTTATGTAGATAATACAGCATCGAATGGAATTTATTATTATTACACCGTTAAGGCAGTGGATAGTCTGCTTAACGAAAGTATAGATAACACAACATTAAGATCAAGAGTTGTTTCTTTAGACCAGGGAATACTTATCGTTGATGAGACAGCTGATGGCGATGGTTCACTCATGAACCCCACTGATCAGGAAGTAGATGATTATTATGATGATTTGCTTTCAAATTTTGAAAATCAACAATATGATTTGATTGAAGAGAACGAAATTAGTCTTGCTGATCTTGGAGCTTTTTCAACAATAATCTGGCACAGAAATTCTGTCCAAAATTTTAATTTAGTTTATGAGTCAAAGGAAAGCATAAAACAATATCTGGATTTCGGTGGGAATTTCATTTTTACAGGGTATAGACCTGCCCGGGCATTCGAGAATGCTTTCGGTGATCCAGTTGTTTTTGGTGATGGATTATTCATTTTTGAATATTTGAAAATTGATAGTGCCTATTTTAGAATGGCAGCATTGTTTAATAGCGCCCTTTCTCTGTCAAATGGATATAGTTCTATATTTGTAGATTCATCAAAAACGACACCATCTGATTCGTACCATCTCAAATACATTGAATCAATTTTAGCAAACTCAGAAGCGGAAAATATATTTTCCTTTGAATCATACTTTGATAGCTCATCTTCGCAGGGAAGTCTTAAGGGAAAACCCGTTGGAGTTGAATACATTGGAACTGATTTTAAGACAATCACACTTAGCTTTCCGCTTTATTATATGAAGAAAGAACAGGCAGAATCTTTCATTCAGTACATACTATTAAATAAGTTTAATGAAGTAATGCCTGTTTATGAGGATCTGGTTGAAGTTCCGTCCTCTTACAACTTGTTTCAAAATTATCCCAATCCATTTAATCCAAGTACTAAAATAAAGTACACTATACCAGAGGACAGTTTTGTGAAACTCGCAATATACAATATGCTTGGTGAAGAAGTAGCTACTATAGTAAATGCAACTCAGAAAGCTGGCAGGTATGAAGTAAACTTCAATGCAAGTGAACTATCAAGTGGAGTATATGTATACAGGATAGAAGCAGGTAACTTTATTTCATCAAAGAAACTAATTTTGTTGAAATAAAAATCAGACAAAAAACTTTCGGTAAAAAGGCCCCGTCCTATTTTGGATAGGGCTTTTTATTTGTTTATAAGTCAAATTTAAAATAGAACAGCTATCATTGAGCTTCCTTTCAACAAATATTAATAGTTACAAAATAAAATTTTCTTGCATTTTAACTTTTCATTTTGCAAATTATTCATACAACTTAATTTATTGTGAAGGGCATTAAAAAAAGATGTATATAATTAGTACATCAATTATGCTGTGCAACTTTCAGGGAAGTTTGGTCAAACAAAATTTCAAATTCGGTCCAGTCATTATTGTCTTCTCAAATCTTGTTTACCCACACTGTAAAAATTCTTTGAAAAACCAACTATACATTAAATTTATATTTTTGTAGGAGGATTCAATGGCACAAAAGAAGGTAGCACTCAGCTATAATAATAGTAATGGTCAAATAACAGTGCAACCAGCTGAGCAGGAATTATTTAAAGATGATTGGATCACGTTTGTTACTGAAGGATCCAGTATGTTTACCATTATAATAAAAACCACTCAACATTTTAATACAACAAGACGAGTATTAATGTATGATGTTTATCAGGGACACTCAGAGGATGTGCCAACTACAATCGGGAATGCAACTAATGAAGATATAGAAATTGAGTATGAAGTTTATGCAACAGATTCCGAAAATACGGATGAAACTGCTGCTCCGCCGAAAATAATAATAAAGATAAATCAAGATTAAGTTAATGCTTGTAGATTATTAAATTAACATTTATACAGTAACATTATAGAATTCTAGAATCTTGCAAGTAAAGATTAATCAATACTCGAGAAATATAATTGCGGCATTAATTTTCCCGGTGATTTTATTCTGCGAAAATTACACGCAAGCTCAGGAAGCAAAATTCAAGCATTTCACAACTGATCAAGGACTTTCTGCAAACACTATACTATGTTTATTTCAGGATAGTAAGGGATTTCTCTGGATCGGTACTTACAATGGTCTGAATAAATATGACGGATATAAATTCACTATTTATAAAAATTCGATTGGGAATCCTAATAGTATCTCTGATAATAAGATCCGAGCTATCTGTGAGGATGGAGATGATAATCTTTGGATAGGCACCTGGGGTGGTGGACTCAATAAATTTAATCGCTCTCTTGAAAACTTTACTGTATTTAAACACAATCCGGATGACCCAAATAGTATTTCTACTAATAATATACTTTCACTTTGCTTTGAAAAATCTGGAAACCTTTGGATTGGTAATGAAGAAACCGGACTTGATTATTTCAATCCAGCTTCTGGCGTTTTTCATCATTTCAAACCTGATCCTATTAATAAAAATAGCTTAAGTGGATATAAAATATATACTATATATATAGACAACAATAACGTACTTTGGATAGGAACTGCCGACAGTGGTTTAAATATGTTTGATAAAAAAGAAAATCGATTCATCAGAATTGGTGACTCCGATTATGAAGGTATTTCAAGTGATAGAATCACCTCAATCGATGAAGATCAACAAGGTAATTTGTGGATAGGTACAGAGGATGGTGGTTTAATCCAGTATAATACAATTACAAAAACTTTTACAAATTATAAGCATGATAAGAACAATCACAAAAGCATTAGTGATGATGACATTTGGTCAGTCTTTGTCGATTCAAAACATTTTATCTGGGCTTCAGGTGAAAATGAAGGACTAAATTTATTCGATCCAGTCAATAAAATTTTTACTCATTATGGAAAAGATTATAGCAATCCAAATAGTCTGAGTGATAATGATATTTTTGCTATTACTGAGGATCGCTCTGGCATAATGTGGTTTGGAACCTGGGCCGGAGGGCTAAACAAGTTCGACAGGATGCAAAATAAATTTACCACATACAATACCAATCCCAATGATCCAAATAGTCTTAGCAGCAACCTGGTGTACGCCATTTATAAAGATAAAATTGGTGAACTCTGGGTTGGCACAGTAGGTGGTGGGGTAAATAGAATTGATGAGACAAATAATAAATATATTCACTACAAATACAATCCTGAAAACAAAAACAGTATTAGCAGCAATAATGTTTATTCAATTTGTGAAGATAGAGACGGATACATTTGGATCGGAACTAGTGATGCGGGAATAAACAGATTTAACCGGAAAAATAATAAGTTTAAAAGATATCAGCACAATCCCACAGATTTTTCTTCACTTAGTACAAATGAGGTCTCAATTTTATTCTGTGATAGTTATGGGGACGTCTGGATAGGAGTTGGTAATTTGGGATTGGACAGGTTAAAGAAAGACAAGGATGAGTTTAAACATTACAGACCTGATCCTACAAACCCAAAGAGCATAAAACCGAATCTCGTTTATTCGTTTTATGAAGACAAAGCACGCAATTTGTGGATTGGAACTTATGGTGGTGGATTGATGAGGTATAACAGGCAGACAGACGATTTTAGTTTTTTTGAACACAATCCTAAAAGTAAAAACAGTTTTAGCAGTAATCTTATTTCAACAATTTGCGAGGATGAAGACGGAATACTATGGATTGGAACAGACGGTGCAGGTCTAAACAAATTTGATTTAGAAAATAATCAAATAAAACAATATCTGGAGACAGATGGTTTACCTAATGATATAGTGTATGGTATACTTTCAGATAACTCTGGTAATCTCTGGATAAGTACAGGGAATGGGATATCAAAATTTAATTTAAGTGAAGAATCATTTTTTAATTATGATAAAAGCGACGGACTTCAGGATAATGAGTTTAATAACTGGGCATACTTTAAAAGTTCAAATGGTGATTTGTATTTTGGCGGACCTAATGGAGTTAACCGGTTTAATCCAAATGAATTGACTAAAAATTCATATATCCCTCCAATTGTAATAACCGATTTTCAAATTCTTCATAAACCTGTCGCAATCGGTTATGATTCTACCTGGAATCGAACTATTCTGAAAAAATCTATTTCAGAAACCAAGCAGTTGGAATTAAACTATGATGACAATATAATATCATTTGAATTCGCAGCACTTGATTTTAGAAATCCTGAGAAAAACCAGTATGCATATTTTCTTGAAGGATTTGATAAAGATTGGATCCACACTAATGCTCAAAAAAGATATGTGACATATACTAATCTGGACCCCGGTGAATATAATTTCAAACTAAAAGCGTCAAATAATGATGGAGTGTGGAATGAGGAAGGTATTTCGCTTGCTATAAATATTCATTTTCCCTGGTGGGCTACATGGTGGGCTTATATAATGTATGGAATTGTTACTGTTTTAATATTTACCGGTTTCACAAGGTTTTATCTTAACCGGGAGAGACTTAAAACTCAACTTGAATTGGAGCATGATCATGCTTTAAAGCTGGAAGAAGTAGATAAGATGAAATCAAATTTCTACGCAAACATTTCTCACGAGTTCCGTACTCCTCTGATGCTGATCCTTGGTCCGGTCGAAAAACTTCTGTCCAAATTAGCCGATGATGAAAGTAGAAAACAGGCTGGTGTTATAAGGAGTAATGCAAACAGGTTACTTAATTTGATAAATCAACTTCTTGATCTTTCAAAGATTGAAGCAGATAAGCTAAAACTTAGTCCTTCAAAAAATAATATTTCACAATTCATCAAAGGTCTGGTGAAAGAATTTGATTCTATAGCTGATCAAAGGGATATATCACTTAGAATAATTGTTGAACAAGAAAACATTGAAGTTTATTTCGATAAAGAAAAACTGGAAAAGGTAATCACCAATGTAATGTCAAACGCTATTAAGTTTACACCTGGTGGAGGGAGAATTACTGTTAAGGTTGCAAAGACATCCGAAAGTGAAGTTGAAATCACTGTTAGAGATTCTGGTATTGGAATACCTAAATCTGAAATTTTAAAAATATTTGACAGATTTTACCAGGTAGATGGATCACACACAAGGGAACACGAAGGAACAGGGATTGGTTTGGCTTTGACTAAAGAGTACGTTGAACTTCACAAAGGACAAATTTCGATTGATAGTGTCGAAGGTCACTGGACAGAAGTTAAAATATTTCTTCCAATTGGCAGATCACATCTTTCTGATGACGAAATAGTTGAATCAACTGAGATTAAGACAAGTAAAATTGAATCTATTGCAGAATATGGTCTGGATAATTTGAATGTGGAAGAATTTGAGAAGGAGGATCTTGTAAACAAGACTATTGTTCTTATTGTTGAAGATAACGTTGATTTAAGAGAATATATTAGGAACGATTTGAAATCCCTCTATCATGTTGAAGAAGCTGCAAATGGAGAACAAGGGATTAGAAAAGCTGAGAAGTGTATCCCTGATTTAATTGTAAGCGATGTTATGATGCCCTTGATGGATGGATACGAAATGACCAGGAAACTCAGACAGGATGAAAAAACCAGTCATATCCCAATCATTTTATTAACTGCAAAATCTGATAAAAATAGTAAGCTTGAAGGATTGGGCCTAGGTGCGGATGATTATCTAACAAAACCTTTCGATACAGAAGAGCTTCTTGCCAGAATAAAAAATCTTATTGAAACCAGAAGATTATTACAGGAAAGATTTGGATCTGGAAAGGTGGAATTACATAAACCTGAAAAAGAAAAACTAAATTATCTTGATCAGCAATTTCTTGATAGAGTTTTTTCAGTAATTAATGAACATATTTCCGAGGAAGGCTTTAGTATAGAAGAATTTGGGAAAGATGTTGGTATGAGCAGATCGCAGATGCACAGAAAACTAAAAGCACTTACAGGTAAATCCACTAGCCTATATTTAAGAACTGTTCGACTTGCAAAAGCAAAAGAAATGATTGAGCAAAAAAGATCAAGCATTTCAGAAATTTCATATCAGGTGGGGTTTTCAAGTCCTGCTTATTTCAGTCGATGTTTTAGAGAAGAATTTGGCTACCCACCAAGTGAGGTAAATTAAAGACTTTTCACCAATCCAGTGAGCCAGTCAAGATTTGACTTCTTTTTCTTCCCATCACAACAAATCATTAAAAAACTGCCTTTAAGACAAAATTTGCAACATAGATGCAAGCATTTGCAACATAGTTACTAACCACCCCAACCCATTATTTTGTTTATTTGCCAAGCGACTTTTGAAATATTCAACGCTAATTCTCAGGAGGTAGAAATGAGAAGGACGTGGGAACATCTTCACTGGCTGTAATCAGATTTGAAGTGATTGATGATCTTCTTTCTTCAATTTTTCCCTCCAAAAAATTCAAATCTGCAAATACGATAAATATTTCCAGGATATTGAGGAAACTTTAGCGATGTGTTGATGAATCAAAATCTTTTATTGTTTTGAAAAAAAATTACGGGATGGCTACTCGTAATTTTATAAATCTGTATTCACTTGCGGAGGAACTAAATTGATCATTGCAGCAGCTCCAATCAGAAAAAATAATTCTTCAACAGGGTTTTATCTCGAGCAGAATAATCCAAATCCATTTAACTCGAGTACACTTATTAAATACAATTTACCTTATAAATCAAAAGTTACTATAGTAATAACCAATACGTACGGAAAGGTTGTGGATAAAATAATATCCAATACACAGGAAGCAGGCTCTTATGAAATTCAATTTTCTGCAGACGGTTTACCAAATGGAACATACTTCTATCACGTAGTGGCTGATAGATTTTGCTATTCAAGAGAAATGGAATTAACAAAATGATTTTTTTACCACCTCCTGTGTATGGATGAATGAAAGAGAGGGTGGTTATGTCTTTTAAGATGAAAACATCAGAAAAGCTCATAGCACCCTCTTTAATTCAGGAAATTTTACTGGAGGAATTAATTAAATCAATAAATAATGAGCTTCTCCCGCACAGCACAGCAAGAGAGGGTGGATATTGTTCTTAACGCACCCTTTAAAGCAATTTCGCCATCTCCTTTATTAAAGAGGAAGCAAGTTTGAATTGATAACAAAAACTTTTGATTAACTCTTAAAAGGGGAAAGTTGATTAAAATAATTGTAAGGAATTTATGCAGTACTGGATCAACAAAGTCATACCAAATGCAATGGCGACGGAGTCATTGCTAAACATTTTAATACAAGTGCATTTAAAATGTAGACAAGTAAAACTGCCGCTTAACAAAAACGCTCAAAGGAATCAATTATTATGATGCTAAGGAGGCACAACTCCCCGGTGGACAGTAAGAAATAAATTGGCGAGCCGGGATGGGAGGACAGCTAGGGCGGGAGCTAAGCCCGCCCACGATTAAACAAGACCTTAAAAGTCGAAATTGTAAATTGTTGAAAAATATTGAAAGGTCAGTAAATGAAAAACATTATTGAATTTATTGTAAAACAGGTGGTAGATCAACCTGCAAAGGTTAGTGTTCAAGAAGCTTCGCCAAATGATAACACTATTGAGATCGTGGTTGAAGTAGATAAAGATGATATTGGAAAAGTAATTGGTAAAAAAGGTCAAAATATTAATGCTTTACGTACTCTTGCTACAGCAATAGGAGCTAAAGGACATCGTCGAGTGACGTTGCAGGTTGTAGAATAAAGAGAAGAAGTGATTTTAATACAGTTTGCTCAACTCTTAAGGTTTGAAAAGCTATTTCAGCCTGCAATCTTGCAGGTTAAAATCAAAAATTAACAGTGGAAAACTTAAGTACCACGAAGAAACTTTTTCTTCTAAACTAAGTTGTCAAATGTCAACTGTGGATAGTAGGGACGAGACAATTCAATTCATAGCTGATAGTGGTAACGATCAGTCAATTCTAGCCCTGCTTTATTATTGAAGCAGGTTTTTTTATTACCTATTACCTTCTTTCCGTAGAATTAAATAATTTGCACTCAAACATTTATCTGCTTATTCAGGAGGACAAAATGCGCTCACTTCTCATTAACCTGTCAATAGTTTTATTTGCAGTTTTTCTATGCGGTTGCGGACCGAGCAATACGGTTGAGGTCAATTCTTTTTCACCCACGGGAAAGGTTGAGAAATTTTCAAACTTTCAAATTGAATTTTCTGAAGACCTGGCACCAGCAGATTCTCAAGACAAATGGCTTGATGATGAATTTGTTACTTTCACTCCAAAGATACAGGGTAAATTTAAGTGGGTGTCTCCAAGTTCACTTGTATTTTCACCTGATGCGCCTCTTGAACCAATGCAAGCTTACAAAGCATCAATAAATAAAAATGTTCTGTTCAACACTTCATTTTCTCCTGACTTTGATGAATACAATTTTCACACACCGTATTTCGATGTAACCAAAGTAGATTTTTTCTGGACGAATATACCTTACCAGAATTACAAGCTAAGTGTGCAGGCAAATATCTATTTTAATTATCCTGTTGATCCAAACTCATTAAAAGAATTTTTGGAAGTTAAAAGAGCGGGAGCAGAAGTAATTGATTACCAGATTGTAACTGAGCAAAGTTCGGATATTATTGCAATAAATTTTGGCGAAGTAAAACAATCAGATAAAGAACAGCTTTTTTCAATTAAAGTAAAAGAAAATCTTGTCTCATCACTTGGCAAAGATGGGATGAAAGAAAGTAGAACTTTTGATGTGAAGCTTCCTCCTATCACCCGGCTTGCAATCACAAATGTAACTGCTGGCTTTGACGGAAGCACGGGATGGATTGAAGTTGCAACAACTCAAACTGTTGATGAAAAAAGATTGAAAGATTACATCACAACTGAACCGAAAAAGAAATTAAATTTTTCCGTAAGTGGAAATGTACTGCGAATAGAAAGTGATCTCGATAATGTGCAAACAGTTGAGCTGAAAATTAAAAAAGGATTACCCGGTTTGTATGGCGGTGAGCTTGAATTTGATTACGAACAGGAAGTTTCACTGGTTAATGTTCAGCCATCTGTTAACTTTGCTGATAAGAGAGGCAAGTATCTGATGCTTGGCGGAGAAGAGAACCTAAAAGTAAATGCGGTAAATATCAGTGAAGTTGAAGTTGAAGTGTCTCAGGTTTTTAAAAACAACATTCTCCATTTCCTCAATCAGTACGGATATTATTACTACTACGATGATTACGATTACTACAATCCTCAATATTACGTTGGCAATTTTGGGGAGACACTTTACGAAGAGAAAATAAAATTGCCGCAAGGTCAAAACTGGTTAAAAAGTTTTACAGTCAACTTGGATAAAGCACTCGGACAAAAGTATAAAGGAATTTACACGGTTTCAGTACGCTCTTCTGAGGAAAGATGGAGAAGTGCTTCCAAAATGGTTGCTATTTCTGATCTGGGTATCATCTCAAAATTTGCTGATGATGAGATTTATGTTTTTGTGAATAGTATCAGTGAAGCTCAGCCCGTTGCTGAAGTTGAGGTGAATATTATTTCTACAAACAATCAAACTTTATTAACTGGCAAAACTGATGAAGAAGGTGTAATTGTATTCAAAGATGTAAAGAAAAAAACTGAAGGTTTTTATCCAAGACTGGTAGTTGTTGAAAAGGGAGAGGATTTTAATTACATAGATTTAAACGAAACAAGAATTGAGACCTCACGTTTTGATGTTGGTGGACGAACTCAATATGCCGCTGACTTTAATGTTTTTATTTACGGACCAAGAGATATTTATCGTCCCGGCGAAAAGGTTGATATCTCAGCAATCGTAAGAAATGATAAAATAAAAGTTGTAAAAGATGTTCCTCTTCTTCTGAAAATAATCACACCAACCGGTAAAACTTTTGAAGAATTTAAAACTGATTTAAATGCTCAAGGCTCATTTGACCTTGCTTTTACTTTGCCTGATTATGCTCAAACGGGCGGTTATTCGGCTGATGTGTACACAGGCGACAAACAACTAATTGGTTCTTATAAATTTAATGTTGAAGAATTTGTTCCGGATAAAATCAGGGTGAATGTTAAATCGGATAAAGAAAAAACAAAACCAGGGGACAAAATAACTATTGATGTTGCAGCAGAATTTCTTTTTGGTGCACCCGCTGCAGAGATAAGATATGAAACTGATATTCAACTGAACCATCGTTCATTCCGGAGCAAAAATTTTCCTGATTATACTTTTTCAAATTCATCAATTACAAATACTTCTATTGAAAATACATTTCTTGATGGTCAGCTCGATTCGGAAGGTAAAACAA
>Ga0210085_1000345_pt1 | contig 20272 bp, 19 predicted proteins | sample China_Galinas_PW_5_FD_184866 | JGI IMG/M metagenome (GOLD analysis project Ga0210085, IMG submission 184866) | Wetland microbial communities from San Francisco Bay, California, USA, that impact long-term carbon sequestration - China_Galinas_PWC_D1... | ecosystem: Environmental > Aquatic > Marine... | reverse complement strand
CGACATTGCCGGGCGCCTCATGAGAAAATACCTGGATAAGCAGTCTGTTAGCAGCCCGCTCCGCATCCGGACTCATCCAGTTGCGGGGCACATGTAGACCGAGGAGGAGCTAACCGCCCACCCCCTAGTTGTTAAACTCTCTATCTGCTGAATGTGATGTAACCATAATTTGAGAATCTCGCACTTAATTACCGCATGGTCTAGTGTCCACTTTTGGTATTGCGAAGAAAAATACCGCCTGTGCTAGAACGTTGGAGTTGAGCAGGCCGTTCCCTCCCTGAAAGACCACACAGGCTTTCACACGGAGAGCGGGAACCTGAGCGTGCTATCCCCGCCCGTACCACGTCCCTTTGCCTTTGCCGTGCTGGGCTAGGTGTTTGGCTTCCACAAGGGATTGCAGGTGCTTCTTGACCGTGTTGCGGTTGGCTCCGGTGAGCTGAACGATCTGCCCGATCGTCAATCGTCCGTGTTGTTTGGCGAGTTCGAGGATTTGCACTGAGAGTTCCGGCAGGGCTTCGACAAGGATTTTTTCGCGCGCAATCTTGGATTCCAGCCGCGTTTTCTGTGTTTGCAGGGCGTGTAGGAAAAACAGGACCCAAGGCTGCCAGTCGGGGATGGCGCTGCGGATCGTGCCCTGCGTGTTGCGCAGGGCCAGGTAATAGCCTTCTTTGCTCTGTTCGATCACGCTTTCGAGGGAGCTGTAAGGGGCATAGGCGTAGCCGCTGCGCAGAAGCAATAGGGTTGTCAGGACGCGGGACAGACGGCCATTGCCGTCCTGAAATGGGTGAATCTCCAGGAACACGACCGTGAAGACGGCGATGACCAGGAGGGGGTGCAGCGGTTTTTCTTCCAGGGCGTCGCGCGTCCAGTCGACCAGTTCGGTCATCAGGCGCGGCGTGTCGAACGGTGTGGCGGTTTCGAAGACGACGCCAATCTCTTTGCCTTCGGCATTGAAGGCGCTCACGCTGTTGGGGTGGGTTTTGTAGTGGCCCCGGTGGCGTTCATCCTTGGTGCTGTGGACAAGCAGGTCGCAGTGTAACTGCTTGATGTGGTTTTCGGTCAGGGCAATAGCGTCTGCATGGGCGAAAACCGTTTCCATGACAGCGGCATAGCCCGCCACTTCCTGCGCGTCGCGCGTGTCGAATTTCCTGATTTCGATGTTGCTCAGGAGCTGGCCGACCTCCTGATCGGAAAGCTTGCTGCCCTCGATACGGGTGGACGAGCCAATGCTTTCGATCGTCGCTACCCGGCGCAAAGCCGACAGGCGTTCCGGCGCTAGGGTGCCCAGAGTTCGCCATGCACCCTTAAATTCGTCCAGCTCGGCGATAAGTGAGAGAATTTCGGGCGTGATCTTCAGCGTGTCGGTGTTCGGACTCATACCCGTATTGATACCCATAAATACCCGAAAGGGCAAGGATATTCTGAAGGCACCCAAAAAGACACCCACAAATAGCCATATCTCCTTGTGTGCGTAGGTATAGGTAGCACGATCTTGCGAGGGGGATGGTCAGCACTGGCAACCGGGCCAATCCTTTCCACTCATGGCCGGTGTTTCTGAAAGTAGAGAGCGTGCTGTTTAAGGCAGTCGTTCCAATCGGCGAGAGTTTCAAACAGGCGGTTCGAAGTTTCTCCTTCTAAGCGCGCCATTCCCTATGCCTCAATCGGTTACCATGGCGGCTCGAAGCTCGGTTGTATGAGCGCTTCAGGGCTTACGAAACCTGCTTCCCTGGCTCTCGAATCCAGAGTCCGGCTCCAGGTAGGCCAGTCCCAGTTGCTCTGCGGTCTCCTGCAGTCGCCTGTCGCAGGTCCACAGCCTAGCCTCGGCTCTCAGTGAAACGGACGCGAGCAGGTGCACATCGACGTAGCCGATGCCTCGCCCCCACAGTCGGTTGCATTCCAGAAAGAACAGAACCTCCGCATCGGTCGCCACCGCAATCTGCGGAAGATTGCTCCACAAGGCAAGAAGCGTTTGCCGGTCCTTCAGATTTCCGCAGGCCAGCTCCCCAAGCACCATCGGATGCATGGCGACGCTCGCCGCTTCCAACTTCACGGCGAGCCGTGCATCGTCGCTGCGCAGGTGATCCACCCAGACGGAGGTATCGACCAGGATCACGCGTCGGTCTCAGTCCGTCGGCGTGGGATGGGCTCCAACTGAGGCTCCGACCCTCCGAGCCTGGCGAGACGGCGGGCACTCTCGCGCTCGATCAGTGCCTTGAGCCCTTCGCGAATCAGGGCAGTCTTCTCCTGCACGCCTGAGAGGTCCCGGGCGCGCTCCAGCAGGTCGTCGTCGATGTTGAGCGTGGTACGCATGGGCGTGCTAATGCAGATCAAATGTCTGTAATGATCTGCATGATTCTAGTCAGTTGCGGCGACGGAATCCATAGGCAAGGCTGGGCCTCTTCCTCATCATGCACACACCCCGCAGATGCGCAGCACTTCCCGGAAAACTTAACGAAATTTCGACAAACCAGAATGGACTCTGTGGACTAAATCACACACCCGAGTTCTTTCAACCCCCTTGCGGACACGTCTCCCAGGGATCTTTCCGCTCTGTTCGGGCAACGTGAGACCTGAGCGTGAAACGATCACCTGCTTTCGGTCCGTCCAGCCCGGGTATGACGGAAGTAACTCGCTGCATCGAAAATCTAAGCATTCTCATTCCTGCTCAAGCATTTCTGCCATCGCCTGCAAGGCGCCGGAAAATCTCTCGAGATCGGCGGACGTCTTGGCCCAGAGGGTACCCACCCCTAGCAGCAGCGGTCTTGTGAGATCAATGTCGAGGTCGAACAGTGATGATTGCGGAACCTGTGCCGGAACGACAGATAGGGATCGAGCACCTTGATGGCATCTGTACCGAGCACAGCCGGACGAATCTTCGGCACATCCAGCTCCGACGCCTCCAACAGAATTCCGAAAGGTTCAATCCGCGTAGCACAAGAGAATCCCGCCTCGTGCAGAATTCCTCCGCATCGGAAATCTACAGGATGCGCTTCAATCAACGGGATGCGCTACACTTTTCCGTTCTACGTCGGCCACCCGCAACCGCTGCCGCAGATTGGTCAGGCGCTCGCGGGACATCCCACGCTTGACCGCCATGGCCAGGGCCTTGGTCTGGGCGATCAGGACCACCAGCCGTTTGCCGCGGGTCACCGCCGTGTAGAGCAGGTTGCGCTCCAGCAGGGCGTAGTGCTGGGTGGAAAGGGGGATCACCACCGCCGGGTACTCCGAGCCCTGGCTCTTGTGCACCGTGGTGGCGTAGGCGAGGGAGAGTTCGTCCAGCTCCCCGAGCTCGTACTCGACCCGGCGCCCATCGACCTCGACGAAGACCAGTCCCTCTTCCTCGTCGATCCGCACGACGCGCCCGATGTCGCCGTTGAACACCTCCTTGTCGTAGTTGTTGACCGTCTGGATCACCTTGTCCCCGGGCGCGTAGGTCCAGCCGAAACGGGTGATCCTGGGATAAGCATCGGGGTTCAGGCGCTGTTGCAGCTCGAGGTTGAGGGAGCGCGCACCCAGGCCGCCACGGTTCATTGGGGCCAGCACCTGGATATCGTGGATGGGGTGAAAGCCGAAGCGCTTTGGGATGCGCTCGGTAACCACCTGCAGCAGCCGGTCGTGGATGAGCTCGGGAGTGTCGCAAGCGATGAGGTAGAAATCGCTCTCCGGGCCCCTTTGATGATCCTGGCGTTCCGGCAGCTCCGGCATCCGGCCCTGGTTGATCCGATGGGCGTTGACGACGATGCGCGAGGCGGCGGCCTGCCGGAAGATCTCCGTCAGCCTGGCGGTCGGGACGACCCCGGAGCCGATCAGGTCAGCCAGCACCGCCCCCGGCCCCACCGAGGGGAGCTGGTCCACGTCGCCGACCAGAAGAACGCCGGCATGGTTGGGAACCGCCCGCAGGAGCTGATTCATCAGGGTCAGGTCTACCATGGAGACCTCGTCCACGACCACCAGCTCCGCCTCCAGAGGGGAATACTGGTCCCGCTTAAAGCCCATGATCTTGGGGTCGAATTCCAGCAGCCGGTGGATGGTCTTGGCCTCCGCGCCGGTGGATTCGGACAGCCGCTTGGCCGCACGGCCGGTAGGGGCGCACAAGAGCACCGCGACCCCCTTGGCCCTCAGGATGCGCAGGATGCTGTTGACCACCGTAGTCTTGCCCACACCGGGTCCGCCGGTCAGGATGGTGACCTTGCCGTTGACCGCGTCCGACACCGCCTCCCGCTGGGAGTCGGAGAGCGCCAGCCCCGTCTGCCGCTCCACCCAGGGGATGGCGCCTTCCGCATCGATCCTGCCCCACACCGGCGGATTGCGTTGTAGGCGGGCAAGGCTCATGGCCACTCCCCGCTCCGCCCTCTGCAGGGGCGCGAGAAAGAGCGCGGGCCGCCCTTCGATCGCCTCCTCGACCAGGTTCTCCGCCTCGAGCTCCGCGGCGATGCCCTGCTCGATGATGGGCGCGGGGATCTCCAGCAGCTTGCAGGAGCTCTCTGCCAGCTCTTCCCGGTAGGCGGCGCAGTGGCCGTTCGCTGCGATCTCCTGGAGCACGTGACGCACCCCGGCTTGGGCTCGGATGAGGGAGTCGTGCGGGATGCCGAGTCTCTGAGCGATGGCGTCGGCGGTTTTGAAGCCGATCCCATGGATATCGAGGGCCAGCCGGTAGGGATTCTCGCGGACCTTCTCGACGGCCTCCTCCCCGTAGGTCTTGTAGATGCGCACCGCCCGCGTGGTGCCGACCCCGTGGGACTGAAGGAAGACCATGATCTCGCGGATCACCTTCTGCTCGGCCCAGGCACGGGTCACCCGCTCCTTGCGCTTGGGACCGATGCCCTCGAGCTCCAGCAGCCGATCCGGACTGTCCTCGATGACGTCGAACACCCTCTCGCCGAAGGCCCCGACGAGCTTGCGGGCGAAGTGCGGGCCGATGCCCTTGACCATGCCCGAGCCCAGGTACTTCTCGATGCCGTCCAGGGTGCTCGGCGGAATGACCCGCAGGCTCGACGCCTTGAACTGGAGCCCGTGCCGGCGGTCGTTCATCCAGGTCCCGTCGCATTCGAGGTACTCGCCGGCGGTGACGCTCGCCGCCGAGCCCACGACGGTGACCAGGTCCCGTCGGCCGCGCACCTTGACCCGCAGCACGCAGAAGCCGCTCTCCTCGCTGTGGAAGGTGACCCGCTCGACGGCGCCAGCAAGGCGCTCGGCGGGGGCGCCTTGCCTGGAGTCCGGGTAGCTGTCGGAAATCATCCCGATTCGGGTGGCCTTGTCCCGACCTGCAACCTCTGGGATCGGGTGGCTCGCCCTCTAACGTAGTTACCGTGAAAGTACCTGGAGGCAAAGGCTTGCCGCCATACGGTCATCGAGATCTCGGCTCGGCGTCCCCGGGACCCTTCATCCGCCGAAAGAGCTCCCGGCGGGAGATCTCCTTCTGCAGAGGGCAGTCGCGCCTGGCCTTTTCCATGTTCTCGTCGCGGATGTGGATGACCTGATTCCATGCCTCGAAGACGGTATCCGCATCTCGGTAGGGCTTCATGTCCAGGCAGATGGGCTGGAGCAGATAGTGGCCGAGCCGGGGATGGAAGTTGAGATGGGCCTGTTGCGGCTGCCCCAGGAGATCGAACCTCAGATTGGGGCCCAGCATCAGGTAGTCCGCGTCGTGCCGCTCCTCGGCAGACCAACCCGGCGGGAGATCCGATTCGAAAGGATGGTCCGGAAACAGGAGACGGGAGAGCATCCAGGGCGTGAGCAACAGGAGCACCCGCCAGGTATCGATCCGGCGCAACGCCCGCACCTGGAGCGGCAGGCCCGGGTTCAGCATGGGGTCGCCGAGCAGCTGTCCCTCCAGGATCTCACGGTGCACCTCGAGCACGGATCGGCCCAGGGCTTCGTCGTCCGCCAGCTCCGGGGACGAGCACTGCCAGCCGCCGTCACTCACGATTCGCAGACTCCGTGAGCAGATCCCCGATCACCCTGCCCAGCCGGCGATAGAGGCGGAGCTCGGACGCTTCCTGCAGGTCGCCGGCGAAGCGGTGGACCCAGAGCCCGAAGTGCTCATCCGCCAGCTCCCCGAGCAGGTCGTCGAGACCTTGCTCCATGAGATAGGCGGCGCACTCCAGCATGGTCCCCAAGTAGTCCGGCGGCATGTCCGTGGCCCGGAGCCCCGCTCGGCGGTACAAATCCGACAGGTCGCTCGCGCTGGCGCCGCCCATGGTCCCATGACGATAGGCGGACTCGTAGGGCGGACAGGGGACCTTGGGGTACGCGCTGACGAAGAGCCGCGTATGCTCGGCCTGCCAGTGGTCCAGCGGCAGCTGCTCGATCTCCGCAAGGCAGGGCTCCAGCCAAGGGGCTTGTTGCTGCATGTCGCGCAAGGCTTCCAGCGCGTCGTCCTCCGGCATGGCGAGCAAGCCCGCGAGGATCCGCAGCCGGCTCGGATCTGCGTTCAAAATGTTCAAGGATCAGGCCCCCCAGATGATAAAGAGGCTCCAATGGGGCCACTGCCCCGTCGCCGACCTTCGCTCACGGATGGAGCGCTTGCCCCACTTACCCGCGCATGAATCGCTCCACGGCCCCTCTCCCGCGTTTTCGGGATAGCCTGCCCGGTCGCCGGGAGCTATATTGGTTCCCGATCCTAACACAGCCCGGCGGTGGGAGCCCGTAGGTGGGCCGACCACCGTTGCGGCAAAACCTCGGTCCTCACTCGGGGAGGACCCCGCACCACGAGATCGAGCTCGGAGGAATGTAATGACCGATATCGAGAATCCCGGCAACACAGCCCCTGATGACAACCCGGAAACGACCAGCTGGAAACTGGAGCTGTGGCTGTTCTTGCTGATGCTGGTACTGGCGATCGCGGGGGTCGGGGTAACCCAAACGGATGCCACCGGCGGTCCGCTCTATTGGGTCTTCCTGCTCGTGGTCTATGCCATCATCAGTCTGGCGCTCGGATGGCGACGGCAGGCGAAAATGGATCGATCGGAGCGGTCGGTTTGGCGTACGCTTCGGTGTCAGGTCTTTCACTGGCTGGGCGCATTCATCGCCATCGATATCGTCCTCTACTTCGAGTCCGTCGATATCGCCTCCCGGGGAGCGGCAGCGGACTATGCGCTCATCGTCCTCGCCCTGTCCTGTTATCTGGCAGGGGTGCATCTCAACTGGATCTTCTTGCCCCTCAGCGTGATCCTGGCCGTAATGGCAGTGGGTCTGGGCTACCTGGACCAGCTCTCTCTCTACACCCTGCTCATCCCTCTGGGGATACTGGCGGCTTGGATCTTCATATGGATCCGTTTGAGGGCCAGGGCCAAGGCCAAGGCTTGAGGCCGGCACCGGATCGGATCCGCACGGACCGGACGATCGGACGCCTGCTCGTCCGGCTCCTTGCCGCTCTCCTGATCGCCGGCTGCACCTCGCCGCAGACCCGAGGACCTTCCAGCCCATCCGGACGTGCTCATCTCAGCGCCGTATCGGCGCTCATGGCCGACGGCTACCGCCTGCCGCTGCGCCACTGGGGCGACATGGAGCATCCTCGGGCGCTGGTGCTCGCGCTGCACGGCTTCAACGACTATGGAAACGCCTTCGCGGGTCTGGGCCCCTACCTGGCGACCCGGGGCATCCTGACCTACGCCTACGACCAACGCGGCTTCGGCGCCACCGCCCAACGCGGACGTTGGGGCGGGGAGGAAAGGATGATCGGTGACCTGCAGACACTGATGCAGCTGCTGCGCACCCGTCATCCGGGAGTCCCCATGTTCCTGCTCGGCGAGAGCATGGGCGGTGCCGTGGTCATCGCAGCCGCGGCGGCGCGCCAGCGGGTGGACGGCGTCATCCTGGTCGCGCCGGCGGTCTGGTCCCGCAACACCATGAGCCCGATCCAGAGGCTGGTGCTCGAGCTGGCGGCAGACTCCGTCCCCTGGCTCGAGCTCACCGGCAGCGGGCTCGATATCCGACCCTCGGACAACCTGGCGATGTTGCGCGCCTTCAGCGCCGACCCGATGGTGATCAAAGGGACCAGGGTCGACGCCATCTGGGGGCTCACCAACATGATGGACCGGGCGATGAGCAAGGGCCCCTCGCTGTCGGGACCTGTCCTCCTGCTCTACGGCGAGAAGGACGAGATCGTGCCCGGGAACGCCTTCTGCACCTTCCTGGCCCGGTTACCGAAAGATCAACAAGGCATACGCAGGGTGCTCTACCACAACGGCTGGCACATGCTGACCAGGGACCTGCAGGGTGAGCGCGTGAACGCCGACATCGCCGCCTGGCTCTCCGACCGGAACTCCCCCCTCCCTTCCGGAGAAGAGGTCCGGCCCGGGTCGCCCAGGTTGGAGGACTTGTGCCACACTTGACCGGCGCAGACGGCCAAGTGGTATGGAAACGCAGACATATGGGTAATCCTAAAAAGAGCAGTTGAACCGCCAAGGCGCCAAGATCGCCAAGTTATGCAAGGAAAATCCCCGAATACTTGGCGGGATTCTCCAGCCCTCCGGGCTCATCTGGTGAACCCACGCCCCGTATCGGATAACCTTTTCGAAATCCAGTCAAAGATCCGGAGCCCAGCCGATCATGAGCTATCGTCCCAGAGGTGGAAGAATCACCGAGCAGGCAGCCATCGCCGCCGCCGAGCTGATGAGCTACATCAAGCATCTGCTCGCGGAGGGCAACGAGCGCCGGCTCATCATCCGCAAGCCCGGCGGGGAAGTGTTGTTGGAAGTACCCTTGGTCGCGGGCATCGCCGTCGCCGGAGTAGTCACTCTCCTGGTCCCCTTACTGGCGGCCATCGCTGCCGTGGCCGCGCTAGTGGCCAAGGTCCAGGTGGATATCGTGCACCGGGGTGATGGCGAAGGTTGAGCCCTGTGCCTGGGCATCCCTGTGCCGAAAACTGGATTATCGAAGATTACGATCTCTGACCGTAGGTCGCCATCCCTATGGCGACAAGTGGGGGATTGGAGCAGGAGCAGACGGCGGTAAGGGGTTGCCGCCCTACGATCATCGCGATGTTCGCGGTATCTTCGAGCCTTCGTGCTAATGACGCCGCGTGCGCAGGGTCTCCTCCACTGCGAGGACCGCCGCCTCCACCCGCGAGTGCACGTTCAGCTTGCGCAGGATCGCCTTGACGTGAAGCTTGACGGTGCCCTCGGAGATGCCCAGCTCGCGGCCGATGGCCTTGTTGCTCTGCCCTTCGGCGAGGTGATGCAGGATCTGGCGCTCCCGCGGCGTCAGGTCCGAGAAGGCTGGCTTGGGATGGACCGCCGGGGCGTCGCCCTTGACCGCCTTGGCGAGGGCCCCGGTCAGCTCCTTGGCGACCACCGTGTGCCCGCCGACGATCTGCTCGAGGGCGGAGATCAGCTCGTCCGGCTCCATATCCTTGAGCAGGTAGCCCTGGGCGCCGGCCTGGAGGGACTCGATGAGGTCCTGCTCCTCGTCGCTGGTGGTCAGCATGGCCACCGGCATGGTCTGGTCGGCGGCGCGCAGCCGGCGCAGCACCTCCAGGCCACTGGCCTTGGGCATGCGCATGTCGAGCAGAACCACGTCCGGCGCGGTCTCGGTCACCCGGCGGATGCCCTCGTCGCACTCGCCGACCGCGTCCAGTACCTCGATGCCTCGGCGCTCCAAGAGCTCCCGAAGGCCGATGCGGAACAGGGCGTGATCGTCGATCAGCAGGACTCGCATCAGGCCACCGCCCGCACGCGATTCTTGCCCTTGCGCTCGACGGGGAACACCAACTCCACCCGCGTGCCCTCCCCCGGCTCGCTTTCGATACGCAGATCGGCGCCGATACGAAAGGCACGCTCCTCCATGATCGCCAGGCCGATGTGCTCGCCGGGACCTCCCTCCGCTGGTGCTGCACCGAAGCCGATGCCGTCGTCTTCCACCAACAGCATGTAGTCCCCTGTGCGCCCCCGCGTGAGCAGGACGCGCACGGTATGGGCCTCGGCATGCTTGCGGATGTTGATCAGGGCCTCCTGGGCGATCCGCAGGATCTGCAGCTCCGCTGCGGCGGAAAGCTCGAACGGACGGCAATCGTTCTGGAACAGCATGTGCACGCCCGTCTCCCGGCGGAAGCGCTCCGTCAGCTTCTCCAGGGCGGGCACCAGGCCGAGCCGATCCATGGGGGCGCGGAAGCTGTAGAGCAGCTCGCGCAGCTCCGCGTGGGCCTGCTCGAGACTGCCACGGATCAACCCCAGATCCCTGCGCGCCTCCTGTGAGATGTCCGAGTATCGTAGGGACTCGTTCAACATCTTGACCCGCAGCCGCAGGCTGGCCAGGGTCTGGGCCAGAGAGTCGTGGAGCTCGTGGGCCAGGGCATTGCGCTCCTCCAGAATGGACAGCCGCCGCGCCTCGGCATCGGAGCGCAGCTGCGCCACGGCGATACCCAGATGGCGCCCGATGCTGAACAGCAACTCCTTGATGTCCTCGCGCCCGCTGACACCCGGCTTGTCGACGAAGACCCGGTAGGCGCCGAGCACCTCATCGTGGTGCTCCAGGGGCACGGTCACCGCCTCCACCTCGTCGCTAGAGAACATCCTGCGCCCGTAGACCCGCGAGCAGAAACGGGTCTCGCTTCGGCACAGGATATCTCCAGGGGACAGCACCGTACCGCAAAGGCAGAGGTCCGCCGGCATCATCTGGTAGTCGTGCAGAAGGTCACCGTCCAACCCGATGGCACCCACCAGGTGGCGCCTGCCGTCCGGCATGACCAGGCTCACGGTGGCCGCGCGGCCGTTGACCATCTCGTTGATGACGCGCAGGTAACGCAGTACCAGCTCGTCCACACTCTCAGCCGCATTGATGCCGGCGGCCACATCGTAAAGGATCTTGAGGGAGGCGGTCTTCTGGGCAAGGCGCGTGGTCTGGCGGGCGACCCGGCTGTCCATGTCCTCGTAGAGATCCGTAAGCTCGGCGTTCAGGACGGCGATGTCACCGGCGACGGTTTCGAGCACACCGGCATCCCGCAGGGCCCCGCTGGAGCCCGGCTCCCCCTGGCTCATGCGGCAGACTGTCGCCTCCAACGCGACCAGGGGCAGCAACAGCTGACTGCGAAGGCGCAGACCCGTGAGGACCAGGGCCACCAGGGACAAGAGGAGGAAGGCCACGGAGAGATTCTGCAGCCACCCGGAGCCCGGTGTCCGATAGTGCAACAGCAGCAGGACGACGGCCGCAAGGGGCCCGGCCAGAAGCACCAGCAAGGGACCGCGCATACGCGCCGCAGCCAGGAGCTGCAGGATCCGCCGGTCGCCCCGGGCAGGGGGGGCGGAATCGCCGCTCGTTGCCCGTGTCTTGCGGCGCCTCATGGAGAAGCCTTCCGGATCTGTCTCATCTCTCGATCGCTCCTACCCCAGCGCCCAGTACGGCCGCACACAAGTAACGGAAATAGGATCTAGCCGCACCGTACTGAACAATAGCCCCGAAGCGGCATGACATATCAGCCCTGGACATAGCCCCAATGCCATTAAGCTAAAGCTAGATCCGTCGTCCCGGCAGGGATTGCCGGGACCCAGGAGCCACGAAGGGTGGGCCTATGATCACGTCCGTGTGACTGGATTCCGCCACTCCCTGGCGGAATGACGGATTAAGTTAATGGCATTGGGCGTAGCCCTGGTTGGTTACCGTTTCGATTCAGCCCTGAAAGAGCGTGACATGGACACCCGCTCTGATGTCACGCCCTTTCAGGGCTGATTACCCACCCTCCTTACCCAGGGCGTTGCCCTGGGCTAGTCTGTCACGCCCCCTTGGGGCTCGTCGGGCCTAGGACAGAAGTTCCCGGACCCAACATTCACTCGTTACCGTTACTTGCACACAGCTGTGCTGGAGGTATCCCCTGGGCGGGGGTCAGCCGACCGCTTCCAGGCACGTCTCCTCCCGCTCCCGTTGCTGCAGCTCCCACATCCCGGCATAGACACCCTGCTGCTTCAGCAGCCGGCGGTGGGTACCCTCCTCGATGATACGTCCGGTCTGCATGACCAGGATGCGGTCCGCATCCACCACCGTGGACAAGCGGTGGGCGATGACCAGGGTCGTGTGATGCTCCGCGACCTCGGCCAGGGTCTGCTGTATCGCCTGCTCGGTGTGGCTGTCCAGGGAAGAGGTCGCCTCGTCGAAGACCAGGATGCGCGGTTGCTTGAGCATCGCCCTCGCGATAGCCACCCGCTGCTTCTCGCCTCCGGAAAGCTTGAGCCCACGCTCCCCCACCACCGTGTCCCAGCGCTCCGGCAGACCCTCGATGAAGTCCAGGATGTGGGCCATCTGCGCCGCCCGCTCGATCTCGGCCCGGCTGGCGCTCGGCCGAGCGTATGACAGATTGTAGAGAATGCTCTCGTTGAAGAGCACCGTATCCTGCGGAACGATTCCGATGACCGAGCGCAGGCTATCCTGGGTGACGTCCCGCAGGTCCTGCCCGTCGATCAGGATGCGTCCGCCGCTGACATCATAAAAACGGAACAGCAGCCGCGCCAGGGTGGATTTTCCGGCCCCGCTACGGCCCACCACCGCCAGCTTTTGCCCCGGCTCGATGGAAAAGTCCAGCCCCTGCAGGATCTGCCGCTCCGGCCGGTAGTGGAAGTCCACGCGCTCGAAGCGCACACCACCTTCCCTCAGCACCAGGGGCCGAGCACCGGGACTGTCGACGATCTCCGGCGCCCGCTCGAGGAGCTTGAACACCAGGTCCATGTCCGCCAGGGAGTACTTGATCTGGCGATAGACGATACCGAGAAAATTCAAGGGAATGAACAGTTGCAGCAGAAAGGCATTCACCAGCACCAGATCGCCGACGCTCATGCTGCCATTCACGACCCCCTGCGCGGCGAAGACCATGACGAGGGTGACACCGACGGCGATGATCCCGCCCTGCCCGAAGTTGAGCAGGGACATGGAGGACTGGCTCTTGACCGCGACCTGCTCCCAATCGCCCAGGGTGCGATCATAGCGAGCGAGCTCCATGGTCTCGTTGCCGAAATACTTGACCGTCTCGTAGTTGGTCAGACTGTCGAAGGCCTGGCTGTTCGCCTGGGAATCGAGCCGGTTCATCTGGTGGCGGAAGTCCATGCGCCACTCGGTGATCGCCAGGGTGAAGGCCACGTAGACGGCCACGGTCCCGAAGGTGACCAGGGTGAAGACGGGCGCGTACCTGGTTAGGAGGATCACGGCGACCAGGGTGAATTCCACCAATACCGGGAGCACGCTGAAGACCATGTAATTGAGGATGGTGCTCACGGATCGGGTGCCGCGCTCCAGATCGCGGCTGACGGCGCCACTGCGGCGTTCCAGGTGGTAGCGCAGGGACAGCCGGTGCAGGTGCTCCAGGACCCGGGTGGAGAGCCGGCGCATGGCCCGGTAGCGCACCCGGGCGAAGACCAGGTCGCGCAGCTCGTTGAACAGGGCGCTACTGAGCTTGAGGACGCCGTAGGCCGCCAGCAGAGAGATGGGGAGCACCAAGGCCCGGGTCTGGGGACTCTGGAAGGCATCGACGATGTCCTTGAGCAGCATCGGGATGCCCACATTGGCGAGCTTCGCCAGGACGAGACAAAGTAGCGCCAGGGCCGCCCGTCCCCGGAATTCCCAGAGGAAGGGCAGCATGCCGCGCAGGTTGTGCAGGTCGCGGCGGTCCCTGTGTACGCGCTCGGTGGAGGCGATGCGGCTCACGTCGGATAGACTCTCGCTGGCTGAAAATGTAGGGTGGATAAGCGAAACCTGATCCACCACCCCCTGGCAACAGAATGAGGACAGATCATGTCCGATCCCACCCTCGACGACGACACCGGCTGCGGCTGGCGCGAACCCTTCGCCCTTCAGGTCCTGGGCGACAGCATGGAGCCGGAGTTCCCGGACAAGTGCGTCGTCATCATCGAGCAGGCCCAGCGCTGCAGCGACGGCATGTACGTGTTCGTCGAGGTGGAGGGCGTGCGCTGGTTCCGGCAATACCGGGTGGACGAGGACGGACGGGAATGGCTGATCGCCCTGAACGACCTCTACCCGGAGATCGACCTCACGGGTCTGGAATGGAAGGTCATGGGCGTCATCATCCAGCGCAATGTCCGGCGCAAGGTCAAGCACTACCAGTACGAGGTGGCGGCCAAGCCCCCGGAGGTCAGGCTCGCGGACCTCACCGGGAAGGCCTGAGCTCATTGCAAACCGGGGCGCCGCCCCCAGGTCGGTACCGAACCGCCCCAGTAAGGAGCCAAGACAATGTTGAGTGTCCGTATCCACGGCCGCGGCGGCCAGGGCGTCGTCTCCGCGGCCGAGATGCTGTCCATTGCCGCCTTCCTCGAAGGCAAGCACGCCCAGGCGGTGCCCAGCTTCGGCTCCGAGCGCATGGGGGCACCCGTGGTCGCCTTTTGCAGGATCGACGAGAAGCCCATCCGGCTGCGCGAGCCCGTCCTCGATCCGGACGCCCTGATCGTCCAGGACCCCACCCTTTTTCATGCCATCGATGTCTTCGCCGGCCTGGCAGACGACGGCTATCTGCTGGTCAACACGGGGCGCAGCATCGAGGAGCTGGGGATCGAGAAGGGCGTGGAGCACCTGCCGCCAGGCCACGTATGCAGGATCCCTGCAACCGAGATCGCCATGAAGTACGTCAAGCGCCCCGTGCCCAATGCGGTTTTGCTGGGTGCCCTGGCCGCCGAGACCGGGGTGATCGGCATCGATTCGGTCATCGAGGCCATCGAGACCAAGTTTCCCGGCCCGCTGGGCCAGGCGAACGTCACCGCCGCCAAGGCGGCCTACGAGCTGGCCGCACGGGCCTGACGAGGGAGATACCCACATGCTCCAACAGATCGAAGGCTCTCACGGCGTCGCCCTGGCCGTCGCCATGTGCCGCCCCGAGGTCATCTGCGCCTACCCCATCACCCCCCAGACCCACATCGTCGAGGACCTGGGCGCCATGGTGAAGAGCGGCCAGCTGCAGAGGTGCGAGTTCATCAACGTGGAGTCCGAGTTCGCCGCCCTCTCCGTGGCCATCGGGTCTTGCGCAGCCGGTGCCCGCTCCTACACGGCAACCGCCAGCCAGGGCCTGCTCTTCATGGCGGAAGCCGTGTACAACGCCTCGGGCCTTGGCCTGCCCATCGTCATGACCGTCGGCAACCGGGCCATCGGCGCCCCCATCAATATCTGGAACGACCAGTCGGACTCCATGTCCATGCGCGATGCGGGCTGGATCCAGCTCTACGCGGAGACCAACCAGCAGGCGGTGGACCTGCATATCCAGGCCTTCCGCATCGCCGAGACTCTGAGCCTGCCGGTGATGGTGTGCATGGACGGCTTCATCCTCACCCACGCCTACGAGGGGATCGACGTCCCCACCCAGGAGCAGGTGGACCGCTTCCTGCCTCCCTTCGAGCCGCGGCAGGTCCTGGACCCGGCCGAGCCCATCAGCCTGGGAGCCATGGTGGGGCCCGAGGCATTCACGGAGGTGCGCTATCTGGCCCATCACAAGCAGATGCAGGCCCTGGAGCTGATTCCCCAGGTGGCCGCCGAGTTCAGCGAGATCTTCGGCCGCGCCTCGGGGGGCTTGGTGCGACCCTATCGCAGCCACGCCGCGGAGACCATGGTGGTCACCCTGGGCTCGGTCATGGGGACCATCGAAGAGGTCATCGACGAAATGCGCGCGCAAGGCCATGCGATCGGCGCCGTGGCGCTGCGGTCCTTCCGCCCCTTTCCGCATTCGGCCCTGCGCATGGAGCTCGCGAGCGCCAAGCGGGTCCTGGTGCTCGAGAAAAGCCTGGCGGTCGGCATGGGTGGAATCGTCTCCAACAACGTGCACATGACCCTTCACGGCTCGACCCTGCCCATCTACTCGGTGATCGCCGGGCTCGGCGGACGCCCCATCACCCGATCCTCCCTGCGCGAGCTGTTCGCCCGGGCCATGAACGACGATCTGGAGGAGACGGAGTTCCTGGATCTCAAACCGGAGATCGTGGAGCGGGAGCTGGAGCGCGAGAAGACGCTGACCCGCCCCGGCTCCATCGCCGAGAACATCCTGCGGGACATGGGCATCGTGGACGCCGCCAAGACCGCATAGCGCGGTTAACCACAGGGGTTGTCCGATTTGTACCGCGAATGAACGCCAATATGTAAGTAGCCCCCATTTGCGGCCATTCGCGTTTATTCTCGGTATGAAACCTGCGAGCCCGACGCAAGCCGCACCAGAGAGTGATATCGAGCATGAGCTTTCAGCAAGTCAAGTTCTATCAGACCGGCACCCTGACCGTCGGCAATCGGCTTCTGGACGAGGCGCTGCGCACAGTCCAGGCGACCATGGACCGCTCCAACTCGCTGGATTCCGGACACCGCGCCTGCCAGGGCTGCGGCGAGGCCCTAGGGGCGCGCTACGCCCTCGATGCGGCGATGCGGGCGACGAACAACCAGCTCATCGCCACCAACGCCACCGGCTGCCTGGAGGTCTTCACCACACCCTATCCGGAGTCGGCCTGGCGCCTCCCCTGGATGCATTCACTGTTCGGCAATGCCCCGGCGGTGGCCACGGGCATCGCCGCGGCCATGCGGGTGAAGGGCCGGGAGGACGTGCGCGTCGTCGCCCAGGGCGGAGACGGGGGTACCACGGATATCGGCTTCGGCTGCCTTTCGGGTATGTTCGAGCGCAATGACGACGTGCTCTACATCTGCTACGACAACCAGGCCTACATGAACACGGGCGTTCAGCGCTCTTCGGCCACCCCCGGTGCGGCCCGCACCGCCACGACCCAACCCCTGGGCGAGGAGCCGGGCGCCGACTTCGACAAGGGCAAGAGCCTGCCCTTGATCGCCATGGCCCACGACATCCCTTATGTGGCCACCGCGAGCGTGGACAGGCTCCATGACCTGGAGGCCAAGGTGGAGAAGGCCATGAGCCTGCACGGGGCGCGTTACATCCAGGTCTTCGTCCCCTGTCCCCTGGGCTGGGGGTCCAAACCCTCCGACACCATCAAGGTCGCCCGGCTGGCGGTGGAGAGCGGGCTTTGGCCCCTGTTCGAGGCCGAGCACGGAGAGGTCGTTTCGGTGACCGAGATCCGCCGCCAGGTACCGATCTCGGATTACCTGAAGCTGCAGCGGCGCTTCGCGCATGTCCTCAGGAACGAGGGACAGCTCGCACGAATACAGGCCATCGCGGACGCGAACATCCGCCGGTTCGGCCTCATCAAGGGCCGGGAGGTCTAATCATGAAGGCCAAGCCATTCGCCATCACCCTCGACGTCGGCAGCAGCCTGCTCAACAAGACCGGCTCCTGGCGTACCGAGCGCCCGGTTTATCTGGACCGGATTCCGCCCTGCAACAACGCCTGCCCGGCCGGGGAGAACATTCAGCACTGGCTGTACCTGGCAGAAGAGGGCCGTTACGAGGACGCCTGGCGTCAGATCATGGAGGACAACCCCTTTCCCGCCGTCATGGGCCGGGTGTGTTACATGCCCTGCGAGAAGGCCTGCAACCGGGGACAGCTCGACGAGTCCGTCGGGATCAACTCGGTGGAGCGGTTCCTCGGAGACCAGGCGCTCATGTACCAGTGGAAGGTCGAGCCGGCCCCTGACACGGGCAAGAAGGTCATGATTGTCGGGTCCGGGCCTGGCGGGCTGTCGGCGGCCTATCACCTGCGCCGCTTCGGTCACCAAGTCACCATATTCGAGGCCGACGCCAAGCCCGGCGGGCTCATCCGCTACGGCATACCCAAGTACCGGATGCCGCGGGAGAAGCTGAACGGGGAGATCAGGCGCATCGAAGAGATGGGCGTCGAGATCCGCTGCAATACGCGCATCGACGATATCCTCGAAGCCCGCGACCAGGGGGGCTTCGACGCGCTCGTCCTCGCCCTCGGGGCACCCAGTCCCCGGAGCGCGACCATCCCGCAGGAAGGCGAGGAGGTCGTCGTCCTGAACGCCCTGGACGTCCTGCGCGAAGTCGAGCTCGAAGAGCCCACGGCGATGCGCGGACACGTGGTGGTCCAGGGCGGCGGCAACACGGCCATGGACGTGGCGCGCAGCGCGGTGCGACTCGGCTGTCCCGCCGTGACCGTTCTGGTACGGCGCGACCGCTCGGACATGACGGCCCACCCCATGGAGATCCACGAGGCCATCGAGGAGGGGATCGAGATCAAGCCCCTGCGGGTGATCCAGAAGATCGACGGCAAGACGCTGACCCTGGAGAAAAATCTCATCGGCGCGGACAGCCGCCCTATGGCGACCGGCGAGCTCGAGATCATGGAGGCGGACGTGGTGGTCCAGGCCATGGGTCAGGTGGTCGAGGAGGAGCTACTGTCCCAGCTGCCGGGTCTGGAGATCCGCGAAGGCGTGGTCATGATCGACCGCCACATGATGAGCGGTGCCGTGGGCGTCTTCTGCCTCGGCGATATGATTCCTTCGGCGCGCACTGTTACCGTCGCCATCGGGCAGGGAAAGAAGACCGCGCGTAACGTCGATGCCTGGCTTGCCGGTACGGACTACGAGGCTGCCCCCAAGCACGAGGTGGCGGGCTTCGAGATGCTCAACACCTGGTACTACACGGACGCACCGCGCACCGTCAGGCCCATGCTCGACCTGATGCGCCGCCAGTCGGGCTTCGCCGAGGTGGTCGGCAACCTCAACGAGGAGAACGCCAAGTTCGAGGCCAGGCGCTGCCTGTCCTGCGGCAACTGCTTCGAGTGCGACAACTGCTACGGCATCTGTCCCGACAACGCCATCACCAAGCTCGGCCCCGGCAAGCGCTTCGAGTTCAAGTACGACTACTGCAAGGGCTGCGGCATGTGCGCGGCGGAGTGTCCCTGCGGCGCCATCCGGATGGAGCCGGAGGAGATCTAGCGAGGCTTCGCCGCCAAACCGAAGTTCCGCGAATAATTCGATCGCAACCATCTGATAAATAGATTAAATCTGGCATAATCAACTTCCCCTTACTGGGAACGATTGGATCAGCTCAAGGGCGCGCGTCTGCAGCGGGGTAGGCAGCGTATCCATGAAGAATGCGGGACTGTCCGGATCGGAGTTCATTCGGCAAAGATGCCGGCAGCGAGTGCCCAAGTCTGCCATGAGCGTCGCGAAGCTGTGAATGGGCAGCCCCTCTTCGGTTTCCCGCGCGCTCTTTTTCTTACTGGCCGAGGTCGAAGGTTTGGCCGGGGCGACCGGGTCGCGGTGCTTGCGCTCGACGGATAGGAGCTCGTCGTCGAACAACAAGGAGGAGAGTGCCTGGCGCATATGCCATTCGACATAGTAGGCGAGCAGGCACAAGAAGATGTGGGCACGCACGCGCTCCTCGCCACGATGGTGAATCGGGCGGAGACGCAGATCCATGCCTTTGATGGTGCGAAAGGCGCGCTCGACCTGCGCCAGGTTCTTGTAACTGCGCACAGCATCATCCGCCGACAGGTTTTGTTTGGACTCGCTGGTGCGAATGACATACAACCCGTCGAGCTCGGCCTCGCGCTTGATCGCCTCGGTGCGCCTACAGAAGCTGAAGTGTCCGTCCTCGATGGCGACCTCAAAGTGAGGTGGTCAAGCGAAAACGGACACGCCGTTAAGCCGCATTGGCCAGTTGGCCGTTTCTCTCGAACTGGTCCGGACTCTGATAGCCCAGGTACGAGTGTAGGCGCAGGCTGTTGTAAAACATCGTGATGTACTCGACGATGTCGGCTCGTGCTTGCTCGCGGGTCTGGTAGCTGCGCCAGTGGATCCGCTCCGACTTCAGGGTGGCGAAGAAGCTCTCGACCACCGCGTTATCCCAGCAGTCTCCCTTGCGGCTCATACTGCCAGCGATACCGTGGGCCTTGAGCAATCTTCGGAAGGCATCGCTGGCATACTGCACCCCCCGATCGGAATGGAAGATCAATTGGCCCTTCGCTGGACGGCGAAGCAACAGCGCCATCAGCAGCGCCTCACAGACCAAGGTGCTGGTCAGGCGCGGTCCCAACGACCAGCCGACCACTTTGCGCGAATACAGGTCGATGACAACCGCCAGATACAGCCAGCCTTCGCCGGTCCATGCGTAGGTGATATCACCGGCCCATACCCGGTTCGGTGCGCTTGGCGCAAAATCGCGTTCCAGGCGATTAGGAAGCCTCTGTTACGTTTGGTGTGGGTAGATGCCAGGTTGGGCACCCCCCACTATTTGTGAAGCATCTGTTACTGTTGCGCCGCAGGCGTCAGCAATCGGCAGCGGCCTCGCGCGGCGGAGTGTGGGCAAAGGGTGAATGAGTGGGGGCAATCCGGGGGCAACTCTTCCCTCCAATGCTGCTAATGTTCTGTAAGTTAAAGGAGTTGTCCCCGGATTGTCCCCACGCTCGCTTGCGACATTCACGCTTTGTCCA
>Ga0210085_1000343_pt1 | contig 20355 bp, 15 predicted proteins | sample China_Galinas_PW_5_FD_184866 | JGI IMG/M metagenome (GOLD analysis project Ga0210085, IMG submission 184866) | Wetland microbial communities from San Francisco Bay, California, USA, that impact long-term carbon sequestration - China_Galinas_PWC_D1... | ecosystem: Environmental > Aquatic > Marine... | reverse complement strand
CTGGGGGCTCTGATCACCACCTACGTCACATTTCTACCCTGCTTTTTCTTCATCTTCACCGGTGCACCTTTTATCGAGGCCATGGCCGGCAACCAGCAGCTCCAGGCTGCACTCACCGGCGTCACCGCAGCCGTTGTGGGAGTTGTGCTCAATTTGGCGGTCTGGTTCGGTCACAAGGTTCTCCTGCCCAACGGCGGCCTCGATCTGTTTGCCTTGATATCGGCTGGTGTTTCCCTGGTTCTGCTCCAGAAATTTCACGCGCCCGTTCATTACCTGGTGCCGCTCGGTGCCGCGGCGGGTGTGATCTGGCGGTTAGTGGTATAGGGCTCACTCGAAAATAACTTAACAATTAGGCTGTATTGTAATAAGCCGCCGATCGATAGCGCAGTCCAAAACCTTTATTTTAAAGCCTATAGAGGTGTCACAGCCTTGCACCACAATACTTGCAGTGCCTGGCATCCACATCGTGTCCTTCGGCACTGCACTCGGGGCAGGCCTGGGTCGAAACCTTACGCTTGAAGGAATGTGCCATCTCAACGGTCACAATTCCGGTCGGCACTGCTATCATTCCAAAGCCGATCACCATGATCAGCGCCGATAGAAACTGACCCAGACCGGTTTGGGGGGAGATGTCGCCGTAGCCGACGGTGGTCAGCGTCACGATCGCCCAGTAAATGCTTTGCGGGATGCTGGTGAAGCCGCTGTCCGGATCCTCGATCAAATACATAAGCGAGCCGAAGATGATTACCAGAATCATCACGGTGAACAGAAACACGATTATTTTACGGCGGCTGGCCTGCAGGGCCTGCATCAGCAGGCGGGCCTCTCCGAGATAGGGGACCAGTTTGAGCACTCGAAATATTCGCAGTACGCGCAACAACCGGATGACCAACAAATACTGAGAGCCCGGGATAAAAACGCTCAAATAGGTCGGCAAGATGGCCAGAAGATCGACTATGCCGAAGAAGCTGGTGGCGTAAGCCAGCGGTCGTCCGACACACAGCAGACGCAAGAGGTATTCGACGGTGAACAGAATGGTAAAAGCCCATTCACCGGCATACAGCTGCCGGCCGTAAGCCGCACGAATGCCGCTGACACTGTCCAGCATCACCAGCACCACGCTGACGACAATCGAGACGATCAGCAGTATATCGAACAGTTTGCCGGCCGGCGTGTCGGCCTCGAAAATAATCTCGTGCAGCGCATGCCGCCATCGGGGGGATTCTTTATCAGTCATCTGACGTAATCTTATGATCCATTCAGCTTTGTGTACTTATTTTAATCCAAGCTCGGGACCTAAAATTTTGGTGACGAAACATTCACCAAAAGTCTCTCCCGCAACCAATTTGCGGATGTGGTCGAAGGTTTCAGATTTACATCCCTCATTCTCGGCAGCTTTCATGGTGTATTCATAGGTTGCCAGAACGTCCAAGCCGGTAATCTCGTAACCATAACCCTCTACCAGCCACCGCAGTGCCGCCATTCCGCATTCCACAGCGAATCGTGGCTCCGTCTCCGCCATATCCCGTGCCGCGCGAGTCAAGGTCTTGGGATCACAGGGGTTGCGATTGGCCAGTTCGATCGCTTCGGCGTAAAGCCCCACCGACTTGGCTGCCGCAAACCATTTTCCCTCATCGCCGGGTGTGCCGGCAACTAAATCTTTCAGGATTTCTGCCGGCCTCTTTTTGGGATATTTCTTGGCGATGGAACGAAACGTTGCCAGGTAGGTCATTTTCTGATTAGCCTCCAAGGCATAACGCTTGTAGGCCTCTTCTGCCATGCCGCTTGTCAGCAAAATTTCCTCACAGGCTTCACTTATAATAAGATCCGGTTCATTCAGCCCACGGGAAGCCTCCGCAAAACGGAGTGCTTCGGCCTTTTTGCCCATCGCCAGAAGGGCTTTCATACCCCATTTGCGATCATGCCAGAACTTGTGTGGGCCGAGTTCTATCAGCGCCAGGATTTCGGTATATCGTCCGGCCTTGAGCAGCGCGCTCAGGCAGGCCCCAGTCCCCTTGTAATACCCGCGCATTTCAGGGTTCGGGCCCCATGCTGTCCGCACTAAATCAATGAAATCGTCCGCCCAGCTCGAGGCGCGCTCGGGAGTGACACACAACGTTCCCCAATGGTCGGGAAGCAGTTCGATATAGGGGATATCATCGTCTTCCACCGCTCGCCATAACCGTTCCAGCCATTGGTCACGCAGATTGTCGTTTGCCGGCGCCTTCTCAATAATCGGCACCAGTGTTTCGATGGCATTGTTGACCGCCGTGCCGATTGCGCCCGATGAGCTGTCCACCTGTTCGATGGCCGGTGAGATCTTTTCTAAAAACAACACGGCTCCTTCGCCACCCAGGATGGGATCCTTGCGGGCCGCTGTTTTGATTTCCGAAACCGCTTCCTTGATGCGCTTGATCGCTGGTTGAGAGCGCCACCCAAAGGCATGCCGTCTGAAGCGAGTACGAAAAGTCCATGACTGTTTGGTAGGGAAAGACATGATTTTCAGCGCCTCTTTTTCACGATCGGTTTTTCGTCCAGACCATCCAAGATCTCCATCAGATGATATGCCATACGCTAGGGAGCGGTAATGTCAAGCGGCTTTGCTCCTGTCATGGCTCTAAATATAGTCATAAGGAATAATTGGCTATCCGGGTGTAAAATCGGCTCTTATTCAGCTAATGCAATGAAATATCAAAACTTTTCACGTATCACACGGAAGCCTGGATGCACTGTTCAAAGGTATCTGTTTTCGAGACCGCTGTCGTTTATTGCAGGGTCGGGAACCGGCCGTCAGACGGCGGCCTAAACCTTGTAGGAACCAATCCGGTCGATTGCCGGCGCTATTGTCAAAGTCTTAAAACGGTATTACTGGTTTCACTAATTGTCGAAATTTGTTGCGCGGTTTGCTGGACGATGTAGGGTCCGTACAGAAATGGTGGAATTCGGCCTCGGCCATGGTCGCAGTCCCGCTATGGCGGGACAACCGCAGGCTTCGCAGTGTGACGTTGAGAATTGAAAAGAGCGAGAAGGCCGGCCCAAGTCGAAAGATGCCGTTTATGGATGGAAACTAATCTGTAGTGGGTGAGCTTATACTCGCTGCGGAGGCAGGTCGGGCAAGGGGGAATGATGAGAATTAAAATCCGGAACTATTGGTATCGCCTTCAAGAAAGCTTTTGGTTTTTACCTGCGCTTATGGCCGGTGCGGCGATTTTTTTTTCATTCGCTACCATAACTATCGACAAGATGTTTCTCTACCGCGAAGGCGCTCAACATTGGTGGATCTATGGCGGCGGGCCGGATGGCGCGCGGACGGTTCTCTCAGTGATTGCCGGCTCCATGATCACCGTCGCCGGAGTGGTTTTCTCGATTACCATTGTGGTCCTTTCACTGGCTTCCTCCCAGTTCGGTCCGCGTCTGATTCGAAATTTCATGAATGTCAGGGCCAATCAGATGGTGCTGGGCACTTTTGTGGCGACATTCATCTACGGCGTTCTCGTGCTTCGCACCGTCAACGATGTCATGGAGGCAAGGTTCGTTCCGGGCCTGTCCGTTACAATCGCCGTGGTGATGTCGCTCTGGAGCCTGGGGGTTCTGATTTATTTTATTCACAACGTTTCCGAATCGATCCAGGCGCAGAACATCATCGCCAGGGTGTGCCGCGATCTGGACAAGGCCGTGGATCGAATTTTTCCGGAAAAAATGGGCCAGGAGGAGGATTTGTCGAATGGCCCTATAAAACGGGACTACGATATTCCAAAAGCATGCGATCGTGACGTTTGCCAGGTCAAGGCGGACAGCAGCGGGTATCTGCAAGCCATAGACAACGACGCATTGATACGGATAGCCGTCGAAGAAAATCTTCTCATCCATCTTGGATACCGTCCGGGCAACTTTATCACGCGGGGCAGTACCCTGGTGACTGTTTGGCCCGGGGAAAGGGTGGATGAGGGGCTTTCAGAAAAAATCAACGCCATCTTCATCTTAGGACCGGAACGAACGCTGGAACAGGATGTGGAATTTGCTATCAGCCAGCTGGTTGAAATCGCCGTTCGTGCGCTCTCCCCAGGCATCAACGATCCGATCACCGCCAATACTTGCATCGATTGGCTAGGTGTCAGCCTCAGTCAGCTGGCCAACCGCAAGATGCCCTCCTCCCACCGATTCGATCAAGAGGGCAGACTGCGGGTCATTTGCAAACCCTTTGAGTTTGAGGGAATGGTGGATGCGGCCCTTAACATGATTCGACAGAATTCCCAATCCGTTGCGGCCGTGTCGATTCATCTGCTGGAAACCATCGCTACCGTTGCGGCTCAGACCTTTAGGAAAGAAGATCGCGCAGCACTCTCTAAACATGCCGCAATGGTGGTTAATGGGTGCAAAGAGAGACTGTCAGACGATGACGACCGCAAAGATCTTGAAAGACGCTACGAAGCGGCCCTTGAAATTCTTAATGGGGAGCCCGTGCGCACCGCTTTGAGCCCAGAATCCGATTCTCGGCAGCAAAAAACAGCCTGATTTGGAAAATTAGAATGACATCCATAAAAGCAAAAGATCTTTTTTATTCTTCTGCCTGTAAAATGGGCAGAAGCAGACGCTGGAGCTTCTGTAGCCTGGTTATGATACTCTTTTGGCTCAATCCGTTGTTGGTTATTTTTGCTGTTGAGACCGAAAATGCTGCCCAACCCGCCACACTGCCCGTCGAAGCTGCGTCTGATTCGGCCATCGAAAAGCGTTTGCGCGCGGTGATCGACAACATTGATGATTTCCAAAACGTTAAGATCGATGTCAACGATGGTGTGGTGCGGCTTTCAGGTACGACCCTCCGCAAGGAAGCTAACGAAAAGGTCGCGCAGATGGTCTCACGGTTTGAGGGCGTCATCTACGTGGATAATCAGATACAGGTGGAGACAGACGTCGAGACACGTGTCAAACCGGCTTTGACCAGAATAAAACAGTATCTTTCAACAGCGGTGCAGAAACTGCCGCTCATCGGGGTGGCGCTGGCGGTGATTATTGTGTTTTGGCTGATGTCGCGCTTCGTGACGCATTGGGACCTGCCCTATCAGCGGCTGGGCCTGAATCGGCTCTTGCGGAATCTGGTTCGCCAATTTCTGCGCAAAGGAATTTTGCTGCTCGGTTTATTGCTTGCCTTCGACATACTGGATTTGACGTCCCTGGTCGGAGCGGTGCTCGGAACCGTTGGGGTGGTGGGGCTTGCGATTGGCTTTGCCTTTAAGGATATTGTCGAAAATTACCTCGCAGGGGTGCTGCTCAGTATCCGGCGGCCGTTCGATCTGAATGATCTGGTGTTGATCGAATCGCACGAAGGCCGGGTGGTTCGCCTTACGCCCAGCGAGTTGATTTTGATGACCCTGGAAGGCAATCATGTGAGAATTCCGAACGCAACTGTTTTCAAGAGCTTCATCTACAATTACAGCATCAATCCCCGCCGCCGATTTGATTTCGAAGTCGGCGTTGGGGTAAATGAGGATTTGGTTGGTGTACGGGGGTGCGGATGCGGCGTCATGCGTAAAATGGAAGGTGTAATGACGGAACCTGCTCCGTTTATGATCGTCGAGAAACTCGGCGACTTTAACGTTTTGGTCCGTTTTTTCGGCTGGATAGACCAGCGGAAGACCGACTTTGCGAAGGTAAGAGGTGAAGCGATTCGACGGGTAAAATTGGCCTTGGACGAAGCCGGGGTAAACATGCCGGAGCCAATTCAGACCATTCGATTGGAACAAGGCCGGCCGACAGAGCCCGAAACAACGGCGACACCCGGCTTACATGCCGAAGGTCCTGAGGGGCGGGAGGAAATAACCGTGGATCTCTCTCCGGACACCCAATTGGACGATCAGATCAAGGAAGATCTCTCCGCCACTCATGAACCCAACCTGCTTACCGAATCATGAGTCCACGGCCTGTATAATAGTTATCTTTCGACCGAACAGGTGTTTGAAGGCGGGCGCGACATTCAGTAGAACGGCCTCAATGCCGACGTGGATGATTCAGCCTGGGAATAATTAATGCCCGAAAACCCGATCCAAGGAGTCCTTATGAAGATTTTGACCACCCCCAGAATGGAGCGTTGTATCGGTTGTCACGCCTGTTCCCTGGCATGTGCCCGGCTGGTGCACAAGCGCCTGTCCTGGGACACGGCCGGCATCCGCATCCTGTCCTCGGGTGGGTTGTCCACCGGTTTCGAAGCAAAACCCTGTCTCGCCTGCAATCCTGCGCCCTGTGCTGCGGTGTGTCCCACGGGGGCCTATTCCCAGCGCAAGGGCGGTGGCGTGGTGGTGAAAAAAAGTCTGTGCATTCGATGCGGCGCCTGCGATGCGGCCTGTCCGGTGGACGCCATCTATCTCGATCCGACGGGCGAGCCGTTCGTTTGTATCCATTGCGGCCGCTGCATTCCGTTCTGCCCGCACGACTGCCTGGAAATGGCAACTGTTCCCGGCACGTCGGATTCGAAACAGGAATCGAAGGAGGCGGCATCATGATCCGGGATGATTTCAGAGTGCTCGTTGTGGACCTGACGTCCGGCCGCGGCACCGTCGAGAGCCTCGAAGGACGCAGTGTACACGTGGGCGGCAGCGGCCTGGCGGCGGCGCTCTTTGAGCGCCACGGGCAGATGGACAATCCCTGGAACGATCCAGGCCAGCCGATCATTTTCGCCATCGGCCCCCTCACAGGTTACTTTCCGTTGATGAGCAAGACAGTATGCGCTTTCAAGTCGCCGTACCACGACCAATATGCCGAAAGCCATGCCGGCGGCAGAAGCGCCCTTGCCCTGCGGTTTGCCGACCTGGACGCTCTGGTTGTCACCGGCCGGGCCGATCGGCCGGTCTGCCTTTCCATCGGTTCGAGACATCTCGAGGTGAAGGACGTCCATTACCTGTGGGGCAAGGACGTGGGAACCACCGGCAAACTGCTGCGACGCATGTTCGGAGGCGCCGGGCACCGCAGCATCCTGCGGATCGGCCTGGCCGGTGAGCGCGGATCCGCCATGGCCGGCATCAACGTCGACACCTACCGCCATTTCGGAAGACTGGGGGGCGGGGCGGCAATGGGGGTCAAGAACCTCAAAGGCATCGTCATTCAGGGGGACGGGACGTTTGCGCTTCCGGAAGAAAAGCAATACGCCAAGTTGTTCCAGAAGGTTCATCAGCAGCTCACGGACACCGAGATGATGCACAAATACCACAACTTGGGAACGGCAGAGAATGTCGCCGTTTTGAACAAATTGAAAGCCCTGCCGATCCGTAACTTGCAGCAGACGACCGATCCGGAAATCGACGGCATTACTGGAGAGAAGTTTGCTGAGCGGACTTTGCTGCGAAACACGGCCTGCGCCGGCTGTCCCGTGGGTTGCATTCACGTGGGATTCGTGCGCGAGAAATTCATGGAACCCAACCAGTATTTCTATCGCCAGGTGGCCTACGACTACGAGCCGATCTTTGCCACCGGTGCCATGCTCGGCGTGACCGATCCTTTCGCCGTGCTCGATATCATGGACACAGTCGAACAGACCGGCCTTGACGTCATGTCTGCGGGGGTGGCCCTGGCCTGGGCCACTGAGGCGCTGAACCGGGGCATCATCAAGCAGGAAGACTCACTGGTCCCTCTGAAGTTTGGAGATGCCAAAACGTATACCGGGGCTGTCCGCCACCTCGCCGCAGGAACGAATGATTTTTACCGGTTGCTTTCCCAGGGAACCGCAACGGCTGCGGCCCATTACGGGGGCAGGGAATTTGCCTGCGTCCTCGGTCAGGAAATGGCCGGTTATGCCACCGGCGAGGCCTTTTTCGTGTCCCAGGCCCTGGGCTTCCGGCATTCGCACCTAGACTCCGCCGGTTATTCCTACGATCAAAAATTCGAGGCGGTGGATCTGGATGAGGCGATCGAATTTTTGGTGAAAGACGAACAGGAACGGGTTTTTTTGACCTCGATGGTGGCCTGCCTTTTTGCCCGCGGTGTCTACAACAAAGAACTTTTAGCAGAGTGCCTCCATTCAGTGGGATACGACACGCTGGCAGAGACCATTCCCGAAGTTTCAAAGGGGCTGCAGGCACGCCGTTGGCAAATCCGGCTGGCAACCGGCTACGATCCGGCCTCCGTTGAGATTCCCGGACGATTCAGCGATGTCAGCACCTGGAAGGGGCCCATCAATCCGGAAACGTTGGATCGATTGCGTCAGCATTATGCGAAAAGGATTATCGAGCTGGGGCGAAAGGAATAATTCCTTGAGTTCTTTAGAAAACAAAATAGGAACACAGAACAAGGCGCTTAACTCAGACGGCTATTATAATGTTGTTTTTCAAATATTTGCCGTCTAACCCAACCCGGAAAAGTCGGATCCAAATATTTTGAAAAAGTTGGATTTATTTTTAACATCTGTAGAGCGGCTACTATTAACTGTTTCCTGAGGTTCTTAAAATTATTATCCGTAAAACACATACTCTTTCAGTGATAAGGGAATAAACGGAGCATTCTTCATGGTAATCAAAGAGGAGATCGAAATCAACGCACCACTGAATGTGGTCTGGCGCATTTTTTCCCAAATGGAGGACTGGGACAGCTGGAACACGGCCTGCCGCAGCTGTTGCATCACTGCCGGAGGCGCTTCCCTGTCGGCCGGAACCTGCTTTTCCTTCGTCATTCGCCCCTTGGCCTTTCCTCTGAAGGTTCAACCCAAAATCGTCAAATGCGACCCGGGTCAAGAAGTCGTCTGGGAGGGAGGCAAATTGGGGATAAACGCCTCGCACACCTGGCAATTTCACGAAGAAGACGGAAAAGTCACACTGCTGAGCGTCGAAAGCTTTAAAGGCCCCATGGTTTGGGTGGGGTATTTGTTGAAAGTGCCGGAGCGGCTGCACCGCTTGACGGTGGAATTTCTGCAGACATTGAAAAGTGCTGCGGAAGCCTGCAGCGGTGAAAGTTAGGGGAACGATCATCGCCACGCGATGAAACGCTCGAATCACAGGTAAAGTATCGGCGCAGCCATTTCGTCCATTCGAAAGTCGAGTTCCGGCCAATTATGACCTTGAAAACCACGATATTGGGGCCGGAAACACCTATTTATGGAATGTTTAAAGATTACCGAAGAACGGCGTTGCCGCTTCCCCCTCTGCTGGAATAATCGTTTGCAGGGTATCAACCCTATGGTTTGCACGTCTATACCCCACAAGCCCAATTCCGGTCATCGCCAGGCTCGTCAACGCGAGTAGGCCGTCGAAAACAGTCCACCAGGAAAGACCGAACATTCGAAAGAATGCGATGCTCAGCGTCAAGAAAGCCAGCCCGGTGCGAATAAGGGCCAGATAGGTCCTTCCTTGAGCCTGTGCGGTGCGAATATTTGAGAAGATCGTCCGAGTGCCCGCCAAGTCGGTGCGTTTCTCGGAAAACCGTGTTCGGCTGCCGGCCATTTTGTTGCGCTCTCCGGCGAGACCGGTTCTGGAACGTGAAAATTCCGTGCGCAAGACGGATAAGTCCGTTCGCTGCCCGGCGAGAGCGGTTCGCTCACGAGACATCTGGGTCCGAATATCGGAGAGCTCGGTGGATTTGGTGGAAAGGCGAGTTTGTTCACGGACGAGAGCGGTTCGCTCCTTTGCCATATCGGTTCGATGTCTTGCGAGGGTATTGGTTACATCGGCATGTCCCAGCAAACCCGAGGCTGTTTCCGTCTGTTTTTTTTCCAGATCATGAATGGATCTCTCGATTTCTGTGTCTATCTTTTGAATATTTACGGCCCGAACCAGCAACGCGTGAATGGCTTTTAAGGTTGACGTGATCTGTTCGTTGTATTTGTTTTCATCCATTGCGTTTCCCTCCTGGCGAATTGAGGAAGTGGGATTGTCATACTTATCCGTATCCATGTTCCCGGGTTCGGGAATGATGGTTAATGTCAAATTTTGACGCATATCCCGGGTCATACCGAACATTCGCTTCGCCGGACACCGTTTGAACAATCTCCATGATCTTCGTCAGTTCGGAATCCTCTACATAGGGACCGATGAGATGGATACCGTCGTTTTGGACTTCGGCACTTATCTCCAGCGCTGCCGTACGGGGATCGGTGACCAATGATTCCTCGATTTGCGTTACGAGGTAAAGTCGCTCCACCTCAGTTCGGGACTCGGGGGAGGACTGAAAATCCTCTTCTGCCATTAGGCATTCGAGAATACCGCAGGCCGCTTTCAGGGTTACACGATCCAGGTTCAGGTTGAGATCGTAAAGCATGGTATCACGTATGTCGTGCGCATACATGAACCTGGCCCACCTTACACGCTGCTCGTCCGCATTGACGATGTACTCACGGGCCTGTTGCTCATTGCATGCCAAACGTTGCATGCTCATGGTCACCCGCATTTCTATCGGTGCCTCGATGCGGACCCGGACAAAATGTCGTAAGGCCGGTAAAAGCAGATGGCCTGAATAACCGTGATACACGATGTTATCATGACGGATTTCCTCAAGCAGCGCCTTTCGCATGAGGACCACATAAGGCCATCTCAGTTCGCGGAATTGATCGTAAGCCGACGTCGCCTTGGCCAGTTTTTCGAGAACCCGGACAGCTATTTCTCCGTGTTTATTGACCTTTTCTTCCAAATCTTCGCGAGAAATGCAGCTAAGTCCTGTTTGACCGTGAAGACAATCCACCAACAAATGAACGCCGGACATGGTTCCTCTCGAGATAAAAATAACCGGCATCGGTCAGTCCCCTTTCATGCAAAAACTTTCGCTTTTAGTGAACGTGATTCTATTGGGATGGTAATATTTATGGTTGTCGGTCAGGATATGGTTCTGGCTGGCAATGATCATGCCGGCACCCAATCCCTTGAGTTCTCCTTAGATCTTGCGCGGCTTCCGGGGCGTATCGAAGAAATGTCGGAAGGACGGGTCGACGATTTCCCGGTGCCGGGGGAGAGCAACCGTCAACCGTGTCCAAGAGCCTGGCTTGCTTTCGAAATCCACCGTCCCACCGTGAAGCTCGACGATTCTCTTCACGATGGCAAGCCCCAGGCCGGAGCCGCCGTAGCGCAGCGACCTGGATTCTTCGACCCGGTAGAACTGATCGAACACCTTGTGAATTTCAGACTCGGCGACGCCCGGACCCGAGTTGGTTATCGTTATCGTCAAATCAATACCGGATTGGTCGCCGATCACTTCAATCCGGCCACCATCAACGTTATACTTGATGGCATTGTCCAGAATGTTTGAAAACGCGCGATTCAGTTTTTCAGCGCTTCCTTTCACGATCAGTTGCTCGGGTAGACGGACCTCTATGTCAATATTGCGCGGTTCAGCCAAAAAGCGATAATCAGCGATCAAAGCCTCCAATATTCTGACCACATCTATCGCGTCTTCTGAAGCAGCGGCTTCTATTTCAAGCGATGACAGATCCAATAGACTTTTTACGAGACGCTCCATGCGCAGAACTTGCTCGACCATTCTCGCAAATCTTTCCGCCTGCAGTTGGGATGTATTTTCGGCGGGGGCCGTGCGCATTTCATCCATTGACAGCCGCATCATGGTCAGCGGCGTTTTTAATTCGTGGGACGCATCGGCCAGAAGCCTTTTTTGCCGCAAGAAGGCATGTTGCAGCCGGTCAAAGACCTGATTGAGGGTTCGCGACAGCGCGTTGAATTCATCACGGGCGCCGGTTACCGGTATACGTCTTTCCAGATGCTTTTCGGTAATTTCCTGGGCCTGGTCGTTTATGCTCCGGATGGGTTTCAGGATGAAACCGGCGACAAAATAGCTGGCCACCATTAGCAGAAGCGTTGAAAAGACAAGGCCGGTGACGACTCCGACGATGATATCCCATAGTTCTTCTTTGATTTCTTCGACGGGGCGACCTGCACTTACAAGAAACGACTTTCCGTCCAGTGTAATTTTGGATTTTCTGACCCGAAAGGTCACCTCGTTTCGCTGATCCTGACCCAAATCGATTTTTTTACGAGGGATGATAAGGCTGACAGAGGTACTGGAGCCCGGAGTCAGCTCAGGGATTTCGATCAGCTTGGCCAAACGGGACTGGTAAATCGACTGGCCGGTATCCTGATCGTCAATTTTCAGCCAATAACGTTCATCGCCGATAAACAAAGGCGCATCCGGCGTTCTGCTTTTATCGGTTTCGGATAAAATACGAACAGCCCGCTGGGCGGTGGATTCCAGTTCAGAATCAATAATCCGTAACGGTTGTTCCATCATCTCCCACAATATGATGCCGGAAAATATCAAGCTGGCCACAAAACCGGCTGCAGTGATCAAGAGGGAAATTTTCTGTCGAACGGTCATTCGGCTTCATCCTTGATAATATAGCCTACACCGCGAATGGTCCGGATGATGATGCCGTGGCCCGAGTCTCCAATCTTTCGCCGCAGGTTTTTGATATGCACATCCATGAAATTGGACATGCTGAAGGGATCGAAAGCATCTCCCCAAACGTGCTCGGCCAGGCTGAAACGAGACACGGCCCGGTTCTTGTTGTAGAGGAGAAATTCCAGGATGGAGAATTCCCTGGCCGTCAGTTCAACGGACTGGACTCCCTTGGTCACTTTGCGACTGACGGTATCGAGCCGCAGATCTTTGACCTGGAGCACCGACTCCGCCTGTCCTCCGGACCGTCTAAACAAGGCGCGGATGCGTGCCAACAGCTCGTCCAGTGAAAACGGTTTGGCCAGATAGTCGTCTGCGCCCAGGTCGAGCCCCTTGATCTTATCGCCGATTTCTCCCCTGGCGGTCAGCATGAGAACAGGCGTGGTCATGCCCGCCTGCCGAATTTCCCGCAGGACGGATAACCCGTCCTTCTTTGGCAGCATGATATCCAGAATGATCAGATCGTAAGGGGTCTCAAACAGCTTGTCCAAAGCCTCTTGACCATCCAACGCGGTTTCAACCATGTAACGCAGGTCTTCAAGTGCCTGCTCGAGCTGATCCAATAAGGTCTTCTCGTCATCGACAACTAGTATTCTCATTTCATCATGACCAAACAATCACTTTTGCTCAGATCGCATTTTTTCCGGAGCGGCATCCACCAGAAAGCATTTAATCAGAGCATTGCTATGGGTTTAAGATAAGGCAAGGCCAGAGGGAGAAGGCTGTAATACGCCGACGACCGATAACACAGCCCCAAGCCTTTATATTAAATCCTATATTTGCCATAACAACAACACCCTGCCCGACCAGTCCACCCGGTCTTGGTCACGGCTGACCTGAAATTCGCTGTCTTTCCGATCGACCAGCTTCATAGCGAATCGATTGCGGAACTCCTGCTCGAATGCGCCCAGGGAGCGGTCATACTCGCCCGTGTCTCTTGCCGTGAAGATCAGGCCGGCCATGGAACGTTTATTTTGAACCTCAATCGTTCCTACGAGAAGGCGGGCTTCGTTTGCCAGGATTTTCACATCAGTGGGCCACATGCGCAAAACCCACAGTTGGCTGCCGGCCTTACGGACAAGACGCAGGCGATCGATCCGGCCATCATGAAGACGTGGCAATACAGGCAGTTTTTCAATCGGCGTGTCCGGGGAAAGCATTTCAAGGAAACTCTTCAAGTTAAACGACTGCGGGGTCTGCCATCCTCTGTTTAAAAGATATTGGGCCAGCTCTTCGGGTGCTCCGGCCCACTGGATGGTGAGGGGTTGTTCCCTTTCTCCCGCCATATCAATCCGCCAGGCGGGAAGGTCGCGCCAGCCATCGGCCAGCCATGTCACCAGCGGCATGGCTTGTAGATTGTGTCGGGGAGCGTAAAACGCGAGGTCCTTTTCGTGGTGCCGGCTCACATGCCAAGCGCCGGCAACCACAATGACGAGTACGGTGGCAAGCCCGAGCAAGCGCCGGGGCAGGCCTTGATCGGGGTTTTTCAGGTAGGCGATTCCAAGCAGCGCAACCCAGCTTGCGCCTATGAAAAATCCGCCCAGGACATCGGAAAGCCAGTGGGCGCCCAGGTAAAGGCGGGAGATCGCGATGATAAAAGAGATCAGAAAGACGCTTACAAATAATCCCCAACGTAATGTACCCGAAAGGCCCCTGGCAAGTAAGATGGCGAGAAATCCATAAAGGACGACACTCATGGTTGTGTGGCCGCTCGGAAATCCATAGGCCGAGGCCCCATGGTAAAGGGCAATGGGCCGAGGAGAATGGATCAACCATTTCAGCAATTGAACACCCGCTAAGCCAACGAGTGCGGTCACTGCCCAATAGCCTGCAGCACGGTAACAACGTTTGCCAAGAAGCACGAGCAGAACCGCGCCGGACAGGCAAATATTGACAAAAGAATCACCGAGTTCCGTTATGGCTACGAAGATGCGGTCCGACCAGGAGTTTCGAAGAGACTGAAAAAAGTTGTAGACGGCCTGATCGGCCAACACCAGTGGGTCTTTGGCCAGAACATCCTGCATGACACCCAAGAATCCCCATCCGGCCACAAAAAGCGTCAGGGCTAGAAATGCAAGAAAGAATTCCTCCCCCTGTTGGCGGAGAAAGAAATAAGAGAGAAAACGTTTTACAGGAAACATTATCCAATGGGTAGGCGTGTCCACGGCGAGCCAGTCTTTCAATGCCGCAAGCCAGATCGGACCGCGATGGCCCACCAGTACTACAAGCTTGCGGCCAAGCCAGACGAAAAGCCAGGAAGCGGCCAGGATAAGAAGGATGAGCATGGCCAGGCGCGTGCTGACCGCTCCGGCCACTGCCAGCGAGGTCCCGAAAAAAACGCCCGGCAGGATGTAAACCAGGGCCCAGACAATGGCAGAGAGCACGTTGACGATGCTGAAATGCAGCGGACCCATGCCCAGCATTCCGGCCACAACCGGGATGACCGGGCGTACCGGGCCGACAAAACGTCCGAACAGGACACTTTTGCCGCCATGGCGGTGAAAAAAGGTCTCTCCTCTTTTCAACATGCCGGGGTAGAGGGAAAACGGCCAGATCCGCCGCAGCTCCTCCCGGTAGTGGTGACCCAGCCAGTAGCTGATGCCGTCTCCGGCGATAGCCCCGGCCGCGGCCAACAGCAGTACGGGCTTGAGCCCCAAGCTGCCCGTTGCCACAATCGCCCCGACACCGAACATGATCACCGTGCCGGGAACAATCAAACCGACCAGGGCCAGGGATTCGGACAGGGAGATCAGAAAGATCGCTCCGTAAGCCAGGGCGGGATGGTGGGTAATAAAAGCCAGCAATGCTTTTATGTAAATCATAGAGGCTACCCTATCCTTGTGCCATGACTTTTCTACCGGACGAAACGGCCCATCAATTGATCGCTGAACAAGATCAGTTTCGCGTTCAATGGGTTAACGTGTCCCGCAACCGGCGTATCAACCCAGCGCTTTCATTTCACATATTCAGGCAAAAAACCAATGCCGCCCAATGTCCGCCAAACCCTATTTGGCGGAAACTTTTTTGCGCATTTATGCACCCTTAATGCGAGCCAGGGTTTTGTAAACCAGCGGCAACACCGTAATGACAAGCGGTGTCTGCACCAACAGACCGGAAATGATGGCCACGGCCAAGGGCTGTTGCATCTGTGACCCCTGCCCCATGGCGAGTGCCAACGGCAGCAGTGCTAAAATGGCCGCGAGCGTCGTCATGGTAATCGGGCGCAAGCGGTTGACCCCGGCCTGGACCAGCGCCTGGCCCTTGTCGAGCCCTTGACGCACCAAATCGTGGTACTCGGAGAAGTAGAATATCGACACCTCGGTCACGATACCGACAATCATGGTCATGCCCATCATGGCAGTGATGTTCAGCTCGATACCGGTAATCCACAGGCCGATGAACACCGTTCCAGTGGCCAGCAGCGGCATAGCGAGAATGGCCGCGGCGGCAGCGAACTCCTCGTAAAGGAACAAGAGGAGGAGGAAGACCAATCCCAGAGCTGCTGCAAATACTGCAAGCAGTCCCCGGAAGGCGATCTGCTGCTGCTGGTACAAACCGCCGAGTTCATAGTAGACTGTTTTGGGCAACAGGCCCTGCTGGGCAAGTGTCCGTTTTACATCGCGGATGGTGGACCCCATGTCGCGACCACTGATGCGACCGGTCACAGCGATCATGCGCTTGAGGTTTTCACGGGTGATCTGCGGCTGGCCGATAATCGTGTCGATATCTGCGATCCGTTTCAGCGGGTACAGGTGGCCATCGGGCGCACGCAGTTGCATTTTTTCGAGATCGGCGACACTGCCGCGCACCAGGCCCGGGGTCCAGACCCGCACGCCGACCAGCTTGACGCCTTCCTGGACCTGGGTGGTGACGACGCCACTCAGCCAGGCTTGCAGTTTCTCGGTAACATTGGCTGGATCCACACCCTCCAGGGCCGCTTTTTTACGGTCCACACGTATGGCGAGGGCGTCACCGGCCAAGACGATACCATTTTTAACATCGACCACCCCGGAAATACCCTTGATCGCGCCGGCCACTTTGGGTGCGACCTTCATCAGCTCATTGAAATTGTCGCCGTACAACTTCACCTCGATCGGCTGAGGCACGGCTGTAAGGTCACCAATCAGGTCTTCCATGAGCAGGACCAGGTCAATTTCCAACCCGGGCACTTTCTGCTCAATCTCGGCGCGAATCTCGTCCATCACCTGGCCAATGGGGGGTCTTGGCATGGTTTTAAGCCGCACAAAGAAGTCACCTTCATTGGATTCATGCAGGCTGCCGCCCAGGCCGCCGCCGGTTCGCTTGGAGTAGGTCTCAACCGCGGGGTTGGCGTTAAGAATCCCTTCAATCAGATTCACCAGCCGGTCGGTTTCGGTCAGAGAGGTGCCGGGAGGGGATAAAAAATCAAGTACGAAGCCGCCTTCGTCCATATGGGGCATAAATCCGGAACCGACCTGCTTATAGGCGAAATAGGCCGCTAAGATAAAGGGCACGATCACCAGCAAAATGAACACAGGACGCCGCACCAGCCGCTGCATCAGCCGCTGATAGCCCTGCTGAATTCGATGGAATATCGGTCCACTGTCTTCTCTGTCGGCGTCTTTCCGGTTAAGCAAGTGTTCGGATAGCAGCGGCACCGCCAACCAGGCCAGCAAATAAGACACCGCCAGAGAACTGGCCATGGTCAATGACAGCGCCTTGAAAAAGGCGCCGGTCACACCGGAGAGGAAGGCCAGGGGGGCAAAAATAATAATCGTGGCCATGGAGGAGCCGGTCAATGGTTTGCTGAATTCGATGGCAGCCTCGCGAATGGACAGAACGATAACGCTCTCGCGGGCCTTGTATTCACGAAGACGGCGAACGATATGTTCGATCATGACAATGGCATCGTCCACGATCAGCGCCACAGCCGCGGCCATGCCGCCGAGGGTCATGATATTGAAGCTGTCACCAAGGACATACAGCAACAGCACGGTGATAGCCAGGGCCGCGGGCACAGTGAGCATCGCCACCAGGGTGATCTTTACACTGCGCAGAAAAGCGAACAGGACCAGCGCCGCCAGCAGCACGCCGATCAGAATCGCATCGCGAACGCTGGCGGCAGAGTCGGTCACCAGTTGACTCTGGTCATACCAGTTGGCGATGGCGATATCTTTCGGAAGTTTGTGGCGGTATGCGGTCAGACGAGCCTGAACATCCTTTACGATCTGCACGGTATTTGCGTTGGGCTGCTGATAAACATTGACGAGCACGGCCTGTTTACCGTCCGCCGACACTTTCAGCCATTCGGGTTTCTCGGACGCATACACCCGCGCGATATCTTCCAACCGCACAAAACCGTCTTCGCCACTGCGCAGAATCGTGTTGCGGATGTCCTTCAGGTTACGGATACGGGTGTCCGACATCGCAAGGTAAAGCTTGTAGTGATCCTCCATTCTGCCCACCGCCTGCAGCACGTTGGTTGCGCTTAGAGCACTTGCTACATCCGTGAAGGCTAGCCCGTAAGCGTCTAATTTTACAGGGTCCACTTCGACCCGGTATTCCATTGTTTTGCCGCCCATGATGTTCACCTGGGCAATCCCGTTGATGGCTGAAAGCAGCGGTACCAATTGTTGTTCGCCGATGTCGCGCAAGTCCACCTGGGTGAGGGTGTCGGATGTCAAGCTATAAGCAGCCATCGGGAAAACGGTAGGGTCCATGCGGCGGGCTGTGAACGCGGTGCCGGCCGGCAGGCTCGGTAAAATCTGGTTGATTGACGATTCAACCTGCAGCAGGGCGGCACCCATGTCACTGCCCCAGACAAAATTGACCGAGATCTCGGCGCTGCCGCGGGTGCTGGTCGACCGGATCGATGCCACGCCGGGTATGGGTCTGACCGCCTGTTCAATCTCACGCGTTACCGCAATGACCATCTGGTCGGCCGGCCGATCTCCGGCATCCACATTGATGGCGATACGCGGAAAATTTACTCGCGGAAACAGGGAAACCGGCAGGTGGAACGCGGTCAGCACTCCGGCAACGGCGAAGAACATGAACAATGACAGTATAGAGCGCCGATGTGCCGCCGCCCAATGTGAGACATCCATTTACCTGCCCTCCCGCACCGGCATACCATCCTTGAGCTCGTAGTTTCCTACGCTGACGACGCTCTCATCCGGATTCAGACCGCTGGTGATCTCGATCCACTGGTCGCTCTCCAATCCGGTTGTGACGCCAACGCGCTGCCCCTTGCCGCCGACAACGCGAAACACATATGCGCCCTGTTCATCCTGCAAGACCGCACTGCGTGGTACGGTCATGCCGGTGTGTGCATTCAGTTGGATATCGGCAATCAGATAGCTGCCCAATACCAGTTGGTCGGTCTGATCGGCCGGTATGGGGACCAGTGCATCCACTAGGTGGGTCGCCGGATTGATCATCGCGTGGATCTCACGCAGTTGACTGTCTGCCTTGTAATCTGGAACGAACACTGAACGAATCCTCACAGGAGTGCCGGGTTCAAGCAAGCGGATGTCTTCCGGTTCTACACCAAGCACGGCAACGAGTTGGTTGCCGATGGCAATCTCCAAGACGGCGGCGCCCGCCTGTAGCCGGTCACCCTGCTTTACCCTGAGCTGAGTGATGATCCCGGCGGTGGGAGCGGACATTATATCCCTTGTCTTGTTCTGTCCCTGCGCCTTAAGGGCCTGCAGGCCGGCCTGAGCATCTTGCAAAGCATTTCGCGCGGCTTCCACCTGCGCGTTGGTGGCCAGTTGTTCTTTTAAGAGGCGCTGCTGACGGGTCAGTTCACTCTGTGCATAATCCACCGCACCGCGCGTCTTCAGATATTCCATGTGTGCGCCCGGCGATGTGGTCAGCTCCAAAAGGGTCTGGCCGAGTTTTACCCGCTGACCGGGGCGCACCGCCACACGGGTGATCAGCGCGTCATGCAAGAGGGAAATGGTCTGCACGGTGTCGGGATCAGCCTGCACCTGTCCATACACCGTCAGGGATTCACTGATCGGTTGTTGCACGACTTTGGCCTGTTGGATCAATACGGAGGGATCCTGTGCCCACACCCTCGTGCAGGCGATCACCAGCACCAAGGCACAGATGGACCTTGTTTGTTTCATCATTGCTTGCCTCCTTCTGAATCCGCAGCGGTCCGAGGCGTGCCATCTCCAGGCATTGCCAGCAGAGTTTGTAGGGCGATGAGATTGTTCCTCTGTGTCTGATCCAGTCTAATCTGCTCCAGGCGCTTGTTGACCCAGGTATTTTCCATATTCAGGAAGGTCAAGGCGTCGATATCGCCGTTCCGGTATGCTTCGCGCCCACGGTCGACCAGTTCTTCCAAAGTCGGCAGGTATTCATTTAGCTGCTTTTGCTGTGCCGCGACGATTCCCTGCAAACGGATGAGCCTGTCGACATCCACCATGGCCTGATCGAGACGCGCCTGATATTCCTCGCGCAGTTGCTCGCGCGTCGCTCTTTCGACAGCGATCGCACCCCTGTTGCCCGAGAACAAGGGTAGATTAAGACCAATATTGAAACCGGTCGTGTACACGTTACTCGTATCCCGTGCACGGGTAATACCAATGCTGAGCGAGGGAAACTGCGACAGGATGGCTGCGCGCACATTGGCCTCCTGGCTGCGATAGCCGGCTTGCAACGCCAACATGTCTGGGCGGCGTTGTGGCAGGGTTTGTAGGTTCCGGCTCAGTTCCTGGACCATCGGCAGCATGGGGAGGGGAGGCAGTCGTATCTCCAACGGTGCATCGGGAGCCAGACCGATCATCAGGTTTAATTCGTGGCGGGTATCGTTGCTGGATTGCTCCAGTTGATTGATTTGACTCAGTGTATCAAGCAGGGCGGTCAGATCGGTGCCGGCCACCCCCAAAGTGAGATCGCCCCGCGTCACGGCCTTGCGCGAACGCTGGTAGCGTTTTTGGTAGAGGTCTTTCATTTCCTGCAGCAGGGCGAATTGCTGGCGTTCAC
>Ga0210085_1000341_pt1 | contig 20396 bp, 18 predicted proteins | sample China_Galinas_PW_5_FD_184866 | JGI IMG/M metagenome (GOLD analysis project Ga0210085, IMG submission 184866) | Wetland microbial communities from San Francisco Bay, California, USA, that impact long-term carbon sequestration - China_Galinas_PWC_D1... | ecosystem: Environmental > Aquatic > Marine... | reverse complement strand
GCGATTCAGGGCATCGAGCCGGGCTGCCATGGCACGTGCACCGGCCTCGTTGTCCGCCAGCAGACATTCGATACCGAGCGACATATCCTCCAGTCGCCCGGCGGCATTCAGGCGCGGGCCAATAACAAAGCCGAGGTCGGCCGACACGGTGCGTGCCGGTACCCTGCCGCCGACCTCGAGCAGTGCCCGTATGCCCGGCAGGCAACGACCGGCGCGAATGCGCTGCAATCCTTGCTGCACCAGCAGCCGATTGTTGCGGTCAAGCGGCACCACGTCGGCCACTGTCCCCAAGGCAACCAGATCCAGCAACTGGCCCAGGTTCGGTTCGGAAAGTCCCCGCCGGGCGAACCAGCCCCGGGCGCGCAACCCGGCCCGCAACGCCAGCATGACATAAAAGGCCACCCCGACGCCTGCGAGGTGTCTGCCGGGGAACCCTTCACCGTAAAGACCGGGATTGACGATGGCGTTCGCGGATGGCAATTTTTCTCCGGGCAGGTGGTGATCCGTGATCAGCACCCGGATGCCGCGGTCTTGTGCAGCCGCGACACCCGCCAGGCTGGAGATGCCGTTATCCACGGTGATGAGAAGATCCGGTTGCCGTGTCGCGGCGACTGCGACGATCTCGGGGGTCAGTCCGTAACCGTATTCGAAGCGGTTGGGAACGAGATAATCCACCTGTGTCGCACCCATGCCGCGCAGGGCGCGCAGACACAGGGCGCAGCTGGTCGCACCATCGGCGTCAAAGTCGCCGACCACAATCATCCGCCAGTTTGACTCGACAGCTTCTACCAGCAGATCGACGGCCTGCTGCAGGCCGCCCAGGCGATCCGGCGGCAGCAAGCTGTCCAGCGAGTAATCCAGATCACCTGAGGATTCGATGGCACGCGCCGCATACACCCGTTTCAGGACCGCCGGCATTCCCGGTGGCAACCGGTCCGGATCCGTGGTCAGCGGACGGGCAAGTATGTGTTTAGACATGACCGCAGTGCCAGGCCAGTGGCCGGTCGGGCTTCCAGAAACGCCGCAAATGCCTCCGGGTGATCTGGTAACGTCTGTCGCCGACTATATAGATATCCAGGTGATCGATACGCCCCTGCATGAGCAGATCCAGCAACGGTTTGAACCAGGTCCGCTCCAGCTGCCTGACCTCGTCAGACCAGGCTTCCACCTCGCCATAGCGCCAGGGACGCTCCAGAGCGTCCAGCCAGACCAACTGGAGCTCGCGTTGTGATTCCACCATGAGCTCAACGGCATTGCCGGGAATGTCACGACAGGGGATCCCTCCCAGCTGTGCGAAGCCGCGCAACTGCGGATGACTGGCAATCACCCGGCTGACCGTGGTCGAAATCCGTTCTGGCAGGTACCCGCCGCCCCATGGCCAGATGCTGTTGACGGCGGGTTCACCGCGCTGCTCCCGCGCCAGATTGACCGGGTGATCATGGAACAGCATCTGCACTTCATTGAGGAAGGTATGCCAGGTCGCAGCGTCCCTGCCTCGTGGCAGACCGTCGCTGATATCCCGGCCGGCCAGATCCATGGGCGCCACCGAGTCAAACTCCGGTGCTTCGTTAAGGATCAGATACCAGCGCTGCGGCAACGGAGCATGCAGCTGCCAGCCCTCCCGACTGTAATACTCGTTGAACGTAGCCACCAGATCATGCGCTTCCTGTGCATTCAGGTTGAATGTCGTGCTGTCGAACAGGCGCAGGCTAGCCTGGTCAGCACGCAGATGAACGGGGTCGGCGCGCATGATAAAACTCGTTGTCCATTCTCCGGTGTCGGCCAGCCAGGTCAGCGGGGCGACGGCAAGTTGATCGTCGGGCAAACGGAAGTATGCGGCCAGCGTGCTCTCCAGGTCGGAGACAGGCTGTTCCACGAGCCGGGCGCGTGACAGCAACCGCTCGAGCGCCGGGAGGGTCGTCGGAAAATAACCGCTGGCAGGTGTATCGAGGGAGGGTCCGCAAAGACCCGGAATCACCAGCACCAGGTGGAAGGGATCTTCAGTCAAGATGCCGGCGAATGGTGGACAGCTATCCAGGACAACGGCGCACGAGAACCGCTGCAAAAGACTGCGGGTTCATCAGACTACGGGGCCATATGATCGAGAATCGCCCGCTTCACCGACTCGAGATTGGCGTCCACCGTCAACATACCGCCTTCACATTGCCTGATGGCCGTATCCGGGTCCTTGAGTCCGTGTCCGGTCAGGGTGCAGACCACGCTGCTGCCCTCCGGAATCCGGCCCGAGCGGATATCCCGCAAAGCCCCGGCGATAGAGATGGCGGAGGCCGGCTCGCAGAAGACCCCTTCGCGCGAGGTAAGCAGTTTCTGGGCGGCGAGGATTTCCTCGTCGCTGCATTCGTCAAACCAGCCGCCGGATTCCTCCTTTACCTTCCAGGCGCCTTCCCACGACTGCGGGTGACCGATGCGAATGGCGGTGGCCACGGTTTCCGGGTGATCGACCATCTCACCGCGCATAAACGGCGCCGCCCCGGAAGCCTGATACCCGACCATGACCGGGCGTGCGTCGGTCACCCCGCGACCGGCATAATGACACGCTCCCGCACAATACTTGCAGGCGGCCGTGACCACACCGTTGCCCTTGTGGGAATACTCGCAATAACCGATCCAGTGCGCAGTGATATTGCCGGCATTACCGACCGGCAGACAGTGATAGTCCGGAGCGCGTCCCAGCTCATCGACGATTTCGAAGGCAGCGGTCTTCTGCCCCTGCAGGCGATAGGGATTGATGGAATTCACGATAGTCACCGGAGCATGATCGGCCACCTCCTTGACCAGGCGCATGCCGTCATCGAAATTGCCGCGGATCTGGATCACCACCGCCCCGTGGATCATGGCCTGCGCCAGTTTGCCGAGCGCGATCTTGCCTTCCGGGATGATCACGAAGGCGGCAATGCCGGCGCGGGCGGCATAGGCGGCGGCCGACGCCGAGGTATTGCCGGTTGAGGCGCATAGCACGGCGCGGCTGCCCTCCTCGACGGCCCGGGTCACGGCCATGCTCATGCCGCGATCCTTGAACGAACAGGTCGGGTTGAGCCCTTCGTATTTGACGTAGAACTCGACTTCCCTGCCGATCTCGCCCGGGATATTTTCCAGCCTGATCAGCGGGGTGTTGCCTTCGCCGAGGCTGATGATGCGGGTGCTGTCGCTGACCGGCAGGCGGTCGCGGTAGTGTTCGATCAAACCTGTATAGCGTAACCCGGTAGGCATGAGTTGATTCCTTACTGACTATTGAGGATGACGAAATGGATGGCTCTGCATGAAGTTTTCAGCTGCGTTTGAATGGCCTCAGTATGTACCGGTACGCTTTATAAATTTTGTAACACTCATTAAGAAAGCTCATTGAATAGTGTTCATCCATCAACACCATTTTCACCGCGAAGCCGCAATGGACGCAAAGAAATTCTTGAACGAAAACAATTGAACACTTTGCGCTCTTTCGGAAACTGCTCCATGCATCGCCTCAAGCGCCTACTTTTGGTGCTCTAACTCCTGAATGGCCCAGACCAGTCTCTCGACCGGTTCCCGGTCTCACCTTCTCCATGCAGTCGTGCGGCTTTGCGGTAAGTTTACTACTTTATGATGGACACTAATCAGATGTCTCGGTAACAGGGCCAACATTAGTCGCAGTTCAGGTGTTCGAGACGAATGCGGGTAATCTTGCCGTGGATGGTGCCCAGCGCCTCGATCTGCCGAATGGCCTCGTTCATCTGTCGCTCCCTGATGGCGTGTGTCAGGATAATGATCGGCACCTCGACGGCATGCGGCAGGGGTTCCTTCTGCAGAATGGCCTCGATACTGATACCGGATTCACCCAGTATGCGCGTCACCTCCGCCAGCACACCCGGTTTGTCCGTCGCCAGCATGCGCAGATAGTAGGCCGTTTGCACCTCTTCCATTGGCAATATAGGGACGTTCGACAGGGCGCCAGGCTGGAACGCCAGATGCGGCACCCGGTTCTCCGGGTCGGCCGTCAGGGTTCGCACCACATCGATAATGTCCGCGACCACGGCGGAGGCAGTCGGTTCCGAACCCGCACCGGCCCCGTAATAGAGCGTCGCTCCCACGGCGTCGGCTTTCACCAGCACGGCGTTCATGACACCGTCTACGTTGGCAATCAGACGGCGTTGGGGAATCAGTGTGGGATGCACGCGCAGCTCGATGCCGTCACCGGTTCGGCGGGCAAAGCCGAGGTGCTTGATGCGGTAGCCGAATTCGGCGGCATAGCTGACGTCATCGCGGGTGATATGGCTGATGCCTTCCGTGTAGACCTTGTCGAACTGTAGCGGTATGCCAAAGGCGATGGAGGCCAGTATGGTCAGTTTGTGCGCCGCGTCGATGCCCTCGATATCGAAGGTCGGATCGGCCTCGGCGTAACCGAGCTGCTGTGCCTCTTTGAGCACCTCCTCGAAGTCGCGGCCCTTGTCGCGCATCTCGGTCAGGATGAAGTTCCCCGTGCCATTGATGATGCCGGTGAGCCATTCGATCTTGTTGGCCGCCAGACCCTCGCGTATCGCCTTGATGATCGGGATACCTCCGGCCACGGCCGCTTCGAAAGCGACCATCACGCCTTTCTCCTGGGCGGCGGCGAAGATCTCGTTACCGTGCCTTGCGATCAGGGCCTTGTTCGCCGTAACCACGTGTTTGCCGTTGGCAATGGCTCTCAGCACCAGTTCGCGCGCCGGTTCGTAACCGCCGATCAGCTCGACGATGATATCGACATCCGGGTTGTCCACCACGGCGAAGGCGTCATCGGTAACCGCTACATCGGCGATTCCCGGCAAGTCATCCGGATTGTACTCGCGCGCGGCGGCATAACCGATCCGGATGCCGCGCCCCGCACGACGCATGATTTCGCCGGCATTACGGTTCAGCACCCTGAAGGTGCCTCCACCCACGGTCCCCAGACCAAGCAGGCCAACATTGACCGGATTCAAGTATCTACCCTCCCGAGAGACGCGCCTGTTTCCAGGTCATTGCGGAACATGTCCCGTATGCCCCTTATCGCCTGGCGTGTCCGATGTTTGTTTTCGATAAGACTGAAACGCACGTGGTCATCGCCGTACGACCCGAAGCCGACACCCGGCGAGACAGCGACCCGGGCATCGGCCAGCAGTTTCTTGGAGAACTCGAGTGAACCCATTTCACGGTAGGGTTCCGGGATCGGCGCCCACACGAACATGGTCGCTTTCGGTTTCGTGACCGACCAGCCGATGGAGTTCAGTCCTTCACAAAGCACATCGCGGCGCTCGCGGTAATTCTCGGCAATTTCCCTTACGCAGTCCTGCGGACCGTCCAGCGCAGTGATCGCCGCCACCTGGATGGGGGTGAACATGCCGTAATCCAGATACGACTTGATGCGCGACAGCGCCGCGACCAGCGTCTGGTTGCCACACATGAAACCCACCCGCCAGCCCGGCATGTTGTAGCTCTTGGACAACGAGAAGAACTCCACGGCGACATCCATCGCACCGCTGACCTGCAGGATGGAAGGCGCCCGGTAGCCGTCGTACACCAGATCGGCATACGCCAGATCCTGTACCACCCAGATTTCATGTTCGCGCGCGATCGAGACCACTTTCTCGTAAAATTCCAGGTCCACGCACTGGGTCGTCGGGTTGGCGGGGAAGTTGAGGACCAGCATCTTCGGACGCGGCCAGGAGTCCTTGATAGCCTTTTCCAGTTCGGCGAAGAAATCCACGTCCGCTTTTAAAGGAACATGGCGGATATCGGCGCCGGCGATGACGCAGCCATAGGGGTGGATGGGATAGGCCGGGTTCGGAACCAGCACGGCATCGCCCGGACCAAGTGTTGCCAGCGCCAGATGCGCCAGTCCTTCCTTCGAGCCGATGGTAATAATAGCCTGCCGCTCGGGGTCGAGGTCCACGTCATACCGGCGCCCGTACCAGTTGGCAATGGCCTTGCGCAGACGCGGAATACCCTTGGAAAGCGAGTAACGGTGGGTATCGCCCCGCTGCGCCGCCTCGACCAGCTTGTCCACGATATGCCGTGGAGTCGGCTGGTCGGGATTGCCCATGCCGAAATCGATGATGTCTTCGCCGCGCGCACGCGCGGCCGCCTTCAACTCATTAACGATGTTAAAGACATACGGCGGCAGGCGTTTGATACGGGAGAATTCGTCAATCAAGGTGATAACCGGCTTTCTGGAGTGAATCCGAGGTTGTTGGAGTAACTATTTATGACGGCTAACGTTACTGAAAAGTGTTCCGGGAAACAAGTGGCACGCGTTCCGGGATACGCCGCCGGTCATGGCCATTCCGATGGCCCGTCATATCCCCGAACGACAAGGGTGCTTGTTCAGTGTCCGGAGCCCCGGTATCGTTCACCTCATGCGTTTCGCCCAGGACAATCTGACTGGCAACATCATACGCGGCTATGCACCAGGCCAGGTCACGATAAATAACGAGGTCATCGTCACCAGCGTAATCGTCACACCGGACCGGATTGTTCGTGACTGGCTGCCCCACGCCTTCGGTGACCTGGAACCGCGGCATATCGCACGACTGGAGGAACTGCAGCCGGAAATCATCGTCTTGGGGACCGGTCCTCGTCTGCGGTTCCCGGACGCCGAATTCACCGCCGGATTCCTGTCACAGGGCATCGGGGTTGAAGTCATGGATACGACTGCGGCCTGCCGCACCTACAATATCCTGCTCTCGGAGGGCCGCCGGGTGGTCGCCGCGCTGTTGATGGCCTGAACAGTGGTTATCCGCAGGGAACTATATTCACCGCAAAGACGCAAAGATCGCAAAGGAATTCTTTAGCAATAATCAGGTTCAGGTATCCCTGAACAAGAGATCACCGCGAAAACGGTAATAACGGGCTTATGCAGAACTTAGCTGAAATACTTTGCGTCTTTGCGTCTTTGCCTCTTTGCGTTGAAAACGGATTTATGGGCTAACGTTAGTCATGATGTATCCTGACCCTGGCGGGTAATCCGTATCCTGCAGGGATGAGCTATTTCAGCAGGGCATCCATCGAGAAACCGTCGGCTTCGAGGATTTTCCTCAACCGCCGCAGCGCATCCATCTGAATCTGCCGGACCCGTTCGCGTGTCACGCCGATTTCCTCACCCACCTCCTCCAGGGTCGAAACCGGATGGCCGTGCAAACCGAAACGACGCTCCACGACCTCACGCTGCTTTTCATTCAGCTGACCGAGCCATTGTTCGATATTGGTCTGAACATCGTTCTCCTGCAAGGTTTCCACGGGGTCATGGGCGCCGTCGTCCGGTATCGTCTCGAGGAGCGTCCTCGAGGAATCGTGCATGATATTGGTGTCGGTTGATGCGGTCCGCTCGTTCAGTCCGAGCATATGTTCGACGTCCTCGATCGGCTTGTCGAGCAACGCGGCGATTTCCTCCGCGCTGGGATCATGATCGAGTTGCTGCGCCAGTTTGCGCGCCACCCGGAGATAGAGATTAATCTCCTTAACGACATGGATAGGCAGGCGAATGGTGCGGCTCTGGTTCATGATCGCCCGTTCTATGGTCTGCCTGATCCACCAGGTGGCGTAGGTGGAAAAGCGGAAGCCGCGTTCAGGATCAAACTTCTCCACGGCCCGTATCAGCCCCAGGTTGCCCTCTTCGATCAGGTCAAGCAGCACCAGGCCCCGGTTCATGTAACGCCGCGCAATCTTGACAACCAGGCGCAGATTGCTTTCGATCATGCGCTGGCGTGCGGGCTCATTGCCTTTCTGGGCCAGTCGTGCGAAATAGACCTCCTCCTCCGCCGTCAACAGCGGCGAGGCGCCGATCTCGCTGAGATACAGGCGGGTTGGATCGTGATTGTCCTCACGGGAAGGGGTAATGCGTTTCGCGGGCCGGGGCTTCACAGACTCGCTCTCGCTGGTTACCTGCGAGTCCTTTTCTGCACTTCTCTCCTTTTCCATGAGGTCAGGTTCATGCGCAGGCTTGGTGTCTTTCTTGTGCTTCGGATCCTTGCGATGATCAACCACTGGTCTGCTCCACCGATCGTATCATTCAAGGCCGGGGATCAGCCGTGCGGCAAGTAGCGCAGGGGATTCACCGGCTTGCCGTCCTGGCGGATTTCGAAATAAAGTCGGGTACTGCTGGTCCCGCTGCTGCCCATTTTCGCAATGACCTGTCCGGCTTTCACATAGTCACCTTCCGCGACGAGTAATTCGCTATTATGCCCGTACGCGCTCAATAAACTGTCATTGTGTTTTATGATGATAAGGCGTCCGTATCCAACAAGTCCACTTCCGGAGTACACCACCTTGCCGGCCGCCGCCGACATGATCGGCTGCCCGGCCTCCCCCCCGATATCGATACCCTTCTTGCCATTCGCTTCCGGCATATAGCCGCGCAACAGCGGACCGGTGGTAGGCCACACCCAGTGGGAAACGATCGACGGCAGCGCCGACTCTGGCGTTGCCTCCGGTTTCGGAGCCCGGGCGGGAACCGGGGCCGAAACCGGTTCGGGTCGGGATATGGGGGCGGGAGACGCGATTGCGGCCGGCGCAGGCTTCGGGGTGGAAACCGGCCTGGTCATGGGAGACGGCGCCGGCGGGACGAGGCGCAGGGACTGGCCGACATAAATCGTATAGGGCGAACGAATGCCATTCATTTCGGCCAGCTGACGGAAGTTGAGTCTATTCTGCCAGGCAATCGAGTAAAGCGTGTCGCCGCGGCGAACACGATGATACCCGGGCTTCTCCACGGCAGCGGGGATAGCCATGGATGCCGGTTGCGTTCGCGGCGCCGCAACACGTGAGCCGACAGGGGCATTGACAGGCACACCGCTGCAGGCGGTGAGCAGGACCAGAAGAAAAACGACTCCGGACATGCAGACAGGCATAACCATCAGCGGAAATGCGGGTTGGCGGGAATCCCGGTAATCACCCTTATCACGACGGTGCACTGACACCCAGGGAACTGCGACACGATCATCTGGAAGCAACAATAACAGGCATCATCAGTTGATACCGTTCAGCAAGGGCACGAAAACAACCGGGTCGAGGGACACGCGCTCGATGCCCTCCTCGGTGCGGGTGATCAATGTCAGTGTCTGGGCGTCCCGTCCCCCTACGGGTATGACCAGCCTTCCTCCGTCAGGCGCCAGTTGTTCGAGCAGGGCCTCGGGAACGATTTCAGACCCCGCCGTGACGATGATCGCGTCATAGGGCGCGAAGTCCGGCAAGCCGACCATGCCATCACTGTGCGCGGCGCGGATATTGCGCAAGCCCAGCTGCCGGAACCGCTGCCTGGCCAGATTCACCAGTGGTTCGATGCGTTCCACCGTGTACACTTTCGGGACCAGCTGAGCGAGTACCGCGGCCTGATATCCGGAGCCGGTTCCCACCTCCAGCACACGCTGTGGCTGAACAGCGATGATCAGCTCCGTCATGGCGGCGACCACAAAGGGTTGGGAAATCGTCTGGTTATAACCGATCGGAAGCGCGGTATCCTCGTACGCCCGGCTGGCCAGGGCCTCATCGACGAACAAATGCCGGGGGGTCCTGCGGATAACATCGAGGACCGCGACGCTGCGAATGCCCTCGTCACGCAGACGCATGACCAGCCGGTCACGCGTGCGCTGCGATGTCATGCCGATACCATATGTCAGGGAAGTCACGTCAAACGGCTCTCTATGGGCTCCCCAGCCAGCTGCTGATACTGTCCAGCGCCGCGTAACGCGTCAGATCGACATCAATCGGTGTCAACGACACATAGCCGGTGCGCACCGCATGAAAGTCGGTTCCGGGGCCGGCATCCTGCTCCGGACCGGCAGGCCCCACCCAGTAAACGGTGCGTCCTCTCGGATCGAGCATCGGAACGACCGGCTCGGATTTGTGCCGATGCCCCAGCCGTGTCACCTGCATACCGGCCAGCTGGTCTAGTGGAACGTCCGGCACATTCACATTGAGGATTGTATCAGCCGGCAGTGAACGCGACAGCATGCGTTCCACAAGCTCCACGGCGACATGGGCCGCCGTCTCGTAATGCACGGGATTGTGGGAGGCAAGAGACATCGCAATGGCGGGCAAACCGAGGAAGCGACCTTCCATGGCAGCTGCAACGGTACCCGAATAGAGCACGTCATCGCCCATATTGGCGCCGGCGTTGATACCGGCAACGACCATATCCGGTTCCTTGTCGAGCAGTCCGGTTATGGCCAGGTGCACACAATCGGTGGGCGTTCCGTCCACACAGGTAAAACCGTTCTCTGCGCGAGTCGCCCGTACCGGCGCATCAAGTGTCAGGGAATTGCTGGCGCCACTGCGGTCACGGTCCGGCGCAACCACGGTGACGTTGGCGATTTTCCCCAGGGCGGCGGCAAGCACCCGGATGCCGGTCGACTGATAACCGTCGTCATTACTGATCAGAATCTCCATTCGTGCCGCACCGCGATCGCCAAGAGAGCTGCATCGTAACGAAAGCCGTACCGGAACACAAAGCAGGGCACCCCCCGGCAGGCTGCAGGCTTGCAAGCACTCGCCAAACTGGTTAGGGTTTCCGCAGTGGTTGAACCAGCCACTGCCGATGATCCCGAGCAGCACCGATATGTCCACGACAGGAAAACCGACCCCTGACGATATTGACCTGTTTCGCCGCAGTATCGGGCCGGTCAGAAAATTACGCAACGACAAGATCTCCCACACGACGAAGCGCCCCGCTCCCCGGCCACGCATCTCCCCGGCTGACCAGCAGGCACGCCCCCTGCCCGGTTTCCCGGAAGAGTTCTACGGCAGGGAGATCAGTGCGGGCGAGACACTGTATTTTGCACGAACGGGATTGCAACAGCGGCTGTTGCAACGCCTGCGCCGCGGGCAGCTGCCATGCGAGGCTGAACTCGACCTGCACGGCATGACCATAGCCGAGGCGCAGGTCGAAATGGCACGGTTCCTGTCATATTGCGGAGAGCGGGGAATACGCACGGTGCGCATCGTCCACGGCAAGGGATATGGTTCGCGGGAACAGGCGCCGGTGCTGAAGAGCCGCGTCAATCACTGGTTGCGCGAGCAGCAGGATGTACTCGCCTTCTGCTCCTCCCGCCGCGACCAGGGCGGCACCGGCGCCGTGAACGTCCTGCTGCGGTCACGCCGTTAACAGCCTGATTCACAGCAGAGTCGCGGAGAACTCAGTATTAACGATACCCGTTCATTCAGTATCCGCACGGCCTGTACACATTCAGTTTTGTTCCCCCCGGGTCGAACGGTAATGATTTCCTCTGTGTTCTTTGCGTCTCTGCGGTGATAAAACACCCTTACTGTCGATCGCCAGATCTAACCAGTTCGCGCAGCACGCTGGTCGCATAGGCGCCCGCCGGCAGGCTGAAGGACAGTTCCAGACAATCCGGTTCCGGCCATGACCAGGCCGGCGAGCCAATGAGAAGCCGCAAGGAACGGCGCTCCTGTTTCAGGCCCGCTTCGATGAGTCCCCGGCACCAGACCTCGTGGGGAGCCAGGCAATCGGTTTCCACCCGCAGCGCCTCCCCCGTGGCGGGACTTTCCCCCCGCCCGTACAGCGGACCGGTCGGATGCACATCACCCTCCCGTACCCGTCCGAGCAGGGTTTCATCCACCTGCTCGGCGATGAAGTAACTGTGCGTACCCACAAGTTGCAGCGCTTCACCGGGCAAGGGACGCTCCCAGCTGAACGACTCGACGCGGCGGGCCAGCACCTGATTGAACAGGAAAGCGCGCGCGGCGGACAACGCCAGACCACGCTGCTCCCGTGGCAGGCGCCCGGCAGAGTGACTGAAGAGCCTTTCGGCGGTGCGCAGATTGCTCCCGCCGCGCCCGAAGCGCTGCTCGCCGAAGTAATTCGGCACACCCCCGGCGGCGACGTCCCTCAAGCGCTGATCGAGCGACGGTCTGTCACCCGCGATGTCGCGAACACGAATGCGGAACGCATTGCCGCGCAGGGCGCCGCGGCGCAGCTTGCGATGATGCCGGGCGCTGCGCAGCAGGGTGATGTTTGCGGAATCGATGTGGCTCCATTCAGGCTCACCCCCGCCCGGCAGGTACACGGAGAACCATTGTTCGGTGACCGCGTTGCGGTCCTTCAGCCCGGCGTAGCTGACGTCCCGCCGAGTGACGCCGGCAAGGCGCGCCAGACTCCGGGCCACCTGTTCGGTATTCTCCTGTCGCTTGCGTATCAGTAACCAGGCATGTTCACCCTCCCCCGCGGGTTCAACCAGCGGAATTTCGTGAACCAGAAAATCCTCGGGTGTGCTGCGCAGACGACCGCTCGCCGGGGGGCTGCCCCAGGCGAAACCCAGGTCATGAATAGCGGTGTCGAGATCGGGGATCAAGCCAGCGGATGCCGGGTATCAGTCCTGCAGCAGGACGATCGCGAAGACGGCGATACCCTCGCCTCTCCCGGTAAAACCCATATGCTCGGTCGTGGTGGCCTTGATATTGACCCGCAAATGCTCCACTCCGAGATCGCCGCAAATAGTTTCCCGCATGGAGTCGGTATGGGGCGCCATGCGGGGTTCTTGCGCGACGATGGTGATATCCGCGTTGACGATCCGCAGCCCGGCACCGATCACGAGATCAACCACGCGGCGCAGCAGAATCCGGCTGTCGATATTGTCATAGGCGGAATCGTCCGGGGGGAAATGTCGGCCGATATCGCCCATGCCGGCGGCGCCCAGCAAGGCGTCACACAGTGCGTGCAGGACCACATCGCCATCGGAATGCGCTTCCAGACTCCTGGAATGGGGGATTTCAACACCGCCCAGCACCAGCCTGCCGCCCGGTTTGAAGGCATGGGCATCGAAACCCTGTCCGACTCTCATGAAGTCTCCTGCAGGTAAAATTCCGCCAGTGCCAGATCAGACGGCACGGTGATCTTGACGTTATCGGCATGACCACGGACTATGCAGGGACGGTACCCGGCCATTTCCATGGCGGCGGCCTCGTCGGTGACCAGCCTGTTTTGCGCGATTGCCTGTTCCAGCGCCGACTGCAGCAGACCCAGGCGGAACATCTGGGGCGTTTGCGCATGCCACAAGGACTGCCGGTCAACGGTCCCCTCGACGCGGCCGTCCCCACCGAGGCGCTTCATGGTGTCCGCGACCGGCACCCCCAGCAGCCCCCCGCAGACGTCATCGGTCAGAGTCTCGATCAGAGCGGCCACATCATCGACGCGCACGCAGGGACGCGCCGCGTCGTGGACCAGCACCCAGTCATGCGTATCCGCAAAGCTGTTCAGATGATGGACGGCATTCAGGACGCTGTGGCAGCGTTCGTCACCGCCGGCGACGCGCACCAGGTTTTTGTCCGAAAATCGCGGTGCAATCTCCGGCCAGTAGACGTCTTCGGAAGACAGCGCAAGCACCACGCCCTCGATGGGTTCGCAGGAAAACAGCGTGTTCAGGGTGTACTCCAGTACGGTGCTTCCCCGCAGCGGCAGGTATTGCTTGGGTATGTCGCTCGCCATGCGGCGACCACTGCCGGCAGCGGGGACGACGGCCCAGTATTTCGGAATAATTGCAGATGCCGCTGGCATGTCAGACACATCGAACAATAAGGTCATCCTGGGTCAGGACTATTCCACGATCTGGTAGAACGTTTCTCCCTGCTTGACCATACCCATGTCCTCCCGGGCGCGTTCCTCGATGGCATCCTGCCCCTGCTTGAGATCCAGCACCTGGGCGTTGAGCGCTTCATTGCGCTCGCGCAGACGCACATTTTCATCTTGCTGGGCCTCGACTTCCTGATGAACATTCCATAATTCCAGCAGCCCGCCGTCGCCCAGCCAGAGCCGGTATTGCAAATAAACCAGAAGGATGACCAGAAAGACAATCAGTTTCCTCATGGCATGGCGGGTGCAATGGTCAAACCATGGGACAGCCGGCCCATGCCCTCATCAGCCGCCGGCAAGATGTCTGAAGGCCGAACGACCGGCATAGCTCGCCGCATCACCCAGCTCGCTCTCGATGCGTATCAGCTGGTTGTACTTGGCCACCCGGTCCGTACGGGACAGTGACCCGGTCTTGATCTGGGTCGCCGACGTCGCCACGGCTACATCGGCAATGGTCACATCCTCGGTCTCGCCGGAGCGGTGCGATATGACCGCGCTGTAACCTGCGTCAGCCGCCATTTTTATCGCCGCCAGGGTTTCTGTCAGGGTCCCGATCTGGTTGAGTTTGATCAGGATCGAATTGGCGATGCCCTTTTCGATTCCTTCCTGGAGAATCCGGGTATTGGTAACGAACAGATCGTCACCGACCAGTTGCACCCGTTCGCCCAGCTTGTCAGTAAGTATCTTCCACCCGTCCCAGTCGCTTTCATCCATGGCGTCCTCGATGGAGATGATCGGGTACTGGTCAACCCAGTCGACGAGATAATCGGCAAATCCTGCAGCATCGAATTCCCGGCCTTCGGAGGCGAGCACGTAGCGGCCGTTTTCGTAGAACTCCGAACTCGCGACGTCCAGACCCAGGTAGATATCGCGGCCCGCCGTGAAGCCGGCCTTCCCGATCGCCTCGAGTATGACCTCGATGGCGGCCTCATTGGAGGGCAGATCCGGCGCAAAACCGCCTTCATCGCCCACGGCGGTATTGAGACCGCGCCCCTTGAGGACGCTCTTCAGGGCATGAAACACTTCGGCGCCGAAACGCACGGCTTCGCGCAGGCTGCCGGCGCCCACGGGCAGGATCATGAACTCCTGCAGGTCAACACTGTTGTCCGCGTGCGCGCCGCCATTGATGATGTTCATCATCGGCACCGGCATTTGCATGGGACCGCTCCCGCCGAGCAGCTGGTACAGGCCGATCGATTGCTTGCGCGCTATCGCCTGCGCGGTGGCCAGGGATGCGGCCAGAATGGCGTTGGCGCCCAGACGACCCTTGTTTTCCGTACCGTCGAGATCGATCAGCAGCTGGTCGATTCCGGCCTGATCTGCAGCATCCTGGTCCAGCAGCGCGGACCGGATCTCGCCGTTCACGTGGCCGACGGCTTTCAGCACGCCCTTCCCGCCGTAGCGTTTCCTGTCGCCGTCACGCAGCTCTACGGCTTCACGCGTGCCGGTCGAGGCGCCGGAAGGCACAGCAGCACGACCCACGGCGCCGCTGGCCAGCCTCACTTCAGCCTCTACCGTGGGATTCCCACGGGAGTCCAGTATTTCCCATCCGGCGACTTGCGTAATCTTCGACATTGTTTTCTCCGGTAATCCGTTATTCGCCATGTGCGGTTAGTGTTTATCCATATGAAAGAATTCACCGCAAAGAACGCAAAGCTGTTTTATATTTTGCTATTTAGCGTTCATCCATAAACACCGCTTTCACCGCAGAGACGCAAAGTACGCAGAGAATTTCCTCATATAAAAAATCAATTACCTCTGCGTTCTTTCGGCAATTGCTCCATGCATCGCTTAAAGCGCCTACTTTTGGTGCTCTACCTCCTGCATCCCTGCAGTCGTGCGTCTCTGCGGTGAGTATATTCGTTTGTGGATGGGCACTATTTAGTAATTAAAGAATTTCTTTGCGTCTTTGCGTTGAATAATTCGTTCGGGCAGGTTTCCCATGTCATTTCATCAACTTCGCTTCCGGGAACGGCTGCGACTTGACCGTCGCATCGATCATTTTCAGAACCTCGAGCAATTCCCGCAGATGCGCCAGCGGCCAGGCATTGGGACCATCGCTCAGTGCCTTGTCCGGGTCGGGGTGGGTTTCCATGAACAGTCCGGAGATGCCGGCAGCCGTCGCGGCACGCGCCAGCACGGGCACGAACTCGCGCTGCCCGCCGGAGCGGTCACCCTGCCCGCCGGGCAGCTGCACAGAATGAGTGGCGTCAAACACCACCGGTACGCCGCAGTTACGCATCACCGCGAGGGAACGCATGTCGGAGACCAGATTGTTGTAACCAAACGAGGCGCCGCGTTCACAGACCATGATCTGACGGTTTCCGGTGGCCATGGCCTTGTCGACGACATTGCGCATGTCCCAGGGCGACATGAACTGGCCCTTTTTGATATTGACCGGCTTGCCTCGGGCGGCGACATTCTGAATGAAGTTGGTCTGGCGGCACAGAAAGGCCGGTGTCTGCAGCACATCGACTACCGCCGAGACCTCATCCAGCGGCGTGTCCTCATGCACGTCGGTGAGCACGGGCACATCGATCTGTTCCCTTACCAGCTGCAGTATCCGCAAGCCCTCGTCCACGCCGGGACCGCGAAAGCTTTTATGCGACGAGCGGTTGGCCTTGTCATAGGAGGACTTGTAGATGAATGGGATATCCAGGGCCGCGGCGATCGCCTTCAGTTCTCCGGCGGTATCGATGGCCAGCGCCTCGCTCTCTATGACACACGGGCCGGCAATCAGAAAGAAAGGCTGGTCAATACCGGCCTCGAATCCACACAATTTCACGATTCGACTGCTCCTGCGACGATGTTGTAGGGGGGACGGGACACCGGGAGGGATTCAGGAACCCGCTTCCGCTATGGCGTGGCCGGATCGTTGCGCCTCGCACCGCTCACGGTAGGCACGCGCGGCCTGTATATAGCCGGAGAACAACGGATGTCCGTCGCGCGGTGTCGAGGTGAACTCCGGGTGGAACTGGCAACCGAGAAACCAGGGATGATCCCTCGCCTCGACCACCTCGACCAGCTTGCCGTCCATCGAGACCCCTGACATGATCAGACCGTTCTCTTCCAGCACCTGACGGTACGCATTGTTGAATTCATAGCGGTGACGGTGACGTTCGACGATGACATCCTTGTTGTAGACGGAATGCGCCAGGCTGCCGGGTACAAGCTGGCACTTCTGCCCGCCCAGACGCATGGATCCGCCAAGATCCGAGTCCTCGCTGCGTTTTTCGAGGCCGCCGTCCTCGCGACTCCATTCGGTAATCAATGCGATCACCGGGTGGGGCGCGGTCCGTGCGAATTCCGTCGAATGCGCACCTTCAAGTCCGGCCACGTTGCGGGCGAACTCGATGACCGCCACCTGCATGCCCAGACAGATTCCCAGATACGGAATGCTGTTCTCGCGGGCATAACGCACCGTGGCGATCTTGCCCTCTACGCCGCGTTCTCCGAAACCGCCGGGGACCAGTATCCCGTCAGCGCCCTCGAGTACGCCGGTACCCTGTGACTCGATGGTCTCGGAATCCACGTAGCGGATAGTGACGTTGGTGCGGGTGTGGATGCCGGCATGGATCAGGGCTTCGGACAGTGACTTGTAGGACTCGGTCAGATCCACATACTTGCCGACCATCGCAATAATGACCTCGCCGGTGCGCAGCTCGCTGTCCCGGTTGACCTTTTCCCACTCCGACAGATCGGCCCGCGGGGTCTCGATCCCGAATTTCCCGACGACGATGTCATCGAGATGCTGGGCATGAAGCAATTGCGGAATCTTGTAGATACTGTCGACATCCACCGCCGAGATAACCGCGCGTTCCTCCACATTGGTGAACAGGGCCACCTTGCTGCGCTCGGCCGGCGGGAGGGGGCGATCGGCCCGGCACAGAAGGACATCCGGCTGGATACCGATGGAACGCAGTTCCTTGACCGAGTGCTGTGTCGGCTTGGTCTTGATTTCGCCGGAAACCGCGATGTAGGGAACCAGAGTCAGATGCATGAACAGGGTCTGCGAGCGGCCCAGTTCCACGCCCATCTGGCGTATGGCCTCCAGGAACGGAAGGGACTCGATGTCGCCCACAGTTCCGCCGATTTCAACCAGTGCGACATCCGCCTCATCGGCGCCCGTGCGGATACAGCGCTTGATCTCGTCGGTGATGTGCGGAATGACCTGCACGGTCGCGCCGAGATAATCCCCGCGGCGTTCCCTGCGTATCACGTTCTCGTAGATCTGGCCGGTGGTGAAGTTGTTGTTCTTCCCCATGGTCGTGCGCACGAAGCGCTCGTAATGGCCGAGATCCAGGTCTGTCTCTGTTCCGTCGTCGGTCACGAAAACCTCGCCATGCTGGAACGGGCTCATGGTGCCGGGATCCACATTGATGTAGGGATCCAGTTTGAGCAGGGTGACCTTGAGACCCCGGGATTCCAGCAGACTGCCAAGCGAGGCGGAGGCGATGCCCTTGCCCAGGGAGGACACGACGCCACCGGTAATAAAGATAAAACGGGTCATCAACACTCTGGGATCAGATGCGGCATAGGGCTCGCTGGACGGGAGTGAACGTTACCAGATCGGGGCGCTTACCTCAATTACTTCGCGACTCGTGCAGCGGCCCCCGGCCGGCCGCGCGGAATCAGCCCCTGTCCCAGCAGATGGTGAACCCGGGTTCACCCGGCCCGGCGCTGAACGGGTCGCACACCCAGAGGTCCGCCACGGCTGCCAGTTCATCGCCGATATACACCAGCGGTATCCGACCCCGCTCCCAGGGAGGGATAGCGGATTCCTGGAACAGCTTTTTCAGTGCGTGATGATGCCGGCGCCCCGCGGGACGGCAGCGTTCACCCCCGCGGCGCCAGCTCACGCGCACCGCTGCCCCGGAAAAGGCGGCGGCCCGCACGCCAGCCCCCATCCGGCGGCTCGCACTCAGCATGCCGCCTGCCTGTGGAAGTTCAAGCAGCGTATCCGGCCGCCACTCGAGCGAGGCGGGAGTATCCCGCCGCGGAACCTGCGGCAGCAGGTAGAGATGATCACGGTAACGTCGCAGTTCGCAGGCATCCCAGCGCACACAGGCCTCGGCATCCGTCCGCCCGCCCAGGATGTCGTTCACGATCCGCGCAAGCACCGCCTCGGACGGGGTCGTTCCTCTCGTTATTTTCAACCAGTGGCGCAAGCTGTTGCGTTGCCGTTCCGGGGGCAACTGAAGCAACCCGGGCACCGGCAGGGTGTCCCTCGACTCATCGATGAGCACATCGAGATCCTGTCTGGCCAGATCCTCCAGCATTGTCGCCGCCTCTGCGCAGTGGCGTGCGCTGCGCGACAGCGTGGCCGACAGGGCGGGCCAGCGCTGGCGCAGCACCGGCAGCACCTGGTGGCGGAGGAAGTTTCGATCCAGTGAAATATCCCGGTTGCTGGGATCATCCACCCAGTTCAGCCGGTTAGCCCCGGCATAGTGGAGCAACGCATCGCGGCTGCAATCGAGCAGCGGTCGCATCAGGTAACCGCCCCCGAATGGCGCCAGCCGGGGCATCGCGGCCAGCCCCTTCACGCCGCTGCCGCGCAGCAGTTGCAGCAGCAGCGTCTCCGCCTGGTCGTCCCGGTGCTGGGCGGTCAGCAGATAGTGCCGCTGCGGCAGCCAGGATTCCAGAACGGCATAGCGTGCCGCCCGCGCCGCAGCCTCCCGGCTCTCGCCGGCAGCGGCGCGACCATCCACCTCCAGGGAGGCATAAGGGACACCGAGTCCGGCGCAGACGGCACGGCAATGTTCATCCCAGGCGTCGGCAGCACTCTGCAGGCCATGGTTGACATGTACGGCACCAATACGGCAAGGCAGCCCGGGGCACAAGGCCGCCAGGGCATGCAACAATGTGTGGGAGTCAACTCCGCCGCTGTAGGCAACCCAGCAGCAGACGTCGGCGGGCACGTCCGTTAATTGCCGCTGCAGGTAATCCCGGGAAAAGTCCATCGGACCGCCTGGAGTCAACCGCCCGCCGGGAAAAAATCAGCGCCGATCAGGACTGGCGGTCGGTATATTCGCCATGGGCCATGAGATGCCGATAGCGCGCTTCCATCAGTTCCTGCGAGGGAATCGCCTGCAAATGGCGCAGTTCCTCTAGCAGAACCTGCTTGACACTCGCAGCTATGGCATCGATATCGCGGTGGGCACCGCCGAGCGGTTCCTCGATGACCCTGTCGATCAGACCGAGTTCCTTGAGGCGTTTTGAGGTAATGCCGAGGGCCTCGGCGGCATCCTCCGCATTGTCCGCGCTTTTCCAGAGTATCGAGGCGCAGCCTTCGGGCGAAATCACCGAATAGGTGCTGTATTGCAGCATCAGAATCCGATCACCGATGCCGATCGCAAGCGCCCCGCCCGAACCGCCCTCGCCGATCACCGTGCAGATAACCGGGATATGCAGGTCCGACATCACGAACAGGTTCCTGGCGATCGCCTCGCTCTGCCCGCGCTCCTCGGCGCCGATACCCGGGTAGGCGCCCGGGGTGTCAATAAAGGTCAGCAACGGCAGGCCGAAGCGTTCCGCCATCTTCATCAGACGCATCGCCTTTCGATAACCTTCCGGCCGCGGCATGCCGAAATTGCGATGCAGCTTCTCCCTGGTGTCGCGTCCTTTCTGCTGGCCGATGATCATCACCGGAATGCCGTCGAGGCGCGCCACGCCGCCGATGATGGCGCGGTCATCGGCATAACAGCGGTCACCGTGCAGTTCCTGGAAGTCGGTGAAGACTCGCACGACATAGTCCATGGTGTAGGGTCGCTGCGGATGTCGGGCCAGCTGGGAAATCTGC
>Ga0210085_1000340_pt1 | contig 20419 bp, 18 predicted proteins | sample China_Galinas_PW_5_FD_184866 | JGI IMG/M metagenome (GOLD analysis project Ga0210085, IMG submission 184866) | Wetland microbial communities from San Francisco Bay, California, USA, that impact long-term carbon sequestration - China_Galinas_PWC_D1... | ecosystem: Environmental > Aquatic > Marine... | reverse complement strand
GCTCGCGGTCATCCTCGGGATCGCGATCGTCCCCGGCTACCTCAACGCCAACCTGGTCGCCTCGATCCTGATCGACCGGCCGCCGCCGCTGCGCTTCGACCTCCGCTTCCCCGCCCTGACCGTGGTGATCGCCTGCTTCAACGAGGAGGCGACGATCGAGGAGACGCTCGACTACGTCTGCCGGCAGGAGTACCCGGGCGAGCTGCGCGTCCTCGTCGCCGACGACGGCTCGACCGACCGCACCGCCGCGGTGGCGCGGGCGCGGGCGGCGACCGATCCGCGGATCGCGGTGGCGACCCTGCCGCACGGGGGCAAGGCGGCGACGCTGACCGCGGCGACGGCACGGGTCGAGACGCCTCTGATCTGCACGATCGACGCCGACACGCTGCCGGTGGCGGGGGCGCTGGAGCGGATCGTCGCGCGGCTGCTGATCTCGCCGCCCGACACGGTCGCCGTCGCCGGCGCCGTCTTCGTGCGCAACTCGCGCAGCAACTTCCTCACCCGCGCGCAGGAGTGGGACTACTTCCTCGGCATCGCCTCGGTCAAGCGCCAGCAGGGGCTGTTCCAGGGCACGATGGTCGCCCAGGGCGCCTTCAGCGTCTACCGCACCGATGCGGTGCGGGCGGTGGGGGGCTGGCCGGACCGGATCGGGGAGGACATCGTGCTCACCTGGGCGATGCTGCGCCGCGGCGGCCGGGTCGGCTACGAGCGCACCGCGATCGCCTTCACCGGCGCCCCCGAGGACCTCCGCCACTTCGCCCGCCAACGGCGCCGCTGGGCGCGGGGGATGATCGAGGGGCTGCGCGAGCACGGCGCCGCGCTGGTCGCCGGCCACCGCTCCAGCGCCCACGCCGTCGTCGTCAACTTCGTCTTCCCGTTCATCGACGCCGTCTACTCGACCGCCTTCCCGATCGGGATCGTCCTCGCCCTCTTCGGCAACTTCGCGATCGTCGGCCCGATGACCCTGGCGGTCCTGCCGCTCAACTTCGCCCTCTCGATGATCATGTTCCGCCTCAGCCGCCAGGCCTTCGAGGAGGTCGGGCTGAAGGTGCGCCAGAACCGGCTCGGCTACCTCGGCTACCTGCTCACCTACCAGCTGATCATGTCGCCGATCTCGGTCGCGGGCTACCTGCAGGAGCTGTTCGGGGCGCGCCGCGACTGGTAGCCGCGTACCCAAGAAACGACCGCCGCTCCCCTTGCTAACTTCGCCTCCTTCGCAAATAGCGGCGACCCGCTGCGGGGCATCGCAAGCGGGTCGCCTGACCACAAGGAGGAATAGCTCCCATGGCTGTCGAGAACCCTACGCGTGACGGTCGCGTCGTCACCCTCACCATCCCCGCCGGCAACGAGGCATTCCTGCGCCGCCTGATCGGCGCCGCCCACGACGGCCTCGGCGAAGACCTCGACGAGCACGCCGAAACCCTCGAGCGTCCGCTGGGCGACGCCCTGCGCGAGGAGATGGCGCTGCTCGCCCTGCTCGAAGCGCTCGAGGAGGGCGAGGTCGTCCCCGGCCCGGAGCTGCGCGCCACCCTCGCCCGCCTCGCCGAGGCCGTCGACCGCGACAACGAATACGACCGCGTCGTAGCCGAGCACGACGCGCTGGCGGAGCTGCGCGGGCAGCTGGAGGGGGTGCCCGTCTAGCGCGCGGCGCTCGCGCCCGGCTCAGCCGGAGGAGGAGTCCGAGGGCCGGGCCGAGGGGGCGACGGCGGTCACCGGCAGGCCGACCTCGCGGCGGACGCGGTCGGCCATCTCGGTCGCCGCCTCCCAGTCGATCTCGCGGTCGGGCAGCATCACCACCTCGTTCGGCGGGTACTCGCGCAGGCCGTCCATCAGGGAGTCGAGGGGAGGGGAGATGTCGGCGCGCCCGTCGGCCTTGACGCCGGCGTCGCGCAGGCGGCGCAGGGCGCCCTGGAGGCGCCCCTCGGCGACCTCCATCTCGCTGTCGACGTCGTCGGAGAGCTCGGCGAGGCGCGAGCTCGCGACCACCGGGGCGACGATCATCGCCTCGGTCGCGGTGTGCGCCCGGCGCCGGCAGACCTCGTCGCAGAGGGCGTCGTCCTCGAGCCCCCGGTTGGCGATGACCAGGACGCGATGGCGCGGGCCCTTGGGCGGGACCTCCACCTCCAGCGGCGCCGGCGGCCTGCCCCAGCCGCGAATCGCGAAGAGGACCATCGGGACCCAGGAGACGACGATCACGATCATGCCCGCGACTCCGCCGGTGACGCGGAAGACGACGAAGGCGAGCACCAGGACCAGGAAGCCGTAGGCGGTCGCGACGACGCCGATCAGGTCGGAGTCGAGCCAGCGCTGTATGCGGGCGTTCATCGGCCCGGAGGCTACCCGAGGCCGGGGCGGTGCCCTCCGGAGTTCTCCCACCCCCTTGTGCGGGCCTCCACCCAGTTGTGTCGCCTCGGGAGAACAGGCGGCGCGGCGCGCCGGAGCCGGTCCCTCAAGCGGAGATCGGGGTGACGCCGGGCTCGGCCGCGACCCGCGCCAGCCAGCCGGTCACCGCCGGGTATGGATCGAGAGCGAAGCCGCCCTCGGGGGCGACGTGGGTGTAGGCGTAGAGCGCGATGTCGGCGATCGTGAAGCCTGCGCCGACGAAGTAGTCGTGCTCGCGGAGGTGCCGCTCCATCACGCGGAGGGCGACGCGGCCGGCGTCGCGCTTGGCCTCGGTCTCGGCCGCGGGCAGCTCCTCTTCGCGGATCGATTGCCAGTAGCGCAGCACCGCGATCGCCGGCTCGTGCTTGTGCTGCTCGAAGAACATCCACTGCAGGATCCGCGCCCGCTCGTAGGGGTCGTCGGGCAGGTAGCGGGTGCCGTCGGCGAAGTGCCAGAGGATCGCGTTGGACTCGGCCAGCGGCCGGCCGTCATCGAGCACGACCACCGGCACGTTCAGCGTCGGGCTGAGCCCGCCCAGGACCTCGATCCGGTCGGAGAGGTCGAGCACCGAGACCTCGCGCCGCTCGAACTCGATCCCCAGCAGGGAGAGGATCAGGCGAACCTTGTAGCAGTTGCCCGAGACCGGGTTGTCGTAGAGCAGCACCGTCATCGGCGTCCCGTTCGCGAGCCTAGATGCTGCGGACCCGCCGACCCATCAGGGGGTCGAGCGGGTAGCCCACGGAATCCCAGAACGAGCCTGCCGCCCCATCGTCGTGTGCGACCAAGGCGGTGACACGCCTCGCGCCGCGGCCGCGGAGGTGGTCCTCGCCGGCCCGCGTCAGGGCGGTGGCTATGCCGTTCCTGCGTTGGCCGTCCCTCACGGCCAGGCGATACATGTTCCCGCGCCATCCGTCCCAGGCGGCGATCAGCGCACCCACGATCGCGCCGTTCCGTTCGGCTACCAGCAGGGCCGCCGACGCGTCCGCGATCAAGCGCTCCAGGTCCTCGATGCGATCCGGGATGCTCGCGTGCTCGCTGCGCTCCTCCTCCCAGATCGCCAGCACTCCCGGCAGATCGCGCCTCTCGCATCGACGTATGGCGATTCCCTGGCCCGCCAAGGCGGCAGCATAGCCGCGCACATGACTTTCCGGTTCGCTCAGGCTCGAGGCCTCGCGACCCGTATCGCGGGTTGCTCGTTGAAGATCGGGCATCGATTGATGAATTGTGGGGGCTGGAGCCCCCACAATTCATCGATGGCTCCCTCGGCCGGCGTCAACCGAGCTCGCATGGCGCGTGTGCCCCTGACGGAACCGGATAGCCATGAGCCGCGCAATCGGAGACGCCGGGCTTGTCGGGCTGCCGCGCCATCTGGCGCACAACGATCCAACTGCCCTGAGTTCAGGTCCGCAGATCGATCCACGGAGTCCCGGGTGCCGACGCCTCCTCGGGTCCGCAGTCCAGTCGGGGGCGCGGGAGGCTCTGAGACTCGCCGGGGCCCCGCGGAAACCTTTGCCCCTCGGGCGCCATCGGTGCTGCGGAACAGGCACAGGACCCTGCCCTCCGGGTGCGCGGCGCTCGGCGCGAGCAGTCCGGGCCAGCCGTCTTTCCAGAGACGCTCGCCGAGTTGCTGAAAGGCAGGCCAGGATCGGCGCCCCGGTTCTGGCGAAGGCAGGCCGACGGCGGCGAGGCGCTCCGCGGTGGACAGGTCGGCGACTTCGATGTCGACCTGCCAGGTCCACAGGTCACGCGGCATCTGCGCGAGGGGCGGGATCGCCCGCTCGGCCAGGTGTCGATACCATTCGCCCCACGCGGTCTCCTCGCTGTCGGCGAGGTACAGGGCATCCACGACGTCTCCACGCTGCCAGCGGTTGTCGGGCGGCGGATCGCGTTCGGGCAGGGCAGGGGAGCCCGGAAAGGTGTGCTTGAGCCAGCGGCCGCGAACGGCGATCGCCGCGACGTCGCCGACCACCTCAGACGGCGCCGGGGTCCTCGAGACCGGAGATCAGCCGCGCCACGGCGCGGTAGTCGCCGGCGGCGATCCGCTCGATCGGCTTGTCGTCGTCGAGCAGCTCGATCGGCTTGTTCAGCCACACCGGGATGTAGGTGGGACGGATGACCCGGGCGAGCCGCTCGACGATCGAGGAAAGCTCGACCAGGCGCGCAGCCCGCGATCCGCTCGGCGCGCTGCGCCCCGTGAGCCATTCCCTCACCGTGCTCGGCGCCGCGCCGGTGGCGCCGGCAATGTCCCGATCGGACAGATGGCCGGTGTCGTGGACGTGAATCGCCTCTACTGCGTAAGCGGTTGCCATGTCTGAACTGTAGCGCTCCGGCGCGATTTCGACAAGATTCCGGCGTCCTCGAGCTCATCGTTGCCGAGGACGGCTCGATCGCCGCCGTGCCCGAGTTCGGCGACGAGGAAGTCGTTCTCATGACCTGGGATCGGGATCTTGCCCCAGACGGCGGGGCGTGTGGGCCTGGGAATCGCCGGCCTCGGACGGACTGCGCGGAGCGGGACCGACGCACCGTATGGGAGTACGCTTGACCGGGGGCGTCATCGTTGGTCAAGTTCATCCACACCTCGGACTGGCATCTCGGCATGCAGGCGCACTTCCTGCCCGACGAGGCCCGAGCGCGATTCGCGCAGGATCGCTTCGACGCCGTCAAGCGGATCGCCGCAATCGCCGCGGAGGAGGAATGCGGATTCGTCGTGGTTGCCGGCGACGTCTTCGATTCCAACCACGTCGACCCCCGGGTGGTCGCCCGGGGCCTCGACGCGCTCGCATCGTTCACCGTTCCGGTCTTTCTGCTGCCAGGCAACCACGACCCGCTCGACGCCTCCTCGATCTACCGCTCCGATGCCTGGTCGAGGGGCAAGCCGGACCTGGTCGCCGTCGTCGAGGAGCTCACGGCGATCCCCGTCCCCGGGCTCGAGGACGTCGAGGTCGTCGGCTGCCCGTGGCGCACGAAGCACCAGATCGGCGACCCGGCGGCGGAGTGTTATGCAGTCGCGAGCCCGAACGACGGCGCGCTGAGGGTGGCGGTCGCCCACGGCGTGGTCGACGAGCTGAGCCCGGAAGCGGACAATCCGGCGCTGGTCGACGCGGCGGGGATGAGGAAGGCGATCGAGGCGGGCCGGGTGCAGTACGTGGCGCTTGGCGACCGGCACTCGGCGACGGGGATCGAGGACACCGATGCCCGCGCCTGGTACTCGGGTGCGCCGGTGGCGACCGACCACGGGGAGGTCGAGCCGAACCAGGTGCTCCTGGTCGAGCTCGGTCCCGACTCCTGCGCGGTCGAAAGCCGGGCGGTCGGAGCGTGGTCGTTCCAGCGGCACTCGCTCGACCTGAACGGCGAGGGCGACGTCGAGGCGCTCGCGCAACTGCTCGACGAGATTCCCGAGAAGCCGACCGCGGTCGTCAGGCTGACCCTGCGGGGAACCCTCAGCCTCGCCGCCAACAGTCGGCGCGAAGAGGTGCTCGAGGTGAACGGTCTGAGGTTCGCGTCGCTGAACACCTGGGAGAAGCAGGACGAGCTTGCGGTCGCGCCCGACGAGGAGGACCTGGCCGCGCTCGACGTCTCCGGATACGGTCGGGAGGCGCTGGACCAGCTCTCAGAGGAAGCCGCCGGCGGCGGTGAGGAGGCGGTGGTGGCGCGGGACTCGCTCAACCTTCTATACCGGCTCGCGCGATGAGAATCGAGCGGATATCGGTGCGAGACTTCCGGGGGGTCGGCACGCTCGACGTCGAGCTCGACCCCGCCGGGGTGACCATCGTCGAGGGTCCCAACGAGACCGGCAAGACGTCGCTCTCCGACGCGTTTGTGATGTTGCTCGACCTCAAGGATTCGTCGAACAGCAAGGTGGTCAGGGACGTTCAGCCGATCGGCCGGGACGTGGGACCCCGCGTCGAGGCCGAGCTGACCGTCGGCCCCTACCGGATGGTCTACCGCAAGCAGTGGCGGCGGGACAGGATGACCGAGCTGTCGATCACCGAGCCCCAGCCCGAGCAGCTGAGCGGTGAAGCTGCCCACAACCGGGTGCGCGAGATCCTCGACGAGGAGACCGACCGCGCGCTCTTCGGCGCGCTGCGCTATCAGCAGGGGGTCGAGATCTCGCAGGCCGCGATCGCCGAGGCGCCGAGCCTCTCGGCCGCACTTGACGCGGCTGCCGGGGGGACGGTGGCGCTGGGCGGGAACGGAGGGGACGCGCTGCTTGCCGCCGTCGAGAAGGAGCGCCTGCGGTACTTCACCCAGGGAGGCGCGATGAGTGGCGCCCGCAAGAAGAAGGCGGAGGATCTGGAAGCGCTGGCTGGAGACGTCGAAGTCGAAGAGGAGAAGATCGACAAGCTCGAGGAGGCGGTTGAGCGTCACCAGCGCATCGAGCGCGAGCTGGCCGATCTGAAGGCCGAGCTGCCCGAGGCGTCGGATCGGATCGCGGTGCACACCGATGCCCTGAAGGCGGTCGAAGAGGTCGAGCACAAGCTCGAGTCGGCTTGCCACGAGCGTGAGCTGGCCGAGGCGGCCCGGCGCGAGGCGAGCGTCGCGCGGGACGCCCGCGCCGATCTGGTCGAGGCCGTCGAGACGGCGACGAAGGCACTGGCCGAGCTGGAAACGGAGGTCGAGTCCGCCGCGCCCGGTCTCGAGGCCGCGATGGCGGAGGTAGCGACGGCCGAGGAGGCGGTCGCCGAGGCACACGGTGCGGTCAAGGCCGCCGAGCGCGAGGCGGCGATGCGACGGGAGCGGTTCGAACTGCTCGATCTCGGTCAGAAGCGGGACCAGTTGCGCGAGCGCCATGAGCGGGTCGTCAAGGCGGAGGAGGCGATGGCCGAGGCCGAGCGGTTCCTGGCCGGCTGCGCCGTCGACGAGGAGCTGGCGGGGGAGATCGACGCAGCGGTCACCGGCCTTGCCGTCGCGAAGGGGCGCGCCGAGGCCGGCAGGGCACGCCTCAGGATCGAGGCCCTGCGTCCGGTTCATGTCGCCCTCAACGGCGAGGGGCGGGAGATCGAGCCGGGAGCCCCGATCGAGACCGTCATCTCCGGCGAGACCGAGGCGACGATCGGCGACGTGGCGCGCGTCGCGGTCTCGCCGCCCGAGGACGCAGGTGATGCCGATGGCGAGGTGGGGCGAAGTGAACGCCGGCTCGAGGAGCTGCTCGGCAGGGCCGAGGTCAGATCCGCTGAGGAGGCCCACGGGCTGCTGCGGGAGAGGTCCCGCCGTGAGACCGAGCGCGACAACGCCCGCCAGAACAGGGAGGGCGCCCTGCTCGACCTCGAGCCCGAGCGGCTGGCCGCGAAACTGGAGCGAGCCGAGGAGCGGCTCAGTGCCCTGGAGGAACTGCACGATCCCGTCGAGGTGAGCGCCGACGCGTACGATGCGGCGCGCGATCATGTCCGTGAGGGCACGGCGGAGCTGGAGGCGGCTCGTTCGCGCGAGGGCGAGCGCCAGGCGGGGCTGACCGTGGCCCAGAAGTCCCTGCAGGGGCTCAAAGAGAAGGGGATTGAGCAGCGCACCCGGCTCGAGGGGGCGGGAGCTGAGAAGAAGCGCGCCGAGGCGGAGCTGGCGGAGGCGCGCGGCGAGATCTCCGACGAGGAGTTGGAGAAGACGGCGGGGGAGGCCGACGAGCGGCTCGACGTGGCGACCACGGCGCGCGAGCAAATCGAGGCTGATCTCGAAGCCAGCGATCCCGGGACCGTGCGAGCGATGCTGGACAATGACCGGGCGCTGAAGGAGAGGCTCGACGAGGACGTCAAGGCTCGTCAGATCGCGCTTGCAGAGACCCGCGCGCAGCTCGAGCTCGGCGGCCACGAAGGGCTCTCCGACCGCCTCGCCGAGGTGCGGGCGAAGCTGGAGGAGCTGCGGCGCGATGTCGATTCCGAGGACGGTCGCGCCGCCGGTGCGGCCCATCTTCACGCGCTTCTGAGCGAGAAGCGGGAAGAGGCCCAGCAGGCATACATCGGCCCCTACGCCGAGAAGGTCAACGCCTACGCGCGCATTCTCTACGGACCCGACGTGGCCGTGGAGGTCGATCACCGCGACTTCACCGTCGCGAGCCGGACCCTGAACGGCACCACGGTCCCGTTCGGTTCCCTCTCCGGCGGTGCCCGCGAGCAGCTCGCGGTGCTCGCTCGTCTCGCCTGCGGTGCCCTGGTCAGCCCGGCCGCGGGCGACGGCGGCCCGGGCGGCGTGCCGGTGATCATCGACGACGCCCTCGGCTACTCCGACCCCGACCGCCTCGAGAAGCTGGGTGCCGCTCTTGCCGTTGCCGGCAGGGACTGCCAGGTGATCGTCCTCACCTGCGAACCCGGTCGCTACCGCGGCGTCGGCGGCGCCAGGGTCGTCCCGCTCGACCGTTAGGTGACCTCGACGCCGATCATCGGCCAGAAGGCGGTCTCGGCGACGATCCGCACGCCGTACTCGCGTGCCTTCGTGGCCTTGCCCGATCTCGAGTCGGGATCGGCGACGACCAGCACGTCGAGCTTCTTGGTGACTCGGGGCGCGATCACCATGCCCGCTCGCTCGGCGAGTCGTCGAGCAAGGTCGCGGGTGATCGGTCTCCCCTCCAGAGTGCACGTCAGCGCGCCGGTGAAGCAGACGGACTGCCCGGCGAGGGAGTCGTCCTTCTCGCCCGGCCCGCGGGCCTCGACGGGGGCGCGGTCCAACAGGTCGTCGAGGTCGGCGATCCCGAGCGCCTCGGCGACCAGGACGAGGTCCTCACGCTCGCGTTCGGTTACGACCCCGTCGCGGAGCGCGGCGGTGACGAGGCTCTCGAGGTAGTGCCGGTGCAGTCGGCGCACCTCGCCGCGACCGAGCTCGCAGAGCCGCGCGGCGTCGGCGAGCTCGCTCCGCTCGCCGGGCGTCAGCCGCCGATCCTCCAGCGCGCTGTCGAGGACCGCGAGGTATGAGGCGCCCGCGTCCGTCTGCTCCCCGTCCGACGTTCGGGCGGTTTGAGCCAGCGTCTCCAGGAAGGCTGGCTCGGACGGCGCCTGGTCGGACCTGTTCCTCGACTTGCACGGCGCGCGACGTTCGCTCCGCGGCCACGTCGCCGCCGGACGAGGCCGACCGCGAGCGTACGCGGCTAGCTCCGCGTGTCCCCTCGTCCGGACGAAGGCCGCGAGGACTGCCGCGCACGCAACGGCGTCGGCTTCGGCGGTGTGGCTCTCGCCGGAGGGTGCCCCGATCGCGGCGCAGCAGTCGCTCAGCCCTCGACGAGCTCCGCCGATTCGGAGGCGCGCCGCCAGCTCCATCGTGCAGATCACCGGCAACGGGGCCACCTCGATCCCCGCTCGAGCAAGTTCGTGCTCGAGGAAGGCGCCATCGAAGCGGGCGTTGTGAGCGACGACCATTCGGCCCGCGAGCCGATCGAGGACATCGCCAAGGACGTCCTCGAACCTGGGCGCCTCCAGGAGATCGTGACCCCTGATTCGGTGCACCTCCGTCGGCCCGAGGTCTCGGTCCGGTTGCAGCAGGCTGCACCAGACGTCGGCCGGCGCCCAGCTCGGGTCCAGCTCGACCAGGGCCAGCTCGACGATCCGGTGGTTCGCGCTGGGATGGAAGCCGGTGGTCTCGCAGTCGACCACGACAAGAGACTCGGGGTCGGTGGAGGCGGGGCTAGGCATCGTCGGCACCGACTCCTGGGACCGCGGTCACGGATCGGATTGCCCCGACGACGTCGAGGTGGGAGGTGGCGAAATCGCGTGCCAGCAGCGCCTCGTCGATCAGCCTGTGGTGCTTCTCGGTCTGAAGCGCGCCGGCCTGAGAGGCGATGGCGTACGCGTCAGGCTCGCCATCGACGAACGTTTCCCGCAGCGCCTCGGCCAGCTCGACGATCGACTTCCCGGGAGCGACGACGGCGACGCCCTCGCTGTGGGCTTTGCACCCCGAAAGACTCAGTCCGAGGGTCAGGGTCCTCATGACCCGATCTCCGGCCCACGGGAAGAACATCGCGCCGGGCGACCTCTCGACCATCTGCCTTCGATCGAGGCCCAGTTCCCGGAAGGCTCGGCGTCCCTCTTCGAGCAGTCGCCGGGCGGTCGGGTTCAGGTAGACGGGAACCTCCTCGCCTTCGTAGACCTCCTGCATCCGCGCCCGAACGCCGTCGTGGATCTCGCCGCCTCCGCCTTGGAAGCCGGGCACTCGCCCGGCTTTCGACGGGCGGACCGAGATCACCCGACGCTCGTGGTCGACGCCGAGGACCGTCCAGCGGCGACCGCCGAAGATCAGGTGGGACTCCTCGGCGGGCGAGAAGCTGATCGGCAGGGAGCCGATCTCCTCTCCATCGGCCACCAATCTGTACTCCTCTGGGGTGGCGAAGGCGGCGTAGAAGCTGTAGTGGCCGACGATGCGCTCTCCCTTCGGCGCCAGGATCACGTCTCCGTCGCCGGCCTGCTGGATCACGTCGTGCCCGGCGAGGCCGCGCAGCAGCTCCGAGAAGGTCGGCTGGTCGCACTCGAACGGGCCGCTACCGCAGAGGGCTCGCCAGATCTCGCCGGCTTTGGCGCCCCCGTGCTGTGCGATGGTCGAGAGGATCTGTTGCACCAGGGTCGAGAGGTGGAGGGCGCCGTCTACGGGCGGCTCGTACCAGCGGTCGATCAGGAGCTCGAGCACGGCGATGGCCTGCACCGCCTCCTCCCGCAGGTCGTCCTGCAGACGAGCCCCCGGCTCGAGGCTCTGCTCGCTCACGTAGAGGCGCAGCGCCGACGCGTCACCGGGGCGCCGCCCGCACCTGCCGAGCCGCTGGCGCATCGCGGCCACCGAGAACGGCGCACCGATCTGGCTGACGCTCGAGACGCTGCCGACGTCGATGCCGAGCTCGAGGGTCGACGTGCAGACGGCGGTCGTCGGCTTCGTCGGCTCGCGCAGCATCCGCTCGACGTCCTCCCGCAGCGATTTCGAGAGGTTGCCGTGGTGGGGCCAGAACTCGTTTGGGACCCGTTCCCGATCGCACCGCCGGCGCAGCAGGTCGGCGAACTGCTCGACCTGGCGGCGGGAGTTGGCGAAGACCAGGTTGTCGCGTCCCCTCGTCTGCTCGTAGACGTGGTTCGCTATCTCGAGCTGATCGCCAGTGGCGAGATCCTCGAGAGAGGCCGTAGCCATCGGACCGTCGTCCACTTTGGGCGGGGTGGCCAGGTAGCCCCGCAACTGCACCTTCAGCGTCCGGCCGTCCCGGGAGGACTCGACGATCGCGACGTCTCCGCCGCCCCCCGGTCGCAGGAAGTCAGCCGCGACCTGCATGTCTCCCAAGGTCGCGCTGAGCCCGATCCTCGCCACCCTGCGTCTCGCCGCCAGCTCGATCCGGTGGAGGAGGGATTGAAGCTGCCTCCCGCGCTCACTACCGATGAACGCGTGAAGCTCGTCGATGACGACGAAACGCAGGCCGCCGAGCAGGCCGCTCATGGCAGAGCCGTGGTTGACGAAGAGCGCCTCCGTCGACTCCGGCGTGATCAGCAGCACGCCGTCGGGGTGCTCGCGAACCCGGCGCTTGCGCCGGTCGGGGATGTCGCCGTGCCAGCTGTCGATCGGGATTCCGATCGCCTCGCACAACGGTTCCAGTCGCCGCTGCTGGTCGTTGATAAGGGCTTTGAGCGGGCTGATGTAGAGGGCGCCGAGGCCCTGCGTCGGGGGGTCTTCGACGAGACTGGAGCAGATCGGCAGGAACGCGGCCTCGGTCTTGCCCGCCGCGGTCGGCGCCGCGACGATCAGGTCTCGGTCGCCGCCCAGGACCAGGGGGACAGCTTCCTCCTGGATGTCTCGCAGGGCCGTCCATTCGTTGCGATGCACCCATCGCCGCACCCCGTCGCAGAGCAGGGCGTACGACGTGGAGGCGCCCTCGCTCTCAGATCTGGAAGTCGGCGAGCTCATCTTCCGGCCCGGCGCCGTCGTCGAGTGGCTCGAGCTCGGGATTGCCTTCGGGCTCCAGCTCGACCGTTCCAACGAGGTCCGCCCAGCGCAGGCCGGGGTTCTGGTCTAGCACCCGCAGCAGGTTCACGAAAGCCTTGACACTGCTGCGGGGAGTGCGGAAGTGCGCGTCGCCGACCTTCTGCGAGCAGTGCCGCATGAATGCTTCGATCGCCTCGTCCGGCAGCGGCGCCACCTCGTCCTCGTCGCTCGCGTGGACGTTGCGGATGTTCCGGAGGAGGACGAAGAGGTCCTCTGGGCTGAGGTTCGTCAGTCGCAGCACCGGCCCGCTGTAGTCGACGATGCCTTCGCGGGCGAACTGGTTTTCCGCCAGTCGGCTCTGCAGCGCCTCGTAGCTATAGAGACCCTTCCGGGTGTCCATCAGGAAGTCCGGGGTCCCGCCGAGCACGAAGCCGATCCCGTCTCCACCACCGAGCGTGTCGTTGAAGATCCGCAGGATCTGCTCGTAGTTCGATTTCCGCGCCTGCGAGTTGGCGAGCTTGTAAACGTTCACCAGCTCGTCCAGGCAGACGAGAAGACCCCCGTAGCCCGCGAGGCGAACGAATCGCGCCAGTAGCTTGAGGTGGTCGTAGACGGTTGCGTCGTCGACGATCGTTCTCACTCCGAGCGCCTGCCTGGCGTCGGTCCTGGTCGAGAACTCTCCGCGCAGCCAGCGGATCGCGTCGGACTGCAGAGCCTCGTTTCCGGTCTCGTGGCCGCGGCAGTAGGAGGCGATCACCTGCGCGAAGTCGTAGCCGCCGACCATCTCGTTGAGGCTGGTCAGCCGCTCTTGGATCACGGCCTGCGGCTGCGTTCCGGATTCTCGGGCCTCTTTGAGCGCAGAGGTGACGAAAGCCTCGACGACGCTGGGCATCGCGCCGCCATCCGGCTTGGCCCGCGTCGCAAGGTTCCGCGTGAGCTCCGCGTAGAGGCTGCGGGCGTGGCCGCCGGTCGAGTGCAGGCGACGGTCGGGGCTGAGGTCGGCGGATGCGGTGACCAGTCTCCTTTCGAGCGCGATCGAACGAACCAGGTTGAGGAAGAAGGTCTTGCCCGAGCCGTATTCGCCGATCACCAACCGGATCGCAGAGCCCCCTTCGGCGATCTGGTCGATGTCGTCCACGAGTGCCTCCACCTCGTTGACCCGGCCCACCTGGATGTGCTGTTGACCCACCCGCGGCACGATTCCGGCCCCGAGTGAGCGCAGGATCGCTTCGCGTTCACGGGGGCGAATCTTGCGTTGTCGGTTCATGAGAGCAGCTCCTTTGCGACTTCAACATCGACTTCGATTGGGTCGTCTCCCTCGGTGAAGGGGGCGTCGCAACGCTCAAACGCCGCGTTGTTGATTTCCTCCAGGGCTCCGTCCACGAGCAGATTGCGCTCTGCGGCCAGTTCCTCGACCTCCGCTCTAGCCCACGACTGTTGCTCGGCAAGGTCGCGTGCGAGGGCCACCTGAGCCCCTTCGAGCCCGTGCCGGCCAGCGGCTTCCACTCGGGGCGCGGCGACCCCGCCGGCCGGCTCGTCGTCGACCTCGCTGTCGAATATGTCGGCGAGTACCGAGGACACCCTCGCCGTCTCCTCGATCCTCGCCTCGATCAGCGAGCGGTCGAGCGTGCTCCGATCTGCTTGTTCTGTCGCCTTCGGCTCGTCGCGACCGAGGACCCTCGGGGCCTTTGCGCCGGCTGCCGCCGTGTGCGCCTCCGAGTAGACGGAGTCCGGGTCGAGGCCCAATAGCCGGAAGACCTTGCCGAGAACCTTGAGCTCCTCTGGCGAGATGTGGCCGTCCGCTGCCGCGACAGCCACCAGACCTCTGCCGATCCGCTCCCTCTGCTCGGGCGTCAGCGATTCCAGCCTTTTGCGAAGGCCGGCGAAGGAGGGCTTCGCCCTCGTCACCTGCTCGACGTGGGCGCGCAGGCGCTCCCGCTCGCCGGGGTCGAGGCCGATCGCGCTCTCGACGTGTGCCTCGAGATGGTGCTCCTCTGCGGCCGTGACTACCCCGTCGGCGGCCGCCACGGCCGCGACCAGGTCCAGCAGCATCGTCGCGGACGCATAGGCGGCGGATGCGGCGCGAGCGTCGTGCTCGCCTCCGGCGAAGACCACGACGGTGCTGTCCCTGATGGGGGAACTCCCCCCGAAGCGCACGTCGGGCTCGATCCCGTAGCCGAGCTTCTCGACCAGCTGGGCAAGACTGACGGCCTCGCGTTTCGGCAGCTTCGCCGGGTTCCCAGGCCAGCATGCCAGGAGGTCGTTCGCCGACAGCAGCCAGGGCGGGTCGTCGGACGAGGCTTCCCGGAGCAGCTCGCGCAGCTGCTCCAGATCTTCATGGGCGTGGGACTTCAGCAGCGGCGCCGGCAGCAACGCAACCCCCTTGAGGCTCTCGGCCTCGACCCGCTTGCGCCCGCGCAATCGGCTGTAGGGGTCCAACTCGGCGCAGCAGTCGCGCGCCAGCTCTCGCAACGGCGCGACCAGCTTCGGCGAATTGGCGACGTCGGGGAGCGAGCCCAGCTCTTCGATCTCCTTCAAGCCGGGACTACTCGGGCGGTAGCCGACCTTCAGCCCCTTGCCGCGGGGGAGGCTCAGGCCGTCGCCGAAGCGCTCCCGGTAGCGGATTTGAAACAGCGCGGCGAACTCCTCGCTGCAGCGCTGCGCCGGGGTTCGACGATATGCCTCCGGGCTGGTCAGGGCCCAACTCAGCGCGAGCTCCGCGGGTAGGGGTAGCCCGGCACCGGCTACCTCGCCGACCATCATGCGCAGAGACAGCGGCACTTGCCACCCCGACCGCTCCCGCGGGGGCGGCGGGTTGCTTCGACCCTGCAGCAGATCCTGCGCATCCAGGAACTCGCGCAGCTCGCCGAGCTTCCGCGCTAGCGCCACGCGCCCTTCATCGTCTTCGACCTCGCCCTCGAGGCGAGTCAGCTCCGCGACGATCATGGCGCGTTCCGAGAAAGCCGCGGAGTCCGCCCGGGGGTCGGCGAGGAGCCGTCGCTCAAGTCCATAGAAGTAGAGGAAGGCAAGCGACTGCGAAATGTCGCGCGCCTGTCGCGGACTTGCCAGCCACTCCAGATAGGTGGCTCGATCTGCGGGGGAAAGGCGCTCGTACGACGGCCAGTAGAAGCGCGACGGCCCCATGCCGTGGGCCTGGGTTGCGACTTCGAGGGTCGGGTCGACCAGGGCGGGCTCGAGAATCGGGAAGTCGCCGTTTGCCGCCGGGAGGCCGTCCCCGAGATAGAACAGGCCTCCGCCGATACTTCGTCCCGCTACGTCAACTTCGCGGTCCCTGGCGACCCAACATTGGTCGGGCGTCTGGGATGGTCCATGAGAATCGAGGAATCTCAGTCCCTCGTCGGTCGACTCAACTGGGATTGCGAACGTGGGAGCCTCGTCACCGATCGTCACCGTCAGCTCGAAGCTCGGCCGTTCCAAGGGAACGGCTGGTGAACTCTGCCCCCCGGTCCCGAGTAGGCGGTCGAGGAAGCCCATCGCTACTTCTCCCCTTGTCTAATCAATGGAGGGCTTCTATCGCAAATCGCCAGTTTGTGGTCATCTCAGTACTGAGGAAAAGATGCATTCATACCCAAAGCTCGCACCGCTGATCGCGAGCCGGACCCCTGTCGCTTCGGGTGGTCCTGGTCGGCTCGAGGGCCTTCCGCTCGGGCGCTACGCGATCATGCTCCAGTTGCGGACGGAGCCTGCAGGGCGGTTCGTAGAGGGTGATCGCAGAATCATGGAGAAGCTAGAGCGCACCAAGTTCACCCGAGCCGGCGCGATCGCCAACGAGCGGCTGGTCGAGGCTGTGCTCGACCCTGATCGCTACCCCGAGGGGACCACCTTCATCGCCGCCGATCAAGAGGGTTGCGGCGCTGCCCGCGCCGATGCGGTCGCTGAGCATCGGCCTCTCCCATCGTCTGTCGGGACGGCCGGGAGATCGTCGCCGCACCTCGCGGTGGAGCGCTTGCCTGCCTCGAGCACCTGCTGGCCCGCCGCCGTGGCTCGAAGCTCGGGCCAGCCGGTGGTCCCGCTGCCGGCCGACCACCGGGTCGAGATCAGGGATCGTCAGGCGCTCGCCGCTGCTTGAGCGAGCTTCCGCCCCGCCGCAGTCAGCCCCTGTCAAGGTCGGTCTGGGCCACCGCCTTCTATGCGGGCCTTCGGCGGGGCGAGTTACAGGCGTTGCGCGGTTCGGACCTTGACCTGAGTCGCGCTGAGATTCACGTCCACCGCTCCTGGGATCAGCACGAGGGGCCGATCCAACCGAAGTCGAAGGCCGGCATTCGGACGGTTCCGATCCTCGCGGTCCTGCGGGATCGGCTCGGCGAGCTGGACCTCCCGATCGGCTCGGCACTCGCATTCGGCCGCGAGGATGGGCAGTGCTTCGATCCGAAGATGATCAACGACCGCGCCAAGCGTGCCTGGGCCGCAGTTAACGAGCTGGAGCGCGAAAGGGCGGAGCGGGAGGGACGTGCGCCCGACCTCCTCCAGCCGATCACGCTGCACGAGTGCCGCCATACGTTCGCCTCCCTCCTGATCGACGCAGGGGTCAATCCCAAGGCGATCCAGGAGTTCATGGGACATGCGACGATCGAGGAGACCTTCTCGCGCTACGGGCACCTCATGCCCGGTATCCGCAATCAAGCGCGCGAACTGGTCGATGCATATATGCATCGTTGGACTGCCGCCTGAGTTCTTCCCTTCCCCGGCGTTGACATTCCGCTCGCGGAGAGCCGCGAGGCGGAAGTCCACGTCTAACGGGGTTGGCTAGGAGCGAGTGGCTTCTGCTGCGCGCTTTGCGCGCTCCGGAACGTCTCGGGAAAGGAAGTTGGCCAGGTCCTCGGTGGTCCCGCCTCGAAGAATCTCGGCGGCTTGCTCCAAGTCTGAGGCCAACTCGGCGCGATGCGTCTCCAGAAACTCTCGCCATGCCTGACCGAGCAGCTCGCCGGATGAAACCCCCTGAAGGGCTGCGATGCGAGAAATCTCGCTTTGGATCTCGGTCGATACGCGAATAGTGGTGGTGTCGGACATGCGGCACCTTCCTTGTTCTCTGTGGATGAAGACTCCATGGCGACAACGTCGCCGTTCTCAATGTATTTCCGTTGTTCGACCATTTCAACCCCAACCTTGAGATAAAGTTTCTAAATCTCATGGTCTACACAGCTTACAGCGTAGCGCTTCCCTCTCCGGAGCGGCGCTTGCCATCTGTTCGGCTCCATAGCATCGCGCCCGTGAGCACGGAGTATTTCTTCGGCACCGCGCTGGTCTTGCCCGATAGAGAGCTGCGGATAACTCGACGATGTCTGGCCGAGGATCTCGAAACCGGAGCTGACGGGACGTTCGAGGGCGTCGCCAGCCACCCGATCGTCAAGGCCTTCGCCAGGGAGCGGCGCGACAAGTTCGCTGGGTCCGGTCTCGTCGAGCCCCTCGACTCCGGCCGGGTCGTTTCGGTGCTGCGGCACCAGCACGAACATCGTGGTGGGACTTGGCGGGACGAGTCGCACGAGGACGTTATTTGGCTGGTCGCCTACGGGCGGCACGAATCGGGGATGCCAGGCGACTTCTTCCCGTACTGCAAGGGGTTGGACCATGCCAGCGTCTTGCTCCCGACCGAGGAGGACTATGAAGCCCTCTATCGGGATCGGGACTTGCGGCTGGCGCGCATGCTCACGGTTGACCCACCATTGCTGCTCAAGCGGGCTCGTGAGTCGGGAAAGGAGGAGCGGGCGCAGGTAGGCGGGCGCTTCGGAACGTCCGTGGCAGTCGAAATCGCTGACGATCTTGAAGCGATTTCGGTGGCCTTCGACACGCGGGCCGAAAACTTCTATCGAACGCTGCCGGTTATCCTCGCGGCCTTCGTGCCCACGGCATCCTTCGAGGACTGGGACGATCTGGAGCGCATGCCGAAGCGCGACCTTCACGACTACGAGATCGGCTTCTCGTACACGGGGGAGATTCCGTGACGGACTTCGAGGTCAAGAACCTGATCCAAATAAGGATCGGTCTCGACCGCCACAACAAGAACTGCCCGGCGCCGGCTCACGCCATCCTGCTCAACCCCGTCGACCACCAGCTAGTGGGCTTCAACAACCTCTGGGGAATTCCAGTTCTGGCCGACGATTCGGTGCCGATGAAGCGGGTGCAGATCGACTGCGAGGGTTCGGCGGAGCGGATCGAGGAGGAGTTGGCCGACTTCCTCGATGGTTGCTGAGCCCATGCCGACCGGCCGTTCACTGGCGCACCAACTGGCGCACCATTGATCCAGCGGTCCTGCGCATTCCCGTCCCCCCAAAGAAAAACGCCCTGCATGCAGGGCGTTTTCTATGCGGCTGAATGGAGTCGAACCATCACGGGTGTTTCCACCCACAAGGCCCTCAACCTTGCGCGTCTACCAGTTCCGCCACAGCCGCGGGGGAGGGGATTCTAGATGTTTGGCGGGGTGGCGCGCGGGTGGGGTCGGGTGGCGTGGAGAGCGCAGGTTGCGGGATTGGGGCCGGTTGACGGGGGAGAGGTGGCGGGGCGGCCGGGCTTGGGGTTGCGACCGACAACGGAGATGGGAGGGGCATGGCTGTAGCGGAGATGAGAGAGGACGCCGCCTGGGGGCTGGTCGAAGAGCTCTTGCGGACCGGATTGGCGCTGGTCGACACGATCGGGGCGCTGATCGAGGAGGTGCCCGAGGACGCGTTCCCGGGCGAGGACGCGGGGGTGGTCCTGGTCGAGATGGTGGTGGGGACCTGCCGGCCGGCGCTGGAGGCCGCCGGGCAGGAGGACTGCCGGGCGGCGGCCGGGCTGATCGCGAGCATCGGCGAGAGCGTCTTCCGGGACCTGCGGGCGGCTGCCAGCCTGGCCGCGGCGCCCGAGGCGGCGTGAGCGGGGGCTTGCGGCCGGACCGGGGCTCGCGCGCGTCCGCCGGAGGAGGTAGTCTGCGAACAAGTGTTCGAACGGATTCGCACGCGCGCCGCGCGTCTGGCAAACGGAGGAAGACGAGCGCACAGATGGTTGACCTTGACCTGACCAAGCGGCAGAAGGAGATCTTCGACTTCATCCGCAAATACGCGGACAAGACCGGGTACCCGCCCACGGTGCGGGAGATCGGTAAAGCGGTGGGGCTGCATTCCTCGTCCACGGTCCACGCGCATCTGGCCAACCTGGAGAAGATCGGCCTGCTCAGGCGCGATCCGTCGAAGCCGCGCGCGATCGAGCTGCTCTTCGATAAGGCGAAGAAGACGATCCGGCCCGAAAGCGGGCTGCCGCTGGTCGGCCAGGTCGCCGCCGGGGCGCCGATCCTGGCCGAGGAGAACATCGAGGAGTACCTCGAAGTCCCCGACGTGATCGGCGGGGAGGAGGGCGACTACATCCTCCAGGTGCGCGGCGAGAGCATGAAGAACGCCGGCATCCTCGAAGGCGACTACGTGATCGTGCGGCCCGCCGACGACGCCAACGACGGCGAAATCGTCGTCGCCCTGATCGGCGAGGAGGCGACGGTGAAGCGCATCTTCCGCGAGTCCGACCACATTCGCCTGCAGCCCGAGAACGACGAAATGGAGCCGATCCGCTCCACCGAGGCACGTGTCCTCGGCCGCGTCGTCGGGGTGTTCCGCAAGGTCTGACGGCGCCTCGGCCCGTCAGGGCCAGCGGCCGCTCTGAATCAGTCGCTTGTAACGCCGCTGGCGGCGCCGCGCATCCCACATCACCAGCGGCAGCAGCCGCAGCGCCAGGCGCGGGAAGAGGTCGAAGAAGCGCAGCATCGGGCCGCGCCAGCGCGGGATCACGACCACCGGCCGGGGTCGCTCGGTCAGCCTGCCGACGGCGCGGCCGACCGCGTCGGGGGTGAGCAGGTGGCCGGAGAAGGAGCCGGCCGCGTCGGGGTCGTCGAGCCGGTCCTCGAGCATCGGCGTCCAGACGCCGTCGGGGCAGACGGCCGAGACCTCGATGCGGCGGTGGCCGGCGCGGCGCAGGTCGAAGAGGGTGCCGAGGGTGAAGGCCATCGCCGCGTGCTTGCCGGCCGAGTAGGCGACCTCGCCCGGTGCCGCGACGATCCCCGCCAGGGAGACCACGTTGATCACCTGGCCGTGCCCCGCCGGGACCATGCGCGCCAGCGCGGCGACGGTGCCGTTGATCGTCCCCGTCGCGTTGACCGCGAGCAGCGCCGCGCGGGTCGCCT
>Ga0210085_1000339_pt1 | contig 20425 bp, 21 predicted proteins | sample China_Galinas_PW_5_FD_184866 | JGI IMG/M metagenome (GOLD analysis project Ga0210085, IMG submission 184866) | Wetland microbial communities from San Francisco Bay, California, USA, that impact long-term carbon sequestration - China_Galinas_PWC_D1... | ecosystem: Environmental > Aquatic > Marine... | reverse complement strand
CCAGTGCGCTTTCAAGAAAGTCTTCCACGCGGTGCGTTTCCCCCGCTCTGGCGCTGGTTCTATGCTATGCCCTGCCGTTTCAATATATTCTTCACTGTGTTCGGTGCAACGATGTGACCGAGATTGGTGAGTGCGCCCTGGATGCGATCGTAACCCCAGGATGAATTCTCCCTCGCCATGCGGAGTACCATGTCGGTGGTCTCTTGCGCAACGCGCGGTCAACCCGCTCCCTTCCTCGCATAGGTCCACTTCTTCGCGATGAGCTTACGGTGCCAGGCGAGCAGCGTCTCGGGTGTCATCAGCGTCTCCAGTTCATCAAGTGACCGGCGGCCGAGGACCTTGGACTTCACGGCCAGTCGTATCCATTGTTCGTCGGTGAATCGAAGTCGCTGTCCTCCGAGTTGCTCCTTGAGCACACGGTTTTCTTCGATGAGATAATCGATGACCACCTGTTGCTGGCGGTTGAGCCAGCCGGCCAAGGCGATTATAAGGAGATGGAAAGGTTGTGTTGCGTTCGACATAGTACGAACAGACTATCCGTAATATCGTTCGATAACAATATCATACAGCTCGTTCGAATTTTTGCACCCTACGGGCTCAATATCATGGAGGTCGCCACGATCACCGGCCACAAGGATCTGCGGGTGCTACGCCGTTACACGCATTTGAAGGCAGAGGATTTGGCGAGAAAGCCGGGGTGAACCATTCATGTCAGCGTATTTCGTGGCAGCTCTGATACTTCTGGCAGGCAACCGCCAGACTGCCAGGTCCACGCGCGATATAAGAGGACGGAAAGCAAGAGTGTCGTGATGCTCAGGATGCGAAACGGGACATCCAAGTCGCCGTTTCACCCTCGCTTGTCACGACAGCCTATTATGCCCCGGACGCCCTGCATCCGTGCCGCCTGGCCACACCATCGCACGCTCGGTGCCGGCTATGCAGCACTCCCGCAAATGGCTGGACGACGTGTCGGATGCGCTTGCATATGCACTTCGCCGGCTTGGGTCCTATCGGCCCCAAGCCACTACGGCCATCGATGAAGTCTCTATGCACACCTTGTAGTCATGTCGGAGGCACCATAAGACACGCAGTCTCACAGCGGAGCTAGGTTAAACAAGCAGCGAAACAGGTCCGGTTCGGATACATGAGCGCTTAATTACCTGAAAAACAGAAGAAATCCACTTGAGTTTGCCTTGATACCCGATATTTAACCTGTCTGGACATTGGCCGATATGTTGACTATATTAGTCACTATATCAATTAGTGTTGTTTTCAGTAAACATATTATGAAGAATGAGCCACTGCCACTGTCCAGCAGCACACTCAGCGTGTTGAAAACCCTGGGCGCCATGATCAAGGCCGCCCGGCTGGAGCGCGGCATGAGCCAGGCGGAACTAAGCCGACGGCTAGGCGTGAGCCGCTATACCGTGATCGCCCTTGAGAAAGGTGATCCGAAAGTGGGCGTGGGCACGGTATTCGAAGCAGCCACCATCGCCGGCATTCCCCTGCTGGCAGACGACCAACGCGCGCTTAGCGAACTGGCCACAATCGTGGCCAATCTCACAAGCATTCTTCCGGAACGTGGCCGGCGCAAGAAGGTAGCACTGCAAGATGACTTCTAATGTCACAGCGGCCTTCGTCTGGATCTGGCTGCCCGGCGCGTCGGTACCCGTTGTCGCAGGGCGTATTGAAAAACATGGTCCGCTGCATCACTTCACCTACGGCCGATCTTACCGTGAGCTCGAAAACGCAATTGCCCTGTCGCCGTTTGAGCTACCACTGCAGCCCGGCACCTTTGAACCCGTAGGCATGAATACAATCCATTCGTGCCTGCGCGATGCCGCGCCCGATGCCTGGGGTCGCCGAGTGGTGGGTTACAAATATCCACAGCTGGCTGCCGATGAACTGGATTATCTGTTGCTGTCAGGCAGCGACCGAATCGGTTCTCTGGATTTTCAGGTTAGTGCTTCTGAATACGTGCCGAGAGAGTCCGATCATCCAACACTCGTTGATCTGCTCGCTGCCGCTGAACTGCTGGAAGCCAATCGCACCCTGCCCCCGGAACTGGAGCGTGCCCTTCTGCGGGGCACCAGCATCGGCGGTGCCCGACCCAAGGCACTGATCGATCATGCTGGCAAACAATTTATTGCCAAGTTTGGTTCAACCACCGATGTCTACCCTGTCGTCAAGTCAGAATACATTGGCATGCGCCTGGCGGCCCTTGCCGGACTGAGGGTCGCATCGGTGTCACTGGCCTCTTCCCTGGGCAAAGACGTACTGATGATCGAACGCTTTGACCGCGTGGACACCGCCACTGGCACAACCCGCCGCTTGATGCTGAGTGGTCTGAGCCTGCTGGAACTGAACGAAATGGAAGCCCGCTATGCCAGTTACAGCGACCTGGCCGACCGGATTCGCCAGCGTTTCAACGAGCCGCAGGCAACACTTGAGGAATTATTCAAACGGCTGGTCTTCAACGTGTTGGTCGGCAATACCGATGATCATGCGCGCAACCATTCAGCATTCTGGGATGGCCGTGACTTAAGCCTGACACCGGCCTACGACATCTGCCCGCAACTGCGCACCGGGCAGGAAGCATCACAGGCCATGGACATCGGTGGTGTAGCAGGAAATGCCGCAACGCTGACGAATGTACTGTCTGTCTGCGGCAAGTTTCAATTGCGCGCGCCCGATGCCAGGTCAATGATTGAACAACTCATCGATGTCGTAAAAGATAACTGGGTGACCGTTTGCGAAGAAGCCGGCTTGGCAGCCGTCGAGCGTGACCGGCTCTGGGGTCGGGCACTGCTGAATCCCTACTGCTTGCAGGACTGGGAATCTGCATGAATGTTTTATACGGAGTATTGTTGAACACTCCGTATAATTCGCCTTAGTCCCGCAACAGAGTTTCCTGGAGTCAACCGCGAAGCGCAACGGTTAGTTGAAGTTGAGTTGGGGGACATCTCAGCTGACGCCATCCCGGGTTCGTAATCCAGCCATGAATCAAGTGAGAAGGTGTAGTCACCGGGCGGGATGTTGTCTGTATTTGCAGGCCATAGATCACGGGTTGCTATTGGTGATCCAGAATTGTCGCAGGCGCTTATTTTTATTTGCACGCCGGCAGGAACTGATCATCGATTGTTCAGCACCGCAGCGCCTGTCATATACAGGCAAGACGAGGTTCTGCATTCATCTTTGATTTCGATGTCTGATGGAGACCAACCAGGAGTAGAGTTTTGCACCGTTTTCGTTGGGGCTTGACTGCTAATTGCATTACTGGTTACCAGGTGATGCACGGTTAAAAAAATTCCAATGCCAGTTGGAATGATCAGGAACACTATGATTAACAGCCTGACGATCGAGGAAATGATGCTCCGGTACTTCGTTGGCGGCCCGCATTGAGGGCAGACCATCGTGGTATTGCAAACGGACGCGCCAGAGTCTTTGTACTTCGTCAGGAACATTCCGAACCCCCCAACGTTCCTCAGGCTTCACAGCTTAATAGCCTGATTACACAACATAAGGGATAGGGTACTTCCGCCTACTTCGTTAACGTATGCAGATTATTAGAGCGTCGAACCCATTCTAAGCCTGCAGCAAACGGCTAATGCAGGTCGCCCCCTTCTTTTAGCTAAATCATATTTCTTCCCTACCCCAACTTATTTTTCATGCAAATACTCTAGATGAGTGAAGAGAATCAGCTGTTGATTTACATCAAAAAACATAGCCAAACGTCATCGCAAGAATTTATATTCATATATAAAAAAGTCGTATGTAAAAATACGGATACGAACCTCATCTGTATATCCATGGAAGAACCCGTGGAAGCCCCCCATGAACAGCCCATTGTTCACACCAGCAGGCCACCGGCGATACCGATGTCGTATACCATCATGCCACCCACGTACAGCGTGGTAAGGCCGATCAGCGCGTGCAGGCCACTTTGCGCCCAACGCAGACTGGAGATGGAATAACACAAGGGCACAGCGATGATAGCCGACAAGGCAGCCATACCGGCGATCGATCCGACACCAAACAGCATGATATAAAGCATTCCGGTCAGCGGCGAGTGAACACTTTGCAACGTCAGAAGTATCAGCGCCGCCGAACCTGCCATGCCGTGCATCATGCCGACAAACAGCGCGCGCAATGGAAACCGGCCGTGGTGGTGATGGTGATGGTGATGGTGTATAGCCGCATGAACTTGCTCACCGGCGTGCGAATGCATATGAAAATGCAGATGTCCATCGGCGTGGCGGTGCACGTGGAAGTGGATGCGCTCGCGTAGCTGGCGTCGCAACACATCGATGCCCAGGCCGATCAGCATCAGGCCGACCATGAATTCAAGTGTCTGCGCCAGGGTCTCTGGTATCACGGTATCCAGCAATAGCACGAGCGAACCGAATATAAACAGGGTCAGCGTATGGCCCGCGCCCCACACCGCGCCCTGACGAAGGGTGTCTCCCATGGAGCGGCTGTGTGTCGCCAGTGAAGCCACGGCGGCGACGTGGTCGCTTTCCAGCGCGTGACGCATGCCGAGCAGAAATCCCAGTGAAAGCAGGCTGATACTCACAAGACATACTCCTCTACGGCCATTACTGCAACCGGACAACGACCACCTTCAACCGACCAACTCATTCCACCTCCGGCCCCATCACGGTCGAGACATGAGCAGGTGCAGTCAGGGCCTGGAAACCGGCATCCTCAGAGGCGGGCAACAGGGTCACCGCCAGCCGGCCGTCGGCCCGTATCAGGCGCTCGTTGCCCGGCGTGATATTGCAGCCCCGGGTATCACACCTATTCGTCTCCTGTTGTCAGGGGAATATTCGTGGTGCCCAGTACCTGGTCGAACAGCTCCCAGGACGAACGCGCTTCCTGCGGCGTCATTTTCTGTATGGCGTAGCCGACATGCACCATGACAAAGTCACCGACCTCCACTGACTCGCCCTGCATCATGAACAGGCTGACCTCGCGTTTCACGCCTTTGGCTTCACAGTGGGCGTTGAAACCATCGATGGTAACGATTTTCATGGGTATGGCTAGGCACATGGCCGGGTCACCTTCCGGGTTTCCAGTCGTGACCGTTCCAGGCTTGCCAGCAGCACCGGGTTGTACACCGGAAACGACTGCATGCGTGCCTGTACAGTGTCCCGATAGACGGCCTCCAGCGTGGACAGCATCGGCTGCATGCCGCTCAATCCTCTGCCAGCGGCAGGAACATGTCGCGCGCCGCATCGCACTGTGGACAGCGCCAGTGATCCGGAAGGTCGGCAAAGGCCGTCCCCGGCGGTATCTGTTCGACCGCGTCGCCGTCTGCCGGGTCATAGATGTACCAGCAGATGCGGCACTCCAGGCGGGTGGCCGCCTCGATACGGCTGGCGGTCTCCACCGGGTTCATGCCAGCTCCGACCAGTAGGGTTCCAGCAACTCGCTGAAGCGCCGCCGCGAGTCGTCCAGATCGTCCTGCGCGGCACAGGCCACGGCCGGTATATCGCTTATCTCCAGGGTGTTGAGAATCAACGTGCCCATGGAGTTGGTGTAGCGCACCCACCAGATACCGGGATAGTCCGTGCTGGTAATCTGGCAGTCGCCGTAACCACGCGACAGCGTCTCGACCGGACCGCTGCCCAGCGTCTGACCCAGGAATTGAATGTCGGCTGGCGACAGCGGCAGCAGCGTCAGGTTGATCACGTGCGCCAGCTTGCCCGGTTGCCAGCGACGCAGCTGCTCCTGCAATTCGGTCACTATCGGCAGGGCATTCATGACATCCCCGGGAACCGTGTCGCCAGAAGGCATGGCGACTGCCATTGCCTGTGGCGGTCGACGTGCCAGCACCGGCGCGTCGCAGACTTCGATCAGGTCGCGGACAATGCTTCCGGCCTCATCCAGGTAGAAGGTGCGCCAGATACCCGCGAGTACCGATTCCTGCATGCTGACCTTGACGGTGTCGCTGTACTTCAGGCTCACCTCGCCCTCGCCCAGGATCTGGTTGACCAGTTCGCGGTTTGCCGCGTCCAGCGGCGAAATGTCGGCGATCCACGGCTCCCCGCCGACCCGGTAGGCAGCAAGCGCCTGCCGCAGCCAGTCGGTCACGGCTTTGGCGCCCTGCAGGTGCTCTATCTGCCCGGGTTCCGGTATCTCCGGCGCACGGTAGCGCGCCATCTCATTTGGCAGGGAAATGAAATTCAGCTGTGAACCCTCTTCGTCCAGTGGTTGACTGCCTGGACCCGTGAAAGTGATCGGTATGCTGTTGACTGTCATGGCGTTCCCCTGACCGTTACCCCTCAGGCACTGACGACCGGCACCCTGAGGCCTCTTGGTTGCTGTACCTCCGCTGCAATCAGTTTACTGATGTCGTGCAGATAATCGGACCAGTTCTGAATCCCGGTGATGTTGCCGAGATAGCCGCCGTCGCGCAGAAACACCAGCGCCGGCCAGGCGGTGAACCCGTAGTACTGTTGCAGGGCCTGTCCGGCGTCTGCCGCCACCACCCCCGGCCGCAGCGTACCCTCGAAGGCTTTCACCAGTTCCGGCAACACCACGGCCACGTCGGTGGTGTCGCGAAAACGTTTCGGGTCACCGGCAAAGAACAGCACGGTGATGCCCGGTTGACTAACGAAGTCCTGATGTGTCTCCAGCGTGACCTCCTGATAACCACAGTCGTCGTATAAACGCTGAATGAGTGGATGCATCATCGCGGTCGTCCCAGTTCGTAGCTGGCCATCGCCAGTTCACCCGGACCGGTGAGCTCGACAGACGCCAGTGGCGTGACCCGTTCATGAAACGGCACCCCCCACGCCTGCAATACGGAACAGGCCAGGGTAATGGCTTCAGGTATCCGCTGCCGGATACCGTCGCGCAGACTGCCGCCGTAATCATCGAGTTCTTCCGGCTGCACTCCGATCAGGGCGAGCTGCTCCGGTTTTCCGTTCAACAGGCGGGCGGATGCCAGCACCTCCTGAAAGCCGGTCTGGTGCATGCTGACCTTCCTGGCGCCCAGGTACTGCGGCACGTCGTCGTCACGGATGAGGCGCAAATCGCCGGCTGCCAGACCGAAATCGATGGCGTCGAAAATCAGCAGGCGCGACACGCTGCTCACCCAGGGCAGCAGAAACAGACCCTGGGTACCGCCGTCCATCAGGCGGACGTTGTCAGCAAACGCATAACGGGCATTGAGCTCTTCTATACAACGAACCCCGAAGCCCTCGTCAGCCCAGAGGATGTTGCCTATCCCGAGAATCAGCGTATCGATCTCAAGGGACACATCCATCAGGGCTGGTCATCCTTGAACATCCGCCAGCCGCCGATGATGGTGCTGACACTGCTTTCGCGGCCAATGATGTCGGCGCGCACCGCCATGTAGATATGGATGATGACAAATGTCAGCATGATCCACATGCCCATGTCGTGCCAGTTGCGAGTCGCCTGACCGCCGCCCAGCAGCGGAATAATCCAGCCGAATCTCCGGTCCGCCCAACTGCCATCACCCAGACCCTCGCCGTAGAGCGCAAAACCGGTGCCGATCATGAAAAAGGTCATCAGCGTGTTGAGGAAGAACATTGCGGTCTGCGCCAGCGGGTTGTGGCCCAGCGTCTTGTGCTGTTTGCGGGTCAGAAACAGGTAGAAACCGAGCTCATAGAACAGGTCTTTCCACCACTGGATTCGCCAGAACGGCAGGTAGAAGATTTCCCGCGCGTAGCGGTTACCGACCAGCGCCCAGTAAATGCGCACCGCAAAGCCGATAGCGAAGACATAGGCCGAGATAAAATGAATCAGGCGGATGTTGCCCATCAGGAAATGATCGCTGGCTGCCCCCATCGGTGATGGCAGGGGGTTGGCGATCAGGTACCCGGTCACCGCCAGTGTCAGGAAGCTGAAGGTGTGCAGCCAGTGCCAAAGACGCACCGGCGCTTCGAACACGTACACAGCCTTCTGGTTAGCCGGATCGTGCGAACCACTTGCAACATTGCTGTTCATGTCGTTGCCTCCTTCGCTAGCGAACCTTGACAGTTACCAGTTCCTTGCCGTCCGGCGCCATGACATGGGTGGAACAGGCCAGGCAGGGATCGAAACTGTGGACCGTGCGCAGGATTTCCAGCGGCTGCTCGACATTGGCCATCGGCGTGCCCAGCAAGGCCGCCTCATAGGCGCCGATATTGCCCGCCGGGTCACGCGGCGAGGCGTTCCAGGTGGTTGGCACCACGGCCTGGTAGTTTTCGATTTTGGTGTCCTTGATATGCACCCAGTGTCCCAGCGAACCGCGCGGCGCTTCCACGTGGCCCACGCCCTTGACATCGCCCGGCCAGGTATTGGGCTCCCACTTGTCCATGTTCGCCGTCGCGGTATCGCCGGCCTTGAGATTAGCCATCATATTGTCGAACACATAGCGCATTTTATGCGCCGCCCAGGAACACTCCAGCCCGCGCGCCGCGGTCCGCCCCAGGGTCGAGAAGATCGCCGTCAGCGGCAGACCGAGGTCATGCAGCAGGCCGTCGACCTGATCCTTGATCTCCTCATTGCCGCTCGCATAAGCCACCACGTAACGCGCCAGCGGGCCGACCTCCATGGCGTTGCCGCGCCAGCGCGGCGCCTTGATGAAGGAGTACTTCGCGTTTTCATCCAGTTGCTTGATGTCGGTCTTGGTGCCCTTGGCATCCGGACCCAGCACGAAGTTCGGTACCGTGATGCCGTCCCAGGGGTGCAGACCCTGATTTTCGTCCGGATACTTGTACCAGGAATGCGTCACGAACTCCTGGATCTGTTCGGGGTCGCGCACGTCGACCTCGTGCACCTGTGACAGGTCGCCGTTGAGGATGGCGCCGCCGGGCATGAGCATGTTCTGCTGTGACCAGTCGTTGGCGACATTGGGGAAGTCGCCATAAGACATCAGGTTCTTGCTGGACAGGCCACCGCCGTAGGTCCATTCCTTGTAGAACGAGGCAATGGCCTTGAGATCCGGAATGTACACCTGGTCGACGAAATCAATGGACCGGTCGATGAGAGATGACACCAGATTGAGCCACTCCATGGTGATGGCGCCGTTCTCGTTCAGGCTGAACGAGCATGGCATGCCGCCGACCACCCAGTTCGGGTGCGGATTGCGGCCGCCGAAAATGGTGTGGATCTTGACGATCTCGCGCTGGAAGTCGAGCGCTTCCAGGTAGTGGGTGACCGCCATCAGATTGGCCTCGGGCGGCAGCTTGTAGGCCGGACTGCCCCAGTAGGCGTTTGAGAACGGCCCAAGCTGACCGGATTCGACGAAGCGCTTCAGCCGCGCCTGGGTATCGCGGAAGTACCCTGGCGAGGACTTGGGCCAGCTGGAAATACTCTGCTGCAGCGCCGAAGTGGCCTTGGGATCAGCCTTCAGCGCACTGACTACATCGACCCAGTCGAGGGCGTGCAGGTGATAGAAATGCACCAGATGGTCCTGGGTATATTGCGCCAGCATCATCAGGTTGCGGATGTGGTTGGCGTTTTCGGGAATCTGGATACCCAGGGCGTCCTCCACTGCGCGTACCGAGGCCAGGGCGTGCACCCCGGTGCAGACACCGCATATGCGTTCGGTGAAGGCCCAGGCATCACGCGGATCGCGGCCCTTCAGTATGACCTCGAGACCACGCCACATATTACCGGTTGATACGGCATTGCGGATGACATTATCGTCGTCGACGTTGACCTCGATGCGCAAATGGCCCTCGATACGGCAGATCGGATCGACCACCACGCGTTGCCCGCCGGTGTCGAGTTTGAAACCGTTGGCGGTGACTGTCTCAGTCATGGCTGGAGCCTCCCTTGTTGCTGTCTTTCAAATGGCTGATGACCGAAGCCGTGGCATGGGCCGCGACACCGATGGCGGCGGCGCCGGCCAGTACACCGCCGATCCTGTCCGCGGTGGACTCGACCTGCCCGACCACATTGAGGTCAGTCACCGTACTGTAGAAGGATCCGCGGTCCCAGAAATTGTCTTCGGAGCATCCGAGGCAACCGTGCCCGGATTTGACCGGCCAGGACAGCCCGCCGTTCCACTCCATGTTCCCACAGGAATTGTGAGTGGTCGGTCCCTTGCAGCCTACCTTGTACAAACAATAGCCCTTGCGTGCGCCCTCATCATCGAATCGCTCGACGAACTGGCCGGCGTCGAAATGCGGGCGCCGGTAACACTTGTCGTGGTTGCGCGCGCTGTAGAACATCTTCGGCCGCCCCTGACGGTCGAGCTCGGGGAAGCGATCGAAGGTCAGCATGTAGGTGATGACACCGGTCATGACCTCCGCGATGGGCGGACAACCCGGCACCTTGATGATCGGCTTGTCGGTAATCACCTTATGGATGGGTGTGGCTCGCGTCGGATTCGGCTTCGCCGCCTGCACGCAGCCCCAGGAGGCGCACGAGCCCCAGGCAATGATGGCCTTGCAGTGACTGGCCATGCGGCGCAGTTTTTCGACATAGGGCTTACCGCTCTGTATGCAGTACATGCCATCTTCGTTCAGCGGCGGGTTACCTTCGCAGGCAAGAATGAAGTTGCCATCGTACTTGGCGATGGTCTGTTCGAGGAGCTCCTCCGCCTGGTAGCCGGCGGCGGCCATCAGGAGATCGTCATAATCCAGTGAAATCATCGACAGAATGACATCGGCCGCCAGCGGGTGTCCCGAGCGGATGAAGGACTCCGAGCAACAGGTACACTCCAGGCCGTGCAGCCAGATCACCGGCGTGCGCGGCTTGGTCTCCAGCGCGTGGGCGATGGTGCCGGCGAATTCCGGTCCCAGACCAAGTCCCGCGGCGGTGAGACTGCAGAATTTCAGGAAGCTGCGACGTGTAATTCCATGCTCACGCATGGCCTCGTAAAAGGTCTCCTGGATGCCCATAGCGAGATTCTCCTCCATACAGATCGTGGTGTGGCGCCAGACTGTGTACCGCGCCGGATATAAGCGCTCGTCCCTGTCATGTAAAGCAGTGAACCGGAACCTGTTCTTTTTATGCCCCGCCACTCGCAAAGTACAGGAAAAGATCAGTGAGTTAGGCAACTAAAAAGGTTTCACTTGATCCAGGTCAATCCCCACTTTCTTATTAGCATATTAATTAGTTATTAATCACTTTTTCAGCAGGCATGGAAGCGGCGCTGGACGGTTCACCCCGGTTGTCGCGCGTGAAGTTTATCCAGCGGTTGTGCCGGTCCGTCCGGCATATCACGCTCAGCCCTGACGTGATCGCGCATCTGATCCCTGAAATTGTTCACGCCATTGAAGAATTCACGCATCATGATGACCCAGTGATACTGGCCTCGTCGGGTCAGTCGAATTTCCCCGGCATCATCGACAATGGTTCCTGCCAGCCTGAGCGCAAGAAATTCCTTCCACAGGAGTGTGAAGAAACGCCCTCCATACCTTTTCAGAAAATCATCCTTATGCAGGCCAAGACCGAACAGCGCCATCACCAGATCATAGCGGGCCTTTTCAAGGTCCTGCAGCACACGGTGAGCGGTAACAGCCGTGCCCGTTGCATGGATCATGCGCGCGTAGCGATTTATGGCAAAGGTATTGGCGTACATGACGCCATCCAGGTAGCTGAATGCGCCACTTCCGGCCCCGATAAAACTGGTATTGGAGATAATGTATTCGTCGGCAAGACCCGCGTTTCTGGAATAGCACCACACGGAAGATAACTGGTAGTCCGGTGCCATCTCATGGCGGATCCGGTCAAAAAATAATTTTTCGTTGCGCAGCGAATACGGCCCCATTGACTTGCTCATGGCCTTGACGGTACGCATGGACGTCATCAGCGGATAGATAGAGGTCTGGTCTACCCGGACCTCATGAATGAGGATGTCCAGATCCCGCAACAATGCGGTTTCGCTCTGTCCCGGAAAATTGAAAATCATGTCAGCGTTAAGTGTACCGAACCAGCCCTGTGCGAACCGGAGGCGCTCCCGGTTCTGGTCGCCACTGCCGTACGACTCATAGCGGCCCATGTTCCTGAGCAGATTATCGTCAAAGGTCTGTATACCTACCGACAGGCGGTCAACAGCAGCGGCTTTAAGTACCGTCAGCACATCATCACGCAGGTGATTGGGGTTGGTCTCTACCGAGACCTGCCGGACAGGGAACAGTGAACGCACGAGTTCCAGGGTCTGGGCAAGCTCCTCCGGCACTATAGTCGGCGTACCACCGCCGACGTAGACGATGTCCGGCTGATATCCCTTGTCGGCAATAAGGCGTAATTCCTGGCGCAATGCCCTGAAGTAGGTCGTTGCCTTGAGCTGGTTCAACAGGACCCGATGAAATGAGCAGAAGGAACACAGGGACTCGCAGAAAGGAATATGGAGGTACAGCACTCTCGGCTGTTGCGCAGTGACATCCGGAAGTGCCAGAGGAGTCCCCAGTTCGAAGTGCATCTGCCGCGCATAGCTGCGACGCAGATACACATCCAAAAGTCGCTCGGTGACAGTCACGGGGATTTTCCATTATGGTGCGAGGAAAACAGCACGCTCGGCAATATAACACATCGCAACCGGTTGATTTTTCCGGGCTGCTGGGCAAGCATAGTACTTTGATCAATCGATCAATCAAGGACTCATCCATGCAGCACCACGATTCAAAACGCTTCCCCTGAAGCTGCAAATGACTGTTTGTCATGACCGCCGATATCGAAAGCCACCCGTCATTGCTGACGGGTTATGCAGGTGACGAACAGAAACAGGCAACTGATCATCACGGACACACAGCACCCTGTGTACGGTATCGTTTCACGGCCGGACCTGAACAACCTGAGCACGGCGAGGTGAACCCGTCATGGGGAAATATGACTTCCTGCCACGGCTATTGATCCTGCTCGCCGGTCTCCTGGCGGTTCCGCAGGCGGCCAATGCCGGCTGCCTGGACTGCCACCGGGAAATGCAGCGAGGCTTTAGCGCGGCACACGCAGTGTTTGCAGAGAACTGCGTGCAATGTCATGCCGGCGACGCCAGCGCGGCAGCCGAGACAAGCGCCCACCGCGGACTGATCGCCTTCCCGGGCGATATGGAGAGTGCGCAGCGGGTCTGCGGTGACTGTCATGGCGACAAGGTCGACGGCGTCACGCACAGCCTCATGCATACCGGCAAGGGAATGGTGTTGACTACCCGGCGGGTATTCAGTGAAATCGCCGACCGGCCCGGACACAACGATCTGCAGCACCTGACACACTCACCGGCCGACAGCCTGCTGCGCAAATTGTGCGCGAGCTGTCACCTGGGTCAGAATAAAACGGCTCATCGGCTCGATGCCACGCTTGATCGCGGCGGCGGCTGTCTGGCTTGCCACATCAATGATCAGTCGTCCCGGACACACCCGGCGCTGACAGCACAGGTGAGCGATGCACGCTGTTTCGGCTGTCACTCACGCTCGAGCCGCATTTCACTTAATTATGCCGGCCTGGCGGAAACCGCCACCACCACCGCGGACACGAACCGGCTGGCAGATGGTCGCGGTGTCGAGTTCCGTCCCGCTGACCGTCACCACGCGGCCGGCATGGCCTGCATCGACTGTCACACCGAAAAGGATCTCATGGGTACGGCGACAGCGCCTCCCCCGTCGAATCAAAAGCAGGCCGTCGACATCCGCTGTGAGGACTGTCACCGCATTACCCGCACCATCAACTCGACACAATGGCCGCCCGCCTACCGCGCCTTGCTGGCACGCATCCCCTACCCTGTCGAAAGCGGGACTCGCATCCCGGTAACCGCAAATGGAACCCCGCTTTGGCACATCGAACTTCAGGGTGACACTGCCTGGCTGCATCGCAAGATAGCCGGTGGCCGTCTGCGCATCCCGCCCTACCGCGACAGCGACCATCCCCTTGCACAGGAACACCGTCGCCTGACGTGCACCTCCTGCCACAGCCAGTGGGCGCCGCAGTGCTATGGATGTCACCTGCACTATGACGTGGACGGCGAACAATACGATCATGCGGACCGGAAAATCACGGCGGGCATCTGGAAGGAAAAGCGTAGCAATATTACCAACGGATTGCCGCCACTGGGGGTAACCGCCGACAACCGGATCGTCCCGGTGATACCCGGCATGATCATGGAAGCCACCCATCCGGACTGGCCCGAGCCCCGCTTCGTGCGGCGCTTTCAGGCTACAGAACCGCACACCACCGGCGCCGCCCGAGGCTGTGCATCATGCCACCGCTCTTCCACGGCACTGGGCCTGGGTCAGGGACACTTGCAACAAAACGGGCAGAAGTGGAGCTTTACCCCCGGAATGGAAATCCTGCAGGACGGTCTGGCCGCCGACGCCTGGACCCGAATCCGGCAGACGGCTGAAATCCGTGAGGCAATGGCGCCCCGGCCATTTACCCTGCAGGAGATCGAACGCATTCTGGCCGTGACATTGCCGCCGGAGGGACACCCTGGCGGAAAACACTGACCGCCGGTTCGGGACCGACGGAACCACGCTGCGATGCTGACAACACCGGCAAACAGCCCAATGCCCGGCGCCGTGAGCGAGTGTGTACCCGCTAAATCAGCACCCTTCGTGTGACGGACCCGGCCGCGGCGCGGCTGGTTGTGTTACCGGAGGAACATAGGCCGGCACCACGGGTTTGCGCGGCGCCGGCGTGGCCTGCGCCGTCTTGTCGCCACCAACGAAATAACAGGCGATGGCCTGCTGTTCGGGCACACGGGGGTACTCGCCATCGGCCAGTGTCGGTGAAAGTTCCGGGTTGAGCACGTGCTGGGCCCAGAAATTGTATCCGCCGAGCAGCAGGCTGGCGTCGTAACCGGCCAGGCGCAGCAGCACCACGGCCTGACTGGCGACCTCGGAGCCCTGCGAATAGACAATGACCTTGCGGTCTGTCGGCAACGCTTCAAGCTTCTCCGGCGTGACCAGTTCCGTCACCGCCATATTCTGCGCACTCTCGATATGCCCCTCGTCGTAGTCCGCGGCCGGGCGTACATCGATGAGGACGAAATCCTTGCGCCCCTCGATGAACCAGCGCGCCAGGTCTTCAGCCAGTACGCGGTCATCCTGGCGCGCTACACTCTGGGCCACCCGCTCGAAGCTGTGTGCCTGTTGCTGTGACAGAAGATCATTGTCGCCGCAGGCGGTGACGAACAATCCGGTCAGCAGGCACAGCGGCAGGGGCATCCCTAGTCTTCGGCTCATGTGCATGATCTCCGTGGCCGGCTCAGTGCAGCCGGTCCAGTAGCTGTACATTGAATTCGTTCTGAAAGTGGATCCAGGTGGTTTCCTGCCCCAGGTCAACGGCGATGGCGCGCAGCACATAACCGCCCAGCAGGACCAGCACCGGCGCCAGCATGGCTAGACTGCGCGCGCTGCCGCTGATTTCGAAATACTCCAGCACCAGGGGAGCCAGCAAACCGAGCGCCACGAATACCGCCCAGAACCAGGTTGTATAACTGCCGCCCATCAGCATGTCCGCGGCATCGAGTTGCGGCTTCGAGCCGGTACTCAGGTTGATCAGCAGCAGCGCCACGATCAGCAGTTCGATCAGAATCAGCCCGACGTCGATACGGGTGAACAGGCGGCGCTCGCTGTGCTGTCGCGCAATAAGCGCTGTCAATGCAGCACCGGTGGACAGGCCCGAGACCAGGAACAAGGGTCCCAGCAGGCCGGTATTCCAGAATGGCCGGGCGCTGAAGGCGCTGAGCAGGATGCCGGTATAGATACCCAGACCAACGGCAATCGGAATCGCCAGCCAGGCAATCAGGCGCCGGTAGCGCTCGGTCAGATCCAGCAGGCCCGCAAGCAGCGGTTTATCGTTAACCAGGTTGGCGATATAGGGGTAGCCCTTTCTGAGGGTCGACAGGATCTGCAGAACCGCCACCGGGTAGAACAGGATCAGGATCCAGGCGCCGTAGGACATCGGCGAGGTCGGCTCGAAGGTGGTGTAGAAACGCCACACGAACAGCTTGTGTGACAGGTCGAGAAACAGGGTCGTCATACCCAGCGACAGCACCACCGGTCCAAGCAACGCCAGGCCGTTGACTGAATACGGCGCCTCCTCGTCCTTGTTCAGCAACAACATCAGTGCCGAGAAAAACATGATACCGGCGGCCAGGCCACCGAGGAACAGGTAGACCGAGATCTCCCAGCCCCAGACGTCTATTATCGGGTCAATGTGCGGGTTGCTGCGTGCGCTTACCAGAATTTCTTCGAGCATGATCGAGGCGTCCTCAGATCAGGTAATAGACATTGGGTTGGTTGCCGGTCTCGGGCGCCAGCACCTTGTACTCGCGCGTGCGCAATAGTTCGCTGACGTTGCTGGACGGATCGTCAAGCAGGCCGAAATGCATGCAGTGCGTCGGACAGGTGGAGACGCAGGCGGGGTCCAGCCCCTTCTCCACCCGGTGGCTGCAGAAGGTGCATTTGTCGATATAGCCGCCGGGATGCATGATGAGACGGGCATCGTAGGGACAGGCGGCGATACAGGCCTTGCAGCCGGTACACTTGTTGGGGTCGACCAGCACGATGTTGGTGCCTTTCCAGTAGTGGCTGGCGCCTGTCGGGCACATGTACACACAGGTCGCGTGTGAACAGTGATTGCACCGCTCGGAGCGGAACTCGGTTTTCAGGTTCGGGTAGGTTCCCTGCGTGGCTTCCACCACCCAGTCGCGGTTGAGTCCTTCCGGCACCTTATTCTCGGTTTTGCAGGCCACCACACAGTCGCAGCAGCCGATACACAACTTTGTGTCGATGACCATTGCGTAGTGGAGCATGTCAGACTGTCTCCTTGACAATAGTGACAAAGTTGCCGCGCATGCCGGTACCGCCCATGATGGGATCGATTTTCACGTTGGTCATCAGCTCCGAATCGTCGGCTCCCAGGTCGCGGGTCAGGCGCAGGCGCCGCGAGCGGTGGCCGAAGCCGTGCGCCATGAACACCGAGTCCGGCCGGATGCGTTCGGTGACACGCACCCGGATAGGGTTGCTGAATATGCCATCGGGATTTGCCAGGCGAACATACTCACCGTTCGTGAGACCCTTTTCATTGGCGACCAGCGGATTTACCCACAGGGTATTCTCGGGCGCCAGCTGGAACAGTAACGGGTTGTTGGTGGTCTTGCCGAAGGTATGCGCCGGCATACGCCCGTAGTTCAGTCGGTAATAACCCTGTGGCGGCTGTTCCGGGCGGGTGTATTCAGGCATCGGGTCGAAACCCTTGTCGGCCAGCTGTTGTGAATACAGTTCGATCCTGCCGCTTGGCGTGTAGAAGCTGACCGCCTCACCGGGGCTGAAGTATTTGGCCGTAGTGCGCGGAAAGTTCTTGATGCCGGTCTTTTTCATCTCTTCCAGCGATGATCCCACCTGCCGGAGCTGCCAGTCGATGACTTCGGCATAGTCTTCCCAGGGGAAATACTCATCCAGGCCAAGACGATGACCGAGCTGTTTGGCGATCCACCAGCCGGGCTTGCTGTCGAAGCGCGGCTTGAAGGCCGGCATGCGCAACGCCAGCGACGGATGCCGTTCGCCGGCATTGCGCAGGTCGTCATAGCGTTCAAGGTAGGTGCACTCCGGCAGGACAACATCGGCGTAGCCGGTAATCTCCATCGGCATGGTGTCAACCACGACCACCAGCTCCAGCGAGTCCATGGCGGCCTGTAGCTGTGGCCGGATGCCGGGGATGGTCATCGGCAGGTTGGTGCCGTAGACCAGCCAGCCCTTGTAGTGCGCATCGGCGCCGATGGATGCCTCGATCAGCGCGTTGGTGATGCCCTGATTGGCGAAGGGGTATCGGCCGGCATGCGCTGCAAGGAAGGTGCTCTTCGGTTTTGGATAGTCTGGCAGCGGGTACTTCGGCAACTGCACACTCTCTTTTATGTAGAGACCCCCCTTGCGCCCCCAGCTGCCCAGCAGGGCGTTGAGTATGGCGATGGCGCGCGAGCGCTGGGTGTCGTCACCATACCAGGTCGTGTGCCGGCCCGGGTGGACCAGGGTTGCCGGAGCGCTGGCCGCCATTTCCCGCGCCGTGGTACGGATCAACCCGGGTTCAATGCCGGTTTCCAGGTAGACCCACTCGGGGGAATAGCGCGCCACGTGATCGGTTAGCTGTTCGAAACCGGTGGCATAGCGCTTGATGTAGTCCTTGTCGCAGAGGCCCTCGTCGATCAACACGTGCATCCATGACAGCAGCAGGGCAATATCGGTGCCCGGTTTGATCGGCAACCAGTACTTCGACTTGCCGGCGGGTACAGAAAAGCGCGGATCGACGGTGATCAGTGTGGCATCCCGTCGCAAGGCGGCGGCCAGCGTCTGCACCTGGCCGTTGTGCAGATTCTCACCGATGTGCGAACCGATCAGCACAATGCAGCGCGAATGTTCCATGTCGGTCCGCTCGGGGGAACCGAGGCCTTCGCCGAAGGTCAGCTCGAAACCGGTATCGCGCGGCCCGCGACACTGGGCAAAAGCCGGTTCGGCATTGCTGCCGGAACCGTAGGCGCGCATCAGATGCTTGAAGTGGTTGGCGCCGGCGCCATGGTTGAGCAGCGCCGTGCGATCGGGGCCGTAGCGCTCTGCAATAGACCTGAGACGTTCAGCGATATGGTCCAGCGCTTCATCCCAGGAAACTTCGCGGAAAGTCTGGCGGCCATCTGATCCGGTCACGCGCAGCAGCGGCTTTTTCAACCGGTCACGATCTTCATAGCTGCCCAGACCGCCGGTCCCGCGGGTACACAGACGACCCTCGCTGTGCAGATCGGTGTCATTACCGGTAATCTTCCACGGTTGTGCGTTTTCCTGCTCGACGAAGCCCGCACACTTCCAGAAACACATATCGCAGTAGGTCGGTGTGCGACTGACCTGCCCTGCTCCGGGTAGAGGGTGCGCGCTGCAGCCACCGAGGAATAGCGGCGGGACCACGCTGCTGATTCCCAGCAGCCCGGAAATCTTGATGAATTCACGACGGTTCACGCAAACACCTTCCTGTTCAGCATCCCTCGCCTCGTGCAGGCCCCAACGCGGGCGTCTCCGGCTGTTCCTTGATCGGCGTCACCACCGCACCCTTGTGCTGTGGCGTCGGGGCCGGTGTGGCCTGTTTCTGGATAATGTACCAGGGCGACGCCTCCTGTTTGAGGAAACTGTCAGTCGGGAAAAAGGCCATGACGCCTGCAATGACCAGCGCCAGCACCACCAGCGGCACCTCATATATCAGCGCCTGCCGGGCTGTCAGATTCTGCTCCGGTGGCGGGGACCAGATGAAAAACTCTCCCAGGCGCATCAACAGACTGCCGGCTATCGCCGCAATCGTCAGGATAAGCATCACCGAGCCGATGCTGAAGCCGAACAGCTGGTCCAGCCGGAAGACCCCGCGGTAGTCACTTCTGTAGAAATCACCCCAAACCTGGAACAGGTCGCCGAACACAATGGAACCGCCGAGGAAGCCAAGCACAAAGACCATGGCGTCGATCCGTCCGGTGGCAAATGAGGCCGCCGCCGTGCCCGGGCAGTAGCCACCGATGGCCATGCCGATACCGAACAGCACACCACCGACCGCCATCGGCATCAGGTAGGTTGGCAGATAGTACATTTTCGACGTATCGATAAAACCAACGAGACTGAGCAGCCACAGGCCCAGCATGCCGGTGACAATGGCCGAAAACATGACCACTGGAACGCTGACATCCCTCAGGTAAAAGGCGCGGGCAATTTTCCGGCTGTCGGTGAACCCGGCGTGATATAAACCAAAACCAAATATAAAGCCGATGGGGATGGCCAGCCACAGGTTCGCGGCTTCGGAAATGACACCGGTTTTGACCAGGGGCGCCACTATATCCATTGTTTTCTCACGAACCAGGCTGTTGCAAAACCACCGATAAAGATGCACAGCAGGAACGTCCATGAGCCCACCGAAAGCTCGGCGGCCCCGACCAGCCCCTCGCCGCTGGTGCAACCACGCGCCAGGCGTGCGGCAAAACCGGTAATGGCGCCACCGATGAGCGCATAGACCAGACGTCCCAGCGAGGAAATGCGTGGCCCGCGCTGCACCTCGAAGCGGAAGTCGCCACACAACAGGGCAGCGACGAGAGCGCCGGCCAGCAGGCCGACCATAAAGTAGCTGAGGTAGTTGTCGAGCGGATGGGCGCCGTGGGCAAAGTAGGCACTGAAATAGGCGCTCTTTTCCGTCAGTTCCGGCAACAGCCAGTGCTGCACGGTCGCCACCAGACGTGTCATCATACCACTTACACCAATACCCCGCCCGGCGACCACAAAGGCAAGCAACATGGTGATGCCGATCACGAGACCCGCCATCACGGGCGGTAAACGGCAACGCAAATCCATCATTCATCTCCTTATCAGTAGGCAGGAAGAGTAAACACCTCTTTTTCCGAAATCCAGTATTATCGGCCAGTGATTCATTTTGCATCGGTATGGAGTCCGCCAGCACCACGAATGCTCGCTGCATCCCGTCGCCACTGCCGAAACATACC
>Ga0210085_1000337_pt1 | contig 20479 bp, 17 predicted proteins | sample China_Galinas_PW_5_FD_184866 | JGI IMG/M metagenome (GOLD analysis project Ga0210085, IMG submission 184866) | Wetland microbial communities from San Francisco Bay, California, USA, that impact long-term carbon sequestration - China_Galinas_PWC_D1... | ecosystem: Environmental > Aquatic > Marine... | reverse complement strand
TGCCCACACTCTCGGGCCTCGCGCCCACAACTCCACAGGCCCAACAACAAAGTTCTTACAGAACCCTTAAGATGCGGCCCGGAAGCGCATGAGAAAACCCTCTACCCACAGGAAACGTAAGAGGACCAAATATCTCTTGCTAGCGTAGATCCGAATCTCGCAGGGTAATCAAGAGTGGCATAAAGAATTGTAGTTGCTACGGGATTGAGTTCGTTCGCAATTACTTTGAACCCAGTGCGGAGTGCTTCGAATGGAATCGATCCCCCGCCTGAAGTGGGATCCATAACGACAGCATCGCGTGGAACGTAGTCGAGAATATTTGCATAGGCTCTAGTATATTGGTATGCATCTCCTGGAAAGCTAAAATTGTATTGTTTTGCAATCGCAATTTTCTGGCTCGCCCAAGCAGGATCGCCCGCTGTAATCTCGACGGGAAGAGAGGAGCTATCGGTTGCGTCTGGTAGTAACAGATCGCGACATTCCGCCTCCCAGCGCAGCAAGTCTGGGTCTAAACGAAGCTTCTCATGATCACGTTGCAAATTGTGAACTAGGGCGCGCGTTGATCGCCGCTGTTCTTGCTCTTTAGCCAATGCGCGGCGAACAACATCGTCCATTGGTAGCGAAGGAGAGCCTTTGGAGGATTCTAATCTCTCAAGCAATTTCCCAGTTAAAGGCCAAGGGTCCCCATTAACGATCGCCTGTACGCGCTCGATGCCGAGTTGTCGAACGAAGTTCTCAGGTTCGGTGTTGGCCGCATCAAACGAAGCCAATACAGCCGCACGGCTTGGTATTAAGGGACGCCTGGCCCACCAGACATGCAGGTAGTAAACAGGCGGCATGACGTTGCTTGAGCCGCGCTCCCGCTGAGTCTCTGCCCCAACCTGATGACAGGGAAATCCCGCCTCGATCAGACGAATATCGTCTAGTTTTTCCATCACTCAGTCCTGAAGCGTTCCAGCATGTTGCCGATGTCCGGGTCCTTCGGATGCCCCCCGAGCATGATGCGCAGCCCGGACAGCGCCCAGCGGTTGGCGCTGGGGCCAAAGCTGGTGGTCCTGGATAGCCAGTAGGCGGCCTCTTCACGCGTGAACTGCGCAACCCGATAAGCGATCAGCTCGACCCGGTCCAGGTCCTTGAGCCGGTCCTGCAGGCGGAAGATCAGGCCGAGCTTGGCGCCGGCCTCCTCGGTCAGCGGCAGGTTGCCGCGGATGCGTAGGCCTTCAGGGGTCATGTAGCGGTTGAGCTCCAAGGGGATGTCGGCCTCGTCGGTGACCGGCTCCAGGATGCGCCGCAACACGGGCAGGCAACGGTGCTGGGGCTCGCCAAAGAGGCTGCCGCGCTCGATTAGTACCGGGCGAGACTTGGGCCGCTGACCGTCCGCGTCTCGCGACTTCTCTTCGTCGTCTCGGAAGTGGCGTTCCTTGATCACCAGGATAGGGATGGGCTTGTCCTTCCACTCGGTGATGCGCAGGACGAAGGGGGCCTTCGCGTTCAGTTTGGCCAGGCGCGCGCTGTGGTACTGCTTCAGGTCGAGCTTCTCTTTCTTCTTGGGCATGCGAGTTAGTGGCCTGTTAACCGCGGAGGCGCTCGACCAGCTTGCAGTCGGGCTGCGGTGCGCTGATGACGATCTGGACCTCGGCCTGCTGCTGGTCGGTCAGGTCGAGGGCGACATCGAACAACTCGTCGAGGGTACGGACATCCTCCGGCGCCAGGGACTGGAGCTGGATGTTGAAGATGCCGCCCTGGGGAAGCTTGAGGCCGCTGATCTCCAGATAGTCGATGGTGGATTTGCCGCCGCTCTTGTAGATCTGGGCGAGCTGTTTGAGCAGTGGCAGGACCTTCTTGCGGCCGTCATCGCCGCCGATCTGGATGCCCGTCGGCTGTTTGGTGACCCAGCCGCGCTTGCTGGCCTCGGGCTTGGTGACAACCTTGTACTCGGGGCTGACGGCTTCCATGACCCAGTCACTGGCACCGCGCAGGGCATCGGGCTCCATGTCCGGGTTCTTGTCGGCGGTGTGGACGTAGAAGTGCCCGGCCTTGATCAGCTCGTCGACGGCCTTGCAGATCTCCGGGGTCGCGACGCTGCCGTGGTCCTGCTCGACCTTGGCAGCGATCGCGGCCACGGAGCAGTAACCTGTAACGTTGATCTCTTCCTGAACCCATTGGCGGATGCGCGCCGGATCGGGCTTGTCGGACTCGGTCCAGTTGCGCTTCTTGGCGCCCTGAGGCGTGACTATGCTCCAACCCGCGTCGGTGAGGGTGACCTGGTAGGGGATCTCGCCGGTGTCGCGGGAGTGGAGCTCGGCGGGCTTCTCGGACTCGGCCTCTCCCATGCGGAACAGGCACCAAGCGCCGTGGTTGACGCCGGCGCGAATCAGGGTGTCGAAGACGCTGGGCTCCTCGAGCAGGGGCCAGTCGCGGCGGCGGGCGAAGTCGGCGCGCAGATCAACCAGGGTGCGGTAGTCCTGATGGGCGAAGAAGAGCTTGGCTGCGGAGGCACCCGCGGTGGTGCTGGAGGCCAGCTCGGTGGTAACCAGCTCGCCGTCGTTGAGCAGGACTTCCTTGATGCGCTCGATGACCGAGACGCCGCCTTCGCCGCCGGCGGTGCTGATCTCGCGCCGGACGATCTTGCCGCCCATACTCCCAACAGCCCCCCCACCACCCCCACCGGGATACCAGAGGTTGCGGTAGGCCTGAGTGACGACGGTGATCAGCGCCTGCTCGCGCTCCTTGGTGTCACGGCTGAAGGTCTGGTCGCTCAGCGCCGACTCGGAAAAGCCGTAGGCGGCCGGGTCCTGCTTGAGGATGCGGCGGGCGAGCACGTCGACGGCGATGCTCTGGAGGCGGTCGCGCAGCTCCAAGGCGCGGCTCTCCTGGTTGTCGAGCATGTCGTCGCCGTTTCGATGGTCGCCGGTGACGTTGGCGGTGTCCGGGATCAGCAGCAGGACCAGGTTCTGCTCGATGCGCGGGCGGTTGGGACCGGCCTGGGTGATCAGCTCGTCGGGCTTGATGCTGTCGGCATCGAGGGCGATCAGGGCGAGGGTCGGCTTGCCGGTCTTGTCCGGGATGCGCTCCGAGACGCTGACCTCGGGGATGACCTCGAAATGGTGCTGTCCGGCGGTGACCACCTTGCGGGAGGTTTGCCCGAGCAGCTCCCCGATGCGATCCGAACCGCGCAGGCCGCGGCTGATGTCGGCGAGCACGCGGTTGATGGAGACGCCGGTGCTGGCGTAGTAGCGGCCCTCGGTCTCGGAGTAGCGCAGGTAGTAGGCGTTGGAGCGGATGGCGTCTAGGGCGGTCTCGACCTGGGGCGGGGTCATGCCGGGGAAGGCGGTCGCGAACAGGGCATCCTGCTTGTTGATGCCAAAGACGTTGGAGGCGAGGCCCTCGCCGAATCCGGCCAGGCTGTGCAGAAAGACGGTCTTCCAGGTGTCCTCGTAGAGCGAGAAGCCCTCCGGATGGGGGTTGTGCTTGTCCATCAGGGCCGCGTTGCTGTCCTGGGCGCTGAGGTCGCTACTGTCGGCGCCGCCGATGTCGGCGGTGATGATGGGGAGCAGCTCGGCGCTCTCGGTGCGGCTGATCAGCTCGTCGGAGAGGCGATGGTCGCGCAGGTCCAGGTGGCAGGTATGGATGGCCGGGACCGCGGTGTGCTTCTTCCAGAGGTTGGAGACGGTGAGCGCGAGGACGCGCAGGACGCCGCGGGTGCCCTGGAAGGTCTCGACCGTGGAGAGCTTGCCGGTGAGGTAGTCGACCAGGGTTGTGTGAAAGGGGTAGTGGGCGACCATGCGCTCGCGGAAGGTCTCCTGACGTGCGGCCTCGGGCAGCAGGGTCGCGGTACGCCGGTACATGTCCATGTAGGCATCGGCGGTGCGGGCGGCGGCCTCCTGGTCGATGCGCCCGAACAGACGGCGGGCGAGCACGCGCGAGATCTCTTGGCCGCGGACCGGCGTCACGGTGGTGACGTCGCGGGCGACGACGCTGCGGACCTCGCCGTCGGCGCGGCGGGCGATGTCCAGGGCCTCGGTCTTGCTGACCTCCTCGCCTTTGGCCTGGGAGACGATCTCCGAGAGCATCGCGGTCTGGCGGGCGAAGGCGTCTTTCTGGCTGGCCAGGGTCAGGACCACGGAGATGCCAATGTGGTCCTTGGCGTATTGGAACAGGGACATCAGGAAGGTCGCGACGCTGGAGCGGCCGCCGGGGCGGGCCGCTTCGACGCGGGCAGCGTAGGCCGCCAGCTCGTCGAGCATGATGAGCACGCGACGGCCCTTGAGGACCAAGTCGAAGTATTCGTCGCCAGGGGAGCCAAACGAGGTGGCAGTGGGGCCGATCTCGCGGTAGAGGTCCTCGCCGCCGATCTGGAAGGCGATCTCGCCCCAGAGGGTGTAGGGAATGAGGCGCGAGCCCTTGGTCTCGTGGATCGTGACCCGGTCGCCGGCGATGCCGACGACGGTGACAGCTCCCGGCGCAAGCAGAAGGTCGGCGTCGATCAGCTCGTGGGCCGCATCAGCGATCTCGGTACCGCGGTAGGCGAGATGCGTGGCCGCGATCAGGGTGTGGGTCTTGCCGCCGCCGAAGGCCGTCTCCAGACGCTGGATGGCGGGGTAGCTCGCATCGGTGCCCTTGAGGCGGCCGAAGATGTTGCGCAGGACCTGGCGCATGCCCTCCGTAGGGTAGGTGCCTTCGCCGAAGAAGGCGACAGGGTCCGTGTAGATGTTCTCGACGACATCGGTCTCACCTCGGTAGTGGCCGATGACCTGCATCAGGTTGGCGGTGAAGATCTCGGGGTTGAAGGTCCCGGCGAGCAGGTCCTTGCGCGGCGTGCATGTGTCGAGAATGGACATCGTCATGCGACTTGGTCCTTTGGTGCGAGCGTGTTCATGTCGGCTAGCGTGTTCTTGTCGGTTTGCCGGTGGGCGTTGGCGCTTCGAGGTCGTCCGGCGCCGGCTCGGCGATCCCGATGCCCTCGCGCGCGCAGTAGTCGCGGATCATGACTTCGACCATGTTGGTCAGGCTGCGGTGATCCCGCGCCGCCGCCGTGCGCAACGCGGTCTTGACCGCGGGTGTGATGCGGATCGTCAGGGTCTCGGTCTTGGCGTCGAGCATCGGGATCGGGACGGTTGGATCTCTGTGCGCGAATGTACTGCATGATGATAGTACACTGCTTGCAGGGTTTGCGGTTGAGTGTGGCGGGGGCGTTGCCGATGAAGATCAACTTCACCAAGAAGGAGTATCAGACGCTGGTCGAGATGCTCCTCACAGCCGATTGGGTGATTCGTTCCCACGAAGAGGAGCCGCGCGCCGCGACGAAGCCCTACGATGACCTGCGGAAGAAGGTGTTGTCCCATTTCAAGGAGATGGGCATGGAGGACGCCTTCGAGTACGTCCCGGACGAGGACGAGTACTTCGAGACCGGGGACTACGAGGAGCGAGCGCCGCACATGGGGTTCATCGACGAGTACGACGAGCGGGGCTTCTGGAGCCTGCTGGCGAGCAAGCTCGCGAGTCGGGAGCTTGCCGCCGAGGAGGCCCTGAGCGCCGCTGGAGCGCTGGACGAGGAGCAGCGGTCCGTCAGGCTCTTCGAGATCATCGAGCGCTACGAGGAGGTCTTTGCCGAGAGCGGTATCGAGTCCGTGCGGGTGTCCACGAAGACGGAAGGGCTTCACTGAGCCGATCATGGATGCTGACCTCCTCCGCAAGCTCGATCCTCAGCGCTTCCCCAACATGAGCCTGCCGATGGCGGCGATCCTGGGGTTCGTGCTGGAGCGCCAGTTCACGACGCCGGTGCTGACCGATGTGCAGGTGACCCCGGATAGCCATGTGTTGGGAAGACACGCTAGCGAGGGGGCAGTCCGTTACTGTAAACAGCATTTCTTGTACTTCTTTCCGCTGCCGCAGGGACAGGGATCGTTGCGACCAATCTTCTTCCCTTTGACGATGGGTTGGTTTGCCATCGTACGGGATTCAGGTGCCGGAATATGGGTGTCCGCCTCGAAGGACACCCACCGATTCATCTCGGCAACGGTGTCTTCGACAAAGCCCCTTCGGTACCGTCTCGATTTTCGCAGAATCTCCTCTTTGCCCAAGGCCAGTTTGTCCCGAACGCTTTCCAGCCGGATGTGGAACAACTCCACCAATCCATCGTCATAAGCCCGCTCGATATCCTGAAGAAGCTCTTGCGGGTACAGGTCGCAACAGGCCACCACGAGTGCAGACCAAATAAAGTCCGGCTGGCGCTCCAACTTGCCGTGAAACAGGCTGTGAAAGTAGTCGACGACCTGCTCTCGGGACAGCTCTTCCTCCAAGACCAGGATTGTGAGCGTGCGCAGACAGGCGCTGCGCACGTACTCGTTCACCGCAGGATCCTCGATCATCCGCTTGATCGGCGCCAAGTCGTTGTGGCACACCGAGGCCAGGATCCTGCCCAGATCCTCGGTCACCAAGTCGCCTGTGGTGTCGAGGCAAAGATCACCGGGTGTGGAGAAGAACTTCACCAGCAGCGGGTAGGCGGCCTGCTCGCGAAACTGGGCCAGCAGATACATCGCGCACGTCGGCAGCATGAGATTCGGCTCGCGAATCATTTCCTGCGGGTCTTCGGCCACTTTCTGCAGCGCGTCCAACAGAAGCGGGGTCACGGCCTCACGTTGCTCGATGGCGGCGCGCACAGCATCGTTGGGAAACCTGCCGGTATAAAACTCGAGCTCCTGGCGAATGGTCTCGATATCCACGCGTAACTCCGCTGTTTGCGCACCTGGCTTGGTGCGATGAGGTCCAGGACTTGTTGCCTTATTTCAATTCATCATGCCGTCCGGGGTTCATGTCCCAACCGGAGAAAAGGTCGGTCACCTTCCCGGCTCCAACGAAATCAGCGGCTCGCTGATCCAGGTCCCCTTGCAGCGCGGACACTTGCTCGGCTTGTGCAGCTTGTGGTCGTCGAATCTGAAGCCGCACTTGCGGCATTCGGCTGGCACGATCACCGGACACAGGGGATCCTTGCGCAGGGAGCGAAAGAGATGCTGAAGGTCGGCCTCCAGGTCCCGTGGCTTGCTGTCGAGCAGCAGGGCAAGCTCGCGCAGCGAGATGGGCCTCACCCTGAGGATGTCGATCAGGTCCTTGCGGAAGACGTGTCCCCCGTCCAATTGGGCTGTCCTCTAACGAGGCTGTACCTCGGACCGACGAGTCATGAAGATCATTTTCGGTATCGGCCCGGGGGTCTGATCCCCGAGGGCCGGGATGGGGGCGTATTCGGGGCATGTATCACAGTCCTCGTAGAGGACGGTTGTCCGCTGGGCCTCGGACGTGGTGGGGGATGCCGTGTCCGTCGGGGCAGGAAACACTGCTCCTCCATGGATTGCTCCATCGGCGCCAAGAGGCTTGTAAGAGGTCAAACCCAGTTCTCGAGGATGAGCGGCCCCTTGATCCGCTCAAACAGGAGGAATCGCCGTCAGCTTCTCTCGGAAAGTCGGCGGCTTCTTCCGGATGATGTAGCTTGCGATATTGGTATCCAACATGTAGAGCATGGTTAGTCACTCGTTTGCCCGTCGTTCTCGCGCTCGTCGTCAAATACACCGGCGCGGTCCGGCAACACATTGAGCGGGCGATCCGCCATGAAATCGTCGGGCACGTCGGTTGCCTCGAGCAGATCGAAGAAGGCGTCCCAGGTCCGCGCACCGGGGCGGGTCGAAAGCACCAGGTCGCCGGTGGCGTCGTCGCGGGTGACGTACACTCGCTCACCCGGCAGCCGCAGCTCAGGGGGGAGCCGCACGGCCTGATCCGGTCCGGTCTCGAACAAGGTTGCGATTCGTGTCTCGCTCATCTCAAACCTCCAGTGGCCTCGGCTGCAGGGAAAGCGGTACCGCGCTCGGGGTGTCGAATACCTGACAAGTCGCGGGGCGTCCTTTCGACCCGGACGTCCGAATGATAGCTTCCCTTGTCGGGCCCGGCGATAAACCCTGCGCTTTTTCGTCCCGTCAAGATGATGTTGCCATCTCTTATCGAGCCGCGTTCCGGCGACCAAGATAGAGATATAGTCTTCTCCGCTTCGGCGGCCTTCAGGATACGAGACACCAGAACGTCGGGACTTGCTCCCAAGCTCGAGCCTGAAGCCAGAGCGGAGAAATCAATGCGCCGAAAGGACGCTGGTGGCTCGTCAGATGCTGGGGTCGCAGACCGGGGCGGTCTCGATTGTCACGAATGTGTGCGAGATGAATCGGGCGTGTCCGGTAAGCAGCGAGAGGCTGAGCACGCTGCGCAGGACTTGGCCGCCCCCTTCGCCCATGACGCCGTCCACCTCGATAAGAGTCTCCGTCGCCGACCTCACCGACTTGCCGATGCTCAACAGCCAGTTTTTCGCCAAGCCTCGCCCGGCGTCTCCCCGCGCTCAAATCCCACTGGCGTCTGCCTCTACCGGGAACTTCCAGGTTACTGGCCCCGTTTGGATCAGCTCGCGACCCGGTTTCCCTAGCTGCTTGCCATAGCGAATCATCTCGATCAGGTCCGAGCTGACCTCGGGATTGGAGGTAAAGTAGGAGTGACCGAAGAAGTCGGTACGCTCGCCCTGATAGGAGATCAAGTCCACCCGCCCGAGGGTCGCGAAGTAGCTCTGGGTCCTCGGCGAGAGGTCCTCCGGACGTAACTGCCCGACCCGGTTGCGACTGCGAAAGAGAATCTTGGAGATCAACAGCGCTCGATCCTCCGGGGAGGCATAGACAGTGAGGCGCCCCTGGAGCATCCGCGGGAGACGACCTTCCGGCCACACGGTCGCCAGGTCCGGGTCCGAGATCAAGCCGGTGACCTGCTGGGCCGCGATATCGACGTCGATGTCCGGGGAAAGCAGCACCAGGTTGTCGATCTTGTAGAGGTCGACGGGCTCCTTGCCCGCGGCGATCGCCTCCAGCGCCAGGTCGTGCACGGCCTTGAGCATGAGGTCGGTTCCGCGGCTGTGAGCGAGAAGCTGGAGCCCCTCCACCCCGGGGGTCGCGGCCAGGATGCGGATGGTCTTCTTCAGGTGCTCGACGCCGTACTCGGCGGACTCGGTGGTCGTGGTGTAGGAGGTCAGGAAATTGCCGCTGGAGGAGGCCGGCCAGGTAAAAAACGCGCAGACGTCCTCGCGACCGAGGAAGTGGCAGAGCTCTGCAGTGGTGAAGGCAGCGCTCTCGAAGGTCTCGTTGAAGCCGTGCACGTAAAGCAGGACCTCCTTCTTGGGTGCCATCGCGAGGCGCCGCTCGACGTCGGCCATGAGCTCGTGCTTGGCCTCGTCGTAGCGCCGCAGCTCGGCGCGGTCGCGTACCAAGACACCACTCGCTGTCCTGACCACGCGATAGGGCTCTTCGGGAAAAACCCCCAGCTGGCGAACCCTGCCCAGCTCCAGATCGACTTCCCGGGTGCGCTTCGCAAGCCGGCTCTGCTCGCTGAGGGTCTGCCAGTCGAGGCCCGGCACCATGAGCACCTGGGCGGAGCCGAAGGCGATGTGCTTGGCCCGTTCCTGTCCGTAGGGAAGGGTGCTGTCGGTAGCGGTCTCCGGGGCACGGTCGGTGATGTAGAGCAGGTCCAGGTCCGTGCTGGGCCGCGTGTCCTTGCGCGGGTCAAAAACAGATGGTGCGCCGGGGGCCCGATATAGCGAGGGCGTAGGCATCAGCTTGCGCCCCTGGGTGGCGCAGCCCGCGAGGACCACGACCGTTGCGAGGATAAAGCCGGCCTTGATCGACAGTCGTCGCATGGGGTCACTTGCGAGGTAGAGGTGATATTGCCGCCATGATACCGCTTTGCCGGCGGGCGGACCGAGTTGCGCCACCCGTGGAAACCTCCTTCAGGTTCGCGTCTCTTCCGACGAGCCTGCCCGGACTGCGGGAGCGCGGTGCAATCCTTTCCGGGCCGCCGCAGACTGAGGTATGGTAGCGTCCGCGCTCCGTCCCGAGTCGGACGGAGCGGACAGCGTCAGAAATATCGGCGCTTCGGTGGAAGGTGAAGCCGGTCGCCGTCGTCAGTTTCCGGAGAGAATCATGACCGAGGTCGCAAAGCAAGAAGGGGTGATCATCGCGCTTCTCGAGCGGTTCGAAAGGTTCAGGCTCCCGCGGGCACTCGATCTGAAGGCCAAGGTCGACCGGGGAGAGAAGCTTGCGGACTTCGACCTCGACTACCTCGAGGACATCCTGGAGGGTGCCGAGGAGATGAAGCACTACGTCGACGAACGACCGGATCTGCAGGACATCTATACTCGCGCGGTGGGTCTGTACCACGAGATCACCCAGAAGGCCTTGGAGAATGAGCAGACTCCCTAGCGAGGCTGCCCCTCATTCGTGCGCGGCCGGCATCTCGACGAGGCTGTCCGGCTCCTGGCGCGGCCCGAGCCAGCGGCGCAGGCGGGCGTGCCATGACTCGTGAGCGGCAAGGAGCGCGGGCGTGAAGATCAGGACCAGGACGGTCGCGAATCCGATGCCGAAGGCGAGCGAGACCGCCATCGGGATCAGGAACTGGGCCTGCAGACTCTTCTCGAACAGCAGTGGCACCAGGCCGGCGATCGTGGTGGCGGAGGTCAGGAACATGGCCCGCAGACGCGAGCAGGCGGCCTCGACCAGGGCCTCCTCGATGCCGAGACCGGTCCGCAACAGCTCCTGGTACATGCTGACCAGAATGATCGCGTTGTTCACGACGATGCCGGCGAGGCCGAACAGACCGAAGAGCGAGAGGATCGTCAGGTCGATCCCCACCGCCCAGTGGCCGATGATCGCACCGACCAGGCCGAGTGGGATCGCGGTCATCACCACCAGGGGCCAGCCCCAGCTGGAGAAGATTGCGGCCAGGACGATAAAGATCATACCGAGCCCGAGCCAGACACCGATGCGCATGTCGACCATGGTCTCGCGCTGGTCGGCGGCCCGGCCCTCGAAGCTGTAGTGGATGCCGTAGCGGTCCACCAGGTCCGGCAGCAGATCGCTCTCCAGGGTCGCGTAGACCGAATCGGCGGTATTCTGGGCCCGGTCGACGTCGGCGGTGACCTCCACCGCGAGCCGGCCGTCGGCATGGCGCAGGGCCTCGAAGCCGCGCTTGGTCTCCCAGTCCGCGACCGTGTCCAGCGGGACGAAGCGGCCGTCCGCGAGCCGGATGTTGAGCCGCTCCAGGGCGTCGAGCCGCTCGCGCTCCTTGCGCGGCAGCAGCACCCGAACCTCGAGCTCGTCCTGGCCGACCTGGACCAGCTGCGCCAGGTGGCCGTCGAACGCGGCACGCAGCTGCCGTCCGAGCAGCTCGGTGGTAACGCCCAGGGCCTGGCCTGCGGGAGAGACGCGATAGATCAGCTGCTCACGGCCATAGGGCATGTCATCGGTCATGTCGGAGACGCCGGGCACGGACTGCAGTCCCTGGGCCAGGTCCAGTCCCGCTGACTTGAGGACCATGGCGTCCTCGCCGGTGAGCCGGATGTTGACGTCGCGCCCCGGTGGGCCGGCCTTGCGCGAGGAGATCACCAGGCTCTCGATCCCGGCCGGCATCGGCACCCGCTCGCGCCAAGCGGCGAGGAGCTGCTCGTTGCGCACGTCCCGATCCTCGGAGGGCATGAGCTGTACCAGGATGGATGCCAGCTGGTCACCCTTGACCGCGGAGCCCTCCATCGAGACCGTGGAGCCCAGCCTGGCCACTGCCGCCTCCACCAAGCCGCCGCCCAGGTCCGACTCGGCCCGAGCCAGCGCCCGCTCCAGCTCGTGCAGAAACTCCTCGGTGTGCTCCCTGGGAGTTCCGGCCACGAAGGTGGCATTGGCGAAGACCACTTGGCTCTCCGGCGTCGGGAAGAAGACGAATGCGATGCGACCGCCGACCAGCAGGCCCACGGCCAGGATCATCAGGGCCAGGGTGGTGGCGATGGTCACGCCGCGGCGGCGTACCGCGGCGGTCACCAGGGGGCGGTAGAGCCGATCGCGGAAGTGGTCGAATCCGGCGTCCACCCGCGTGCGCCAGCGCGGGGTCGCCTCCCGCACCTGATGGCCGAATGCAGCGCGCAGGTGCGAGGGCATGATCAGGAAGACCTCGATGGTGGAGGCGACCAGGACCATGATGGCGACGAACGGGATGTCGCGCAGGATGTTGCCCATGATCCCGCGCACCAGCATCAGCGGCAGGAAGGCCGCCACCGTGGTCAGGGCCGAGGCAAGGATCGGCCAGAACATGCGCCTCGCCCCGGCGATGGCGGCATCCGCCGGCGCCATTCCGCCCCGGAATCGGGTCTCGGCGTGCTCGCCGACCACGATGGCGTCGTCGTTGATGATACCCAGGGTCAGGAGCAGCCCGAACAGGCTGATCATGTTGATGCTGCCGCCGAAGAGCCAGAGCAGGGTCAGCGCCAGCAGGTACGAGGTCGGGATCCCCACCGCGACCCAGAAGGCGACACGCCCGGGCAGGAAGACGAAGAGCAGGACCAGCACCAGGGCGAGACCCTGCAGCCCGTTGGTCACCAGGAGGTCGATGCGATCCCGGATCGGCTGCCACCGCTCGTCGAAGATCACCAGCTGGATCGACGGCGGCAGGGTCGAGCGGGTGTCCTGGTACCATTGATCGAAGAGTCGTGCTGCCCCCAGTGAATTGCCGTTCTCCGCCCGTTGCAGCAGCATCTCCACGGTCACCGGACCGTGGGAGTGGGCGGAGGCGGTCTCCACCTCGGACATGGTGAGCGAGGCGGGCCGGGCCTCGCGGACGATGGTGGCTACGTCGCCGAGACGGACCAGGCCGCGCTCATCGCTTACGATGGCCAGATCCTCGAACTCCAGCGGGTCGCGGCGCAGCTCCAGCCCGCGGATCTCCCGCGCCCCGTCGGCCTCGCCGGCCACACCCGAGGGCAGGTCCTGGGCCAGGCGGGCCACCTGGGCACCGATCCCGTCGAGAGAGAGCCCCAGAGTTTCCAGGGCACGACCGGGGACCTCGATGGCGATGCGCTCCTCAGGAAGCCCGGAGATCGACACCCGGTCGATGCCGCGGGCCAGGAGCTCACGCTCGAACTGCCGGACCCAGGGACGGAGATCGGCGAGACTGGGGCCGGAGACCAGGAGGCGCACCACCGGCTCGTAGCGGGAGACCCGGCTGATCTGCGGGGTCTCCGCGTCCTTCGGCAGGTTGCGAAATTCGTCGACCCGCTGGCGGACCTGATCCAGTGCGATCAGCGGGTCTGTCCCCTCCTGGAGCTCCACCGAGATCGCGGCGATCCCCTGACTCGCGGTGGACGTGAGCTTCTTCAGCCCGTCCACCGTCTTCAGCCGCTCCTCCAGCGGGATGATGATCCCGTTCTCCACGTCCTCGGCCGAGGCCCCGCTCCAGACCACTCGCACCGTTACGACGTCCAGCGCGAAGGTCGGGAAGAACTGGATGTTCATGCGAGTGAGCGCGATGGCGCCCCCGCTGAAGATCAGGAGCAACAGCAGGTTGGCGAGCAAGCGATGGCGCGCGAGGACGGCGATGGGGCCGCTTGTCATGGCCTAACGATCATGGGGCGAGTCGAGCCTCCCCCGACGATGAAAGGTCGCCTCGCCCCTGATCTTTCCCTCACCCCCGCCCTCTCCCATAAAGGGAGAGGGGGAGTCGGAGCGCCTTCGGCGCGTACTCTCCTAGTCAAGTGTGCGCTCCGCAATTGGACTTTCGGTCGGCGGCCGGTCTGTGCCGGTCACCTCCTCGACCTTGAGTCCCTGCACCGCATTCGGCAGATGGGTGACCAGGACCCGCGCATCCGCGGCCAGATCGGGGGCGCGCACCAGGACCTGGGTCGTGCCATCCACCGAGACCTCGCCGATCCGCTCCACCGGGACCGCCTGCAAGCGCCCGTCCGCCACCGAGAAGACCCGGTCACCGCCATGCAGGGCGGCAAAGGGCAGGGCGATGGTGTCCGCGGCGCTCGGACGCTGCAGGCGCAGATCCACGAAGGCGCCGAGCGGCATGTCGGCATCGGTGTCCAGGTGCAGCAGGGCATCGACGCCGCGGGCGTCCGCCTCACCCGAGATGCGCTCCAGGACCGCGGTAAATTCACGCCCGGCGAAGTTGACCCGGGCCTCCAGGCGCTCGCCGGCAGCCAGTGCCCGGCGCAGCTCGGCGGCATGAGCCCCGGGCACCTTGGCGCGAAGATACAGGTCATCGAGGGGATAGAGGGTCAGGATCGTCTGGTTGGGCTGGAGCTGCTCGCCGGCCGCGGCGTCCACGGTGCCGATTCGGGCATCGAACGGGGCATGCATCTCGGCGCGGGAGGCATCGCGCTCGGCCTCGGCGAGGCTCGCCTGGAGCGCCGCCAAGCGCGCCGGGTGCTCGGCGATCGCCTGCTCGCGGAGCCTCACCGCCAGGCGCGCCCTGGCCAGCTGTTCCCTGGCCTGATCCACGTCGGAGGCGGTTCCCAGGTTCCGTGACTGGACCTTGTCCGCACGCTCAACTGACTTGCGCGCCAGCTCCAGGAGCTCGCGCTCGTCTTTCAGCGCCTCCTGGTCATGCGCGTAGCGCAGACTCTCCTGTTCGAGCTCGGCCCGGACCCTGGCCAGCCTGGGCTCCAGGTCGCGCGGATCCAACCGCGCCAGTAGGCTGCCCTCCTGCACCCGCTCGCCATCGCGCACCAGGAGCTCGAGCAGGCGTCCGGACACCGGGGCGGTTAGCCGCACCCGGTCCGGCGCCTCGACCCGGCCGAAGAGCGCCAGCTCCGGTCGATGGTCTGCCGCGGAGACGGGCTGGGCCTGCACCCGCCACGCACGCTCTTGCGGCATTACCGGTATCGATTTGGGACGGGTCGACTTCAGCCACACGAAGCCGCCCACGGCGAACGCCAGGATGAGTAACGGAAGGACTCGCCGGAGCATGGAAGGTGCGAAGAACTACCGGTTGCTGGAGGAGAATGGGGAACTGCTTGGGGCTGAACGGGGCAAAATCGAGTGAGCCCCCGAAGGACCGCATAGGTTCCACCCATAGCCCTATATAGTGGCACCGGACCGATTTGCCGAGCCCCGTTGAATGATTTCCGGCAGCAGGAAGGTCCCGCCGAAGAAGCCACCGCGACTCTGTATCGATTTTGGCTAACGATCATGGGGCGAGTCGAGCCACCCCAGAGGCAATGAAAGGTCGCCTCGCCCCTGATCGTGCCCTCACCCCAACCCTCTCCCAATAAAGGGAGAGGGGGCGAACGTGCTTCGCGAATTTCATCGTAACCTCCCTGCCACCGGCTACCCGACGAGATCGTCGAGAAATTCCGAGGGCTCATCTCCGCTCGTCACCAGGAGGTGATCACGGGCTCGAGTGCATGCGACGTAAAGCAGGTGACGCTCGGTGCCGTAGACTTCTTCGAGATCCGCGTCGTCGGCGACGCTCTCGATGCGGTCCTGCAGCGGGATCACTTCGTCATCGCAGGCAATGACAGCGACTGCGCGGAACTCGAGTCCCTTCGCAAGGTGCATCGTACAAACAGACACCTTGCCGACCGCAACGTCCAGATGCTCGTCGAGCAGCTTGAAAGCGAGCTCAGCCGCTTCGACCGTCTTCTTCGCTCGACCGATCTGATCCCTCGATCGCACGAAGATCGCCACCTCATGGGCGGCGATGCCCTCCTCGATTCGGTCGGCGAGCCATCGCGCAACGGCCCGCGTTTCCTCATCCGTGCTCGGCAGAAACAGAACTACGGGGGACGGTCCATTGAAGGCGGAGACAGTACCTCGGCGATACTCGGTGTTGCCGTCCACATCGGAAAGCTCGGGGCCGAGCAGACGATCCGCCTGCATCCGGATCTGGTGCGAGGTTCGGTAGTTGATGTGAAGCGTTCGGGATCGACCGCGGATATCGACACCGAGCGCGGACCAGGAGAACGGCTGCTGAAAGATGCGCTGTCCCAGGTCACCGGCGAAGAAGAGACCATTGGGACGGTCACCGGCCAAAGCCGCCAGGGATCGGAGCTGCTGCACGCCGATGTCTTGCGCTTCATCCACGACGGCAAAGTCGAACGGTGGTCTCTTCCGCTCCTTCAGCTTCGCCGAAAGCGCGCTGAACATGGCGGCGCTGGTTATCATTCCCTTGTCTGCGAGCCCTTGTCTGACGCGCTCGAAGATGGACCAGAGCAGGGCGCGCTGTCGCTCCGGAAGGCGTGTCTTGCGTCCGAGCCGCCTTACGTCCCGGTATGCCGCCCAGCTGTCCAGCTGCCATGCGTCGATAACGTCCGCCCACTCGCCGAGCAGGAAACGCTCGCTGAATCCGTGACCTTCCACCTCATTCGCAGCTTCGGCCAGTAGCCGCCGGATCACCTCCGGCGAGGAGAGCATCGGGGCACCGAAACGCGAGGCGTAAAGCCGCTCGCCGACAGCATCGATGGCATGGACTTCCAGACGCTCCCCGATGCGGGGCTCGTTGCTGATCAGGCGCGCCAGCTTCACCCGCAACGCGTTGGCAAGCGGCTCGGAGAACGTCGTGAGCAGTACCCGGGCATCGGGATTGCCGCGCGCCAGAAACACCGCCCTGTGCAGCGCCACGATGGTTTTTCCGGTACCAGCGGAACCGGAGACCCGAGCGGGCCCATTGAAGTCCTTCTCCACGATCCGCCGCTGCGCCGGGTGCAGAAACACCGTCCACTTGTCCCAGGGATAATCGAGCGCGCGGGCAAGCTCCTCGACATCCGCCATGACCCGGAACCGCCGTTGCGCGTCCGGATGCGAGAACGGATCTTCGCCCGCCGGCTGTGGCGGAGCGATCTCGGGTTTGCCACCGGTTGCCAGCTCCAACAGCGCTTCGGCCGCCTCGCCCGGCAGGTGATCCGCCAGATCGAGGAGGCTATCCTCGTCGGCTCGGCGAACCTCGTCCAGCCAACCGACCGGTACCCCGTACCCGAGCAGGACATCTTCCGCCACGCCGGAAAAGAGCGCAGGCTTCGATGGCACCGGATACTCGGCTTCGATATACCTCAGGACGCTGATCTCCTCGATCCTCTGCCGGATCTCGACAAGCTGAGCCGCACCCGTCATGGGATGCGTCTCCAGCTTGCGGCGCTCCGCCCATTGATAGGCGTCATCGTGATGACCCACATAGCACAGCATCAGGCTCGCTTCCGTCCTATGGACGATGAGCCGTATATCCTTACTCGCGCGGACCGACCAGAAGCTCTTGTCTCTGGCCCGATCCAGCTTGTGGAAGCTCATCCCGGGGTTGGAAGGACTCAGCTGCAAATCGAAGGCCGTGGTCTTGACGACCTTCTGCTCCTCGCCGGTCAGCTTGGCGAGGCTGTCCGTGAAGGTATCGGCGATGCGGAATTCCATCCACCTACGGGCGCGGAATATACGAAAACATCGGGGCCATTTTCTGTGCCTGGTCCATCCAGTAATGCTTCAGCTCGGCGTCAGGACGATCGATTGAATCATGCCACCCAATGATATTCGCGTGCTCCGGGTATGGTTTGCCGTCAGCGTCGAAACCGAGGCCCACTTCGTACACAACGCTCGCGGGACCAACGCCACGACCAATGGCCGGTTTGCGCGCATGCTTGTCGAAGTGTTCGGAGCAGATTTCCCACACCCGAGCTTCTGCCAGGTTCGTGGACCGGCAGACTGACGTTTCAAGTCTTCCCTTCGGCGCTTTGCCTCTTCGCCGCGGCATGAGGCGTGTGTGACGGACAGTGTTGGTTGCCTTCACCACATCCCTGGACTGAGTCACGAAGGTGCTCAGCGACTCATCGGGCTGCACTTCTCCCGGAAGGGAGCTTGTAGAGTCTTTGAATGTACCGAACAATATCGACAACAGATTCTTCAAGTACCGAACTGTTTGCTGCTTCAATTGGCTGCCAAGCATGCACGCCTCCTTTTCTTCCGAACTGGCCAGCGTAGTTCATGTTGCCATGCTCTCCGACACTCAGAGAAAACATTCGCCCTGCATCGACAGTCCAGGTGATGCAGATTTCCCCATCTGCCTCTGGAATCACATCAGGCGCAGGAATGCCCGTCGGTAGCGACTCGAACAAAGCAACAGCGATTTGCGCCGCAAGATCAATGGTGCAATCTGCGACCGGGGACGCTCCTTCTCCGTCCCAGTCGGCATCACGACATTCCTCTCTAATGCTGTTCAGCGTCCCCTCTATCGTTGGCAGCCAGTCTGTAGCACTGCTTCTCAGGTAATTCCTTTCTTCCTGCCACCTATTCTTTATCGCCCGGCTGCTTTCGCTCACGGGTGCATAGTCTTCGTTACCAAAGTAGCATGGTCTCAATGCAATGACAGTGCTCATTCGTATAGCTCCGCTGCTTTTTCTGTAATGGCGCCGAAGAACGTCTCGTTCTTCAAGCTACGCAGGTGTTCCAGGATTTCCCAAAGCTGATTATCGGCTGGGGAAAGATCTACGAGCTTGAAAGCGTCGACATCGAGTATCACCGGAACAGGTGGGCTCGGCGGGCTTCCCCGAAGTGCGATGGTTAGATTTACGTGAGATGTACTCTCAACGTCGACCAGCTCAAATCTCTGGAAGAATGACGCAACAGCTTGTGGGGCTCCGTCCGGCACGTCGACCAGCTTGTGCAGATAGGTCTGATACGAGTCCCCCATTTGCATGGGTAACTGAAGATTGTTGATGAAGCGAGTAGCTAGCCGAATCACGCGAGCAGGCGAGAGACGCTCACGGTAGATTGCCCATAAACGCTTTGACTCTTCGACCAGGTTCTCCCAATCGTCGTAGGGCTGCATCCTACTGAGCGTAAATCCCGAAAGGCGGCACTGGGCAACGAATTTTTCGTCCGGTGAGTGCATGCGGAGTCCTACCTGCGCCGAATGAGCCGTGGACTCTGGCTGCTGTCCATCCGAAGTTGGCTTGAGCTCGAACTGGACTGTGGCAATAGGGCCTTTCTCGTAATAACCAGAATCTGCGGCAGTAATCGATTCTTTCAACAGGTCAAACGTCATACCTGGCTGAGGGGCTATGTGTATATCGATCAGGGCCTCAGTGATCGGCGCGTTTGTCAGGTGTCGCTGTTTGGCCATTTTTTTTCTCGTGGAGCGCGCGTCCGGATCTGTTGCTCCTTGGTCCGATCTACCTCCGTGGCACCAGGATTCCGTTGCCAATCGGTACTGTACGTACCATATCACGCACTGAAAACCTTCATCACCTCGTCGCCGAGGTGGTTGATGACCTTCACGGCAATGCGGCCGGATGTCGGTTTCGGGAAGGGGCGCGAGGTGTCGCTGTGCAGGCTCTCCCATGCCTCTTGGTCGATCTCGGCCTTCAGGGTGGTCTTGAGGGCCTTGTAGGGATCGTTGGCGCCGAGGAAGTAGGCGTGGCGGACGAAGAAGCTCTCCTCGTTGTAGTCGGTGTCGATAAACCAGCAGGCGATGCCTTCCGGGCCGTCGGAGCGGACCTCGCCGGTTTGGGGGTGGAACACGTCCACGCCCTTGATCTTGACCTGTATCCGTCCCTCATCTGCGTCGAGGATGTCGATGTCCGGCTCGCCGAAGATCACGAACAGGTTGCCCTTGCCGGTATTCTTCAGGTCGTCGGCCATGTGCAGGTCGGCGTTCATGCGGGCCTTGAGCACGGGGATGCGGCCGAGCTTGTTGAATTCCGAGGAGTGGGCGTCGTAGTTGAAGGCGCAGGTGATGAGCACGTCGAAATCGGCGTCACCCGCCTCGCGGGCAGCGGCCACCAGGTCGGGACGGGAGACGGTGCCGAACTCCGGGCCGATGAAGATCGCTGCGCGTTTTTCCGTGCCCGAATCCTCCTCGCCTTCGGTGTAGCTGCCCTCGGCGCAGATCAGCTCACCGGGCCAGGGCTTGAGCGACCTGAAGCCGATCTTGTCCTCCTTATGGGCCTGTTGGACGCCTGCGGTCTTGAGGTTCTCTAGGATCATGGGGACGAAGTCGCGCTCCTCGCCGTAGCCGTCCTTGCCCTCTTCGACACCGATCAGCTCGTCGTCCTCGTCCACGCCGAGAACCCGATAGGGGGAGAGGCTCTCGACCGTGAAGGGACCGGCGACCCGGACGATGCTTTTGTCCTCGTAGGGCTTGTCGTAAAGGTACTCGAAGTCGGCCTTGGCCGCGATGGAGGCGTCGATCTCTTGTTGGCGGGCGATGCGGGCCTGCCAGAAGTCTGCGAGCGGCTCGTTGGCCTCTTGCGGCCAGTCGGGGGGCGGATCGCGGGGAACCTACCACTCGACCAGGGCGTAGGCCGGGACGGTCTCGCCGCTGGGCATGGTGATGATGCTGTCCTCGGGGGCATCGAGTGGATTCGTTTTCCCTGGCGCCCGCCTGTAGTCACCTTGTAGGGCGTAGTGTGTCCGCGAAGGGAGGCGTTCAGGCGGTCCAGCGCATCCTGTACCTGCGTCTGCCACTTCTTCCAGATGACATCGATCTCCGCGTTATTGGCGATGGACTTGAGGGTGATGTGCGGGACTAGGATTCCTTGACCGACCCCCATCTTCACACATGAGTCAAATTTCACAAGTGGCCACCTTTGCCTCATTGAAAAGAGCACCGAACGCCTGATCCAACTTAGCCATGGCGGTCGCAATAGGCCGAT
>Ga0210085_1000336_pt1 | contig 20517 bp, 17 predicted proteins | sample China_Galinas_PW_5_FD_184866 | JGI IMG/M metagenome (GOLD analysis project Ga0210085, IMG submission 184866) | Wetland microbial communities from San Francisco Bay, California, USA, that impact long-term carbon sequestration - China_Galinas_PWC_D1... | ecosystem: Environmental > Aquatic > Marine... | reverse complement strand
CCAACCCATTCAACCCGAGCACAAAAATAAAATTTGTAATACCATCTGTCATTGCGAGCGAAGCGAAGCAATCTAAATTGGTTTCGTTGAAAGTCTATGATGTTCTAGGAAATGAAGTAGCAACACTGGTAAACGAAGAACTCTCTCCCGGAGAATATGAAGTTGAGTTTAATACATCTTCCATCAAACATTATCCATCTTCCGGAATTTACTTCTACGCTCTTCGTGCTGGTGAATTCATTCAATCAAAGAAAATGATTCTTCTTAAATAGTGCACTCCTAAAATTAAAAACGAAAGCCCCGTTTGGTGGGGCTTTCTAACCTCTCCATTTATACTTATTTTAATTGTTAATTTTTGCATAAATCAGGTAAAAAATGGTAGATATTTCAAATAATCGACTTGATGAACTAAAGAACAGTTTTGATGGAAAAAGAATTGCTGTCATTGGCGATATGATGCTCGATGGTTATTTCTGGGGAGATGTTAAGCGCATTTCTCCTGAAGCACCGGTTCCTGTTCTTGAAGTTGAGGATGAATTTTTTCGATTTGGGGGAGCTGCAAATGTTGCTTTAAATGTTCTTACTCTCGGAGGGATCCCTGTTCCAATAGGTGTAATTGGGGATGATACTTATGGACAAATTTTTTCTTCACTCCTGAAAGAAAGGAGTATTGATTCTCAGGGTATTTTTATTGATAGTGAAAGACCAACCACAACTAAAACCAGGGTAATCGCCGATAGTCAGCACGTCGTAAGAATTGATAAAGAAAGTAAAGCTTACATCAATAATAAAATTGAAGAGAAAATTTCCGTTTTCCTGGCAAACACTATTGATAGTCTTGATGGAATCATTCTTCAGGATTATAACAAAGGAATTCTAACTCCATCTCTTATTTCAAAAATAACTTCCCTTGCAAATAAAAAAGATATTCTTGTAACAGTTGATCCGAAGTTTGATAATTTCTTTGAATATAAAAATGTAACAGTCTTCAAACCAAACAGGAAAGAAACAGAAACAGTTCTCGGAACAAGGATAAAAGACGATAAAGATATTACGTCTGCGGGAAAAGATCTTCTGCAAAAATTAAATTCCGAATATGTTCTTCTTACCTTGGGTGAAGGTGGAATAGCTGTTTTTAAAAAGGATGGAGCAGAAAGACGAATGCCAACCAAGGCAAGAAAAGTTGCTGACGTATCCGGTGCTGGCGATACTGTAATTTCAACATTAACTATCGCCCTTGCTTCCGGTGCAAACATTTACGAAGCCTGTTATCTTGCCAATTATGCCGCAGGAGTAGTTTGTGGTGAAGTCGGCATTGTCCCAATTGAGAAGGAAAGATTATTCGATGCTATTTTGAAAGACAAACAATGAATTCCGCTCACTCGCTTTCGGAAATTAAGACAATACGATCAAAGCTTAAAACTGAAGGTAAAAAAGTTGTTTTCACAAACGGTGTATTTGATTTAATTCATTCCGGGCATGTTGACTACCTTTCCAAAGCAAAACAACTCGGGGATATATTAGTTGTTGGTTTAAATTCTGATGAATCAGTAAAAAGAATTAAAGGTTACAAAAGACCAATTCTAAAACAAGATGAACGTGTGTTTATTCTTTCCAATCTTAAACCGGTTGACTATGTTATTTTATTCGATGAAGATACACCGGCAAATTTAATTTCGGAACTTATTCCTGATATTTTGGTGAAAGGTGCGGATTGGAATGTTGATAAAATTGTAGGCAAAGAAGTTGTTGAGCAAAACGGTGGCAAAGTTATGAATATAAAATTTGTTAATGATCAATCTACTTCGAAGATCATCGACCTTATTTTACAAAGATATTCGAAGTAAACGGAACTAAAATGTTGTTCAGAAAAAAAGCTAAAGAAAAAACTAAGGAAAAACCAAAAGTCAAAAGACCTCTTTTCAGAAAGATCATTAATTCTTTTCTTGGGATTGGTATTGGTTTGTTGATAATTTTTCTAATAGCTTTCGGCTACACACAAACTTCCTCTTTCCGAAACTGGCTGAACGAGTTTGTTACAGAGCAGGTTAACTCCTCAACAAATGGTAATTTGTCTATAGGTGAAATTGATGGAACAATATTCACCTCACTAATTCTTTCTGACTTGAGCTACACTCTTGAGGATGATACACTTCTTTCAGCAAATAAAATCGAATTAAAATTTAGTCCGTTGAGAATTTTTCTGAAAACGATTTATTTGCGAAAACTTGATATTGAAAATGCGAATATTTCATTGTTAGAGGACGAAAAGGGAGTACTAAATCTTTCCAAAATCACTAATCCACCAGAAGAAGAAGTGATGGAAGAGGCAGTAACGACTACTGACCCGTTCAGCTGGAAGATCGATATCTCAGGACTAAATCTGACGAATATAAATTTTAGGCATCAATCTTTTACAAAAAAAAATAGCACAGCGTATTATCCTCAACTTTTTATGGACGACCTGAGGTTGAAAAATCTTAATCTTTCACTAACCGCTGATATAAATATTGCTGCAAATGAATATCAGCTTTACATTTCAAAGTTTAATGTTGAACCAAACCTTGAGGGTTTCAAACTGCTTGACCTTTCGGGTAATTTTATTTTTCTCAAGGATGTGGCAGGTATTGTAGATCTAAATATTATAACAGATCGCTCGACAATTTCACTAAATGCAGCCTCTTCTGACTTCAAACCATTTGAAGATGATTTTGATATTGCCGAAGCACCGCTTAAAGTTGAGCTGAATGTTGATAATCTGAATTTTGATGACCTTACAAATTTTATTGATGGGACTGAGATTTTAAAAGGTAATGTTAAAACTGTGCTCGATGCAGAAGGTTCACTAAATGATCTTCGGGTTAAAAATCTAGAAGTAAAGCTCGACTCAACATATCTGAATGCTTCAGGTTCTCTTCAAGACATTACTGATGGAGACAGGATGAACATCAGTATGAATTTTAGAAATTCGTTTATAAATCAGGATGATGTGACCACTCTGCTTCCCGAACTTGACATACCAACTTATAAAGAATATGGTGTTCTTAATTTTGATACACTTTCTTATTCAGGTCAACCGCTTGACTTTACTGCAAAAATGAATCTAAAGACTGACAAAGGAAAAATTAGCAGTACTGTTAAAATGAATTTGAGAGAAGAAGAAATTGTTTATGATTATCAGATAAAAACCGAACAGCTTAATTTAATGCCGGTTGCCGGAATTAATACAAACCTTAATATGTATTCCAGCATAACAGGGAAGGGTTTCTCTCCTGTAAACCTCGAAACGGATATTCAAATTAATGCAGATGCCTCTACGATTCAGGGAGTCGCTTTCAATCAATTTAATATTGATGCAGCGGGTTCGCAGGGTAAAATTAAAACCGATATTTCATTCCAAGCACTTGAAACAAATGGAAGGCTAGACACACAGTTTGACTTTTCAGACACCAATTCGACAAAATATAGTTTTGATATATTACTTAATAGTTTCAACATAAGTGATTTTTTTAAAGAAAGTGAAATCAATTCTGACTTAAACTTTTCTTTCAAAGGTGATGGCGAGAACTTTGGGGAGGATGACTTAAATCTCTTTGCTTTGCTTGAGATTAATCAATCAAGGTTAAATGAAATTAAGCTGGATAGTATTGTGCTAATTGCAGATGTTCGTTCGAGTGAAGATGACCGTGTAATCAATATAATATCTGATCTTGCAGATCTGACAATTTCAGGAAAATATTCTATTCCTGAAATGGTGGGGCTTATTAGTCAGGAAATAGATATGCTCTCGTCATCAATTCAGGACAAGATAGAACAAATACAGCCCCCGAAGTTTGAAAATTCTGAACCTGTGCTGGCAACTGAGAATTTAAAAGATGAAGATATATTCGAATATTTCTCAGATAAAAATTTGGACGTCCAATATTTACTTGAATTAAAATCTTTTGATTTGATCTCCCTTTTTCTCGGTAATGCTGAAATTGAGATTGATGGAGAAATAACCGGCGAACTTTTCTCATCTGCTGATACTACTTTTCTAAATCTTAATACTAATATTGATCAAATGAGATATTGGGATGGATTTGATCTTTATTTCCTATATGATTTCGAGTTTGCACTATCAATGACGAATGGACCTTCATTGAATTCGTTCGATGATTTTTTTGCTGAAGCTAAAATTAATGCTGAACGTATTTTTGTTGGAAGCGAATTTACGAATCTCAATTTTGGATTAAAGTTTGAGAAAAATGTTGCCGAGGTAAAATTGAGAACAGCGTTTGATGGTTCGACCACAGTTGATTTCGATGGTTTGTTTTCAGTGGATGATGACATAGTGGATGTTGTGTCCAATAAACTAAAAATTAAGTATGAAGATTTTTATTTGCAAAATAAAGATGACATTGAGTTTAGCTACTCAGATGATAAATTTATTTTTAACTCATTTGTCTTATATGACGATAGAGGTGAACTTAATTTAAAAGGTCAATTGTCTCTAACAGGTCAGGAAGATTTAACGCTAACAGTAGCTGATATGAATTTAAAAAGTATCAGTATTGGTATACTAAAACTTCCTCCGGAAAAAGTAATTCAGGGTGAAATGAATCTTAATTTCAGTATGACTGGTACGGCAGAAGAACCATTGATGGATCTTGGTTTTAATCTGGATTCAATAAAAGTTCAAAACTATTACCTGGGATCAATAGAGAGCAGCACAAAATATCTGAATAAAGTGCTTAGCACCAAATTAATGTTTTCGGAATCTAAAAATAATCTGGAAAGAAAAAGTCTTCGTTTGGAAGGAACGTTGCCGATTGATCTTTCATTTAATGCTAAAGAAAGTGTCCCTTTAGATAAGGAAGTTTCATTAGCATTTCTGGCTGATAATTTTGATCTTCGTTTTGCTTCTAGTTTTATCCCTGGAGTGACTAATCTTGTTGGGACACTCAATGGGGAAGTGAACCTTGATGGTTATTATGATGATATAAAGAACGTTGGTAACCTGAAGATTGAAAACGCTTCCTTTGTTTCGGGATTTAGCAATCTTAAATATTTGCTCGATGCTAATCTTGAATTTCAAAATGAAAAAATACTTCTTTCAAGTATGAGTTTGAGGAATGATCCGTCAATTAAAGATGGAGGGACGATTTTTGCATCAGGACAAATTGATCATCATCTATTCGATATTCAAAAAGTAAATCTGAATGCTTCGGGATCATTAAAAATTCTGGATCAAAAAACTAAAGCAGTAAGCCCTGAGCTTTATGGAGATATTACAATTGAAACTCGTGAAGATATAGTTTTTCTATCATCGGAGGATCGAAGCTACCTCGGTTTGGATTTGTTATTAAAAAGTGGTGCTAATATTACATACTCACCAACTCAAACAGCATTTACAAATGAGAATGACAAGTTTACCTATCTATTTACTGCCGCTAAAACTGAAGACGAACTTGAAAAAGAAATTGATAGTTTACTTGTTCTCGCAGAACTTAAAAGGCAGGAAAGAAACCTTGCTCAAAAAATTCCATTTAATTTTGATTTGAAACTTGAAGTTGAAAAAGAGGCAAAGTTTGTATTTGTTCTTTCCAGAGAATTTAAACAGAATCTTACTGCATATCTCGGTGGAAGTCTAGAGTATTCAGTAATAAATGAAATCCCATTTGCTCAGGGAGAACTAAAATTACTTGACGGTTCTAAACTCGACTTTATAAAAACATTTCAAGCTGCGGGTAACATAAGGTTTATTGAGGAACTTGATAATCCTTATATAAACGTGGTAGCAACCTATGAGAGCTTTTACAATCCTGACACACTTAGGACATCAGCAAATGAATATGATGTGCAAATCAGGATTAAGCTTGAAGGAACTGCAGATGATATTGTAAGTAATTTTAGAAAGATGGATGAAAACATTGAAGTATATAAAAGTCGAAGGAATGCAAACCAATTTGAGCTTGATGCCACAAAAACAAGTTCGGATGCAATATTCTTCGTGATTGCAAATGTTTTTCCAGAGGATGCGACGTTACAAGAATCAAATCTGGTAGCTACAACTCTTAATGCATTAGCTGGTTCGGTGATAGGTTCAATTTTAAATGAACAATTCGGAGATATCATTCGAACTGTTAATATTCGACAAAGAGGAGATGAAACCGTCTTTAGTCTTGTAGGTAAAGTTGAAGAGTTTAGATATGAAATAGGGGGGACATCACAAGTATTCCAGGATCTTACTCGTGCAACTGTAAAAATTGAGCATCCTCTCTTCGTTCCAAATTTTGTTGTCAGGTTTTACAGAACAGAACCAGCTTATCAATCGACAACTTACAGTGAAATGATAAATGAACTTGGTTTGAAATATACATTTGTTTTCTAATGAAAAATCAGATTAAATCTTTCTTCAAAAAAAATCCCGACCGGTCCTTTAAATCAAAAGAAGTGGCAAAACGCCTGAAAATAAAGGACGATCGTAAATATCTTTTACTAAAAAAAGACTTGCACAAACTTGAATCAGAGCAATTTCTTTCAAGAAAAGGAAAACGTTACAAGCTCTTCTCTATGCCAGACTCAAACCGGTTAACAGGATATTTTGAATTGAATGAGGGTGGTTACGGATTTGTAAAACCAAAGAACTCAAAAACAGGTGACATTTTTGTTGCTGCAAGAAATACAAGTAGTGCTTTTCATGGAGATAAAGTTGAAGTAGCTCTGTTTGCAAAACAGAAAGGGAAAAATCTTGAAGGACAAATTGTAAAAGTAATTCAAAGAAAAAGAAAAGAAATTGTTGGTCAACTTAAAAAATCTCGTTCATTTTTTTACGTCACACCAGATGATCCAAGAGTTCACAGAGATATTTACATTGACGAAAAAAGTTTAAAAAAATCCGAAGCTGGTGATAAAGTAGCAGTCGGTAAAATAATCTGGGAAGATCGGATGCTTAACCCGGTTGGTGAAGTTGTTGAAGTAATTGGTAAAGAAGGAACTCTACAATCAGAAGTTACTTCAATCGCACGTGAATTTGGTCTTCCGTTTACATTCAGTGACAAGGAGTTGAATGAAGCCGAGAGCATTAAACCGGAAATAAGTGAGGAAGAAATTAAACGCAGAATTGACTTCAGAGAAAAACATGTTTTTACAATTGACCCATTTGATGCAAAGGATTTTGATGATGCTCTTTCTATTGAAAAAAAGGAAAACGGTAATTATGAAGTTGGTGTTCATATTGCTGACGTAAGTCACTATGTAAAACCCGGCAGCCACATAGATAAAGAAGCATCTAAAAGAGGCAATAGCGTTTATTTTGTTGGAAAAGCAATTCCAATGTTACCTGAAAAACTATCGAGCGACTTGTGTTCACTTCGTCCCAATGAAGACAGACTGACCTTTTCTGTGATATTTGAAATGACGGCAAAAGGCGTAGTCATAAATTCTAAAATATCTAAAACAATAATTAATAGTAAACGAAGATTTACGTATGAAGAAGCTCAGCAAATAATTGAATCAGGTAATGGGGACTATTCAACTGAAATTAATTTAATAAATAAACTTGCAACGCTCATTAGAAATAAGCGGATGAAGTCAGGTAGCTTCGAATTTTTTACCCCGGAAATTGAATTCAAGTTAGATGATAAAGGTTTCCCTTCCGAAATAGTAAAGAAGGAAATAAAAGAAAGTAATATGCTTGTTGAAGAGTTCATGCTTTTGGCAAACAAAACTATTGCTGAAAGAATTTTTTCAAGAGGAAATATTCCATCCATTTACAGAGTGCACGATTTTCCGGATGAAGAAAAAATTGCTGAGTTTTCCCGGTTTGTAAAATCTCTGGGTTACTCTTTTAATCCCAAAGGCGGCAAAGCGGCGAGCCAATTTAATTTGCTGATGAAAAAGGTTAAAGGGACAGAAGAAGAAGGTGTAATTAGTGAGCTTGCTCTGCGCTCAATGGCAAAAGCTATCTACTCAACTAAAAATATTGGTCACTATGGTTTGGGTTTTAAAAATTATACTCACTTTACATCACCAATACGCAGATATGCTGATTTGTTAGTGCACAGGGTTTTAGAGCGGTCATTTATTAAAAAAACCGGAAAACAATATTCTCTTGATTATTTGAATAAAATTTCGGAACATATATCAGCTACTGAACGAACTGCAATGGAGGCAGAAAGACGTTCTGTTAAGCTAAAACAGATTCAATATTTGAAAGATAAGCTTGGTGAAGAGTTTCAGGCAGTTATTTCTGGAGTAGCAAATTATGGTATTTTTGTGGAATTAACTGATATTTTGGCTGAAGGGCTTATAAGAGTGAAAGATTTGGAGGGAGATTTTTACGTTTTTGATGAGAAAAAATATTCATTAATTGGCAGGAGAACAAAAAAACAATTTCGTCTTGGAGATAAAATTACAGTAAAGCTTGTTCGCATTGATTTAGAAAACCTTGAATTGGATTTTATGGCAGGCAACAACAATTTATAATGGCAAAAACATTCTTCAAAATATTACCTCTTATTTTTTTAGTGCAATGTAACCTGTTTGCACAATTTGGTGCAAATAAAGTTCAGTACAAATACTTTGATTGGTACTATGTTCAAACTAATCATTTCGATATTTACTTCTACCAAAACGGTGAAACTTTAGCAGATTTTACTACAAAAGCTGCTGAAGATGCACTTGCAAAAATTCAGGAAAGTTTTCAATATGCAATCAATAATCGAATTAGCATAATTATTTACAACTCACAGAATGATTTTCAGGAAACCAATGTTACGGATTCCTATCTGAGTGAAGGCATTGAAGGATTTACTGAATTATTTAAGAACAGAGTAGTAGTTCAGTTTCATGGTTCGTATCAACAGTTTCGACATCTTATTCACCACGAACTTGTTCATGCTGTAATGAATGATATGTTTTATGGCGGATCACTTCAGAATATTATTTCAAACAATATTTCAATTCAAATACCCATCTGGTTTAGCGAAGGGATGGCTGAATACCAGGCACTTGGTTGGGACGTAAACACTGATATGTATATACGAGATGCGGCTATTAATGAGTACCTCCCTGATGTTCAAAGGTTGTCAGGATATTTTGCTTATCGTGGTGGCCAGGCTGTGTTCTACTACATCGCAAAAAAATACGGTAAAGAAAAAATTGGTGAAGTGATTAATGCATTAAGAAGTTATGGTAATGTTAATGCAGCCTTTAAACAAACTCTTGGACTTGATCTGAAAGAATTTAACGAAAGATGGAAAAAAGATATCAAAAGAATTTACTGGCCTGATATTGAAATTTATCTTGACCCCGACGAATACGCAAAGAGACTGACAGACCCGGAAGAAGATGGCGGGTTTTATAATACGAGCCCGGCGATTTCACCACAGGGTGATAAAATTGCTTTCCTGACTAACCGTGATTTCTTTTTTAGCATTTACATCATGGATGCAAACACTGGTAAAATTATAACCAAACTTGCTGAAGGAAACACATCGCCTAATTTTGAAGAGTTAAACATCCTTACACCAGGCATAACCTGGTCACCCGACGGGAAAAAAATAGCTGTTGCTGCATTAAGTCACGGTTATGATGTGATATATATATTTGACGTTGAGGATGAAGATTATGAAGAACTACCAATTAAAATGAATGGTATTCAAAGTGTAGCCTGGTCCTGGGATGGGAAATATCTTTCCTTTATCGGGCAGACAGCAAAAGAAACTGACATATTCACATATAATTTTGAGACAAAAGAAATTAAAAATTTAACGAATGATATTTTTTCTGATAGTGATCCATGCTGGTCTTACGATGGAAAGATTATTTACTTCGTTTCTGACAGGTATGATATTAACTTACAGGATACGACCGATCTTGGATTTAATATTTATGAGCACGATTATTCACAGAAAGAAATTTTTGCTTTCGAGATCGAAACCGGGAATGTTCAGCGAATAACAGATATGCCAAAGAGCAATGAAACCTCACCCATAGTTAGTCCTGATGGAACAGAGTTACTATTCATTTCTGACTTAAATGGAATCAATAATATTTACAGAAAAAAATTAGTCTTCTCATCTGGTGATGATTTTATTAGCGATGTAAAAGATATTGAAGCTGTCCCGGTTACTAACTCTGAGTGTGGATTGTATCAATTATCTGTTTCAAAGGATGGTAAAAAACTTGCATTCTCATCTTTGTATGAATCTTCATTTAATATTTTTCTTTTGAATAATCCATTTGAAGAAGACCTGGGGGTTGCAGCACTTCCTCTAACAAAATACAGACAGGGCAAACTTGATTTGGATATTAAAGTTGATTGGGGTGGAGGTCCGGTTGAAGTTGAACCTAAAACAACAGAAACTGATACAACCGAAGATAACTCATCAATATTTTACACTGGTGCTGTTGTCGACTCAAGTAAAAAATATGGGGACTCTGTGTCTGTTGATTTTGGTAATTACGTTTTCGGAGAAGATGCTACAATTGCTTCAAACGAAGCAGTTCAGGATAGCCTTTTCAAACCCGAGGATAACCTTGATAAAAATGGAGATTACTTAGTACATAATTACAAGATATCTTTTGGACCTGATCTTATTTACGCAAATGCCGGCTACAGCTCATTATATGGATTGGTTGGAACTACCGTAATTTCTTTTAGCGATATATTGGGTAATCATCGATTGATTGGTGTAACCGGACTACAAATCGATTTAAAGAATAGTGATTATGGTTTGGGCTACTTCTACCTCGCAAAAAGAATAAACTGGGGTATAGAAGGATTTCATACTGCAAGATTTGTAAGACTATTAAGAGTAGACCCAAATGGATTTTATACTTCAAATCTATTTCGTTACAGAAATTTTGGTGTCTCGGGTTCAGGTAGTTATCCGTTTAACAGATTCTACCGATTTGACTTTGGTCTAAGTATGCTAAATGTTACGGGTGAAAACCTGGATAACCTTCTCGAACCACAGGAAAGTGTAACATTTATGATACCTTCTGTTAGTTTTGTTCATGATAATGTGTTATGGGGCTATACCGCACCAATCGAAGGTACAAGATATCGTTTTGATGTATTTGGAAATCTTGGAATAGCCAATCCTTCACAAAGTTTTTATTCAGTTATTGGAGACATCAGAACTTACTTAAGATTCTTTTATGATCATTCACTTGCCTTAAGAGTTTCCGGCGGATATTCAGGTGGAGAAAATCCACAAAGATTTTTTATAGGTGGAACAGATAACTGGATTAACCGAACATTTGCAACTACAGAAGTTCCAATTAATTCTGCATCCGATTTTGCCTTCTTAACTGCAGTGGTACCTTTACGTGGTTATAACTATGCTGAAAGTATTGGGACAAGATATTTTTTAACCAACATTGAATTGAGATTCCCTTTGATCCGCTATCTGCTTACAGGTGGAATACCATTCTTGTTTAATAATATAATAGGTGTTGCATTTATTGATGCGGGAACTACCTGGAATGATGACAAGCAAATAAGCTTATTCACTACAGATCAGTATGGCAACTTTATAACCGATGATATGTTGGTAGGAACAGGCTTCGGTGCGCGAATGTTTTTCCTTTATTTCTTGTTAAGGTTTGATGTAGCCTGGGCTTATAATATTGCAGGGTTTTCAAGTCCGCGATATTACTTCTCGCTGGGTGCAGATTTTTAAAATCCGTCTTAAATATTTTATCAAATCAATTTCAAATAGCCCTCTCCGCGTAAACGATTAACTATTTCTTTTCATCCTTAGTAGTTTTTTTATCTGTACTCTCTTTTGGTTTTTCAGATGCCTTTTCAGGCTTAGAAATATTCTTGTCCTGTGCCGATTTGCTTTTGTAATCTGTTTGGTAAAAACCACTTCCCTTAAAAATTGGACCTGCACCGGTGCCAATTATCCTTTTTAAATTTCCTTTACACACCGGACATTCAGTCAATAGTTCTGAGCTCATTGGTTGAAAATATTCAAATGTGTAATTGCAGTTTGAGCATTTATAATCGTATGTTGGCATGTTATTTCTTTTCCTTAGTGAAAAATCTGTAATCTTTAAAACGAATTTATCTAAATTTGTATACATTTGATAAGAAATCTATAAGGTGGATTCAATAATAATTTCTATTCTGAAAGCAGTATAATTTTGATATTACATCGATCTCCAATATTGTTTACAATTTCAATTTTAGTTATATCTTTGTTTAGTGGTTGTTTAAACTACAAACAGGAAGTTATTCTTTATCCTGATGGCTCAGGTAAAATGAAAATAGACTACTGGATGAAATTTATGAATGAGGAAAGCGAAAAAGTTGTTGATAATTTGGGCATCTTCAATCCTGATTCAATAAAATCTGGATTTCAGTCAGCATACAGTAAAGTAGAAAATGTTACAATTTACAGGGATACCGTTGATTCTTCCAGCCATGCTTTGATAAATATTTCTTTTAATCATATTGATTCATTAAATAATACAAATATTTTTGCTGAATACAACTTTTCCTTCCTTGAAAAGACCGGAGGGCAGATAAATTTCAGTCAATTTGTTCCACCCATTGCAACAGGCTTTGGAATAGATGCACGAAATTTTATTGTTACTTATAAATATACTATTCCGGGTGAAATTATTTCACACAATGCAAGTCAGGTTTCTGGAAAGACTTTAACCTGGCAATACAAGTTATCTGAAATTGGGGGAGGTAAAACAATCTCGGTAATCTTTCAGCCTTATAAGTTAAAGGAAACGCCAATCTGGATCTACGTTCTATCAGGAGCCGTGTTGCTGCTGGTCTTATTTTTTCTTCTTAAAAGGAGAAAAAGCTAGCTAGTTCCTAATAATTATCTAATTTAAACCCCCGATTATTTATTGACATAACTATGGGCTTTACCTATATTTGTCCTCTATTTTTTAAAGAAATTCCCGAATTTTATGGCTACGAATGATTATATGATTTTTGCCGGTGGTTCCAACATTCCCCTTGCAAAAAATATTTCATCCCTTGTGGGCAAACCCCTCGGTATGATTGAATTAAAAAGATTTAGCGACGGTGAAATTTGGGTAAAGTATGGAGAAAATATAAGAGGATTAGATGTGTTCTTAATTCAATCTACTAATCCTCCAGCAGAAAATTTGATGGAACTATTAATTATGATTGATGCTGCAAAGAGAGCATCAGCACAGACCATCACTGCTGTAATTCCATACTTCGGGTACGCAAGACAGGATAGAAAAGATCAGCCAAGAGTTGCTATTTCAGCAAAGCTAATTGCGAATCTATTAACCATTGCTGGTGCAGATCGTGTTATAACAATGGATTTGCATGCAGCACAGATTCAAGGTTATTTCGATATTCCTTTTGATCATCTTTACGGTTCTTCAGTCTTTAGGAATAAGATAGAAGTGCACAAAAATAATCTTGTGGTAGTTTCACCTGATGTTGGTGGTATCAAAATTGCTAGAGCGTATGCTAAAATGCTGAATTGTGGATTGGTTGTAATTGATAAGCGAAGACCAAAACAAAATCTTGCTGAAGTTATGAACATTATAGGCGATGTTGATGGCAAAGACATTTTAATTGTGGATGATCTTATCGATACTGGGGGAACTTTTGTTGGTGCTATAGAAGCTTTGAAGCAAAAAGGTGCATTGGATATTTACGGTGCAATTACTCATGCGGTATTATCTGACAATGCCTTGGAAAGAATAAGTAATTCACAACTTACAAAGCTTTACGTAACTGACACAATTGAGGTAGAAGGAATTAATCAGGAAAATAAAATCGAAGTAGTCAGTTCTGCTAATTTGTTTTCAGAAGCAATACGCAGAACATTTAATAACGAATCAATCAGTTCATTATTTCATATTGATAAAGGTTAACAGGAGTTGTAACTCAAATGGAAAAAACAATATTAAAAGCATCAGAGAGAAAAGATTTTTCGAAATCTAACAATAAGAAACTCAGAAGAGAAGGATCAATTCCGGGAGTATTTTATTTGAAAAATACTACCCCCATTCATATTAATGTAAGTGATAAAAAGATTAACCCTCTTGTTTTCACTTCTAAAACTCATTTAATTTCACTTGAGCTGGAAGGACACGATGAGTATGAATGTATTATGAAAGATATTCAGTTTGATCCTGTTACTGACCAGGTAATTCATTTCGATTTACTCGGTCTAACAAAAGGAGAAAAAATTACACTTGATGTTCCGGTTCAGCTTGTCGGAACTCCTGTTGGTGTTAAGGAAGGTGGAGTTATTCAACATGTGATGCACAAACTTGAAGTTGAATGTTTGCCCAGAAATATTCCTGAAAGTTTGGTAGTTGATGTAACAAGTCTAAAATTAGGTGATTCGATACATATCAGCGATTTGAGTTATGAAGATTTGGAATTTATAGATGAGGAAGATTCTCTAATTGTTCAGGTCACTCATCCTAAAGTAAAAGAAGAACCAGAACCTGAGGAAGAACTATTAGAGGGTGAAGAATCTGCAGAACCTGAAGTGATATCTAAAGGTAAGAAAGAAGAAGAAGAAGACAAAGAAAAAGAAGATTAAGTTCCTATTTACCTTGCGGGTTATATTTGGAATAGGAAATCCCGGCATTAGGTATGAATTTACCAGGCATAATGCCGGATTTTTATTGCTTGATTATCTGGCTAAAAAAAAATTGCTAAACTTTCAGGCATCGACTGGCGAATATTTAGAAGCTGCTGGAAAATTGAGTGACCAAAATTTTGTAATAGTTAAACCAGTGACTTTCGTTAACAATAGTGGATTAGCAGCCAAACAAATTTTTAAAAAGTATAATTTACTACCAGAAGAATTTCTGGTGATCTGTGACGACACGAATTTGAAAAATTTCAAATGGAGAGTGCGACTTTCAGGCGGAGACGGAGGGCATAACGGATTAAGTTCACTTATTTATCATTTAATGTCGGATCAGTTTCCAAGAATCAGAATTGGTATTGGAACAAATCCAACGGATACAGTTTTATCCGATTATGTGCTTTCTGATTTTTCAAAAGATGAACTCGAAGAATATATAAGTACTTTTAAAAAATGTTCTATTTTAATTGAAGAATTTATTGTTGGCGGTAGCAAGAAAATGCTTGAAGCAAATAGTATTTTAATGAAATCTGAAAATCAAAATAATTTGAATCAATAAACGAGGGAGAAAACCATGCCATCATTCTTTTATATAATTCCTCTCTTTGGAGTGATAGCGCTATTATTTACTTTCTTTAAATCAGCCTGGGTTAACAAAAAAGATCCCGGTACTGATAAAATGAAAAAAATTGCCAGCCATATCTCCGAAGGTGCGATGGCATTTCTGAAATCGGAGTATAAAATACTTTCTATATTTGTTGTCTGTGTTGCAATACTGCTCGCAGTTTCTGCTGATCCGGATGATTCATCTCCTTTCGTTGCACTATCATTTATTGTAGGAGCGCTCTGTTCTGCGTTGGCAGGATTTATAGGAATGAAGGTAGCAACAAAAGCAAATGTTCGAACAACAAATGCAGCAAGAACTAGTCTTGGCAAAGCGTTGGAAGTTGCATTTGCCGGTGGATCAGTAATGGGGTTGGCTGTTGTAGGTTTAGGTGTGTTTGGACTCGGAACTCTTTTTATTCTATATGGTGATATGTTTGGCGTTGGTGATGTTACTAATCTTCACAGGGTAATAACAATTGTTACAGGATTTTCGTTCGGTGCATCATCTATTGCACTCTTTGCTCGTGTTGGTGGTGGAATTTATACAAAAGCGGCAGATGTTGGTGCTGACCTTGTTGGAAAAGTTGAAGCTGGAATTCCTGAAGATCATCCGCTTAACCCCGCAACAATTGCAGATAATGTTGGTGATAATGTTGGTGATGTTGCAGGTATGGGTGCAGATCTTTTTGAATCTTATGTCGGTTCTATTGTTGGAACGATGGTGCTTGGTGCAGCATTTTTTGGTCTTCCAGAATTTGCCGGAGATTTTAATGGTCTCGGTGCAATTCTTCTTCCACTTGCTATAGCCGGTATGGGTATTGTCATGTCAATTCTTGGAACTCTATTCGTTAGAGTAAAAGAAGGTGGAGATCCTCAAAAAGCTTTAAACCTTGGTGAGTTTGGTTCTTCATTTTTTATGATAATTGTTTTGTATTTTTTAATTGATTGGATTTTACCAGCACAATGGACTTTTAACGACCCACTTTATGGTTCAGCATATACAATTACTTCTTTGAATATTTTCTTCGCTACTGTAATTGGTCTGATTGCTGGAGTACTGATAGGATTAGTAACTGAGTATTTTACAGGGTTTGGGAAAAAACCGGTTAAGGACATCGCAAGACAATCACTTACGGGTGCTGCAACCAATATTATAGCAGGATTAAGTACAGGAATGTTCTCAACAGCCATTCCAATAATAATAATTGCAATCTCAATTATAGCTGCATTTTATTTTGGAGGACTTTACGGAATTGCAATCGCCGCTGTGGGAATGCTTTCTAATACGGGTATCCAACTAGCAGTTGATGCTTATGGACCGATATCCGACAATTCAGGTGGCATAGCAGAAATGTCAAATCTTCCCAAGGAGGTAAGAGAAAGAACTGATAAACTAGATGCTGTTGGAAATACAACCGCAGCAATTGGAAAAGGATTTGCTATCGGATCTGCTGCATTAACTGCACTCGCTTTGTTTGGTGCCTTTATGACTTCCGCAAATATCAGATCAATTGATATTTCCAAAGCTGATGTTATGGCTGGATTATTTGTTGGCGGAATGCTGCCATTCTTATTTTCAGCAATGGCGATGAGTGCCGTTGGAAAAGCTGCTATGGCTATGATTGAAGAAGTACGCAGACAGTTTAAAAATATTCCTGCTTTAACAAATGCCCTGGCTCTGATGAAAAAATATCAGGGCAAGGATCAGTCAGATTGGTCCGCAGAAGATGTTAAAACTTTTGAAGAAGCTGATGGTGCAGCAGAATACGGCAAGTGTGTTGAAATTTCAACTCAAGCCGCGATTAAAAAAATGGTTGTTCCCGGATTATTGGCTGTGTTAACACCGGTTGCAATCGGTTTTGGTGGTGGAGCAGAAATGCTTGGTGGTCTGCTAGCAGGAGTAACTGTTACAGGCGTACTGATGGCTATTTTTCAGGCAAACGCAGGTGGAGCCTGGGACAATGCTAAAAAGATGTTTGAGAGTGGTTATGAGGTCAATGGTGTTCAATATACCAAAGGATCAGACCCGCATAAAGCCGCTGTGGTTGGCGATACGGTTGGTGATCCGTTTAAAGATACTTCAGGTCCATCACTGAACATTTTAATTAAGTTAATGGCTGTAATTTCACTTGTTATTGCGCCATTAATTAAATAAATTTGTTGTTCATAAGATTTTATTTTATAACCCTGCTCTCTAAAATAATTAACAGAGGGCCAATAGTCCATAGGGAGGTAAATTTTTAGATGAATAATCGTGTATATGAAAGTGCCATTCTGATAAATGCAGCACTTGAAGATGAAACAATAAAAAGTCTCATTGAAAAAGTAAAAGAAACCATCACTTCTAATGGTGGTGAAATTCTGGAAGTTGAAGACTGGGGAAGAAAAAGACTTGCCTATCAGGTTAAAAAAAGTAAAATAGGATATTATTCAATTTTCAGATTTAATTCCCTTCCTGATCTTGTACCCAAACTCGAACGATTTTACCAGTTAGATGAATCAATATTAAGATATCTAACTATTACCTTATCAAAAGAAGCGCTAGAACAAATTGAAATCGACAAATCTTATCAAACTCCGGCTGCTGAGGAAGAAGAAAAAACACCAGATGCACCTACTATTTCTGAGAAGCAAGATGAGGATGATGAGAAGACTACGATAGTAACAGAAGAATAAACATTAACTAATGATTGTATGGAGGATTAACCATGGCCGATCTTAAAATGCCGGAAATAAATTATGTGATAGTCGCCGGCAACTTAACTAAAGACCCAATCTTCAGAGAGACTACTAACAAAACACCGGTTGTTAACTTCTCTTTAGCTTCGAACCGAAGATTTAAAGATAGCAGTAATCAATGGCAGGAAGATGTTTGCTATGTTGGTATTGTTGCCTGGAATAAACTTGCTGATAGCTGCAAAGAAAGATTGAAGAAAGGCTCTGCAGTGTTAGTTGATGGTGAGCTACAAAGCAGAACTTGGAAAAATGATGACGGTCATAACAGAAGTATTGTTGAAATAAAAGCAAGAAGAATTCAATTTCTAAATAAGCGTGGTAAATTTGTTGATGCTGAAAATGTTAATGGCGAAGACAATAATAATACAGTTGCTAGTGAAGAAAAAGATTCGGACTATACTGAAGATACATTTGATAAATTTCTTTCAGATGAAGAATCAAATTTAATGAAGGATAATTAATTATGATGATGCAAAAAAAAGAAATCAGAACTAAAAAAGTTTGCCGGTTTACTCAGGCAAAAATCAAATACATTGATTATAAAAATGTAAAGCTGATCCAAAAATTTGTTTCTGAGCAAGGTAGAATAATTCCTAAAAGAATTACAGGAACCAGTTCAAAATATCAGCGGCAACTTGCTATAGCCGTTAAAAGAGCCCGCCACATGGCTTTGTTACCTTATGTTTCAGAAAGTATCAGATAGTACACAGAAGGAGTTAAGATGAAAGTTATATTAAGACAAAATTATGAGTCACTCGGCGAAGTTGGTGATGTCGTCGAAGTAAAAGCTGGATATGCTCGTAATTTTCTTCTGCCAAGAAAAATTGCCTATATTGCTCTGGATGGAAATTTAAGAGCCCTTGAGGATGAGAAGAAAGCAGTAATCAAAAAAGCAAAACATGAATTGCATGCAGCTGAAACGATGGCAACTGAGATTGAAAAAGTTTCAATTACCATTCCTGTTCAGGTTGGGGAGGAAGATAAAATCTTTGGAACAGTTACTACTCAGATGATTGCTGACAGCCTTAAAGAAAAAGGTTATGATATAGATAAAAGAAAAATAGAAATTGAAGAATCAATAAAAACACTTGGCATCTACAGCGTGAATGTAAAAGTTCATCAGAATGTTGGTGCTAAAGTAAAAGTGTGGGTTGTAAGAGAGTAAACAAAAAATGTATAAAAAAAGGGAAGCAAGTTGCTTCCCTTTTTCATTTTAAATACCTGATGAAGTTTAATTAACTTTTATTTTCTTCTCTCTGATCATTTTTGCCAGATCTGCTGTTCCATTCTTGCTGATTGTCTTTAAAGCTTTTGCTGATAACTTTACTGTAACTTCCCTGTTCAGCTCCTGAACCCATATTTTTTTCTTTTGCAAATTGGGCAAAAATCTTCGTTTGGTTTTATTGTGAGCATGAGAAATGCTGCTTCCGTATCGTGGTCCAACGCCTGATACCTCACATTTTCTAGCCATTATTAACTCCTTTGATATCAAAAACTTTGAAATTTTGAGCGCTAAATATAAAGATTTTTTTGTTAAACAAAATGACATTTTTCATTCAATTTGACACTTTTACATTAGAATGAAATTTTATTTTATGGTTGAAATAATCGTTCATAATTCTATCTTACGGTACTGTTTTTAGTTTTCTGAACAATTACGTGCACTTAAATAATTTAGAGGTTGCAATTGGACTATTTTGAATTACATCCCGTTAATCCTGAAATACGTTTTATTAACAAAGCAATAACGATTTTGAAAGAGGGTGGGGTGATAATCTATCCGACTGATACTGTGTACGGCATTGGCTGTGACATTTTCAACAAGCAAGCATTAGATAGAGTGAAACAAATTAAGGGTGATTCAGATATTAAATTGCTTAGTTTCATTTGTCCAAACCTGAAAGATATTGCCAAGTATGCCAAAGTATCTGATTATGCATATAAGACCATGAGAAAATTATTACCTGGACCATACACATTTATTTTACCTGCTGCCAGAAATGTTCCTAAAAAATTATGGAGTAAAAGAAAAACTGTTGGTATAAGAATTCCTGATCATCCTGTTGCTTTGAAGATTGTAAATGGATTAGGAAATCCTATCGTCAGTACCAGCACAATTACTAGAAAAGGTGAGTTGCTAGTTGATCCTCTAGAGATCAGGTCAGTTTTTGATTTCCAGGTGGATTTAATGCTTGCCTCTGTAAACATAATGGGTGAGTCATCAACAGTGATTGATTTGAGTGGAGAAGATCCTGTTATTGTTCGCGAAGGAGCCGGCGATATTTCATACTTTAGTTAACTAATTTTTCTTTCTTACTACCTGTGTTGACGATGCCTGTGCCAGCGGTGTTAGAATTAATTGATTTATGTTAACATCTTTAGGTCTCGTTGCACAGAATAAAACTGCTTCAGCAACATCTTTTGGAGTTAGAGGTTTTAATCCTTTATAGACATTTTTTGCTTTTTCCTTATCACCCCTGAACCGAACCAAACTAAATTCGGTCTCTACCATTCCGGGATCTACACTCGTAACTTTTATTCCTTTGTCTAGCACATCCAGCCTTGTAGATTGACT
>Ga0210085_1000335_pt1 | contig 20545 bp, 12 predicted proteins | sample China_Galinas_PW_5_FD_184866 | JGI IMG/M metagenome (GOLD analysis project Ga0210085, IMG submission 184866) | Wetland microbial communities from San Francisco Bay, California, USA, that impact long-term carbon sequestration - China_Galinas_PWC_D1... | ecosystem: Environmental > Aquatic > Marine... | reverse complement strand
GTTGTAGGTGAATGCGACGCTCCGGCAACCGAGCTCCCGCGCCACGCGGGCGAGCTTCTCGGGTGAGGCCTGATCCGCGAGCGTGTCGATCTCGCGCGACTTGCTGATATCCCAGTTCTGGCAGAACTTGCACGCCAGGTTGCACCCGGCCGTTCCGAACGACAGCACGGGCGTTCCGGGCAGAAAATGATTCAGGGGTTTCTTCTCGATGGGATCGACGCAGAAACCGCTGGAGCGACCATAGCTGGCAAGCACGATCTGCCCGCCCTTATTGGCCCTGACAAAGCAAAGACCACGCTGCCCTTCCTGTAACTTGCAGGCCCGCGGACAGACATCGCATTGCGCGCGCCCGTCATCCAGCACATGCCAGTAATGTGTCGGTACGACGGAATCATCGATCGTGGCACGCAACCTCATCACCCCGCATCAGTTAACAGATTGATATCCACCTGTTAACTATAGCCCACCACCGAAGGTCAGGTGCAAATCAGGAAGACCTGACTGACCCGGGAAACACTCCGAACACGGCAGTCATCATCCTCCGAAGCAGCCCTTTCCCCTAGGAGCCTGTCGGACTTAGGTGATCGTAGCGAGCAGGGTGGGAGAGCGGACACAGAGGTTCACGATATCGAGGCGCATAGTGGTTCTATGCAACGAGATATCGGGGAACTATGGGCCGCTCTCCCGCCAGCGCACGACTGCAGGGATGCAGGAGGTAGAGCAACGCATGGAGCAGTTGCCGAGTAGATCAATCCTAAGTCCGACAGGCTCCTAGCGCTCCAGCAAGCGCTCCAGCATGGCGTCAATCTTGGCCATGCGCGCATCCAGCACGTCCAGGCGTCCCATCAGCTCGCGGTACTGTTTTTTCGTGATGCCGGAGCGGCCCATACAGCAGCCCGTCTTGCAGCCGGTTCCCATGCCGCCCCCCATCATCGCACCTTTATCCATGCCCCCGGGCATCATGCCCTTCATGCCACCCCTGCCCATGCGACAGCCCTTCTTGCCCGGCCCCATCATGCCGGGCTGCATCGCCATACCCCCGGTCATGTCAGGGTTGCCCTGCTCGTCCATCGTCATTCCGGGTCCATCCGTCTCCGTCCCGCCGGCCGGAGCGGCTGTCTCCTGAACCTGCGCGGGATCCACCGTTTCCAGCGTAACCACGGCCGCGACATCGCCCTGTTCCGGTTGCACAACCGGTTCCTCGGATAACACCGGCTGACTGGCGAACAGCAGGCCAGTCAGGACGACTGGTATTAATTTCTTCGTAAACATTGGCATATCTCCACTGTCTTGCTGATTTGACGTATTGAAACGTGTGCCTGTTGGTTCCCGGCGCTGGCCGTGATACGGCGACCTTCTGGTATCGACGGCATCCGGCTTGTTTGAAGTGATAAACCGGAAACCCTGGACGACACGGCTTACCGGTGGCCGTTTAGACCGCTGCGTTGCCCATGAGTTGCAACCTGCCCGGGCACTATCGATACCTCGACGTCAGGAGCCGGCTCCGCAGCATTTTTTATACTTTCGGCCGCTGCCACAGGGACAGGGATCGTTGCGCCCGACCTTGGGTGCGGCACGCCGCACGGGCGGAATACCGACCGGTTTCCCGTCGTAGAAATACCAGACGCCATCCGCCCTGCGGAACTCAGACAGTTCGTGATGCACCTGGTTGGTCCCGTCCCTGCTGTAATGCACCCTGAACTCGACCGTCCCCGTCTGGTCCCCCGGAGACGCTCCCGTGGCGCTGATGACTTCAAGGCCGAGCCATTCGGATTCGCGCGACCATTGGGCGGCACCGTCTGCGTCAAAATCATCACGCTGGCTCTGATGCAGTGTCCGGGCAAGATAGGGAATTTTCTGCAACACATAGGCGGAATATCGTGAACGCATCAGCGCTTCGGGCGTCGCCGCATGCCCGGTTCCGTTTATCAACGGCGCGCAGCACGTCTCATAGTTCCGGCCTGAGCCGCAGGGGCACGGATCGGTTTGTTCGCTGTTCATTTCCGCGGTTTCCATCTGCTGTCCTGCATTCCAGGGAAGATATAGTAACGGGAAATGGCGGAATGCGGGTTGTGTTTCGATCATCAGGATTGTATCGGCGATGTAGCGCTCGCCGCAGAATGAATCACCGTTAACGTAATTATTGTTAAACAATACCTTAGCGGTTATTCCGGCAACAAAAACACGGGATCTGGCGCATTACATCGACCTGATCGGGACAGCCGGCGCTCATGGATCGCCGGATGCAGCGCCGGTCCAAATCGGTTGAGAAGCCTCCCGCCGGCAATGGAGATGACCGTATAACACTGGTTTGGCGGGACACTATCGGCGACGAAACACACATATCGGTGAATGATCGTTCTGGACTGCCCTCATCAGGGGTGGCCGGCACTTGACCGGTCATATTAACAGCGTACAGTTATTTGTTGACTATTGGGTGGCGTGCGATGGTCGCGCGCTTTAATCGGAATATCGGAGGTCGATATGTTACAGCATTCGCCGCTTGGCTCTCGATGCAACATGAGCCTCGAACAGCAGCGGGACGCAGTGGAGAGTGAGATCGACAGACTGCAAAAGCTCCTGGAAGAACTCACACAGCAACAGATGGATTTGAACAAACAGATCTATGCGGCAGCGAGTGGAAGTGTTGTTAATTCGCTGGACGATCTTGAGCAGCACTTCAGGAAAACGTCTGAAAAGGTGGTGTGCCTGGTCGAATCCTGGTATGCACCGGCCGATAAGCGCGCCTACATGGGCACGAAAGAACCACTGTCGTACCAGAGTTCACCGGATACACGGGTTGCCAACCGCGTATTCCACTTCGGCAAAAGCGCCGGACGGCTCGAGGTCGACTCGCAAGGCGGAGTCATATTCTGTACCGTTGGGCCCGCATTCACGGTCCGTTCGGCGCCGGACAATAATGTCGAGATCGATCAGGCCGCATCTATTTCGCTGCACAAGAACACCGATCCGGTCATGGATCTCGATCGCATAGTGGATTGCGCTGGTGAAGGATGTGGTAAACGTGACTGTTTCTGCGCTTCCTACAGCATCGTCGTCGGCGCCGAAGAGATCAGTCAGATCGTGCATGAACTTCCAGCTGTCGAGCAATTCTTCCAGGAAACCTACGTCACCGCCTGATCCCGTTCCTTACCGCCACGAACACAGGCTCGTTTACTGGTCTGTCCCCGCTGCCCGCAAGACGCAGCCTGAAACCAGTCAGAACATCCGCAATCCGGTTTTTTCGCCCGTAATCAAACCTGTATTTGGCACACACGCTTGCATCAGGCTGCTGCACGAAGCTCCGCCAGGGCGGATCTAATCACGCGAATTGCGGAACGTATCAAGAGCAATGAGAGACCCAGTGCAACGACAATATCGGGCCAGCCTGAATCAGTGAACCAGACGGCTCCGGCCGCGACGAATACAGAAATATTTGAGGCTATGTCGTTACGCGAGCACTCCCAGACTGAACTCATGTTTACATCCTCGTGGCGGTGACGCCAGAGAAGAAACAGACAAATTGAATTTGCAGCAAGACCCAAAAGACTGAAAATTCCCATGACTTCGAAGACGGGGACTCCCGGGACAAACAGTCTATAGGCAACTTGAGCTATAACGGTTAACGCGGCGAGAAAAATAAGCGCCCCCTTGAACAGCGCAACCTTTGCCTTGACAGCAGCACCTCTGGAAACCGCATAAAGGCTGAGTGCATATGTCAATGCATCCCCAAGATTGTCCAGGCTATCTGCCAGCAGGGATGATGAGCCGGCATAGGTCGCAGCAGCAGCGATGGTAAAAAACATGAGTGCATTGATTGCCAGGACAATTTGCAAAGTCCCGCGCTGGCGTTCATGTAACGGCTCCAGTGAACATTCGTGGTCACAACACCCCTTCATGGTCATTACCTTACTACTTTCGGCTAATAAGTGCTGTATACGGACTATCAGGTTACCTGATTATCCCTGAAACTCAGCCGCATGACGCATGCGGTCGGAATGGCGGGTGGGGGGCCCGCAAACAGGGACACGCTGTGAATACTTCCCTGTACGCTCGACGACAGCCTGGCCCGGGCCAGCCTCTCGACCGGTTCCCGGTGTCACCTTCTCCCTGCTGTCGACGGTCCCTGTTCGCAGGCCCCCACCTTCTGCCAGCGTAGATGTGGCTCCGGACCCGGGCGGCAAGACCGTCTGCCGCAAGGACGATGCACAGGGACGTGCGCGTGTCGCGTGAGGGCAGGATGCCCGTAGCGACTGCGGCAGTCGAGCCTGCAGGGAGGTATTTACGGCGCGTCTTGCAGTCCGGGTCCGGATGCCACGTTTCTCCATCTTGGATGAGTTTCAGGGATAATCAGGTCAGGTTATGTCCATGTACGGGCGACCGCCGGTTAGTCATGACCGCCGGCACTACTCAACGGAATGGCATGATAGATAAATTTATCGATACGCGTCCGAGGTCGTGTACAAACCGCACAATACCAATAGCGAATCACTGTTGGTCGACCGCGGCCGGTTCCTTGCCTCCGCCGAACCACCAGTACTTGAGGTTGCCCCACAGCCCGGAGATCGGGCGGGTGATGCCGCCCAGCACCGCGCCGTGGCCCGCCTCGCTGATAATGTCATCGAGATTCGACTCCGTGCGGGCGATATTGCCCCAGACCTTGAAGACGGGGCCTTTCCAGTAGCCGAAGTCGTTCTTCCCGGATTGCAGCAGACCCAGACTGTAGAGAATGGCGGCGCCCTGCTCGCGCATGTCGAGCCTGGCCTCCATGGACAGGGGGCTGTCGACGATATCGACGCCTTCCTCGTACTTGATGCCACCGGTCGCGGTCATCAGGATTTCGGGGCTCTGGACGACGTATTCCCTGATCTGCACGTCGCGCGATTCATCCCGTACCAGATGAATATCGATCTTGTCGTACTCGATTTCCTTCATATAGTTGACGAGCCGCGATACGGCGCCCAAACCGAACAGGCCGGTGGGTACATTGGACGCAACGGATCCGAAGGCCCCCGCAATGCCCGAGCTGCCGGCCAGCAGCGCGCTGTCCGGATTGAAGGGGCGGAAGACGCCATCGCGGCTCTGCAGGCGCATGTCGAAATACAGATTGTTGCGATACTCGGGCAGGTTGGGCGATGCGCCGAAGGCATTCAGGCTGACATTGAAAAGCCCTTCCGCGCGCGGCGTGGATCCCGGCACCAGTTCCCGGAAGAATTTGGCCAGGTCAAATTGCTCGACCCCGGCCCGCAGCTTCAGGTCGTAGGGCATCTTCCCGGGGTTAAAGGCCATCCGCCCGTCGAGCGTTATCGGGCTGTCATGGAAATGCATCGAGAAATCGCCGAGTTCCAGCTTGTCGGGTAACAGAGCCGCATGGCCCTGGATGTCGCGGAACTCGAGGTAGTCCGTGTAGAACAGGCGATCGAGCCGGAATTTCACGCGTGCGTTATAGTCGGTCGTGTCCCAGAAGGCCCGTTCATCCGGCGTGAGATTCAGGGCCTGCCGTTCCTGTTCCGCAACCGGCGTGCCGTCCGTGGCCGCTGGTTTGTTTTCTTCGGTGGGTGCGGCGCGCTGCTTTCCCGCGATGCTGTTCAGCGTGTTGAGGATGTCATTCAGATAGAACACCGTGCTGTTGATGGTGACATCCACGACCTTGCCAGGCCCTGCGCCGGGTGCATACGTGGACTTTATCTGGATATCGCTGTCGCCTGACTTGCCCTGTTCCCTGAGGGGCGCCGTGAGGATAAAGCCGCCATCGGGGGCCAGTCGCCCGTCGATGTCCAGTGCCAGCGTTTGCAAAGCCAGTGCCTTGCGGCCTTCCAGCTCCCCGATCCGGGTGTTCACGGTGAACTTGCCGTCCGCCTCCTTGCGCGCGCTGGCCGTGAGCTTGCCGGCTTTCAGGGTGTGACCGGGAAGAATCGCGGGCTGATCGAGAACGGACGGCAAGGATGCCGACAGATCGGCATTCAGGGATTCGAGGCTGACAGCATCACCGGCGCCTTTCAGCGTCAGATCGGCGCGCACATCGAGGGCATGCGCGCCTTTGTCACGTTCGAAGGCGACGCTGAGTTCATCCAGTTTCGCCTGCAAGGTATCGCCCTGCAGGGTGGTCTCCGAATCGACCACCAGGGTGAACGGGTTCAGCACGGCACCGCCCGGGTTTTTCACGGCCAGCCCCGCTATTTTGAGGGGTTCGATGGTGTCGACCGTCAATGACCGGCCATTCGAGGTGAGCACGGCTTTGCCGGTAGCCGTCGCGAAGGCGAGGCCGTTCGCCTTGAGGATGTTCGCAAATGGCTCCGGCGTCAGCTTCGTCAGCGTGAGCGTGACCTTGCCGGTGGTGCGACGGAGTTCCGATTGCCGTCCGCCGAGCCGGGTACGCACCCGCAGTTTCGAATCGGCCCGCAGCGAAACCCGCGGTTCCGGGCCGGTATAGAACAGACCGGCCGAAAGGCGATCGATAGCTATCGCGGCATCATCACGCGACAGGCTGTAATCCGCCTCCAGCCGCACCGGTGCATCGACACCGGCCTGCAGGGCTCTGGCGATGAGCGGTTGCCGTGCAAGCGCCTGCACATCGACGCTGAGGTGACCATAGGTCACGAGAGGATTGTCCGTCGAGGCCGGCAGCGTGATGCGGCCACCGCCGGAAACCAGCCGCACCCTGCGGCTGGTGACACGGAGATTCTTGTAGTCGATGCGGGTGCCCGACGGTGCAAAACGGATGACGGGTCTCAGGCCGATGCCAAGATCATCGAGCAGCGGACCTTCACGGGTAGCGACAGTGACGTGACGGAGTGCGACGGGCTTGCCTGATGCGAGGGCGGCCGCCCCCTCCTCATCCGTAGTCAGCGTCAGATCCGCTCGGGAGAGCTTGCCTTTCAGCGTGGCGTCCGGCACGAAGGCGGAAAACCAGTTCAGATCGATATCGCCGAGTGTGATCGTAGCCAGCGTGCCCGTGGCATTGCCGAACTTCCGGCCGGCCGGTGTGGTTTTCATCAACAGGGGTTGCAGCAGGTGCAGCTTCACCAGGGACGTCTTGTTCTCCAGCGACAGGCCGGCATCCAGCGTGTTCACGGTAAGCAGTCCGGGTTTCTGCCGCAGGGCGGCCCGGGTCTCCAGGGCGAGATGCCGGGGCAGCGTGGTGCGGCCCTTCGGTTTAATCGCGAGCACATCCAGCAGCCGATGCAGATCCAGGTCGGCCCCGGCCTGCGCGGTGATATCGCCCCCGCCGGACAGCGGGATGGCGGCATCGAGATGGGCCGTTGCCAGTTCGCCGCTGCCGGCATCGACCACCAGTTTTTTGAGTGAAACGCCGAGCGCATCGCCGCTGTAGTTGACGCTGGGCAGGACGGACATATTGAGGCCCTCGATGAGGGCTTTGTCCTGCTGCCTGACGCTGAGCCCGTTGACCTTCAGCGGCTTGACCGGCTTGATGTGAATCGCTCCGCTGGCATCGGTTGTCACCTCGAAAGCGGCTTTCAGGACGCCATCCGTGATTTTGTACTCGGGCAGGAATACATTGAACCAGACCAGCGGAACGCCGGGCAGTTCGAATTCCAGCAGCGTGTTTTCCTGGCGGAGGAAGGCGGCGAAATCGTACATGGGAATATGGAGGTCACCGGGAAGCCGTGTTGACAGTGGTTTATTCTCGGCATTGTCGGAGACAGCCGTGTCCAGGGTCTCGACCCGCAACTGCATACCGGGAAGCAGCGACACGCGAAAGTTATTCCTGAGTTTCAACATGTCGGGGAGAGTGTTATCGGCTGTAACCTCGCGGATTTCCTTCACCAGCAGGTCGCTGGTGACTGTCATGTCACCGCTCAGGGTTGTGCTGTCGAGCCGGTATTCCCCCGTCAACACCTCCGCGGACGGCGGTATCACATCCTTGATATAGGGTTGCACCAGCTGCTCATTCGCCGTGACCCGGTAACCGCCCTCGAGACCACCGGTATTTCCGTCATAGACACCCTCAAGGTCCAGTGCCGAGCGGATGCCGCCTTTAGCGTCAGGCAGCCGCAGCGCGAAATGCAGCGACTCGGGGGTGTATCGCGGCTTCCCGTCATCCTCCACGGCCGGGGGACTCCCCTCCTGGCCGGCAGCCGGCGGCGACGGCGTGATGGTCAGATCAAGATTGACGCGTTCCGTCTCCGGCAATGTCTCCAGCGAGGCCTGTATGGCGAGCGCGGTCTCCACCGTGGCGAAACGCCCCCGTGTGAGCTGATCCAGATCCAGACTGCCATCGACTTCGATGTGGTCATCCTTGTTGCCCGTGTCGAAGCGTAACGCCACCGTAATAGCGCCGCTGGCATGCGGTTTGATTCCGCCGCCGGATATCCTGGCGGTAAATAAGCGCTTGTCAGGAAGATGAACCGCGGCATCGATCATCACCTCCTGCAGGGTGTAGCCGAGCCCGTGTTCAAGCGAGGCCAGCACACCGGGGAAGGGAGCGCCGCTTTCCTTCTCCACGGCTTCCGGCGGGTTGAAGTGCTCGAGGTCAATGCTGACATCCTTTAGCGCCAGGGTCTTGATGTTGAGATTCAACAGCAGGAGTGATGACAGACAGTACCGCAATGTCCCTTCCCCGACCGAGAAATGCCCGCCCTGATACCCAAGAGAAACGTTTTTCAGATCCAGCGACCAGGGCGTGAAATGGATGTAGCCGATTTCCAGGGAATCGACCAGGGGGCCGACGTGATCGAGCAGCATTTTCCTCTGGAAGGCAGGGTGGAATACCACAGCGGACACCACACCGAGGATGAGAACAAGACTCGCGGGCCAATAGAACCGGGGGTTTTTCAGAATAGCCAGGCGCATGCGGATCTCTTTTTTTGTTACCGGGCGGGTAACTCAACCGCGAATCCTGTTACCGCACCGGTACAAACCGTCATGCCAAAGTATACCTGAACTTCTGTCCGCCAATCACGGCCTCATTCAACGACCCGTCCCTGCTCGCAACCAGCTGCAGACTAGGAGCCTGTCGGATTCAGGTGATCGTAACGAGCAGGGTGGGAGAGCGAGCACAGAGGTTCACGATATCGAGGCGCATAGTGGTTCTATAGTAACGAAATATCGGGCATCTATGGGCCGCTCTCCCGCCGGCGCACGACTGCAGGGAGAAGGTGAGACCGGATATCGGTCGAGAGGCTGACCTGGGCCAGAAGGTGAGACCGGGTAGCGGTCGAGAGACCGGCCTGGGCCGTGCAGGAGGTAGAGCACCAAAAGTAGGCGCTTCAAGCAACGCATGGAGCAGTTGCCGAGTAGATCAATCCTGAATCCGACAGGCTCCTAGTCGAACTCGACAGGCGGCCCGTCCGGCCAGTCACCGAACGGATAGGGCCTTTCGTCACTGTTGAAGCTAAGAAAAAGCAGTATCTGGTAGACGTAGGTGCTGAGATTCTGCCCCAGATCCAACAGTCGTTCATTGGTCCCGCCGGTAAACAGGACAGAGAGGAGCTGGAACAGCACCACCATGGCGATGACAATCTCTGCAATACTGTAGATAACCGTAAACAGCAACATATACAGCGCGCGCCACCAGGTAGTGCGATTGCGCAGGTTCTGCCTTATTTCATCCTCCATCGGACTTCTCCCTGAAAAGACGGGGTCATTAACCCGGACACGTGTGAGCATTCAGAATACTCACGCCCGGTTCAGTCCAAGTGTACCGTGATTCGAACGTAAACCCCCGCGACACGGCATACGGGTATCAATGTCCAAATTTTAACCCCTGACTCTGTCCCCGCCGGGTTGCAGTGGCGGGCATCCATCGTCGACAAACACCAGGGCCTTGCTGTCCGGACCCGCCTTGAGGCCGGGCTGCCCGCAGATCGCTTGCCGGTCGGCATCTGACAGCGCGGCGACGTTCCGTGTGCCGGCAAATAGCAGTTCATATCCCTAGGAGCTTGTCGGACTTAGGATTGATCTACTCGGCAACTGCTCCATGCGTTGCTCTACCTCCTGCATGGCCCAGGCCAGCCTCTCGACCGATATCCGGTCTCACCTTCTCCCTGCAGTCGTGCGCCGGCGGGAGAGCGGCCCATAGTTCCCCGATATTTCGTTGCATAGAACCACTATGCGCCTCGATATCGTGAAACTCTGTTCTCGCTCTCCCACCCTGCTCGCTACGATCACCTAAGTCCGACAGGCTCCTAGGGCACAGCCAGTGCAACGCTGCCTGAAAGCAGCATGAGCACAAGACCGTGGGCAAACCATTTGGTGAGCATGCGCATATACCGCCTCCTGAAAAAGGTGCCGGGAACGAAAGACCGGCTTTAGTCAGGGTCATATCTTGCATAGCGAAGTGTAGTAAAGAAAAAACGTTTTCCCATCAAGTGCTCTGCTGTCTGAACTAAAGTTAGACTCGCTTTAAATGCTGATGTGGAATACTCATGCGAAGCTGCCGTTCGTTGTGGATTTGGTGATCTGCTGCAAAGTTTACCGGCGAGCACCCGTCTAGGCTTTGACCAGGGCGTCTGATCTAGAACTTCACCCCTTCAGCCGCCCCGGGAGAAGAGAAATGCTTTTGGGACAATGTCATCCTCGGGCAGATGCAGCCACTACGGCGTTTGCGAAAGGACCGATCAGGGCCGCATTGGGCCTGGCCTCCCTGTTTGCCCTGTGCAGCTTCCTGATTGCGGTATTCTCCCTGGTTGCGTATCGCCTGGGCTTTGTCGATATCATTCGTCCGCTGCCCGACGGTCCGGCGGTACACCCGGTCACGTCGCTGGGCGTGATACTGCTGGCTTTCAGTGTAGTGCTCACCATGCAACGCGCACGGTGGTTCATCGATGGCGTCTGCGCCGTGGTAGCGCTCGGCGCACTGGTGCAGCTGGTCTTCCCCGTCCAGGCCAGCCGCTGGTTCCAGTCAATCGATTCGTTCCCTGCGGGTCAGGAAGCCGTCGTGTCGACGAGCACCGCCCTCTGCCTGCTTATGCTGGCCGCCTCACTGTTGTTGCGCCGGTACGGTAACGCGACGGTATCGCAAATCTTGTCCGTGCTTGCGTACGGTGCTCCGGCCATGGCGCTGGTCAGCTTCATACTCGGCGTACAGGAGTCTCATGTGAGTATGTCGCTCACCACGGTCCTGATGCTGATTCCGCTTTGCGTGGCCACGGCTTTGCGCACCGTTTATCACAGCTTTCTGCGGGCGCTGCTCGAGCCAACCCACGTCAGTGCGCTCGCGAGGCGTCACCTCGCTCTGGTCATGATGGCGCCGTACCTGCTGGGTCTCGGCCTTGTCGGAATCCGTCCGGATGCCGCCGACGTCTCGATCGTGATCCTGATCGTCGCCAGCAGCCAGACCGTGGGACTTGTCGTAGCCTTCCTGGCGCTGTCCTTCAGCAATCTGGAACGCCGAAGCAACATCCTGCAGCGGCGCACCGAAACGCGGGCCGCGCGTGATGGGCTGACCGGCGCCATGAATCGCACCAGCTTCACCGGTCACGCCCGCCGGGAGATCGGTCAGCACCGCAGCATCAGAAGCAATGTGTCGTTGCTTTTTGTCGACGTGGATCACTTCAAACGCATCAACGACACGTACGGGCACGAAACCGGTGACCGGGTGCTGAAACGCATCATTCGTCTTGCGCGTTGCCGTCTTCGCAGTGGCGATACCGTGGCGCGATGGGGTGGTGAGGAATTCGTTGTATTGCTGCCGGCCACTGATCTGAACGGGGCTCTGCTGATCGCGGAGAAGATCCGGTATCGTATCGAGAACGAGCATTTCGATGCGCTGGCGGCCGGTCTGCGGGTAACGGTGTCGATCGGTTGCGCGGAGATCAGCAGCAGCGAAGGTCTCGATGAACTCGTCGCACGGGCGGACCGCGCGCTCTACGAAGCCAAGCATCAGGGACGCAACCAGACCGTTGCGGCGTAATCGCGGATCAGGCGGGGTTCATCCTGCCCGGGGGACACAGAGGATATGAAAGCCCTGTTCTGCCCAACGGCCGGATTTCAGGTCGTCCCGCCCTCGATTCGACCCCGTTCCTGGAACCACAGGGCCATGAACCAGCAGGCGGCGGCCCAGGCGGCGCCTGCGGCCCATCCGGCCAGCACATCACTTGGCCAGTGAACCCCGAGGTAGACGCGGCTTACCCCGACCAGCAGTGTGGCGAGGATCGAACAGCCGATCAGGTACAACCTGACCTTGCGTTCAGGGTGTACCACCGCCAGCAGGGCTCCACCCGTGAGATAAACCACAGCGGACAACATCGAGTGGCCGCTCGGAAAACTGGAGGTATAGATCATCGCGCCGTGGGACACGAGATCCGGGCGGGCCCGGTGAAAACCGGTCTTGAGCGCCAGGCTGAGCAGCAGGCCACCCACGATCGCCAGCAACAGGAACACGGCAACCCGGCGCAGGCCCGTCAGCCAGAGGTAGCCGACCGAAGTCACGGTGAGCAGGCCGAGCACACCGGTTCCACCCAGCGCCGTGAAGTCGCGGAACATTTCCTCCACCCACGCCGGGCCCAGCGGGTCACCGGGATCCCCTGAAGCGCGCAGCGCCAGCAGCAGCCAGCGGTCAAACCGCAGGGTGTCGCCTTCCATCATTTCATCGGCAATGCCGATAAAGGCGCACACACCCAGTCCGAGTATGATCAGGGCCAGCGCTGTCAAATGATGCAGGACGAATCGTCGTGGCGGGGTTACAGCGGCGTTCTGCCTGACAGGCATCAGGGATTACCTCGCGTGTGCGCCGTCCTTGAATGATAGTCCGTAATTCGAATGAATGCGTGCCCATACGCTTCCGGCCGCGTACGGCAAGCCTGACCTGCATGTATCGAGTGTACCCACGTTAAAACAGCCGGGGAATGACGTTTACAGGGGCATCACGATCCGGTCTAGGAGCCTGTCGGACTTAGGATTGATCTACTCGGCAACTGCTCCATGCGTTGCTCTACCTCCTGCATCCCTGCAGTCGTGCGCTGGCGGGAGAGCGGCCCATATGTCCCCGATTTCTCGTTGCATAGAACCACTATGCGCCTCGATATCGTGAAAATCTGTTCTCGCTCTCCCACCATGCTCGCTACGATCACCTAAGTCCGACAGGCTCCTAGCAATACGCATCTCCGGGTCAGTCCGGATTACGCATGTCATAACGCGCGGTGTTGAACTTGCTGTCAAGGTACCGGTACACCTCGGCCATGGTACGTGGCTGGTGGCGCCTGCCCTCAAATAAGCCCGGGTTGCTTGCGGCCTCATCCGGGAAGACATCGCCGGCACTGGTGTCAGGTGCTTCATCAAGGGTCTTGAGAAATATCACCGCGCCGTCCGGTCCGAGATAATGTGCCAGGTAGAGCTCGGTCCGGCCGGGTTCATGCCCGGTCCTGGCTGACAGGATCTGCAGATTGCGCTTGATGTACTCCGAGGCCATCAGGGTAGACAGTCTCGGATTGAGGCGCAAATCCAGCACCTCCAGCTGCAGGGGGTCACGCACGATTGGCTTCGGCTCATGGTTCTCGTCGTCGATCGGCTTCACCCTTGTGGCATAGTCCCCCAGGCCATAGTCCGCACCAAAACTCCGTATCGCCTCCAGCCAGGAATAGTCCTTGAATTGAAACAATCCGGTTGCCGAGGACCTCGGAGCGCGTGCCACGGGATTGAAATTACTCTCAACCCTGGCAAGCTCCATTAAAAAGGAAAAGTCCACGCCGGTCCGTATACTGCCCAGCCGGATTGCCGCAAGGACATCATTGCTGACCGTGAAATGCGCCGCATCGGCCCTGACACGGTCAGCCGACTTCAGAATCAGCGCCGCCAGCGGTTCGCTGACAATGTCATCCTGCACAGCGCCATCAGGCAGGTATAGCTGCCTGAATTCCTGCAGGGCTTGCCGGGTCTTGATACCCGGCTCGCCATCCGGCGTCTCTATTCCCAGGTCAAAACCCAGGGTGATCAGGCCGGCCTGAAGCGCACGGAAGTCCGGCTCGAAGACCACGGGGTTGAGTGGCGGCTTTTCCAACCCCGGCGACTCCGACGCAGGCACCGGCGGCTTCTCATCCACCAACGCCTGTTTGGCAGTCTGCCTGTCATGCACCAGTGAGAGTTCATTCAGCAGCGCATCCGACTTGTCGAGATGCTGCTTCACGAACAGACGCAGATCGTCCAGGTCCCTTTCCACGACGGCAAGCTCCCGACTGCCATCCTGCCAACGCTGCAGAACAAATACGCCCGCCAGTGTGCCGGTTACAAATAACACGACGGCCATGAGCATGAGTTTCGGCACTGAAGAGTGCAGTCTTTCACGCTGAAACTGCATCGCGCCCTGCAGGCGCAGGGCCACGTCCTGCAGCGTATCCGTCAGCTCCGACTGAAGCTTCAGATGGGTCTCCAGCTGTCTCTGCATGCGCGCCAGGTTATTTTCCGTAGCGACGGTTTCCGATTTATGCGCGTTGCGTTCTTCCTCGATCATTGCCTCAAGTGATCCCATATGTGCCTGTGTGGACTTCTGGCGCTGCTGCGCATCGGCCAGTGTGCGCTGCAGCTGCTCAACCTGTTTGCGCATATGTCCGCGCTCCTCCTCGATTCCTGACTCGAGCAATCCCACGTGCGCCTCCATCGACTTCTGACGCTGCTCCGCCCCGGTCAGCGCGCGTTCCAGCTGCTCGACCTGCGTGCGAGCCTTGCTGCGTTCCGCTTCGAGTTCCGAACCCAGCGAACCCACGTGCGCCTCCGTTGATTTCAGGTGCTGCTCCGCGTCGGTCAACGCGCATTTCAGATGCTCAACCTCCATGCGTGCGTTAGTGCGTTCGGCTTCGAGTTCCACGCCCAGCGAATTCACGTTCGCCTCTGTTGATTTCTGGCGCTGCTCCGCGTCGGTCAATGCGCGTTTCAGATGCCCAGTCTCCATGCGTGCGTTGGTGCGCTCGGCTTCGAGTTCCGCACCCAGCGATCCCACGTCCTCCTCCATCGATTTCCAGCGCTGCTCCGCCCCGGTCAGTGCGTACTGCAGCTGCTCGACCTGCCTGCATGCGTTATCGCGTTCCAGCTCGTACTTGCCTACCTGCTGCTGCAAGTCAACAAGCCGCTGCGTGTCCGTTTCCCGGGCATGCCGGAGTGTTTCCTGCATTTTCTCGAGATCCGCGCTGGCGAGGTCATGCGCCTTACGTACCGCATCCAGTTCCCGTTCCAGAGCGCGCGTTCTAGTAAAGGGATACAGACTCATGATCTCCAGGTATTTTCTTATTGAATTCATCACTTCCGTTCCCTGCACATCTCATAATAACCGCCAGCGGTACGAACCGCGTTATTGTGGACTGTTGACGTCATGCCGTGTGGGCACTGGCTTGCCATGCCTGATCAGTTGTTCGCCATGACACCCCCGGCCCTGCCCTTTTCCAGCCCCCGGTTCCCGTCGATTTCCGGACGGCTTGTTTTTTTATCCTGTGTCACGGCTGTCGATATTGCAACAATGGAGATATAAAAACCTTATAAATATCGACATACTTGCCCATGTTGGGCCGGAACAAGCCGTAATCTCAACCCCGGACTCGATTGGTGGACGTCGTGACCATGGAACATGGAACATGGAAATCGTGGTCTCTCCCCTGTTCGGTGAGCTGTCTGACACTTCCCATCGGGTTGGATAGCCAGGTAGTGGACAATAAATCTTTTCGTTAAAGAATTTCTCTCCCTGCAGTCGTGCGTTTCTGCGGTAAGTTTGTTTCATTATGGCTGGCCGCTGAACCACAGCATCACGAATTCGGATTCACGGGTTAACCCTGCGGCCTGATGATCAGTTCATCAGGCACAGGTGGTGGTAATGGCCCCTGGCGTCCATCAACTCCTGATGACTGCCCGACTCGACCACCCTGCCCTGCGCCATGACCAGGATTTCGTCCATGCGCTCCAGCCCCTGCAGCCGATGAGTGATCAACAGCAGGCCCTGTCGCCTGGCTTCCACCCGGGCAAGAATGTTCACAATGAGTTGCCGCGCCATCTCGGGATCAATCCCCTCGGTGGGCTCGTCCAGAATCAACAGCGGCGCGTTCTTCAGCAGCGCGCGGGCGATGGCGACGCGTCTGGCCTGCCCGCCCGACAGCCTGACCCCGGTTTCACCGGTCACGGTGTCATAGCCGTCCGGCTGCGCGGTGATGAAGTCATGGATCAATACCGTCTCGCACGCCTGCTCGATCGCCAGCCGGTCGGCATCAGGGCGCGCCAGCAACAGATTATCGCGGATCGTGGTATTGAACAGGTGGGTTTGCTGGGTAAGCGCGGCGATATGCTCACGCAGCGCTTCGCCACTGTAGTGCTGCAGGGGTCGTTCGTTCAGCAGGATGCTTCCACCGGTTGGTTCGCGGAACCGCAGCAGCAGACTGGCCAGGGTGCTCTTGCCACAGCCGGTGGCGCCCACCAGCGCCAGCTTGCGTCCTGGCGCGAGCTGTAAAGAGATGTCGTGCAACACCTCCGGGCTGTCCGGCCGGTAGCGGAAACACACGTTCTGGAACCGGCAAGCGAAGCGCTCCGGCATTGCCTGCGGCTCGACCGGTTCGGTCACGCCCGGCAGGCTGTCCGCCAGGCTGAAGATGCGCCGGGCAGCGGCCAGCGACTCGCCCAGCGTCTGCATGGCCAGGGGCAGCGGCGTGACGGCCTCGAAACTCGCCAGTGCAAACAGCGCCAGCATGGCCAACTGCTGAGGCGCCAGCAGGTGACTGGACACCATCGGAACCGCGAACACGAGCATCGCCCACATCGCGAGGTTGGCGCACAAACCCAGCGCACCCTGCGAGAAACCGTTCAGGACGCTCAGTGTCTGCTGCCGCTGCGCCAGTTCCCGACCCAGCGCCTGGAATCGGGCGTCGTGGGTTTCCGCCGCGCCATAGACCAGCAGTTCACCCATGCCCTGCAGGTCGGTCACCAGCGCGGCGCGCAGGTGCGCGGAGACCTCGACTTTCCGCCGACCGGCGCGATGTCCCAGGCGGTTCACCAGCCAGGGGATGACCAGGCCCGCGATCAGCAGCAACAGCCCTTCAATCAGCGCCAGCCACGGGTGAACCCACCACAGGACTCCGGTAAAAACCAGCATGGCCAGCAACGCCACCGCGGCGGGAACCAGCAGGCGCAGGTAGACGTTGTCCAGGGTGTCGATATCGGCGCGAATGCGGCTCAGCAGGTCGCCGCTGCGATAGGCTTCGAGTCCGGCCGGCGCCAGCGGTTCCAGTCTGCGGTAGAACCAGACCCGCAGTTCGGCCAGCAGCCGGAAGGTCGCCTCGTGGGTTACCAGCCGTTCGGCATAGCGGCCCGCGGTGCGCGCGATGGCGGCGGCCCGGATCAGGGCCGCCGGGGTGAAGTAGTTCATACTCGCCCCGGCGGCGCCGGCAATCGCCATGGCGCTGATGAACCAGCCCGACAGCGCCATCAGGGCGACGGTCGCCAGCAGGGTGATGAACGACAGCAGGATCCCCAACAGCAACCAGCCGAGGTACGGGCGAAACAGGCGCAACAATCGCAGCAAATCGGTCATGGTGCACAGCCGTAAGCGGTTACCATGCGTCGGTACAGCGGCGAGTTCTGCAGCAGCTCCGCGTGTGTCCCGGTTTGCACGATTCGTCCGTCGTCCAGCACGACGATGCGATCGGCCCCGCGCACCGTGCGCAGGCGGTGGGCAATCAGTATCAGTGTTCGGCCAGCGGCCAGGCTGCGCACTGCGGCGTGAACCCGCGCTTCGCTGTCCAGATCCAGGTTCGCGGTGGGCTCGTCCAGTATCACCAGCGGCGCATCCTTGAGAAAGGCGCGCGCCAGGGCGAGGCGCTGCACCTGACCACCGGACAGGCCCTGCCCGGCTTCGCCAACGAGGCTATCCCAGCCTTGTGGCAAGGCTTCGATAAATTCGCCGGCCTGGGCCAGGACAGCCGCCTGATGCACGGCTTCCCTGCGGGCCCGGGGCATGCCGAGGCGGATATTGTCGGTGATCGAACCGGGAAACAGCTGCGGTCTCTGCGGCAACCAGGCCAGTTGCCGGCGCCAGGCATCGGGATCGATATCCTGCAGGGGTGTATCGCCAATCAGTATCCGGCCGCCTTGCGGCTGCAGGAATCCCATCAACAGGTTGATCAGGGTGGTCTTGCCCGAGCCGCTGGCACCCACCAGCGCCAGGGTTTCTCCGGGCTGGATCACGAGGTCGATGCCCTGCACAGCCTGCCTGCCGCCCGGATAGCGGAAACTCACCGCCTCGAAACGAATGTCGGCCTGCCGCAGTCCGGCAACGGTCGTCAGCTTCCCTGACGCCTCCGTCACCGGGGTATCGAGAATTTCGACGATGCGTTCCGCCGCGCCGATGGCTTCCATGCGCGCATGGTACTGGGCACCCATGTTACGCAGCGGCAGGTAGAATTCCGGCGCCAGCAGCAGTACGAACAGCCCGTGCATGAAATCCATTTCGCCCCAGTAGAGGCGGAAACCGATCAGCACCGCGACCATGGCGATGCTGACTGTCGAGAAGAATTCCAGCACGAAAGAAGACAGGAACGCGATGCGCAATACCGACATGGTGCCCTGCCGGTAGTCATCGGAAATACGGGCGATCACCTGCGCTTCGCGGCGGCTGGCGTTGAACAGTCGCAGCGTGGTCAGTCCCTGGATCACATCGAGGAAGTGCGCGCTCATCCAGGCCAGTTGTCGCCACTGCTGCTGGTTGCGCTGCTCCGCGCCCTTGCCGATCAGGATCATGAACAGGGGAATCAGCGGGGCCGTGACCAGCATGACCACGCCGGCCAGCCAGTCATGGAAAAGCACGAACACCAGGATCGCCAGCGGCACCAGCGCCATCAGCGACATGGCGGGCAGGTAGCGGGCGTAGTAGGCCTCCAGTGCCTCCACACCGTCACTGAGGGTATTGACGATATCGCCGCTGCGCTCGCCGCTCAGCCACGCGGGTCCAAGTCTCCGCACGTGCCGGTAAAGGAGTTCACGCAGGGCCAGCTTGACCTGAACGGCCGCCTGGAACGCCGCCTGTTCCGAAGCCCAGGCCAGCCCGGCACGCACCAGGAAAAGCGCCAACAGCCCCCACAGCCACGGCATGACCTGTTGCAGCATGGCCTCCCCGAACACCACCGCATCGACCGTGCGGGCCAGCATCCAGGACTGCAGAATCAGCAGCCCTCCCGATGCCAGGCCGATGGCGACGGCTAGCCGCAGCCACAGACCGGCGTGTACCTTCCAGCCCTGCAGCGCCTCGGGTATAGGTTGGTCGGCTTTATCGGGCATGTTGTCCGCGGTGGTTGCTCAAACCATCCTCCCCACCGGTTTCAAGAACTCCTCGGGATATTTTCCCTGCAGGAACGGACTCTTGCGTCCTTCAGGGCAGACCCGCAAACACGGCGTTTTTATTAACAGGTTCACGGAGATCCCGGGAGTATGCCACCCGGAGCCGGGGGTTTTGGATGACGGCTTGAATCCGGATCGATCGGCCATTCGGCCGATTACCCCTTTCTCTCTCCAGAGGAGGTTGAACAACAATGCAGGGTGCGCCGTGTGCCTCAGAGCACATGCAAACGGTCGATTCGTGGTGCGCACGGCGCACCCTACAGGAGAAGGAGTTCACCCTCTCCCGCAATCAAACTCGTTCTGGATTTTCCGAGACGTCCCAAGCTACTTCTGCTGTTGTTCTTCCTCGAGCTGGGTATCCATGAGCGCGCCGCCGGCCGCGGAAATCAGCACGATCATGACGGTGCCGACCAGCCAGGCGAAGTACCACGAACCGTAGTCACCGAGGATAACCCCGAGGAAAATCAGCCACAGCGAGATAAGAAAATAGAGGATGATTCTCATGTCGGGTTTCCTCAGTAAGCGTGGTCGTCACTTTCGACCTGTTCGGTGCTGACCTTGCCGCGCATGGCCCAGAATGCCCAGCTGGTATAGGCCAGGATGGCCGGCACGAAAACCGCCGTCCAGAGCGTCATCCAGATGAGGGTATGTTCGCTGGAGGAGGCATTCCACACCGTGAGACTCTGCGCCGGGTTGGTGGTGGACGGCATCATGAAGGGGAACATGGCCGCACCGACCGTGCCCAGAATGCCGATCCAGGCGAGCGCCCCCAGCCACCAGGCGAGGTGCGACCTGCCGGCGCGCCCGGCCAGCACGCCCAGGATGACGCCGGCATAGGTGAGCAGCGGCAGCAGCCAGAGCACCGGCATGGCCTTGAAGTTGGTCAGCCAGGCGCCACGGCTCATCTGCACGCTCACGTGTGGATCGAGCGGATTGGCGGTAGCGCCCTGCGTGGCGCCGGACAGCGTGTAGCCCTGCAGGTTCGCGATCCAGATACCGCCAACGGTAAACAGCACCAGGGCCAGCGGTCCGGCGAGCGTCAGCAGCTGTCTGCTGCGGTCATGCAGCGCCCCTTCGGAACGGTTCATCAGCATGGCCGCACCCATGTAGACCGACAGGGACACCGACAGCAGTCCGGCGAGAATGGCGAATGGATTGAACAGCGAAATGAAGCTGCCGGAATACACCGAGGCCATGTTCCATTCGAAGTGATACGGGAAGCCCTGCAGGGCGTTGCCCATCGCCGCGCCGAACACCAGCATGGGCACGAAACCGCCGA
>Ga0210085_1000334_pt1 | contig 20556 bp, 24 predicted proteins | sample China_Galinas_PW_5_FD_184866 | JGI IMG/M metagenome (GOLD analysis project Ga0210085, IMG submission 184866) | Wetland microbial communities from San Francisco Bay, California, USA, that impact long-term carbon sequestration - China_Galinas_PWC_D1... | ecosystem: Environmental > Aquatic > Marine... | reverse complement strand
AGAAGGGCGATGAAATCGAGGCGGTGGTGTTGTCCGTCGATCCCGAGCGCGAAAGAATCTCGCTGGGCATCAAGCAGCTTGAAAAGGATCCTTATTCCAATTTTGTGGCCGATCACAGCAAGGGGAGTATCGTCAAGGGCGTTGTCAGGGAAGTCGATGCCAAGGCTGCAATCATTGATCTCGGAGACGGGGTTGAAGGCACGCTGCGTGCTTCGGAACTGTCACGTGACAGAATCGAGGACGCGCGAACCCTTCTGTCGGCAGGCGATGAGGTCGAGGCCAAGTTCATGGGAGTGGATCGCAAGAACAGAACCATCAGTCTGTCTATCAAGGCAAAAGACAGCGATGATGAAGCGGCCATGATGCAGGATTATGGCGCCGATAATGCAGAGGCCACGACCAATCTGGGTGATGTGCTCAAGCGGCACTTGGGCGGCGATGACTAAAGCCCTTTGAAACTGGCGATAACTGGAACTGTATAATCCGGATGGTGGAGCAAATGACAAAGTCTGAACTTATCGAAATTCTTGCGTCCAAGAACAGTCATCTTAATCATAAAGATGTCGAACTGGCCGTCAAAAGCCTGCTGGAGCAGATGAGTCAGGCGCTTGCAACCGGGCAGCGAATCGAAATCAGGGGTTTCGGGAGTTTCTCGCTGCATTACCGCCCACCCCGTATCGGCAGGAACCCAAAGACAGGCGATTCGGTTGCCCTGGCATCGAAACATGTACCGCATTTCAAGCCGGGCAAGGAACTGCGCGAGCGGGTTAACGGCTACTTCCAGCGCATTAAGGACATCTGACCACAGGGCGGTGCACGGGTAGAGTTCCCGTGATTCACTCTTGCACCGCCCTGCCTTCCCCGTTTTATGGCTGCCAGCCCGGTTGTTCAGTCGACCATGCTGCGATTTCTGCCGGGTCTGCCGCTCTTCGCGAATTCCGGGTATTTCTCATGGCAAATGCGATATACGGACTGCCGGGGCCATATCGATGATATCGACCCCCTGGTCGCCAGGGACGCCGGGTGGAGGAACGGATAACGCCCTGTCATGAACGAGCTGGTCTGGTTCCTCCTGCCTGTTGCTGCGCTTGGCGGATGGATTGCCGCCCGGCGGGGCAGTAGCGGCGCCAATGGCCATCCCCGCAACTTTCCCGGTCCTGACTACCTCAGGGGACTGGACTACCTTCTGAACGAACAGCCTGACAAGGCAATAGACGTATTCGTCCAGATGCTCGAGGTGACCGCCGATACCTTCGAAACGCATCTCGCGCTGGGTAATCTGTTCAGGAAACGCGGTGAGGTCGATCGCGCCATCAGGGTCCACCGGAATCTCATTACCAGGGACTCCTTGAGCGGCGACCAGCGCAGTGATGCGTTGCTGGAACTGGGTCGCGATTACCAGCGTGCCGGTCTGCTCGATCGTGCGGAGGAACTGTATTCGGAATTGCTGCAACGCAAGGACCACGTGACGCAGGTCCTGCCGCTGTTGCTCGACATCTATCAGCAGGAAAAAGATTGGGAAAACGCCATCAGGATTGCCTCCCGGATGGAACAGGTCAACAGCCGGCCGGCTAGCATCGTCATCGCGCAGTTTCTCTGTGAAATGGCCGAGGATGCCCGCGTGCAGGGTGAGACAGAAAAAGCGTGTAAGCTGCTGGCTCAGGCGCTTGCCACATGTAATGATTGCGCGCGCGCCAGTCTGCTGCTGGGGGATATCGAACGCGAAGCGGATCACTACGAGGCGGCATTGATGGCATACTCACGGGTTGATGATCAGGACAGGGAATTGCTGCCGGAAGTGCTTGCATCCCTGTATGCCTGCCACCGTGAGCTGGGTGACACCGACGGGATGATCGGGTATCTGCGTGAATGCATTATGCGCTACAACGGCATTGCGCCGGTGATCCTGCTGGTGGATATCCTGGCCGAACAACATCGGCAGGATGAGGCGTGCGAGTTTCTCACCCGGCATCTGACCCGGTATCCTTCGGTGCGTGGCCTGGCAAAATTCGTGGATCTGCGGCTTGCGGGCTGTCGTGCAGGTGGAAACGAGAGCCTGGTCATGCTGAAGAATCTCTCAGACCGGCTGCAGAAGGACAAACCCGCCTATCTTTGTAGTGAGTGCGGATTCGCAGGAAAAACCCTGTACTGGCAATGTCCGGGTTGCAAGTGCTGGGATACCGTGCGCCCGATCCGCGGCCAGGGATCGTAGACTGTAACGAGAGATGCTCCAGATGAAAGATACAGAAAGCCCCGGGCCGCGCGTTATCGTGGCGCTGGATTATCCGGATGCGGAGTCCGCATTGCCGCTTGTCATGCGGCTGGATTCCACCCAATGCAGACTCAAGATCGGCAAGGAATTGTTCACCGCCGCCGGTCCCGACTTTGTCCGTCGTCTGGTTGACCTCGGGTTTGATGTCTTCCTGGACCTGAAATTCCATGATATTCCGAGCACGGTGGCCAGGGCCTGCAGCGCCGCCGCACGGTTAGGCGTGTGGATGATGAATGTCCACGCGCTGGGCGGCGAACGGATGCTCTCTGCAGCACGTGAGGCGCTCTCCGGACTGACTCGTCCCCCCCTCCTGGTCGCGGTCACCATCCTTACCAGCATGGATGAAACGGATCTGAGATCAATCGGTCTGGGCGGGGCGCCGGGAGATCATGTGATCCGTCTGGCGACGCTGGCGCATGACTGCGGCCTCGATGGCGTTGTCTGCTCATCCAGGGAAACACGGGAGCTTAGATCGCGACTTGGCAGAACCTTCCGGCTGGTTACACCCGGCATACGACCATCCGGCAGCCAGATGGACGATCAGCGGCGGGTCATGACCCCGGCCGATGCCGTAAGGAACGGATCGACCTATCTTGTCATCGGACGCCCGATCACCCAGGCGGACGACCCGCCGGGTATATTACTTACAATAAATGAGGAGCTCGCGGCATTGAACTGACCTTCCTGTGCAGTATGCTCTTTGCGTGCGGTGTATCCCGATAATGCGAGCAGACGGGTGCACGGCAAGTGCTATTTCACCAGGAAACGATCTCAATGGAAAGGAGTCCAGAGTATGTCCACTATCAGGTATATCTTGTTATTCTTTGCAGTGATGCTGACGGTTCCGGCCGCGGTTCTTGCGGATCCGGTTGATATCAATTCGGCTGATGTTGAAACGCTTGCCGACAATATCGATGGTGTCGGTACGCAGAAGGCCATTGCAATTGTTCAGTACCGGGAAGCCAATGGTCCGTTCTCGAGCCTGGATGACCTGGTCAATGTCCAGGGAATAGGGACGAAAACCATAGACAGGAATCGTGACAAGTTGACCGTTGTAGCGCCAACGCAGTGAACCGCTGAAGTCCGGTCGCGACCGACATCAGGACGCCCCGAAGAGCGCTCTCAATGAGGGCGCTTTTTTTTGCCTGCAGGGAGAAGGTCTTGCAGCCCAGGTCCGGTACCACACGCTCGCGGCGGGTCCCATGCCCGCCATTTCGACCGCATGCGTCGTTTGGCTGAGTTTCAGTGATAATCAGGATAATAAATGGAAACATGGAGATAGATTCTGTGAAACCCTCTGGCGGCGGTATGATCATGGTGGAGTGATGACATGGCTTCGGGTATTGACTACCATGGGCGCCATTGTCGATAGTCTAACTAAATGATATTCAATGACTAACGAAAATTGCCGAATATTGTGGAAGCGGTAACCGGCCAGTTTTCCTATCAGAATTTATCACGGACAGACGCTATGAAACTTTTCCCGGTCATTCTCTCTGGTGGTTCAGGCTCACGACTGTGGCCGTTGTCGCGTGAACACTATCCCAAGCCGCTGTTGCCGCTGACTTCGGAGCGCAGCCTGTTGCAGGATACCGCCGTGCGTCTGGACGGTCTGCCGGAGGTAGGAGAAGCGGTATACGTCTGCAACGAAGAGCATCGCTTCCTGGTGGCGGAGCAGGTGGCCGCCCTGGGCAGGACGCCGAAAACCATCATCCTCGAACCCGAGGGAAGGAACACCGCTCCCGCATTGACCCTGGCGGCGCTGTACCTCGCGCGCGGCGCACCTGATTCACTGATGGTAGTGATGCCGGCGGATCATGTCATCACCGAGCGTGAGGCGTTTCTCGATGCGGTGCGCAAGGGGACCGGACCGGCCGAGGCGGGTAGCCTGGTGACCTTCGGCGTGGTTCCTGATGCACCGGAAACCGGATATGGCTATATCAAACGCGATGCCGAACTTGAAGGAACCCGGGCTTTCAGTGTGGCACGCTTCGTGGAGAAGCCGGATCTGGAAACCGCTACCCGTTATGTGGAAGAAGGTGACTATTACTGGAACAGCGGGATTTTCCTGATGCACACACAGCGCTGGCTGGAGGAGATCGGGCGCTTCCGCCCGGACATACTCGAAGCCTGCAGCACAGCCATGGAGCGGGGTACCGAGGACAGTGATTTCTACCGCGTCAACCGACCTGCCTTTCAGGGTTGTCCGAGCGACTCGATTGATTACGCGGTCATGGAGAAGACCGCCAACGCCGTAGTGGTACCCTTCAGCGCAGGCTGGTCAGATGTCGGTTCCTGGTCGGCGTTGTGGAACGTGTGTCCCCGGAATGCCGATGGCAATGTCATCCAGGGCGATGTCATCGCCGAGGACACTAGCAATGCGCTACTGTATGCCCAGTACCGGTGTCTCGCTACGGTGGGGATAGACAACCTCGTTGTGGTGGAAACCGCCGATGCCGTGCTGGTGGCGAACAAGGACAGGGCCCAGGATGTAAAGAACATCGTCAATCTGATGAAGGCGCGCAAACGCGAGGAATGCAAGGTTCACCGCCGTGTCTACCGGCCGTGGGGCTCCTATGAAGGTATCGATTCCGGTCCCCGCTTCCAGGTCAAGCGCCTGACCGTCAAGCCCGGCGCGTCGTTGTCGCTGCAGATGCACCACCATCGCGCCGAGCACTGGGTGGTGGTCAAAGGGACCGCACTGGTGAGCTGCGGGGAGAACGTGTTTAATCTGCACGAGAACGAGTCCACCTACATTCCTATCGGTGAAAAGCACCGGCTGGAAAATCCGGGTAATATTCCTCTCGAAATTATCGAAATCCAGTCCGGCAGTTATCTTGGCGAGGATGATATCGTCCGCTTCGAGGACGTCTATGATCGCTGCCAGGCAAAGTCATAAAACAGCACAAGGGTGTAAGCTTATGGAAAGGAAAGTCACGAAAGCAGTTTTCCCGGTTGCGGGTCTGGGCACACGCTTCCTGCCGGCCACCAAGGCTAATCCCAAGGAGATGCTGCCCATCGTCGACAAGCCGCTGATCCAGTATGCGGCGGAAGAGGCGGTGAAGGCGGGTATTAATGAACTGATATTTGTAACAAGCAGCAGCAAACGCGCCATAGAAGATCATTTTGACAAGAACTATGAGCTGGAAACGGAACTGGCGCAGCGCGGCAAGAGCAAGCTGCTATCCATCGTTCAGAACGTCGTGCCGGAAAATGTCACCTGTGTCTATGTTCGTCAGCCCGAGGCGCTTGGCCTGGGTCACGCGGTCCTGTGTGCCAGACCAGTGGTGGGCGACGACCCCTTCGCGGTGATACTGGCGGACGACCTGATCGAGTGTGCCGATGAGTGCTGTCTGAGCCAGATGGTAGCCGTATACGAGGAGCATGGCTGCAGCATTCTCGGTGTCGAAGAGGTGCCGGGCGATGAAACTGACAGATACGGAATTGTCGACCCGGCCTCATCCAGCGGCCGTAACAGCGTGGTACGGAATATCGTGGAAAAGCCGGACCCGAAAGACGCCAGATCGAACCTGGCTGTCGTGGGACGCTATATCCTGAACCCCAGGATATTCGCGCATCTGCAGACGATTCCACGCGGCGCCGGTGGGGAGATACAGCTGACCGACGCCATAGAAGAGTTGCTGAAGGAAGAACAGGTCCTGGCGTATCGCTTTGAGGGCAAACGCTACGATTGCGGCAGCAAGCTCGGCTATCTGCAGGCAACGGTCGAGTACGCACTGCGACACCCGGAACTGCGCGACGCCTTTCACGACTACCTGGTGGCCGAGCTGGGTATGGAGGCAAACAAGGGGCTGCTCAGCCGCAGCAAGTAGCTGCCGCTACGGCGCTGGCAACCCCTGCTGGATTGAATGCAGTCACCGCTGCCAATGAACATGACTTGCAAGCTCTTGCAGGACTGTACGATAGCGAGGAGACGCGCGCATTGTGCGGTTTGGCAAACCGGCAAGGGTGGGAATATGCGCCTGACCGCGATCAGTTCCCAGGACTTTATCCGCAAGAAAGGTCTCCGCACTCGACTCCTTGATGAGACGGCCAAAGCATGTGACTGAAGTAAGTCAAGAGTCAGGGTCTATATGGAGTATGACTTGAATGGCACTAAGTTAAGCCCAAGCAATACAATCGTTATGCGCTAATTTATTGAAGGCAAAGAAGAAGGTTGGCTCGGGATTGGTTAAGATGTTTGCTACGAGACATCCACCCAACCACCCCGAGGCCAACCTTCATGGGACACCACTTTAACGGTCGATCTGCCCAACAACAACGTCGCCTTGCCAAACAGGCTCAAAACGTCGATGCCAACCATTTTTTCAATCTGCTCACCGACGCGCGGATGCTGGGAATGGTTGAGGCGCAGCTGCCGGAGCACCGGGAACGCCAGTTTCCTCCGACGCTGACATTGGCGATGTTTTTGGGGCAGATCATGAGTGCGGATGGGTCCTGTCAGAACGCGGTGAATGAGGCGATCGTCGCGCGCCTGTTGGCCGGGATGAACCCCGGGAGCGTGAACTACCAGCGGCTATTGCCAGGCGCGCCAACGCTTGCCGCAGGAGATGCTCGGTACGCTGGCACGAGAAAGCGGCGCGCTGCTGGGTGAGCAGCCCCCCCCAGGAGTGGCTGTGGCAAGGCCGGCACGTGAAGCTGGTGGACGGTACGACGGTGTCGATGCCGGACACCGCGGAGAATCAGGCCCGTTTCCCCCAACATGGGCAGCAAGAACCTGGCGTTGGTTTTCCGCTGGCGCGCGTGATTGCGCTTGCCAATGGGGCGGTGCTGGATGCCGCCATTGGGCCGTACCAGGGCAAGGGCACAGGGGAGCATGGTTTGTTCCGGGAGCTCAAGAGGTGCTTTGTCGAAGGCGATGTGATGCTGGCGGATAGCTAATTTTGCAGTTATTTCCTGATTGCCGACCTGCTCAGGCGAGGAGTGGATGTGCTGTTTGAGCAGCTTGGCATGGAAGCACTCGGCTGCAAAACCCCGCAGATGTGCGAGAAAGAGTTCTGGGCCTACCTGCTGGCGTACAATCTGATTCGCCTGCTGATGGCGGAAGCCGCCTTGCAAGCTGAAGTCTTGCCGCGTCAATTGAGTTTCAAGCATACGCTGCAGATTTGGGCGGCGTGGAGTCAACGGCAGTTTCTCTCCGGATCCGGCGAAGACACAGCGACCTTGTTTGTGCTCATTGCTCAAATACGGGTGGCCGATCGACCCGGCAGAACCGAACCGCGGGCGGGCAAACGCAGGCCCAAGCCTTATCCGCGATTAGAAAGACCTCGACAGCAAGCACGGATGGACATTGAAAGAGGTGGACATACTAAGAAGTTACGGGCTTAACTTAGTGCCATTCGAGTATGACTTAACTGCTATCAACCGCGTGTTCGGTTTTATCAGAGTCCGTTATCGTGGCCTGCCCGAGTAGGCCAATGTCCTGTTTGCGCTGACAAACCAGTATCTGGTCAGGTGATGATTGCGATGCCTGACGTTGGAGTGGTGCATCCCAAATGATGATCAGCGCGACAAGTCGGATAATGCGTGAAAAACCGGAATAGCCTGCAACAATCACAACGGCTTCCTTTGTACAATACGAGCATGACCATGAGTGCCGAATTCTCTCAGTATTTTCCAATCCATAAATGAGTCTGAAGGGAGGGTGATGGGGGTTATCTGTCAGCCGGTTTTCAGGGTCTGTCCATGAATGGTTTTAACCCATCTTTCGAGCCTGTCCGTCGTAACTCATTGATTCTTGATTTCCGGTAAAAACAAATACCCGTGTATACCCGATTGTTGCATAAATTCGCGGTCTTGGGCGTCAAGCGCCGAGAGTCTTGAGTGGTCCAATTGTTATTTTTACTGGTCTCTCGCCTCATACCCGGTGCTGTGCGCTTTCAGGAAAGAAGGACGCATTTGCTCTGTGGTTTAAGCTCACCTGCAGTGAGCTTAAACCACACACAATTTTGTCTAAAAAATAGCATTATTAATAGAGTGAGTGAACTCGCTCTCGCGCAGATAATTAATGCAACTGTCAGGTATACACTGGGTTGGTTGTTCATTTTCAAATGTAATGCCATAAAATAGCTCGCACACCTTGAATGCCCGGAAGATCTACGGCAGGCTGTGTCGGCATGTTCATTCGCCGCACCATGATCAAAAGCCGCAAGCAGGGGGAGCCGTACACCACCTATCGCCTGGTGGAGTCGGAACGGGTCAAAGGGCGGATGAAGCAACGCATCCTGCTGAACCTCGGTCGTCATTTCGAGATACCCCGGCAGGAATGGCGCTGCCTGGCATCACGCATTGAGCAACTGCTCGGTGGCCAAGCGGCATTCCTGTGGATCGAATTACCGAGTGAACTGGAGCAACTGGCTCAGCGCTATGCGGCTCGAATCCTGACCAGCCGCGGTGAGCAGGCGACGGGAACTGGCGCTTTTCAATCGCTCGATAGCGACACCCTGGAGTTGGTTCGCCCCCGCCGGGTCGGGATAGAGCAACTGGCGCTGCACGCCATTGAACAACTTGCATGAAAGGAGAAGCTGGCGAAGCTTGGCTTTAACCGTCATCAACTGGCGGCGGCATTGGGTAATATCGTGGCCCGCATGGCCTTCCCCTCCAGTGAACTGGCCAGTTACGACTGGCTGGGGCAATGCAGTGGCCTTGGGGAACTGCTGGGCTACGATTTTGAAGCGATGGGGCTGGATCGGCTCTACCAGGGCTCTGACCAACTCTACAAGCACAAGGCGGTGCTGGAGCGTCATCTCTACGGACGTGAACGCACGCTGTTTTCCTGCGAAGAAACCATCACGCTTTATGATTTAACCAACACCTTCTTTGAGGGTGAGGTCAAGGGCGTTAACAAGGCGAAGCGAGGACGCTCCAAAGAGCAACGTTCCGATCGTCCTCTGATCACGTTAGGGCTGGTACTGGATGGTAGCGGTTTTCCCCGCACCAGCGAGTTTTTCCCTGGCAATGCGAGTGAGCCGGAAACCCTTGAAGCCATGCTCAGGGATCTGAACAGTCACACCGGCAGCACGGTTGTCATGGATGCCGGTATTGCCAGCGAAGCGAACATCGCCTGGCTGGTGGAACAGGGCTATACTTATCTGGTGGTGAGCCGCAAAAGAAAGCGCGAGTTTGATGATGAGCAGGCCGTCACCGTCAAGCAGGCGCCGGGCCAAAGCGGTTCGTATTCAACGGGTGGACAATACAGCAACCGGCGAGGTGGAACTCCATTGTCACTCCCAGGCACGTGAGCAGAAAGAACACGCGATGCAGGATTGTTTTAGCGAACGTTTTGAGAGCGCACTGCAAAGCCTGAGCGAAGGCCTGTCCAGGAAGGGCGCTACCAAACGTTATGACAAGGTACTGGAGCGCATCGGGCGACTGAAAGAGAAATACCGCCGTGCTGCCCAGCATTACGCTATCCAGGTTGAACACGACGAACAGAGTGGCAAAGCCACCACGGTGCACTGGAAGCGAAAAGAAAAGGCGCATACTCAGGCGACCCATCCCGGTGTCTACTGTCTGCGCACCAATCTCAGCGAATGGGATGAAATGACCTTATGGAACACCTATACGATGCTGACCGATCTGGAAGCGGTATTTCGTAGCCTGAAGAGCGAACTGGGGTTACGTCCCAACTACCACCAGAAAGAAACGCGTATCGAGGGACATCTGTTCATTACACTGCTGGCCTACCACCTGGTGCATACGATCCGCACCCAACTGAAGTCCCGGGGGATCCACGACAGCTGGGAGACACTACGCCGCAAACTGGAAAACCAACAACGGATCACAGTAAGTCTCCAGCGCGAGGATGGCAAAACCCTCCACATGCGCAAGGCGACCCGCGCAGAACCCCACCAGAAAGTGATTTACGATGCATTGGGTATTTCGTCACAACCTGGACTGACCCAGAAAACCCTGGTGTGATCCCGCGCATAATCCTGGTAGTAAAAAACCTAAATCTGTAGTGCCATAAAGAGCCTGTGGCATAGACTATCTATCTGTTCCATCTCTAATTGTTGTCAGTAAAATCGAAAGATGGGGTAAGACCTTTCCGGATCTGTTTGCGGAGCCGAAGGTTTCCGTCCGGGCCGTCATGCCGCGGCGGACCTTCTGGGAAAAGGCCATGCTGCTGCACGAGGAAACCTTTCGACCCGGAGACAAGGCCCGACGCAAGGCCTATATGGCGCGGCATTACTACGACCTGTTCCGGCTTATAAAGGCGGGCGTGGCCGCAGAAGCCGCGGCCGACCTCGATTTATTCCGGCGCATTGCCGCGCATTGACAGGTCTATTTTTCTCATAATTGGGTGGACTACACGACGCTCGTTCCCGGCCAGTTGCGGTTGTTGCCACGGGAGGCGCAACTGAACGTCTGGCGCGCGGATTATGCGGGCATGCAGGCCGAGATGTTTTATGGCGAGGTGCCGTCGTTCGATGACATCATGAACGTGGTGGGCGAATTCCTTCGCCGTTGTCGTAGACGCCAAGGATGAATCGGCGTGCACTTTTTATGAACACTTTGGATTCCTGGCCTTTCCCGAACAGGCTTTGCGCCTGTTCCTTCCGATGCAGACCATTGCCGGCCTCTTTATCAGGCAGGATTAATCCCCGTCAGGCCGCATGGCGGCCCACCTCGCGTTCCAGGCGGTCTCCAAGGCGTTCGCGGGCTTCCTCAAGATCGAAGTCAGCCTGCAGTCCCATCCAGAAGTCCTCGGAGGTTCCGAATCCACGTTTTCGATGTGCGGACTATAATATTAGTAGGAGGGTGACATAGGTAAGAAGGCAAGAAGATGTATTTGCCATCGCCAATAAACCGGTTACTGTTTAGTCGCCATTCGAACGCCTCGGATAGCAACGGGCGGGCAGCAGGAGTCAGGTAATTCTGACAGCCATGCGTTTGATGGGGCGGTGCCACCAGTCCATCCATGTGAACCGGGGCGTTTCTATGTAGTGTCAAAACATCAAGGCCGTTGGTATGGTATCGAGGATGCCCCGTTCTCTCTCATGTAAAACCTCTCGAAAATCTCAAAGGCGTCCGCCCACGACTTCTTGAAAAGCTGATCCGGGTATCGTTAACAGAAAACATGCCTTAAACACACCCGGGTTCCAGCGCAGACTCGGCCCGTTCGGAGGCGAGACGTGGGGAGTTCGGAAAAAGCTCAGGCGTCGTGGACTGACGGGTCGACAGATGATTACCGTCGGTCCGGTCTGCGTCGCATTGATGGCAGTTCACTTTCCAGTTGGTAACTGATACCAACACGTTTGTTTCCGGTCCGCACTTTCCCCAAAACAGTCCTCAGGCCTAACTGGCTAATAAGCATGGATTCTTGCGAATGGCACAGCCATTGCAGAGGAGCTTGGCAAGATGTGATCAAACGCATCGGCCAAGAAACTGGAGGAGTCCGGACATGATTGAAACCTTCTACGATGTGATGCGCCGCCAGGGGATTACGCGCCGCAGCTTTCTGAAATTCTGCAGCCTGACGGCTGCCGCGATGGGGCTGGGGCCGAGCTTCGCGCCGAAGATCGCGCATGCCATGGAAAACAAGCCGCGCATCCCGGTGCTCTGGCTGCACGGACTGGAATGCACCTGTTGTTCGGAGTCCTTTATCCGCTCGGCGCATCCGCTGGCCAAGGATGTCATCCTGTCGATGATCTCGCTGGACTACGATGACACCATCATGGCGGCGGCGGGTCATCAGGCCGAGCAGATCGTCGACGAGGTGATCGAGCAGCACAAGGGCCAGTACATTCTCGCCTGCGAGGGCAATCCCGGTCTGGACGAGGGCAAGACCGGCGGCATGTCCTGCATCATCGCCGGCAAGCCCTACACCGAACAGCTGAGAAAGGCTGCGAAGGACGCCATGGCCATCATCTCCTGGGGCTCCTGCGCATCCTGGGGCTGCGTCCAGGCAGCCAAACCCAACCCGACCCAGGCCACCCCGATCCACAAGGTCCCGGATATCGGCAACGCACCGATCATCAAGGTGCCCGGCTGCCCCCCGATTGCGGAGGTCATGACCGGCGTGGTGACCTACATCCTGACCTTCGGCAGGCTGCCGTCGCTGGACCGCCAGGGGCGGCCGCTGATGTTCTACAGCCAGCGCATCCACGACAAGTGCTACCGCCGGCCGCATTTCGACGCCGGCCAGTTCGTCGAGCACTTCGATGACGAATCGGCGCGCAAGGGCTACTGCCTGTACAAGATGGGTTGCAAGGGACCGACGACCTACAACGCCTGCTCGACGATCCGCTGGAACGGCGGACTGTCCTTCCCGATCCAGGCGGGCCACCCCTGTATCGGCTGTTCCGAGGATGGCTTCTGGGACAAGGGCGGCTTCTACAACCGGCTGACAAGCATCAATCAATTCGGTATCGAGGCAAACGCCGACAAGGTGGGTGGCACCGTGGCGGCCGTTGTCGGTGTGGCGACGGCGGCGCATGCGGCTGCATCCGCCATCAAGCGCGCAAAGCATAAAGGAGACCAGGAATAATGAGCATCACGACGACACCCAACGGTTACACCCTGAACGATGCCGGCCAGCGCGTGGTGGTCGACCCGGTCACCCGCATCGAGGGTCACATGCGCGCCGAGGTCAACATCGACGAGAACAACGTCATCACCAACGCGGTGTCCAGCGGCACCATCTGGCGCGGCCTGGAGGTCATCCTCAAGGGGCGTGACCCGCGCGATGCCTGGGCCTTCGTGCAGCGCATCTGCGGCGTCTGCACCGGCACCCATGCGCTGACCTCGGTGCGCTGCGTCGAGGACGCGCTCGGTATCAACATCCCGGAGAACGCCAACTGCATCCGCAACATCATGCAACTCTCGCTGCAGTGCCATGACCATCTGGTGCATTTCTACCACCTGCATGCGCTCGACTGGGTCAATCCGGTCAATGCGCTGAAGGCCGACCCGAAGGCGACCTCGGCGCTGCAGCAGCAGGTCTCCCCGCATCATCCGCATTCCTCGCCGGGCTATTTCCGCGACGTGCAGAACCGGCTGAAGAAATTCGTGGAATCCGGTCAGCTGGGACCGTTCAGGAACGGCTACTGGACCAACCCGGCCTACCTGCTGCCGCCGGAGGCGGACCTGATGGCGGTGACCCACTACCTGGAGGCGCTCGATTTCCAGAAGGAGATTATGAAGACGCGCACCATCTTCGGCGGCAAGGACACGCATCCCAACTGGACGGTGGGCGGCACGCCCTCGCCGATCAACGTGGATGGCGTCGGCGGGGTCGGCGGCCTGAATATGGTGAACCTCAACCAGGTGCACCAGATCCTGAAGGATACGAAGACCTTCATCAATGACGTCTACATTCCCGATATCCTGGCGATCGCGCAGTTCTACAAGGGCTGGCTCTACGGCGGCGGCCTGTCCGGCCACAACATGCTGGCCTATGGCGATATCCCCGACAAGGCCAACGACTATGCGCCGGAAAATCTGCTGATGCCACGCGGGGCGATCATCAACGGCAATCTCAGCGAGATCCACGAGGTTGACCTGCGCGACCCGGAACAGATTCAGGAATTCGTGCCGCACTCCTGGTACCGCTACCCGGACGGCGTCAAGGGCCTACATCCCTGGGACGGCGTCACCGACCCGGATTTCGATGTCAGCACCGCGAAGGGCAGCAAGCACAACATCGAACAGCTGGACGAGAACGCCAGTTACTCCTGGATCAAGGCGCCGCGCTGGCGTGGTCATGCCATGGAGGTGGGCCCGCTGTCCCGCTATGTGATCGGCTATGCGCAGGGTCATGAATATTTCACCGAGCAGATCAACACGGTGTTGAAGACGCTGGATGTCCCGGTTTCGGCGCTGTTCTCGACACTGGGACGAACGGCGGCGCGCGCCCTGGAAGCCCAGTGGGCGGCGGATCAAAACCTCTATTTCTTCGACAAGCTGATGACCAATATCAAGAACGGCGATATCGCGACCCACGGCGGCGAGCTATGGGATCCCGCCGACTGGCCGAAGGAGGCCAGGGGCGTCGGCTTCTCCGAGGCCCCGCGCGGGGCGCTTGCGCACTGGATCCGCATCAGGGATACGAAAATCGAGAACTACCAATGCGTGGTACCAACGACCTGGAACGGTTCGCCGCGCGACGACGCCGGCAACATCGGCGCCTTCGAGGCCTCGATGATGAACACCAAGGTCGCGGTGGCGGAGGAACCGGTGGAAATCCTGCGCAACCTGCACAGCTTCGACCCCTGCCTGGCCTGTTCGACCCATGTCATGAGCGAGGACGGCAAAGAACTGGCCCGCGTCACGACCGGTCCCGTTGGTTCATAAGATCCGGAGGAGACTGAACAATGAAACGCACACTGATACGACTTGTCACGCTGCCCTGCGCCCTTTTGGTTTCCGGAGTGGCCCTGGCGCATACCGGTCACCACGAAGTCCCGGGCTTCTTTAGTGGACTCAGCCATCCCCTGACGGGGTCGGATCACCTGGCCGCCATGCTGGCGGTGGGGCTCTGGGCGGGAATCGGCGTCCGCGGGCAGGCCTGGTTGCCCGTCACGACCTTCCTGCTCTTCATGGCCTGCGGCGCGGCATTGGGCATGAACGGTATCGCCCTGCCCGGTGGCGACGCTGGCCCGGTTGCCGGCAACCGCCGGCATCGCGCTGGTGGGTGTCTTCGCACTGTTCCACGGCAGTGCGCACGGCGCCGAGATGCCGTTCGCTGCGGCACCCGTGCTCTACGGGCTCGGCTTCCTCGTATCCACGGCGGTCTTGCACCTCGGCGGACTCGGGCTGGGGCGCATCGCGCAGCGGACCCGGACGGCGTGGCTGTTGCGGGGCGCCGGCATGATTACCGGTGGTTTTGGCGCCTGGCTGTTGCTGGCGACCTGATCGGCCGCACTGATACGGAGGATGCCCCATGATTACCAAAGCGATTGCCGCACATTCCCAACCCGCCGTCTATGTCTATGAGGCGCCACTCAGGTTGTGGCACTGGACCAATGCCTTCAGTATCACGGCGCTGGCCCTCACCGGCTGGTTGATTGCCAGCCCGTTACCCACCCTGCCGGGTGAGGCCAGCGACCACTTCCTGATGGGCTACATTCGCTTCACCCATTTCACCGCAGCCTATATTTTCGCCATCGGTTTTCTGTTCCGCATCTACTGGGCTTTCGTCGGCAATCATCATGCGCGACAGGCCTTCCTGCCGCCGCTCTTCAACAATGAATGGTGGGGCGGGGTGTGGCATGAGATCAAGTGGTATGCCTTCGCGGCGAAAGAACCGCGCAAGTACATCGGCCACAATCCGCTGGCGACCCTGTTCATGCATTTCATGCTGATCTGGGGCTCGGTCTTCATGATCGTGACCGGTTTCGCGCTGTACGGTGAAGGGGAGGGCATGGGCAGCTGGCAGTACACCCTGTTCAGCGCCTGGGTGATCCCGCTGTTCGGCCAGAGCCAGGATGTGCATACCTGGCACCATCTGGGGATGTGGTACATTCTGATCTTCGTGATGATGCACATCTACGTCGCGGTCCGCGAGGACATCATGTCCCGCCAGAGCATCATCAGCACCATGATCAGCGGCTGGCGCATGTTCAAGGACAGTCGTGACGTGGATGACGGGCATTGATGCGCTACGGCTGAATCGACGACGTGCCTGTTCCATGGTCTCCTCACTTGACGCGGCCGGGTGCCGCGTTTTTTTCTGGCCGGTTGTGCGCTATAGCTAATGGTGCCCGCCCACGCTCCGATTCTGATAATGGCCACGGAATCCACCGAAGATTCAGAAATTGTTAATGATTATTCCGTGTTTTTCCGTGTGATTCCGTGGCCAATCGAAGTTGATATAGGTGTAATCTCTTAAAGTGAGTGTCATTCATATCAGACAGGGGGTTTCATGAACCTGGACAGAGTCGGCTCGGGAAATGATGTTCCCAACGAGATTAACGTGATTATCGAGATTCCGGCGCATTCGGATCCCGTAAAGTATGAGCTGGACAAGAAAACCGGCGCCATGTTCGTCGACCGTTTCATGTCCACCGCCATGCACTATCCCTGCAACTACGGCTATGTCCCGCATACCCTGTCCCGGGACGGCGACCCCGTGGATGTGCTGGTGCTCGCACCGGCGCCGCTGATATCCGGCTCGGTCATCCGCTGCCGGCCGGTGGGTGTACTGAAGATGGCGGATGAGTCCGGAGATGATGCCAAGGTGCTGGCGCTGCCCGTGGACACATTGACCAAGTCCTATCACCGTGTGGACAGCCATCGGGATCTGCCCCGCGATCTGCTGGACCAGATCGCGCATTTCTTCGAACACTACAAGGATCTCGACGAAGGAAAGTGGGTCCGGGTCGATGGCTGGGGCGGTGTGGACGAGGCGAAGCAGGAGATACTGGACAGCGTCAGGATGTATCAGGACGCACCCGAGAAGCCGAATTTCTGATTTCACAGCCGCGGGTCATGGAGACGTTGAGCCTGATTCAGCGAGTCGTGCTCTGGGCGGTCCCGGTGATATTCGCTATTACCGTGCATGAAGTGGCCCATGGTCTGGCGGCCTCCTGGCTGGGTGACACGACGGCCAGACGCATGCAGCGACTGACGCTGAACCCGCTGAGACATATCGATCCGCTGGGTTCCCTCATCGTCCCGTGCGTGTTCCTGCTGGTCGGCGGTTTCGTCTTCGGCTGGGCGCGTGCGGTGCCGGTCACGGTGGAGAATCTCCGTCATCCCCGGCGGGACATGGTGTTGGTCGCCGCCGCGGGACCGCTGGCGAACCTGCTGATGTCCCTGTTCTGGGCAGGGTGCATGAAAATCGGCCTGTGGCTGCTGGCGCAGTACCCCGTTGCCGGTTCGGTGCTGGTGTACCTGGGCGCGGCGGGCGTCTTTATCAATACCGCCATCATGATGCTGAACCTGTTGCCGCTTCCCCCGCTGGACGGTGGACGCATTCTCGCCGGGCTCCTGCCGGGCAGGTCAGGCCGATGGCTCGCCAGCATCGAACCCTGGGGATTCCCGATCCTGCTGGTCATCATCCTGGCCGGCATGGCGGGGAAGCTGATCTGGCCGATGATGGTGGTCGGCATGGCCGCGGCCACCTGGGTGGCCGGGGTGCCGGTGGACCTGTTGACGAATGCCTTGTGGGGGTTGCTCGGGGGAGCCGGGTGACCGGAAGTACCACGAGTGAAAAGTTGCTTTTCACTACAGCAGGGCGGGTCTCCATCCTGCTGCAGGAGCGGGCTCTTGTGCCCTTTAGGGTATGCCCGCGAACCGGTTGATTTTTAAGCGGTGTATCCGCGGGCGAACCCGCTCCTACGTGTGAACTCCTGATATTTCGTGGTACCGCCAAGACGCAGAGGGGGCGGTGGTGTATCAACTCATGGATGAATGGCACTTAAACAAGGGATATCGTCCATCAAAACAATCAAATGGCCACGGAAGCACACGGAAAAACACGGACTTTACACACATAATTTCAGTATCTTCCGTGTGTTTCCGTGGTTATTTACCAGGACTGGAGCTTAAGTAGTGGTCATCCATAAAGAGATAAACTCACCGCAAAGGCGCAAAGAGCGCAAAGTGTTTGATTGTTTTCGTTAAAGAATTTCTCTGCGTCCTTTCGGTAATTGCTCCCTGCATTACTCTAACTCCTGCCTCCCTGCAGTCGTGCGTCTCTGCGGTGAAAACGGTGTTTATGGACGGACACTAAGCAGGCGCCATTCAAGTCGTGGATAGCAATCATCCAAAATGATGCTAAAGTGAACTACAGGTAACCACCCGGGCTGAGCATTTCCTGGTGGCGTGTTATTATATATAATACAAACAAACACTTGCAATGATGTCCTGCATGGCACTGCTCTTGCAAAACCAGGGTTAAACACGGCACCAAAGGCCGTCCGGCAATTCACCGCCGCGTCGGCACATTTCGGAGGAGGGCAGTATGCAGACACCCGTTCCAACCCTGATCCTCGGTATCGGCAACATCCTGTGGGCCGACGAAGGCTTCGGCGTGCGCGCGGTCGAGATGTTGCACCGCCATTACGCCTTCCCGGCGAACGTCAGCGTGCTGGACGGCGGAACCCAGGGAATCTATCTGGTCCAGCATGTCCGGGCCGCCGATATTCTGGTGGTATTCGATGCCATCGACTACGGCCTTCCGCCAGGCACCCTGAAGCTGATCGAGGGTGATTCCGTCCCGAAGTACCTGGGCGCTAAAAAGATGAGCCTGCACCAGACCGGGTTCCAGGAAGTGCTGGCCATGGCGGAGATGCTCGGCGGTTATCCGCAGCATATTCTGCTGGTCGGGGTGCAACCCGTACAACTGGAAGACTTCGGCGGCAGTTTGCGCCCCGAGGTCAGGGCCTGCATCCATCCCGCGATCGGCGCCGCACTCGCCTGGCTGGGCAAGCACGGCATTCAGGCGACGCTCAGGCTGCGTCCGCTCCCGCAGGACCAGTCGATCGCCGGCGTGGAGGTCGACATGGCGCGTTACGAGGCGGGAAGACCTTCGGAGGTCGAGGCTTGTCGTGTCGGCGACGGGCGTGTGCTCGCTTGCGGTGATTACACCGTGGTCCCGCGCCCGTATCCCCTGGAATCGGAGGCTTTGAGTGTGGATGTCGACCATCGGGGCAAATATTGATGTGTATCGGTATCCCCATGCAGGTTGTCGAGACCGGCAGCGGTTATGCCTGGTGCGAGGGGCTGGGGCAGCGGCGGCAGATCGTAACCCTGCTGGTCGGCGATCAGCCCGTGGGGGCCTGGTTGCTGACGTTTCTCGGCAGTGCCCGCGAGGTGCTGGCCGCCGAAGATGCCGCCCGCATCACCGATGCCGTGCAGGCCGTCAATCTGCTGATGCAGGGTGATGCCGATATCGACCACTTGTTTTCCGACCTGGTGGGCCGTGAACCGCGACTGCCCGAATTCGTCAAACGGAAAAGAACCGGAGAAATCCCGGGAGACTGCTGATGTTTTCACCGCTCGTTCAAAACATGATCGAACACCATGGTTATCCGGTGCTCACCGAGGCGACACTCACGGACTTTCTCGAGTCCAGCGGGGAGGTCGTAGTGTTTTTTACCGATAACGCGGAAAAATTTCCCGAGACCAACGATGTCGCGATGATCCTGCCGGAACTGGTCAGGGCCTTTGGCGGGCGCTTCCGCGCGGCCGTCCTGGCGCTGGCCGATCAGCGCAAGCTGCAGATGCAGTATGGTTTCAGGGAATGGCCGACGCTGGTGTTTCTGCGCAACGGCGACTATCTCGGCGCCATTTCGCGGGTGCAGGACTGGAATGTCTATCTCTCGGAAATCAACCGGATACTGACATCAACCCCATCCACGCCGCCTGACTTCCTGCTGCCCGTAGCGGGTGCGGGTTGCTGTCCTTGACATGACCGGGAGAGAACCATGCACGGACTAGAGATTCCCGTTAGCACAGGGCCGGGTTCACAACCCGGGGAAGAGGACGGGATGGCGCTGGATTACCCGATGCCTTCCGGTATGATGATCTATTCCATGCCGGAAATACCGGAGCCCGACGAGATAGACGGCGTCGGGGATGCCATCGCCCTGCTGGGTTTGATGCAGAAAGAACTCGCCGGTTACCGGACAGATCGGCCAGCCGTCGTGCTGTCTCTGGAGGGGCTGGATGAACGCAATCGTGACCTGATCAACCAGATTCTCGGCAACGGCGAGGTCAGCATGAAGTATCACGGTGCGGTGGATGCGCGCATTCAGGAATCGGTGCTGGCCGGGGTCTGGCGGATACAGTACCTGGATGCCGCCGGGGATGTGCGGCGTGATGTCATCGAGATTGCCGGCATACCCGGCCTGGTGAAGCAGGCCACCTTCGGCGCTGCCGCCGGGGAGGTGGTGTTCCGCCAGGCGGATATCCCGGATACGGTGTACAACGCCGCGCCGCTGCTCACCGAGATCAATGACAAGCTGCCGGAATATCGTCCGGATTCGGTGCCGCACGTGATCAATCTTTCCCTGCTGCCGCATACCAGCGAGGATATCGACTTTCTCTCCACCATGCTGGGCAGCGGGCCGGTTGTGATCCTCTCGCGCGGCTACGGCAACTGCAGGATTACCAGCACGGCGACCCGGAACGTCTGGTGGGTGCAATACTTCAATTCCCAGGAGACGCTGATCCTCAATACCATCGAGATCAGCGGTGTGCCGGAAGTCGCCTGCGCGGCGCAGGAAGACATCGATGACAGCGCGCAACGGCTGCTGGAGATTCTGGAGGTTTATCAATGAACGGGGAATTATTCATCCCGGGGTCCTACGGCGGGG
>Ga0210085_1000333_pt1 | contig 20568 bp, 17 predicted proteins | sample China_Galinas_PW_5_FD_184866 | JGI IMG/M metagenome (GOLD analysis project Ga0210085, IMG submission 184866) | Wetland microbial communities from San Francisco Bay, California, USA, that impact long-term carbon sequestration - China_Galinas_PWC_D1... | ecosystem: Environmental > Aquatic > Marine... | reverse complement strand
GTCTTCACCCAGATTTTTTCGGGCAGTATCCAGCATTTTCTCATCGATATCGGCTATGACGACCCTACCTCCCGACTTAAGCCAATGTTGGGCAAGAGTCATACCTATCCCACCGCTGCCTCCGGTGATGACCGCAACCGCTCCTTTTATATCCAGCATGTATTTCTCTCCATATTCATAGAATTAATTCCAAAAGATTTCGCCATAAGATATATAAGGCTCATAACTGATGGAATAAAACAATTCACGCAACGCTCATTAGAATTCCGAGCTGGAATTCTCTATGATCCGCCCGGTCCCTTCTTATAGCTTTTTATCAGAAAGAGGGCTTGGTTGAGGGACATTCTCGATCTGAGATTTTTTTTCTTTAATTTCTTTCTCCGGAGGAGCAGGATCATCGGCTCCAGTGGACATGGAGATAGGTGGTTGTTCCACTGTAGGAGGTTGTTCCTCCTTTGAGGATTGTGCCGTCTTTGGCTGTTTTTCCACCTTTGCCGTTTTTTTCTTCACCATACCTCCTTTTTCAGAAGGGGTGGCTTTAGTTCCGGTTTTGACCTGTGGTACCGTTTTGATGCTGTCTTCCGATGGTTTTGTGTTGGCCTGAGAAGATTTTGAAGTCTCGGTTTTTTTCGATTGGGTCTCTTTTTTCTGCTGTTTTTCTCCTGATCGGTAGAATTTTTCAAGATCATCGAAATTGCGATCGATAATCTTTTCAAAAAGTCTTGCGCTATTGAAACAAGTGTCTGCCAGGCATGTACATGCTTTTTTGCCCTTTTCCGGTAGCCAAGAATTCTGCTCCAGACTCTTTTTAAACAGCCGTTCACCATGGTCCTGCAAGAGGGAAAAAAGTGAAAAAGTATTCTTCACAGCCACTCGCTGATATCGCATGGTTCTGGAATACAACACCCTATTATTCATGATGTTTTTCCTTTCTAAATTGCCCGATCAATTGTCATCGGCTTGTTTTTCCCATCTGTCAAACCCTTGATCGATGGCTTTTTTGTAGTCATTCCTTGCTGTTTTTAAAAATTCAAACGAGTCAACCAGAGGTTTTCTGGAATCTTCCGTCATCCAAGGAAATTGTTTCAGGTAGCCTTGTATCATATTTCCCGAATAGTCCTGAATGACGGTCATAACCTTGTATGTGTTTTCAAATAGAGTTCTTTGGTACTCAATCATTTGTTTGGCAATCTTTGACGTTTCCATAGAATAACCTCCCTTTACGTAAGTTTGTAAAATTATGAAAAAAGTAGATGACTCTTGAATTACCCCCTGAAGATGGGGAAATGGGACGTACGATTCAATTAAATAACGCGTCGGGGATCTTTGTCAAGACTGATTTTTGTGCACCGCACCAATTTCAGTCAGCATACCTTCTATTCTTCGGAAAATATATAAAATATGATTATTCAGTTATCTTTATTAATTCGTTATAATTTTGCTCTGCACATTGACACGTCTCCCGATTAGACGTAATATTATTTTAAAGTTAACCATTTACAAACAGAAAGGTAGTCCGGCGTGGACAAGAGACTTCTTATAAAAAAATATCCCAATCGGCGGCTCTATAATACTGCTGAAAGTACTTATATAACGCTCAAGGAGGTGGCTGAGTTTATCAAATTGGGACATCGCATAGCGGTCCAGGACGCTACCACCGGTGAAGATGTTACCGCTTTGGTACTCACGCAGATAATCATGGAAAAGGCCAAAAACAATCAAGGCCTCCTTCCCGTATCACTTCTTCATCTCGTCATCCAGTTCGGCGAAAATCTGCTCCATGAATTTTTTGATAAATATCTGGAAAAAACCATGGAAAACTATCTGGTCTACAGAAAAACAATGGACGACCAAGTTCATGCCTATCTGGATATGGGAATGGATCTGTCCAATCTTGCCGAAAAGACGATGAAAGACATGGAGTCCCTTAATTTTTTTGCCGATACCTTCAAGATATACAATAAGAAGAAAGAATAATATTTCGTTTCATCTTTTTCTGCGGTCTAGCGTTTTATTGACAGAACCAATTGTTATCACCCCAAAATACAAGGATTCCAACCTTGATGTTTCCGTAGAAAGTCATCGGAATCGTCGGGATGGACTCGTAAATAATGCCATGCAGTCCCAAGGGTTATAACAACTTGGAATGTGATGGGTTGCCTTTTCAATCTTTTCATACCGAAATGCTGTTGAAACGGGATTTTTCCGAAAAAAGCCTTATTTTATTGCTAACGGAATTCTAAATATTTTCTTGCAATATCACAAAAATAGAGAAGTAGATACGGCAAGAAGCATTTGGGGCGGGCTATATAATTCGATTTTTCGTTCGAGGTTGAAGTGCGCAAAAAATGCTGTCGAATTGTAAATAATTGATATCTTGTGTCTATAATTTTAATAACACATTGATTCAGCCACAAGACGATCTATCCACACAGCTCTCCCTTGAAACTCAGAAAGGGACCAGCCTTGCCTCATTTCGTTGTACAAAAACAACCGGGAAAATATATTCGCAACGGGGAGAAACTTGAGAGAAAGACACATTTTGAGTCGAAAATCCTATGGGATTCCACTCAAAATTCGACAGTAGGCCGAATAGAACTGTTGATATAAGCCAAAGGAGCAAAGTATGACGGAATCTACAATGCAAGGCAACGAGTTCGGAAAGTTGATTGAATCCTGGATGGAAGTTTCGAAAAGTTTTTGGCAGGATTTCGGAGCAAAGCAGGGCGACACCATAGATATGTCCAACTTAAATTTCGATTTTTTTAAAAACACGGACGAGGGTGAAGATGAAGATAACTATAAAACCTATCGCACCTGGGAAGCTTCCGCCAATAATTTCACATCTTTTCTCAAAATAATGGCGACTCCGAAGAATCAGGAGGAACTGAGCAAAGGTGTCATTGCCTTTACTGAGGCAATGACACAGTTAACCGGCGAAACATTGGAAAACTTTACCGACTTTCAAAGTCAGATGGTAAGTAGCTTTGCCAAAATAAATGAACATACAAAAGCCTACACTTTAGATGAACTCAATCATTCCGCCTTTGAATCATTTAGAGATCTTTACCGTTCCGAATTTCAAAAATACCTCAATATTCCTAAAATCGGTCTCCCGCGTGAATTCCACGAACGATTGAGCCAGTTAGCCGACAAATATACCCTCTTTTATTCCCATCTTATCGAACTGTTTTATTTCTTTTCCCTGCCGTTTGAAAAAACCAACCGTGCCATGAACAAACGGATCCATAAAATGCTTGAGAAAGGGGAACTCGTCGAAGATTCAAAAGAAGCATATGGTGAATGGATCAAGATGTTGGAAAAGAATTTTATGGAAATGCTCAAGTCCAGCGAATATACCGAGGTCCTGAACAATACCATCATTTCCCTAGCTGCCTGCAAAAATGTCAAACGAGATGTGGTCGCCATCTTCCTCAAGGATTTGCAAATCCCTACAAGTACGGAAATGGATGATGTTTACAAAACGCTTTATCAGATGAAAAAAAAGATTAATGAGCTTTCAAAACAGGTGGAAATGCTGCAAAACGCAGCAAAATAATGACAGGCATTCTCAATCTTCGAACCCTCAAATGAAAAGGTTAATATGAACCAGGTTAAGATTCCGGTTGATCTTATTCTCAAAAACATCACAGAGGATCGCAAGGCCACGAGCAGCAAATTGAGAAAGGCCTCCGCAGTTCTCACAGGACAACTTGATACTGACATATCCACGACTCCTCACGACATCGTCTACGAAGAAGATCGGGTCAAATTGAAGCATTATAAGCCCGAGAAAACTCGCTTAAAAACACCTTTGCTCATCATTTACGCCTTAATCAACAGAGAAACGATGCTTGATCTTCAGCCTCGACGAAGCGTGGTCGAAAGCCTGCTCAATCAGGGTGTAGAAATTTTCATGGTGGACTGGGGTTATCCGACCCGCAAAGACCAGTATCTTACAATCGGTGACCATGTAAACGGCTATATCGCCAATATTGTCGATTTCATCTGCAAGGATAAGAAGGTCAAGCAGGTAAATATTATGGGTATTTGTATGGGGGGGGTCTTCTCCATTATCTATGCAGCCCTGCACCCGCATAAGGTAAAAAACCTTGTCACCACCGTCACCCCGACTAACTTTGACACAGATAAAGGGCTACTCAATATCTGGATGAAAAGCACCAATGCGCAAGTGTTGGGCGATGTCTACAGCAACATGCCGGGGGATATCATGAATCTTGGATTCCTGCTTTTGAACCCAGCCCGTCTTATAATAGATAAGTATATCGGTTTTCTGCAAAACATTGACGATAAGAACTTTGTGGAAAATTTTATCCGTATGGAGAAATGGATCTTTGACAGTCCTGACGTACCGGCGGCAACATTCAAACAGTTTATTACCGATTTCTACAAGAAAAACCTGCTTATTGAAAACAAACTCGAGATCGATGGTGAAAGGGTTGATTTGAAAAATATTACCATGCCGGTTTTAAATTTTTATGGTAAGTTCGACCACCTAGTCCCGCCCGAAGCCTGTGATCGTTTTACTTCGGAAATCGGCTCAAAGGACAAGGAAGACATATGTTTCAATACCGGTCATATTGGTATATATGTAAGCTCTAAATGCCAAAAAGAATTTGCGCCAAAGATTGCAGAATGGCTCCACCAGCGGGATTCTCAGACAAAAGCTAAAAAGACCGGCAACTGAGATCCACGGGTTTGTACAAGCCTGCTTTGTTTTCTTATAAAAAAATACACATTCAAAGAAATCCTGGAAGATAACGATTAGATTGTAAGAAACACCACTTCTATCAGAGAGGTAATCTCTCCGGAGAAACAGAAAAATGGATATATTCGACCGGTACTTCAAGATATTTTGCAAGATCATCAAATCGATTCAGAACTCGACAAACCAGGATGAAATTCTCAAATTGATCGTAGAAAGTGCTGTTGAGGCGATGAACGCTAAAGCCTGTTCTCTTTTTTTGATAAGGAGCCGTAGCGACTCCGACGGCCTTTTTTATCCAGCAGCCCAAGTTGGTTTATCCGAAGATTACATCCATTCCGGTCCGGCAAAAGGCCGTGACATCACAAGAGATATTTTAATTAAGGGTGGTTACCTTGCTGCCCGGGATGCAACCACCGATCCACGCCTGGAAAACCATGAGGCTAAAAGAAAGGAAGGCATTGCCTCACTTCTTGTTGTGCCTGTGATCGCGAAAAAAGATCCCATTGGGATCCTCGCACTGTACACTGCCGAGCACAGGGATTTCAACGAAGCGGAAATCGAGTTTGTAAAAGGACTTGCCGATCAGGGTGGTATTGCCATTTTTCGTGCCCGTGACGAATATAGGAGAAAACGAGATACGGAGCTTCTGGCAGCCGTTGCCGAGGTTCTCAGCTCCTCTCTCGATATCAAAGTAGTCCTTCATTTAATGACATCGGAAATTACCCAGGCTTTCGATCTCCTCGGTGTTACGATCCGATTGGTCGAAGCCAGGACAAAAGAATTGAAACTCGTCGCCAGCTACGGATTGAGTGAAAAATACTTAAACAAGGGGCCGGTCTCAGCTGAAAGGATCCGCACCGTACTAAAAAACAAGGCCGAGCTGATAGATGATGTCACGACCTTCGAAATCGATTACCAGGAAGAAAGAAAAGCGGAAGGTATTGTCTCAATGCTCCATCTGCCGATTTCAGTAAAAGGAACGGTAATCGGTATACTTGGCCTGTACAGCGATATAAAAAGAACAGTGTCTGATGACGATATCAGCCTTATGAGTTCCATAGCCAGGCAATGCGGGCTGGCTATCCAGAACGCCTCTTTGTACCTGCAGCTAAAAGACGAGAAAAAGAGCCTCGAAGAGGAGATCTGGGCACATAAGTCTTGGTTTTAATTACAGTTCTATTTGTCAAAAACGGTTCATCTCGTTCGCCAGATCGAGTTGAAAACGAACCGGGCCACGACATTTCGGATTTCCAAACACTGAGTCGAGCGCGCAACTGGAATCCGGATGAGACCAGGATGTTGCTATTGCCACATGACCTTTGGGAAAAGGGGTGACTTCCACATCGATATAATCGAGTGGTGCCAAGGCGACCTCTTTTTCCACAAGATCATCTGTTTCCCCGTAGCAAAGAAGCCACGGGATTTTCTTGTCATTAATGGCGTGCAGGTTTAGTTTGCGACCGAAAATTGTCACAGGCAGGGTGCCGTCATCTGTAATCGGGTTGTTATACGACTTGAAACTCATCTCCGTGACCGACATGGGGATGTCTGAACGTTCGTTTTGCAACCAGTAATTAAGAGCCGCCACAGTTTTATTTACTTTATGACTATTGCGGACCTGTCCGCGCCCCATCATAATATCTCTGAAAAATGCTACCATCGGCCCGGAATCCTCTATACTCTTGAGTTTATATACCCACCCCATCAGATTTCCGTCGGCGATTTTATTACCATTGCCAAGGATTTTTGTTCCATACGCCAAGTCATTGAAGTCTTCAGGAAGATTTCGAAGAAATTGGCCGAGCCCCCTACTCCGAGTCCCATCCATCGGTGCCACGCAGGTGATCAGAGCATCAACCAAGCCATCGAGTTCACCGGACAGGATGGTACACAATGAGGAATAGCCACCCTGGCAATATCCGTTCAGAGTAACAGGATTGCCATGTGTCTGTTTGACCAGTTCACAAAAATATTTTGTGTCAAGAGTCTCCTCCTCAAGGGTCATCTTCTGTACGGCTCGGGTTTTATGAATATCCTTCATTATACGAACATAGGTCGGAATCGAGCGGTTGGCGAAACTATGGGCATAGCTTTTTTTCTCACCAGGAAGAAATGCCAAAATATTTGAACCAAGGACGAAGGGAGGAACGATGATCACAGGTTTGAGATGGTTGTCGATTTCCACTCCCGGCTCTGTCGGCAGAACTTTTCTCAAGACAAATCTATCGGTCTCTGCAAATAGACTCTCAGGTTGTTTTTCAAAATGAAAACCATACTCTGTTTCGATATCCTTAATTGCCTTCGGATACTCCCGTAACACCCAATGCAGGGTCTCTTTTTGTCTGGAAATAAATGTGTCGAGTTTATCCCCTTCTCCATTGAATAAGGTAGCCAGCCAGGCGCTGAAAAAGTTATCAAGCTCACCTTGATTGTATTGACTGACCGTTTTCAGAGTTCCAAGACAATACCGGGAAAACAGGTCAAGGTTGAAATCAAATAACTCGAGATAGGATTTACCGTTCTCCAGCGGTGACCTCTGCCAACTTCTTGTTGTCTCCACGTTTTGGAAAAACATTGTAGCGCTGATCAGAGGATGAAGAAATTCTTCGTTATATCTGTTAATTCCCTCAATGAGATATCTCGCTCCGTCCACCTGATCAAGTAATACTTTATTCCAGCTCTCCAGCATTGAACATATATCATTCATTATTTCAAACCCTCCCACAACCGGATGTTTTATTACACTTCACCCTAAGCTCCTTGATAAAATAATACACACACTGCATTCATGCTTCCTTTTACGTTTGCCCTGATTGCCAAGAGGAATTGCACCAGCTTGGATTTCACTCCAGCCGACGTTGTTATAAGAGCTTTTTGCAAGAGGCTCATAAGAAAAAAGATTCCTTTATAACGATCATATACAAATAAAATGCCGACAGGATTGTCCCTGTCGGCATTTTGCCGGCATTTCTCATGAGCTGCGGCGCTTGCATACCCGAGAAGCCTGTCAATACACCATAGGATACCTCTATGTATTGTCGAGGCAACGACAACTGAGGAGATGCCGTCAGATCAACTTGCCTTTGGCAAACATTGTGTCGAACAATTCATACCATATTTATTGTGCCACACAATGATCATGTAAAATCCGGGTTTATGGCTGACGAGTCAAGCGCGCTATTATTTTTCTTCAAGAAGTTCCTCAAATTTCCGATACCCATCATCAACTGCATTCTTGAAATCGCTTCTGGCCTTTTTCGCCATTTCAACAGAAGTCTGCAGGGCCTTTTTACCCTCATCGTTAACCCATGGCAGCTGGTCAAGATAGCTGCTCACCAGTTTTTCCGTCTGATCCTGGGCAAGAATCAGAGCATTAAAACTATTCTCGAAGAGAGTTTTTTGAAATTGCAGGCTTTGTTTTATAAAATTGGTCGCTTCCATTTTATTGCTCCTTTAATTAGTTTTTTTCTGATGTTTTGTCATTCATTGGGAATCCTCAGTCACTTCCGTACACATTTTTTCCCAGTTTGCACATCGTTGTTTTCAAAGAAAAGTATAGTGTCGGTTCATATATTGTCAAGAAAATGTTGCATTGCAACAAAAAAATATCCACTTCACACATTGCGTTTTCCACCTATCAACGGCTTGTAATTTATCACTATTATATTAACATTATATTTTCATCATCATTTCATTCATACTCAATGCTGCAACGCGCAAAGCTTTCTTCAAAAAGAAAATATAATTGTTGGGAAAAAACACAATTTTTTTGTCCGTTTGGCATTTGAGAATTTACGACCTATCTTATATTATTACTCCGTTTTCCCGGTTAAACATCGATACCCGCCCACATTTCGCATAATTCTGTATAGCTGGAGCTTACCGATCCAGCAATGTACGAATATTAACAATCAGATTAATAAAAAAATCAGGCAAAATTCTACTTTGGAAAATCAGCAGTGATTGAACATACCGTCTTTACCTTCGCTTTCCTTTTAGTTGTCTGTAGCGGTTGCCAATGGCTGGCATGGCGATTGAAACTTCCCCCAATTATATTTCTTCTCTTTTCCGGGATTCTGATCGGTCCCCTGCTGAAACTCCTTAATCCGGACAGGTTGTTGGGCGATCTCCTTTTTCCTTTTATCTCGCTCTCAGTTGCCGTAATCCTTTTTGAGGGAAGTCTGACTCTGAGCTACAAAGAGATACTTGGTAAACAACGGGTGGTGAGAAATTTGGTCAGTTTCGGCCTCGTGGTCACCTGGGTGATCACTGCCTTGGCGACCAGGTTCGCTTTGGGTGTTTCGTGGGAAGTGTCCTTCCTGTTCGGTGCGGTAACCGTCGTAACGGGTCCCACCGTTATCGTTCCAATGCTGCGAACCATCCGGCCCACTGCCGCCGTCTCCAACATTCTGCGCTGGGAAGGTATCGTCATCGACCCCATCGGCGCCTCCCTCGCCGTTTTAGTATATGAGTTCATCATCTCCGACAGAGGAGGCCAGGCTTTCGGTCACACTCTCATCGGTTTCGGTCAATTGGTAGGTGTGGGGGTTATCATCGGTGCTACCTGCGGTTATCTCTTTGGTTTGCTCCTCAGAAACCACTGGATCCCCGAATTTCTCCACAGCATCATTGCGCTTGCCCTTGTGTTCATCGCTTTTGCCGTCTCCAATTTGCTGCGTGCGGAATCCGGTCTATTAACGGTTACCGTTATGGGTGTATGGCTGGCCAATATGCGACATGTAGACATCGATCAAATCCTCAACTTCAAAGAAAGCCTGAGCATTTTGTTGATTTCCCTGCTTTTCATCCTCCTGGCCGCCCGTATCGATCTTAACTCTTTGGCCGGACTCGGCTGGCAGGTCTTCTTCGTTTTCCTCGCCATACAATTTCTGGCAAGACCATTGAATGTTGTGGTCTCGGCATTGGGATCAGAGCTCACCTGGCCTGAACGGCATCTCCTGGCCTGGGTGGCTCCACGAGGTATCGTCGCGGCAGCAGTCTCGGCCCTTTTTGCCATCCAGCTTGAGCACGCCGGCTTTACCGATGCCCACCTGCTGGTCCCACTTACTTTTTTTATTATAATAGCTACTGTGCTGCTGCAGAGCGCCACTGCCCGTCCCATCGCGCATTGGCTTGGGGTGGCGGAACCGGAATCCAAAGGATTTCTGATCATCAGCGCCAATCCTGTCGCACGGGCTATCGCCAAGGCCTTGGTTACTCACGGCTTTCGAGTTCTTCTGGCAGACTCCAACTGGTCAAATATTATGGCGGCAAAAATGGCAGGACTTCCCACCTATTACGGCAACCCAATCTCCGAACATGCAGGACGCCACCTCGACCTGGTAGGAATTGGGAGAATGCTGGCCCTCTCGTCCCAGGAAAATATGAATGCTTCCTCTCTTATGCATTACAGGATGGAACTCGGTTCAGTTTCCGTTTATGCCATCCAATCTAAAAAGGCCGGCAATCATTCAGACAACTGGACGGCAGCAGCCATCCGCCGCGGCCGAACCCTGTTCGGCCGGGATGTCACCTATGCAAAACTTGCCGACATGCTTTTCAAAGGAGCGGAAATACGATCAACCAAGTTGACGGAGACTTTTACCTATCAGGAGTATACGGCAGCCCATAAAGATGATGCCGTTCTGCTTTTCGCCATAGACATTAAAAAAAACCTTCACATCGTTGTGGAAGGAAAATCCCTGTCACCCAAGCCGGGATGGTTGTTGCTCAGTTTGGTTCACCAACAAAATTTCCCCTGAATCCTTCAACGTTAATTATAACATATTTACAATAAGATAGACTTCATCTCCAACAGATCCATCATCTCGTATTCCTGTACACAAAGCACATTTTCTCTCGGGTTCTTTTTCCTTGCGTATTATCGAAAAATCGGACCGGGCAGGACAGGAAAACGCATTGAACAGGAGTTATTAAAAAGGCAACAGCCGTGCAACACATTGAGAGCCTGCAAGAAATCTTATCGAAGTCGCTTCCCATCCATGGCCGATTCCCATTGTCAATGAGAACAATATCTACCTGGGCGTTGTCTCTAAAAGCAGATTTCTGCGCACCCTTTATCGGGCTGAAAACAGCAATCATACCAACTCTGAAAAAGGAGAAGCCGGCCTCGAAGGTTAATAAAGCACACGTTGAGAAGACAATTCATGCTTGAAGAATCAGGGCCCTGCCTAGCCCGAATATTTCATCAAAACCTGTCGACGAAAAAAGGTTGAGTCCTTTCACAACAGGACTCAACCTCTCTTTTTCAGCCCACTATGGCAGAAGTGTGCAGGGAATCAAAACTTCAAATTAACTCAGTATCTGGAAGTCATTGTAAGCATGACCGCCATGCTCGGTAATATCCAAGCCTTCGAGTTCCTCCTCGGGAGCAACACGCAGGCCGATGGTCTTTTTAATAACCATAAAGAGAATGAAACAGGTGCCGAAGGACCAGACAAACGCCGAGCCTATGCCAAGAAGCTGTACTCCGATCATCTTTGCTGAAGTGCCTCCGATATTGAACAACCCAGCTGCCAAGGTTCCCCAGGCTCCGCAAACACCATGAACCGAGATGGCACCAACCGGATCGTCTATATGGATACGGTCTATGAACAGAACAGAGAGGACAACAATGATCCCGGCAATGGCACCGATAATAACGGAACTCGTCGGCGATACATTGTTACAACCGGCGGTAATAGCCACCAGGCCCGCCAAAGCACCGTTTAATGTCATACCGACTTCAGGTTTTTTGAATATCACCCAGGCGGTGAGCATGGCTGTACATGCACCAGCAGCAGCTGCCAGGTTGGTATTGACAAAAATCATAGCGATATCTTTTGTTCCTGCAGTGGTGGAACCTGGATTGAATCCAAACCACCCTAGCCAGAGGATAAAGACGCCAAGAGCTGCCAGAGGAATATTGTGTCCCGGAATGGCTTTTACCTTCCCGTCTTTTCCATATTTGCCAATTCTCGGACCAATTACAATGGCACCTGCCAAAGATGCCCAACCACCAATCGAGTGAACAACGGTTGATCCTGCAAAATCTATAAAACCATATCCCTCGAGCCAACCGCTACCATGAAACAAGCTTCCCCACGCCCAGCTTCCGAATACCGGATAGATAACCGCTGAGATAAAAAAGCTGTAGATAAGATACCCGACGAATTTCGTCCTTTCGGCCATAGCTCCTGATACAATAGTTGCAGCAGTCGCTGCAAACACAACCTGGAACATCCAGAAGGCTAAAACCCAGGGATCTCCCCCCGGTTTAAAATCACTGAGGAAAAAACCGTTGGTGCCGAACCAGCCGGTAGTTGTCACGCCAAACATTACACCAAAACCGATGGCCCAGAAGGCAACGGAGCCAACCGCAAAGTCCATCATGTTTTTCATCATGATGTTAATCGCGTTCTTGGCACGGGTGAAACCCGATTCCACCATGGCAAAACCTGCCTGCATAAAGAAGACCAGTGCTGCAGCTGTCAAGGTCCATACATAATCAAGGTGAGTCTGTACTCCGGCAATCCCTTTGGCGTTTGATGCCACCGTCGGGGCAACGGTATTATCACCTGCCCAGGCCAAAGCAGGAAGGGCGAGCAATACAACCATAAAAAATAATTTCTTCATTTCTTTTCTCCTTTTTAAATAGCAACAAATTTGTAATAATCAGATCGCATCCTCACCCCGCTCACCGGTCCTGATCCGGCAAACCGTATCGACCGGCATGACAAAAATCTTGCCGTCCCCGATGGTACCGGTCTTCACACTGTCAATAATAGCCTCAACCACTTTGTCTACCTGGTCATCCGCCAATACGATCGATACTTTAATTTTTGGTATAAAATCTACGACATATTCAGCACCTCTGTATATCTCTTTATGACCTTTCTGGCGACCGAACCCTTTCACCTCGCTGATAGTCATTCCCTGTATGTTCAAAGACCCAAGGGCCTCTTTCAGAGCATCAAGCTTAAACGGCTTAATTATCGCCTCAACTTTTTTCATTCCTTCTTCCTCCTTTTAACATTCAATGTATTATTGAAACTTGCCATGACATATTGTCATGTTGGCTTCGCACTTAGCAGGCTCTATATCAACAATTGTGCCAGCCCATAAACACCACATCCAAAGAAATACATAATACTTTATATTTATTATCATTTAATATATGACAGCCTCGATTTGCACCAGAGTGAGCATGCCATATTTATTTCATTTTTGTAATGTATTATTTTTTTTAAATACCGCAGATGACAAAATTGTCACACACTCCATGGAGATTTGTACAAAAACAGGCCGCTTTCCGAAATAAAAGGCATGAAGACCAAACACGGCCAAATCATTCTATGTTCCAAAAGACCGGTTGACGGGATGACAGCAGATATGATTAACAGAGACCTGCCAATCTTCAGCCGGGATTTCTCATAAACAATGCGTCGCAGAGCTTCGATACATCATAAAATACATCTCCAAATTGCTTATTCAATTTATATGAAAATACGGCAAAAACGACATACCACACAGCCGAACAGGCCAAAGAGTCCGGGAGATAACACCTCAGGCCAAATGATAAAAAAACACACTCCCATCTTGGCTGTACTTACCGGGGCTTTCTTCATCAGCTTTTCCGGTGTGTGGGTTAAATTTGCCCATGTGTCGCCCACTGCTTCCGCTTTTTATCGCGTCTTTTTCGGTTTCCTCTTTTTGTTGGGAGCAGCCTGTTGGAAGCATGATTTCAAACGACTTTCGGCTATCCAGGCAGTATTGGTCGCCTGTTGCGGCTTGCTTTTTGCGATGGACCTTTTTTGTTGGCACACCTCAATTCTCTATATAGGTCCAGGGCTTGCTACTATCGTTGGTAATTTCCAGGTCTTCGTCCTGAGTCTGACAGGAGTCCTGTTTTTCAAAGAGCGTCTCAAGTTGAGATTCGTGTTCTCTATTCCTTTGGCTTTCTTAGGCCTCTTGCTGGTCATAGGTGTCGATTGGAACTCTTTGGGCTCGAACTATCAGACCGGCCTGTATCTCGGTCTGGCCACTGCCTTTTGTTATTCCGGTTTCCTGTTGACGCTCAGAAAACTCCAAGCCGGCAAAGAAGGTTTTTCAATTTTCTACTTTTTGATGCTGGTATCTTTGGTCTCCTCAATCTTTTTGGCCCTTGAGATATTTTCTACTGGAAATTCATTTTTCATCCCCGATACTACCAGTTGGGTCAGTCTCATCCTCCTGGGTCTTTTCAGCCAGACCATCGGCTGGGTCCTGATAGCCAATGCTTTACCGAAAATCCGGGCATCATACATCGGTCTTGTCCTTCTCCTCCAACCGGCTCTGGCCTTTATTTGGGACGTGATTATTTTTAACCGCAAAACAGACATGATCAACTGGATTGGGGCAACTGTCGTTCTGGTAGCCATCTATATGGGAATGTCTTCTGCAACGAAGAAAGAATAGAGGTATTTCAATCGACCTATGTTTTTTTGCATGGAAGCAATCTCCTTGCTCACGGATGTTAACGGCTCACAGATGATATGCATGGTGTTATTATATTGCCCCCTTACAGCCTTTATGGTTTTTTATGAAATGCTATTCACCTGCAATCAAAGTGAACGATATCCACCCAAACAGGAGACAGATTATGAAAGTGATTGACTACAGGGATGCCGCCGAACAAACCTTCGACGGTGAAACAGTAAAAGGCGTCACAGGCCGCATTGCCATAGGTAAAGACGATGGTGCCGGAAATTTTTGCATGCGGGTTTTTACCGTTGCACCGGATGGCTTTACACCTAAACATTCCCATGAATGGGAGCATGAAGTTTTTATCCATTCCGGCAAAGGTAAGGTGTTAAGGAAAGGGGACTGGCAGGATATTACAAGCGGGACCGCACTCTTTATCCCCGGCGGAGAAGAACATCAATTCAAAAATACAGGAGACGGAGATCTTATTTTTATCTGTCTTATCCCCTCAGGAGCCCCGGAACTCTAACTTATTGAACCATTTGGACAACCGACCCTTGGACACTGAGCAAGATCTCCCTATCTCCCCCGCTTTACCAAGAATAAAAGCAGCCCTTTCAAACGGTCCTGTCATCCTCAATGCTCCGACTGGCTCCGGCAAAACGACCCTTGTCCCGCTTTCTCTTATCAATGAAAGTTGGCTCGCCGGCAAAAAGATCATCATGCTTGAACCACGAAGAATTGCTGCTCGAGCTGCCGCTATTAGAATGAGTGAGATTTACGGTGAACCGCTAGGGGAAACAATCGGCTACAGGATTCGATTTGACAGCAAGGTCTCCTCCAGAACCAGAATCGAGGTAGTCACCGAAGGAGTCTTAACCCGCATTCTGCAAAATGATCCGGAACTTTCTAATGTAGGTCTTATCATTTTTGACGAGTTCCACGAAAGAAGCCTCCATTCCGATCTCGGCTTGGCACTTTGCCTCGATCTCATGGAGCTTCGAGACGACCTGCATCTGCTGATCATGTCGGCAACCCTGGACACTGGCCCATTGGCCGAACTACTCGCCTGCGCAACCGTTATTTCAGGAGAAGGCACGAACCACCCGGTAACTGTCACCTACTTACCGCCTGTCTTCCCTGACCATCAAATTTCCCGGAATATGCTTCAAGGAATAGAGCATGCCTGGTATAAATCCAAGGGAGACATCTTGGCCTTTTTGCCGGGGGCCGGTGAAATAAAAGCAACCAAAGAGGGTTTGACCGGAAGGTTTCCGTCAACCGACATCCTCCCCCTTTACGGCGAACTCAGCCACACCGATCAAGACCTGGTTTTACGGCCGGGAAAACGTCAAAACAGGCGAATTATTTTGGCCACACCGATTGCCGAGACCAGCATCACAATAGAGGGTATCGGCAGTGTTGTAGACAGCGGATTTGCCCGGAGGCCTCGTTTCAATCCATCTACCGGTTTAAACAGACTGGAAACGGTACGTATCTCCAAGGCTTCCGCGGGACAGCGATGTGGACGAGCCGGTCGGCTTGGTCCGGGCAACTGTTACCGGCTTTGGAGCGCAGGAATCGACCATGGGTTGCTACAATTCACTCCCCCTGAAATTGTAACCGGAGACCTCACTCGACTTGTCCTGGAGTTAGCACTGTGGGGTGTGACTGATCCGGAACAGCTGAAATGGCTGGAACCGCCAAGAGATGGAGCCTGGCAGAGTGCAAAATCCTTATTACAGAATCTCGGAGCTGTGGAACGTGGTGGACATATCACTGAAAAAGGACGTCATCTCGCGCAGCTGCCCACACACCCCCGTCTTTCTTCAATGCTCCTCACTGCCAAAAACCTCCGACTTGGCGCCACTGCCTGTGTCCTTGCTTCTCTTTTTTCCGAACGCGATATAGTCAAAGACAAGGAACATTCCTGCGATCTTCGAGAAAGGGTTAGGTTGTTCCGCGAGACCGCTGGAAACCGAACCGGTTCAATTGACCTCCGGATCAAAGGCAGGGTAGCGAAACAGATTAACCTCTTGAAAAAGCTTCTGAATATCGATTCAGACGAATCCGTGCAACCTGACACCTGCGGAACTCTCTTGACCTTTGCCTATCCTGACCGTATTGCAGTATTAAGACAACATTCACGAACTTCGTATCAAATCTCATCGGGCAAGGGTTTCCGGCTCTTAGAAAACGACCATTTGGCAGGGACACCTTTTCTTGTCCTGGCTCAAATTACGGAAAAAGGCACAGAAGGCAGAATCCATCTTGCCGCCCCTGTAATTGAAGACGAACTGCGTCAGCACCATCCCGAACTCTTTGCCTTCAGAAAAAAGATATGGTGGGACAGTTCCTGCGATCGAGTCCGCGCAGTAACCGAGAATACCTTCGGCGAAGTTGTCCTTTCCAGAGTTCCACTTGCCATCCCGGATCCACAAGAGATCTTACCTGTCTTATTAAGTGCAATACAAAAAAATGGTATCGATTTCCTTCCATGGAACGAAGAAGCAAGACAGTTTCAAGCCCGTGTCGGTTTCATGAGAGGTCAGGAAGACGGGAAATGGCCGGATATCAGCGACGATGCATTAACGTCCGATACAGACTGGTTAACTCTCTATTGTGCAGGGATGGCTTCTCTTGCCGAGCTGAAGGAGTTGGAGATAAAAACAATCCTCAAATCAATGCTCTCCTGGGATCTTTTACGACAGCTGGACGCAAACGCCCCAACCCATCTAACAGTTCCCAGCGGATCCAGAAAAAAGCTGGTTTACAAGGCAGGTAGCCTGCCGGTTCTCGCGATCAGATTACAGGAAATGTTCGGGCAACAGACAACCCCCACAATCTGTAACGGCCGGGTCAATGTGACACTGCATCTTCTTTCACCCGCCAATCGTCCAATACAAATCACCTCTGATCTCGAATCGTTCTGGTCAACAGCCTACCCCGAAATAAAAAAGGAGCTATCCGGCAGGTATCCGAAACATTACTGGCCGGAAGACCCGTTATCGGCAAAAGCTACTCCACTTACGAAAAAGGCATTGATAAAAAAAGGGCGAAGCCTTTCGAGTTGAACATTATCTTACCCGGTTTTCTTATGTTTTTTTCGATACACGCCCAACCATTTATATTTCATAATAAATGTCTATGGTCATATATTGGGTTTATACTATCTAGTTTCCATCCTGAAACGAGGGATTTTCTTCTAAATCTAGGCGCGATGGCAAATTTAACCGGAGGCATATACATAAATATTCCGAGGATTAAATTTGGCAACGCAACGACAAGTTAGGGGAAAAGCACCGTTTTCGGATGGAAACTATCTAAGAAGTGATGATTTTTCAGCCATTATCAGGTAATACTTCAACCTGATGAAAAGGATGAGACCATCCAGAATACCAACGGACAATCCGGGTTAGTGCCCTAAGAACTTTCCTCCAGCAGGAATCAAGTATAGAAAAGGAGCAAGATATTTATGCTACGACGATTTTCCATTTCATTGGAAGAAAACCTTTTGGAAACCTTTGACGCGTATATCAAATCCCATCGCTACAATAACCGCTCGGAGGCAATTCGTGACCTGATACGAAAGGCCTTCATCAAGAAAGAATGGGAAGCCGACAAAATGGTCATGGGCGTCATCTCTCTCGTCTACGATCACCATCAGCATCAGCTGCAGGAAAAGGTCACCGAAGTCCAGCACGATTATCATCATCACATTGTTTCAACAACCCATGTCCATATGGACCATCATAACTGCCTGGAGGTGATTATCGTACGCGGCAAAGCCCTTGAAATTAAGGAACTCTCCGATAAGCTCATTGCCCTGCGCGGCGTACGGGATGGCAACCTGGCAATGAGCAGCACGGGTAAAGCCCTCCACTGATCCCTAACAAGAGGATGGGAGAGATATTTTTCGGCCTTTTTCTGCCTTCTTCCCATCTACTCCTGTGAATTGCCGAGGAGTTCCTGGCGCAATTCATCGCTGACGGGTTCTTTTCCCAGCCATATCGCGAGCAGGGCATCGTTGAAGTCTTTACCTGCAATCACCCCTTTCTTCTGCCCACGAATACGTACTTCGGTCCCTATGCCGGGAATATAATCCAAAAAAATTTCATCACCGCTTTTCACAGTATCAAACATGCCGTTAAAACGGTTGATCTTATCCTGGAGTGCGGCAAACTGTTGTGGAGAAAGATTGCCGTGGAATCCCTCATTCCATCCTTCGACCAGCTTATCTTTGTCCACCTCGCTATAGACAAAATGCATTACAACCCTTTTTCGTCCATCATCTTTAATCACCTTTTGAACATCGGTTGCCGGATGTTCCATATAGAGTTCGGCGATATAGATTTTAAAGAAAAATTTATAGCGAATTCCGGCTCCATTTAAATGAAGAGCCATCCCCTCTCCGACAGTAACCAGTTCTGGAATTTTTACATCGGCTATCTCTCGGGCAAAAACGGGTGTTGAAAATAAAACAATCAGCATTAAGACATTAATAATCCGCATTATCGTCCTCCTCTTATGTAGGTAAAGTCTTATAGACATTCCTACACAAATTTCCTCGACACCTCAAATAAAGTCTCACGTCAACCTCCATTTTTTTACACGACACATAATGCCTTGGAATTAATGTTTTTTTAAGAAAAACGAAATAGAAGATCATCCAGAAACGACTTAACGCACATTTTGCACATGCGAACAGTATTGTTTATGTGCTTACGCACGCCATAGGGACATGAATTTATAGCGACCGGGAAAACAGGGCTGCTGAATCAAATCGTTTTTCGGTTAATAAGATTGAGCCTTTTGCAAAACTAGGATTTTTATTCAAAATCAAGGCATGTGAAAAATTTTACCACAGGCATATATTTGATATTCCGAGGATAAAATTTTGAGCATAACGCAGAGTTTGGGCAAAAAGACAGTTTTGCAAGTGGCTCAAGATTATTTGCGCAAGGTGAGGTAGAACAATCTCCCATAATCGAGACCTGCGGCAATACTAAAACAGGATGTCAGGACAAGGGCATACAAGGTTTTATCTGGAAAAAGGAGCACAACCCAAAAAAGGGCAAACTGCCAGCAGGTCGCAAGTTTCCCGGAAACTCTGGCTCCCATGTCCTTAAAGGCATCCCACTTTCGTTGAAATATCGCGAATATGACTGTAACAGCAACCATAACATCACGAACAATTACCGGAAAAATCCACCATAACGAAAACTTATCGGCAACAACGAAAACGGAGAGGGTCACAAGAATGAATATCTTATCGGCAACGGCATCGACGAGTCCGCCCTGCCAACTTTCCACATGCCACCTTCTGGCAAGAAAACCGTCAAAAAAATCGCTTACTGCAGCCGCAGCGATAAATAAAAGCCAATACTTTTCCTGATAAAACGGAATGCATACTGCAAAAAGAATGCGAAGGAGCGAGAGAAAACTGGGTATTATGTATTTGTATCGCACAATAAAAAGATCTCGTAAGTGCCGCAGTAAACAGTACGGTTGCTCCGGCGATCGAAGAAGGCCCGCCTGTACACCAGGCCAGGCCTTCTATCAGCCTTATTCCTTCCAATCCGGGCGAAGATAAAGCTCCGTCAACTGTTTTCGAGAAACGGAAGCAGGAGCTTCGGTCAACGGACAGGTCGCCTTCTGGGTTTTAGGAAAGGCGATGACATCGCGGATTGAATTGCTTCCTGTTATAATCATCAACAGCCGATCAAGACCGAACGCGATTCCACCATGTGGCGGCGCTCCCAGCTCCAGGGCCCTGATCAGGAATCCGAATTTATCTCCGGCCTCCTCCTCTCCAATACCGAGGGTTTTCAGAACCCGCATCTGAACATCCTTCCGATGAATACGAATCGAGCCGCCGCCAATCTCGGTACCGTTCAAAACGAGGTCGTAGGCACGGCTAAGAACCGCTGCAGGCTCCTTGCCAAGCTTGTCAATATCTTCTTCTCTGGGAGCGGTAAACGGGTGATGCAGAGCCTGGAAACGTTTTTCCTTCTCGTCATATTCAACCAAAGGGAAATCGGTTACCCAGACAAAATCCAACTCCTCTTTTTTCAGGAGATTGAGGCGCCTGGCAAGCTCAATCCTGAGTTCGCATAAAACCTGAAAAACAACAGCGGGACGGTCTGCACCGAAAAAGAGCAGATCGCCTTCCACGGCATCCAAGGCTTTGGCAATACTGGTTCGTTCTTCTTCGCTGAAAAACTTGGCAATTGGAGATTGCCACTCCCCTTCAGCCTTCATTTTCACCCAGGCCAGCCCCTTAGCACCGAACTGAACTGCAAAATCGGTCAGATCATCCAGATCTTTTCTGGAAAAGGTTGCGCAGTTTTTAGCGTTAATAGCCCGAACAATACCGC